>JAANMU010000426.1_pt1 | contig 51848 bp, 33 predicted proteins | sample 7279701 | NCBI WGS metagenome assembly JAANMU01 (sample SAMN14094539, study PRJNA606508) | bioreactor metagenome | isolation source: A lab-scale SPAN reactor treating ammonium-rich wastewater day 57 | place: Ireland: Galway | collected 2017-03-13
GGCGATGCAACCACCGGCGCTGCACTGGCGGGGGGCGGGCCCTCGGCGCCCGGCGAAACGCTGACGATGGGCGGTGGCGCGCTCGCCCCGGGAGCATGGTCGCTGGGTTGGCTAGTGGAGGCTTGAGGCGTGGGCGGCAAACCGGCGGCTGAGGAACCCGCGGTCGGCGACGGCGTCACCAGGGGAGGAGGCGAAAACTCGCCCTCGCCCTGCAACGTATCGTGCGGCGATGCCGCGCCTCCACTGACTGCGCCCCCCACGGAAACGTCGATGCCGGGAGGGATGGTTTGGGGGGCGTCGTTCGAGGCGGCGAGATCGTCACTCCAAGGAGCGTCACTCAAAGAAGGAAGGTCACGAGCATGTTCCGCACACGGACCGTTGCCCAACGCTTGCGATTCACTTGGCGCCGCATCCGTTGTTTCCGGCTTCGCCGAACCTTGAACCTCGACCACCACGCGCCGCTTGCCTGCCGAATTCTGTTCGCCCGCACCGCCGCGGGAAGCGTCATTGGCGTTCTCGTTGGCCGGGGTATTAGGGCGCTGGCTGCGCTCGATGGACACCTTAGCGCCGCCTTGAATGGTCGGACCAGGAGGGCCTTGGTCGCGCGGCGTTTTGCCAATCGCAACATTCGAGCGAACGCGGATCTCTCGCGAAGCGGCGTTGGCCGAGGCGGCGACCGCCACTTCGGCGTGGGAGCGTCCCCTCCCACGTCCTCCGGTCAGTAGGTGCAGAAGTCCCGCCCGCGCGTTCAGTTGGACCCCGAATTCTCCGGGAGCGTCGCCCACAGGCAAACTCGATTCGTACTCATCGGCAGGAACTTCGTCGGGGTTTCCACGATCGCCGGGAGGTTCCTCGAGCGGCGCCTCCTCGGGCGCGGGTTCTTCCAAGGCCGACTCGCCGCGCTTCTCGGTCGAGCCTGGTTCGGGATCGACTGGCGCATCGAAAATGGGCGCCCCATCGAGAATCGGCAGGTCAATCGACAACTCAAGAGTCGGAGCGTCGGACAGTGGCGGGATGATCGCAGAGTCGCCCAAGGCGGGCGCATCGAAGATTGGCAGGCGGATCAGCAGTTCATCAACCAGCGAGTCGTCTTGTGAGACATCGAGAATGATCGTATCGGTCGTTGACTCGGCGGGTACGACCTCATCGCCAATCGCCGCCGTGGCGCCTTCTTCGCCTTGGTCCTGATCGAGCAACTCGGTTTGGACGATCTCGGCAACAACGAAAATGGGCTGGGCAACCGTGAGTGATTCGGTCGTCTCGCTGGTTGGAATCCGTTCTTCCGGAGCGTTGCCCGGAGCGCCGGTTTCCATCGGAGAAGGGAAAAGATTGGGGGCGTTAGCAGGGCGGGCAAAGTGCGCTGCGGGCGTCGTCGCGAGCGGCGCGACGGCAGCCGTCTCTGGCAAAAAGTCCAGGGAAAGAGGATTGCCGTGAAGCATCCGACGCTCTTCGCAACGCTCCAAGCCGGGGATGCGAAACGAGCGCCGCGCAGGGGTGGATTTCCTCCGTCGGTTCCTTCCGAGCGGTCCGTCCATGAAGAGAACTCCTGACAAGGGAGGCACACACCGGGGGGCGTGGCGTGCGCAGCAGGGAATGTTGTAGCTTGCTCCGCCCCGGCAAGTCAACCCGCTCGTGCGGAGGGGCGGCGCAAACAAAAACCCCAACTTTTTTTGGGGTTTTTGCAACGTTCGCTCGGTTGGTTCTTGGCCCTTACGAATGGGACTTCCCCGTTCGGAGTGCCACAATGCCTACTTTGCTTGCTTGAGAACGCCAGCCGCCTGCCCGGCCTGGCCAAACGCGGTCATGCGGTCGATGCAGACCTTCTTCATGGCGGCTCGCGCGGGTTCGAGGTACTTGCGAGGATCGAACTCGGCGGGGTTCTGCGTTAGCACCTGGCGAATGGCGGCGGTCATGGCCATCCGGTTATCGGTGTCGACGTTGATCTTCCGCACGCCGGACTTGATGCCGCGTTGGATTTCTTCGACCGGCACCCCCCACGTTTGCTTCATCTGCCCGCCAAACTGGTTGATCAGGTCTTGCAGCTCTTGCGGCACCGACGAGCTGCCGTGCATTACCAGGTGGCAGTTGGGCAGGCGGCGATGGATTTCCTCGATCCGTTTCATGTCGAGAATCTCCCCGTCCGGCTTGCGGGTGAACTTGTATGCCCCGTGGCTGGTGCCAATGGCCACGGCCAACGCATCGACACCGGTCTTTTTCACAAAGTCCTCGGCCTGCGCGGGATCAGTCAGCAATTGATCGTGCGAGAGTTGCCCTTCGGCGCCGTGGCCGTCTTCCGCCTCGCCCTGGCCGGTTTCCAGCGAGCCGAGGCAGCCCAATTCGCCTTCCACCGAGACGCCGCGGGGATGGGCCAATTCGACCACCTTGCGGGTCACGTCCACGTTGTATTCGTAGGGCGCGGGGGTCTTGCCGTCCTCCTTGAGCGAGCCGTCCATCATCACCGAGGTGAAGTTGTTCTCAATCGCCGAGAGGCACGTCTGGACGCTGTTCCCGTGGTCCTGGTGCATGACGATGGGAATTTGCGGGTACAACTCGGCGGCCGCCAGCATCAGGTGCCGCAAGTAGGCGTCCTGCGAGTACTTCCGCGCCCCGCGCGAAGCCTGGACAATCACCGGCGCTTCGATCTCCTGGGCCGCCTCCATGATGGCCTGGATCTGCTCCATGTTGTTCACATTGAAGGCCGCCACGCCATAGTTGTTTTCGGCAGCGTGATCGAGCAAGGTACGCAAAGGAATTAAAGGCATGGGAAGGCTCCACAGAGAACGAAGGACGAAGCGGGAAGGACAAAGTACGACATAAGAAAGGGGCCTGATCCCAAATACTTCGTCCTTTGCCCCTAGTATCGGAAGCGTGGGCCGTTTCGACAAGGGCGGGCGGTTACTCGTTGGGCGTCACCAGCGGGGTGAGAATCTGCTCGGGCGCAAAGCGGTCGTCGTGCTGCGTTTGCGCAAGCCGCAACACCAAGAACACCGGCCGCGGTCCGTCGCGGGAGTCCCGCACGAAGAACGGCCGACCCAGCCCCGCCAAAGAAGGCGTGGCCGAGAGAATAAGCGATTGTCCCGGCGCCAGGACCGATTCCAAAGATAGATCGTTGTACACGCGGCGGTCCTGTCCCGGTTCAAAGCGGAGCGCGCCTTCGCCTTCCACCAGGCGTTGCCGGAGCGGACCATGTTCGATTTCAGGCGTTAATTCGATGCGCACACGGCCATCGCCCAAAGGAAAGGTGCGGACGGCGATAACGCAAGCGGCGTTCTGGTACGTCTCGCCGCGCTGCTCGCCCGATTCGTTGCGGACGATATCCAACTGCTCGTGCGGGCCGCTCATGGGGATCCGGCCACGCCGGCCAGCGCGGCTTTGCAGGCGACGACGCACGATCACTCCCGGTCCGCCTTCGGTAAAGGAGTTGGCCTGGCGCGAGGTTTCCAGAGAATGCTCCAACAAATCCAGCACCGCCCGCGGCAACTGCACGCCACAATGCCCGCACCGCATACCGTCGGCCGAGAGACGCAGGCGCGTCTCGGGGGGTAAGTGTTGCTCGTCGAGTTGTCGCCACGCCTCCTCGCACAAGGGGCCAAACTCGCCGGCCGCCTCAACCGTAAAAATATCCAGGACCACCGCATCAGGCGACATGCGGGCCGGGGGCAGAAGCGAAGGATCTGGCGTTTCTTCTCGCCAAGCGGTGCAACCTACCGCCAGCGCAAGCGCGACCGCGGCGCCAACGCGCCACCCCGCCGCCCCGCGCAAACGGTTCGCCATGAGTTCGCCCCGCAAGAGAACCAACCTACAAGAAGAAAGGCGGGGAAGAATAAGAAAACCTGCCAGGGGGGTCAAGGCCACGGCCAAGAGGAAAAACCACGGCCACGGATTGCACGACGAACACGGATGAAGAAGAGAAGAGATTCAGCCACGGATGGAACACGGATGAGGGAAGGGAATCAGAGCGACGAGAACGAATGGAAAAGACAAAGGTAAGAAAGGTCAAGGAAACTGCTTGTCCGCTTGCTCCGGCGCCATCGCCAGTCAGCCCCTAGCGAACAACTTCGGTCCCTTCCCCCGCCTTTTCTCGTTTCTTAGCCGTGTTTCATCCGTGGCTAACTTCTCTTTTCCATGGCACGCTCCGTGCGTCGATCAGATGAGTAGATCAAGGGTTCCGACAAGGAACAAGCCGACGCTCACAACCGCGTTGACGTGGAAAAAGGCGGTGTTGACGCGGGTCAGGTCGTCGGGGCGAACGAGTGCGTGTTCGTAGAGCAGCAAGACGCCGACCGCAGTGATGCCCGACCAATAAATCCACCCCAAGGCTACTTGCGGACAAAGGAGCGGCAACGCGACCAGCATCGCCAGCATCCCCAGGTGGCATAGGGCGGCCAGTCGCAAGGCGGATGGAACGCCGAGCCTCGCCGGCACGCTACGGAGACTCGCCTGGGCGTCAAACGCTACGTCTTGGCAGGCATAGATAATGTCGAAACCCGCCACCCACAACAGCACTGCGGCCCCTAGCAGCAGGGCGGGCAGTATATCGGAGGGGGTATGCAGCAGGACTTCGCCCCGCAGCGCTATCCACGCCGACACCGGCGCCAGCATCAACGCCATGCCCAACCAGAAATGCGCCAGCGACGTGAACCGCTTGGTGTAGCTGTAGACAAACAGGAACGCCAGCACGGGAACCGCCAGGATCAGCGGCAGGACGTTTGGTAAGAACAGAAAGGTAGAAGCGACAAATCCTAGCGAACACACCCCGGTAAATGCAGCCACGCCCGGCACGGTCAGCAGGCCGGCCGGCAGATGGCGCATTTGCGTGCGTGGGTTTTCGGCGTCAATTTTTCGATCCACCAGGCGATTGAACGCCATTGCCGCACTGCGAGCGAAGACCATACACAGCAAGATTCCAACAAGTTCTTGCCCTTGGAACTGCGGCGCCCGCCCATCGGGCAAAGGGACCATCCACGCCATCGCCGCCGCCAACAGCGCAAACGGCAGGGCGAACAGGGTATGGCTGAAGCGAATCATCGCCAGGATCAGCCTAAGTTGTTGCAGCATGGAACTTTCGGTAACAAGCGATGAAGCGGGCTTCTCGCCATTGCTGACGAAAAACCGGCGGGGTATGCGTGATTGGCAAAGAGGAAATGATATTCCGTCCGATGCCGCTCACCAATCCGTCCCATTCAATACCCCGTCGGCTGTTAGATCAACCGCCGACCATGGCCGGTTTGTAACGCATCGTGGTGTGGGAAGACGCGGCCTTTCGCGTTTTTGCAAGGAATGCGGCGCGAACCACCACCCAGGAAGAACATTCCTTGACATCAGTCTGGGAATCACGCATTCATGATGTATAATCATTACCTGATGGGGCGGCCTGCTGCGAACACAGCCTCCGACGCTCCTCTCGCAAAATCCCACCCCCAGACGCGAGCATCGTGACGCTTATGCACGAAGATTCGATTCAGGCCGACGAGTCTATGCAACTGGTGGAACGCTTCCGCAAGGGAGACCAAGACGCGGCGAGCGCCCTGTTTGCCCGCTATGTGGGGCGGTTGACGTCGTTGGCGCATAGCCGGCTGTCTTCCAAGTTAGCCCGCCGGATCGACGCCGAAGACGTGGTCCAATCGGCCTACCGCAGCTTCTTCGTCCGCGCCCGAGAAGGACAGTACGAACTGCACCACAGCGGCGACTTGTGGCGGCTGCTGGCGGTTATCACCATGAATAAACTTCGCCGCAAGGTGGAGCATCACACGGCCGCCAAGCGACAAATTGCCCAGGAGCAAAGCGACAGCGGCGAAGAAGGCCGGCCACTCTACCACGAGGCGCTAACCCGCGAACCCTCGCCCGAAGAGACGCTGGCGGTGCTGGAGGAAGTGGATCTGCTAACCCGCGGACTGACCGACGTGCAGCGCCGCATGGTCGAACTACGGCTCCAGGGCTACCTGATCGAAGAAATCGCCGAAGAAGTCGCTCGCTCCGAACGCACCGTGCGGCGCGTGCTGGAAAAGGTCAAGTGCTGCCTGGAGCAGCGCCTGGAAGAAAGTTCGATGGCGTCTTCCTAAGGAGCCGCACCCCGATGAACGAGCAGCCCGAAGAAAAACCCAAGATCATTATCGATAGCGACTGGAAAGCGCAAGTCGAAGCGGAAAAAGAGGCCCTGCGCCAGCGCGAGCAGGCGGCGCAGCCGTCGCCGTCAACTTCCGCGGGCGAACGCCCCGCGGCGCCCGAGTCGTCGCACGACGAAGCGATGCCGCCGCCCACGTTCTCGTTCCTGGTCACATCGCTGGCCACGCAAGCGATGATCGCCCTGGGCCAGATTGCCGATCCGATCGAGAACAAACAGGTAGTGCGCCTGCCGCATGCCCGGTATCACATCGACCTGCTTGGCATGCTGGAGGAAAAGACGCAGGGGAACCTCTTGCCCGAGGAAAAGGCGATTTTGTCGCACGTGCTAGCCGACCTGCGCATGGCCTACGTGACGATGGAAAACCACGCCCAGCCGGCGCGAGCCAAGCCGCCGGGGTAGCCGTCGACTCTCTCCTAGGCGACGCTGGCCGTAAGCGACATCGCTTGCGATTTCGCCGAGTCTGGAGCCGACAACCGACTGCCTACTTGCTAATCGTAGTTCCGAGAGGGCTGCCATGACGTGGCAAATTCGTCTCGCGACGGAGCGCGACGCCGAGGCGATGGCCCGGTTGTTTTATGAGACGGTCCACACCATCAACGTGCGCGATTACACGCCCGAGCAGGTCCAAGCTTGGGCGCCGGCGCCGCGCACGGGCGAAGAGATGCGCCGCCGCCAGCAGGGCAAGCGGGTTTGGGTGGCGGAGGACGGCGCGCGGCTGATTGGCTTTATTGAGTTAGACGCCGATGGCCACATCGACTGTATGTACTGTCACAAGGACTATCAGGGACGGGGCGTGGGAAGCCAATTGCTAAGCGAACTGGAATCGCACGCCGCGCAAGCGGGCCTGACGCGGCTGTATGTCGAGGCCAGCATTACCGCCCGTCCCTTTTTCGAGCGCCGCGGTTTCCACCTAATCCGCGAGCAACAGGTGGAGCGCCAGAGCGTACGCTTGACGAACTTCGTCATGGAACGCTCGTTGGAGAGAAGCACCACGCTCGCTCCTGGCCAGTAACGCGCCCTATTTTCCGCGCCAGGCGCTTACGGCCCTGCCGACGACTGGACCGGATCTTCCGCGGCTTCCGGTTGGCTCACCACGGGCCGTGACGGCGCGGGGGAAGGACGCTCGGCGGCCAGCCAGACTTCGTCCATCTCGCGATGGTCCACGTCGTGCCGCAAGAGCAGGTAAAGGGCGCAGTAAGCGCACCAGAAGAAGCCGAACACAAAGGCCGTCGCAATGGTCCGCACCAACGCGGTCCAGGCGGCCATTAAGCCCAGGCCGACCCGCAGCATGGGGGGCACGGCGGCGGAATCGTTGGCGTCCACCAGCAGCGCGGCTTCGCGCAGTGCAAGCAGGCGGTCTCGGCCGGCGCCCCACGAGACGCCCCACTCGCCCAAGTAGATCACCGCCTCGGCGAACAACTGGACCAGCAGCCAGCACAAGCCGCCGAACAGGACCGCCACCAGCGCATAGAACAAATAGCGGAGCGGCGCCTGGCGGGTGTAGGAGTAGGCGCGGCTGACGGACTCAAAGAAATCGGCATCTCGCTCGGCGCTGGCGGCGACCCACATCAGCGGCCAGCCGAAGAGCAGCCCCACCAGCAGGTACGCCATCGCAAACCCGCCGATCAGCACCACGAGCCAGAGCACGCCCGCGACCAGCACCCCCACTTCTCCCAGCCGCAGGATCAAGCCGAACAGGGCCAGAACCGCCGCAGCGATTAACACTCCCAAGAAGGGAAACAGCGGCGCCAGAAAGTAGGTGGGGAACTTCCGTGCGGCGTGCCCCACCGCCGATCTCAGCCCCACGCGCCGCTCGGCCGCCAGCGGCACAATCGCCCACCGCGTGATGGCGCCGCCGAAGAAGGCCCACACCACCAGAGTCCACAAGCCACCCCAAAAAAAGAAGGCGAACTCGGCCAGCGTCCAGCGATAGTCAAACAACTGGCGAAACGGTTCGATCAAGCCGTGGAACACCGAGGCGACTTCGTTCGTCGCTCGGGTATAGACGCCGCGGGCCAAATCAAGCCGGCGGAATTCTCCGGCGGCCGGTGCATCTTCGCGCTCGCCCGGCCAGCGGTGCAGGTTGCCTGGTTCGTCGCGAAATTGGTAGAGCGTCTCGATCACCGATCCTTCTTCGCGCAGGAATAGACGCTCACCCAGTCGCCAACCCAGGGGGGTTAGCAACACCGCCAGCGTCGCCAACAGTAACACGGGAAAGCTGACGGCGAGGCGGTAAACGCGAAAGATAATCAACCACGGGCACAGGTCGCGCCAGGAGACGGCGCGCAGCAGCCCTCGTTCTTCATTCATGAATTTCTCTCCAAGCACGTCGCCGGAAGCGGGCATTATACGGGGCGTCGCAGGAACGCGAAACGCGGAGTAAAATGGTCCCACCGCGGCGAATGGAAGCGAGCAGCGGCGACGGGAGGGGAGTGGCGGAGGAGTGGAGTGTGGGAGTAATGGGAAAGGCTTAATTCACTCCAACACTCGATTACTCCAACACGCCAACATTCCCCCGCTCCCCACCCCGGTTTCCCGCTCCATCATTGCTGCCCTTCGCTGTTCCCTGACTTCCCTGGTCCCTTACCCCACCTCTCCACGACGCTCCTGCGTGGCGCCTTTTTCCCAGCCCGAACCCATGTCCAAGCAACTCAACAAGTACAGCAGCCGGATTACCCAACCCAAGAGCCAAGGCGCCTCGCAGGCCATGCTTTACGGCACGGGCTTGACCGAAGACGACATGCAAAAGGCCCAAATCGGCATCGTCAGCATGTGGTACGAGGGGAACACCTGCAACATGCACCTGAACGACCTGGCGGCCCAGGTCAGAGAAGGCGTGGCGGCGGCCGGCTTGGTGGGGATGCGGTTCAACACGATCGGCGTGAGCGATGGCATCTCGATGGGCACCGAGGGGATGAGCTACTCGCTCCAATCGCGCGACTTGATCGCCGACTCGATCGAGACCGTGATGGGCGCCCAGTGGTACGACGGCCTGATCGCCCTGCCCGGTTGCGATAAGAACATGCCTGGCTGCTTGATGGCGATGGGCCGGCTCAACCGGCCGGGAATCATGGTCTACGGCGGCACGATTCGGGCCGGGCATACGTCGCATTACGACAAGCTCGACATCGTGAGCGCCTTCCAATGCTACGGCGAATACATCGCCCAGAAGATCAACGAACAGCAGCGGAGCGAAATCGTCCGCCACAGTTGCCCCGGCGCCGGCGCGTGCGGCGGCATGTACACCGCCAACACCATGGCCTCGGCCATCGAGACGCTGGGCATGAGCCTACCCTATAGCTCTTCGATTCCCGCCGAAGACCCGGCCAAGGTGGAGGAATGCATCGCCGCCGGGCACGCCATGCGCCGGCTGTTGGAACAGGACATCAAGCCGCGTGACATTATGACCCGCCCCGCCTTCGAGAATGCGATGGTCGTGGTCATGGCCCTGGGCGGCTCGACCAACGCCGTACTGCACTTGATTGCGATGGCCCGCTCAGTCAACGTTGAATTGACCATCGACGACTTCCAAAAGGTGAGCAACCGCACGCCGTACATCGCCGATCTGAAGCCCAGCGGCAAATTCGTGATGGAAGACGTGCAAGGCGTCGGCGGCACGCCCGCAATTCTCAAACTGCTGCTGGAAGCCGGAATGCTCAACGGCGACTGCCTGACCGTCACCGGACGCACGCTGGCCGAGAACCTGGCCGACCTGGCGGGCCTGACTTCGGGGCAGGAGATTATCCGGCCGTTGGATCAGCCCATTAAAGCCACGGGCCACTTGCAAATCCTGCGCGGCAACCTGGCGCCCGAAGGAGCGGTGGCCAAGATTACCGGCAAAGAAGGGCTACGCTTCTCCGGCCCGGCTCGCGTGTACAACTCGGAGGAAGACATGCTGCACGGTCTGGAGCGAAAGGAGATTCAGAAGGGCGAGGTGGTCATCATTCGTTACGAAGGTCCCAAGGGCGGCCCCGGCATGCCCGAGATGCTCACGCCCACGTCGGCAATCATGGGCGCCGGGTTGGGGGCCGATGTGGCGCTCTTGACCGATGGCCGGTTCTCGGGCGGCTCGCACGGGTTCATCGTCGGGCACGTCACGCCCGAGGCGCAAGAAGGCGGCCCGATCGCCTTGGTGGAGAATGGCGACCAGATCACGCTGGACGCCGAGCACAACCGCTTGGACGTGGCCCTCTCGGACGAGGAGCTAGCCCGGCGCCGCGCCGCCTGGACCGCCCCGCCGTACCAGGCCACCCGCGGCACGCTCTACAAATACATCAAGAACGTCAAGTCCGCCTCGCAGGGCTGCGTGACGGATGAGTGAGCGTTGTATTGCCCAGCGTCTGGTGGGATAATGAGGTCTGTGCCATTCCTCGTTGCGGAGTGAGCGATGCCGACGCTTTTTGAGGTTTGCGACCTGGCCTTAAAACTTTCGCCCGACGAACAGATCGAACTTGCTCACCGGCTCCTAGCCATGCGGAATCCTCGGAGCCGACAAAGCAATGGGGAGAAGCGTGGTTCAAGGAAGCGGATTCACGCGCGGCGGCCTATCAGCGCGGCGAAACGACTTCCGAAAATTGGCGTCAAGTCATCGCCCGATTGGAGGCGAAGCACTCCCCAGGTGACTCAACGTCAACCTCGACATTCTCGCCCCGGCCAGAAGTGAGATTGACGATGCGGCGGAATGGTACGAAAGCCGCGCGCAGGGGCTTGCGGCCGAGTTCATTTCCGCAAAACGCTAGCCCATGTAAGCGCCGCCCCACAAGGGTTTCCCCTGGTTGAAACGATCGCCGGTAATTCGCGATTCCGTCGCGCCCGCATTGGCAAGTTTGCCTACGACGTGATTTTCGAAATTCTGCCCGCGGAAACCTTGATTGTCGCTGTTGCCCATCATAGCCGAGAGCCAGGCTACTGGCGGAACCGGACCCCATGAACGCGATCGAATTCCACGCGCATATTTATCAATTCAACCGCACGCGCACTTTGGGGCTGCTGGACCAGATCGAGCAGACGCCCGATCCACAAGCGGTGCTGGCGTGGCGGCCGGGCGAGGGCCGGGCGCATATTGCCTGGCATTTGATGCACATTGGCGTGACCGAGGAAATCTTCGCCACCGAACGATTGGCGAAGAAGCCCGGCGCGTTTACCGAACTCTGGCCTCGCTTTCGCGGCGGCAGCACTCCGGACGATGACATTCCTTCGCCCCAGTTGATTCGCCAGGTTTTGGATGAGTCACGGAAACATCTCCTTGAAACGCTCGGCGAATTGGACGTAGACCAACTGGACGACATCCCGCCCTTTTGGAAGGAACGCGGCCTGCCGCTGCGCACGGTGCTGCACATCATCGCTTGGCACGAACCGCACCATCATGGCCAGGCGCACGCCAAGCTGAATCTCTACAATGCGGCCCATTCGGCGTGATGCGCTTGACGCGCGGCGAACCGTCGCTTTCGGGAGAAGTTTCGGTTAACGCTCTTGACACGGTCGCACATTCCCGAATAATCAATCATCTAGTCGGACCGCCAACCCTTATATTTTCCTCCTCCCAGGTGTGCTTTCACCAATTGGGTTTGGCGTCCTGAGATGTTGTTTTCCCGCAAGTCGCAAACTTGGTGCTTTGTCGCGTTCTTCGCGGCGATGTCGCTGTTTGCGCGTGGGGCGCACTACCATCCCTTCTTTGGCTTTCACTGCTCCTGCGAGTCGGTCGGCGGGTGCGGCTTATGCCAAGAATCATCGGCAGCGCATAACCACCTCGCAAGCGGGTGTGAGCATCATCACCACGATTCTCCACGAAAAGATACGGGAAGTCGCGCAGCGTTAGAATCGACGAGCGATCGCGCGACGCCAGGAGTCCACGCCAGCAACGCTTCAGGACGAGGCGCTTGCCCGATTTGCCAGTTCTTTTCCCAGGGGCAAGTACTTCCTCAGCAGATTTGCCTGCTCGATGCGCCCCATGCTCCGCCTCGGCGGACGGTGGCGGCGATTCTTGCGCCGTCGACGCTCGAGGTTCGACCGTATGGCGCGCGTGCTCCGCCCACGCTGAGCTAACTTGACGGCGCGGGGCCTCGCCCGACGGGCCGCCTTTCTTGCTCTTGCTTGCGATGCGCCTTGGCCGCGCATCGTTTCCGCCAATGCTTTGCGCGACTTGCTATGCAGGTTGCGGTCTGCCTGATAGTCCGCTCGCGCGCGGCGTGGGACGCATTCTGCGGTCCGACCAACTGTGAGTGCGCTCCCGCGCTGCCGCGACGGTTCTTTCCATGGTGTTTCTGTTTGCGCCCTCCGCGCTTGCGTCCGGCGTGCGCGCCGTGCGTCCTTCACTGCAATTGTTCTTCGCCGCGCGATTCGCGACTTACCCAAATCATCATCATGCCTTCCCTCCGCAAAGCATTTACCCTGGTTGAACTCTTGGTGGTCATCGCCGTGATCGGCGTGTTGGTGGGGCTGTTGTTGCCCGCGGTCCAGGCGGCTCGCGAAGCAGCCCGGCGGATCGAGTGCTCCAACAACCTCAAACAGATCGGGTTGGGCCTGCAGAATTATCACGATACGCATCGGCAGCTTCCCGCCGGTTGGATCGCCAGCGTCGGTACGGGCGAACCGGGCTGGGGCTGGGCGGCGCACCTCCTGCCGTTCATCGAACAGACAGCGCTCCATGACCGCATTGACGGTCGGGTGGCGATTGCCGATCCCGCCCACCAGGGGCCGCGAGAAACCGTGCTGCCGTTTTACCGCTGCCCTTCCGATGCGCGTGGCGAGCCGCTGGTGATGTTGGCCGATGACGCCGATGGCCCCCTCTTTGCCGTCGCCCGCGCAAACTATGTCGGAGTGTTCGGAACGGAAGAAATCGAAGATGCGCCGTTGGCTGGCGATGGAACTTTCTATCAAAACAGCCGCATCCGATTCGCCGATATTGTGGACGGGCTAAGCAATACCCACTTGGTTGGCGAACGGTCCTCGAAGATCGAGGGTTCAACTTGGACGGGGGTCGTTAGCGACGCGGCGGAAGCGATGGCCCGCGTCGTCGGCTCGGCCGATCACGCGCCGAACGACTCCCATGCTCACTTCGACGACTTCAGCAGTTACCACCCCACCGGGGCCAACTTTGTCAGAGCCGATGGCTCGGTGCGGTTGATCGTCAATACGGTCGATCAGCATGTGTATCAGGCTCTCGCCACCCGCGCCGGCGGCGAGCCGGTGAACGAATAACGACGAAGCGCAAAGCACGAAGGACGAGCGGTTTTCTCGTCCTTCGCCATTTGCCCTGATTGCTTCGTCTCTTGGCCCGCGCTTCCTAGGCGCTATAATCGGAGGAAGGCCCCATTTTCTTTCCGATTATCCCCTGGATCCTCATGGGCACGAGCGTCGCCAAACCTTCCACCCTCCGCGAGCTGCGCGAGAGCGGCTGGCGGTCGAAAACGATCAAACAAGAAATTCACGACAACTTCCTGCGATTGCTGGCTAGCGGCGAAGAGCTGTTTCCCGGCATCGTCGGTTATGACGACACCGTGATTCCCGAAGTGAACGTGGCCTTGCTGGCCGGACACGACATGCTCTTCCTGGGAGAAAAGGGACAAGCCAAGAGTCGGCTGATGCGCACCTTGGTGCGGTTTCTTGATCCCGAAATTCCGTATCTGAACATCCCCGACGCGCCGTTTCACGAAGATCCGTACAAGCCCATCAGCCGGGCTGGCAAACACTTTGTCGCGGCGCACGGCGAAGAGGAAACGCCCATTGCCTGGTGGCCGCGCCACGAGCGTTACGCCGAGCGGCTGGCGCCGGGCACCAAATTCGCCGACATCATCGGCGAGATCGACCCTGCCAAGCTCGCGGGCGGGGTGAGCATGTCCACCGAAGAGGCTCTACACTTCGGCCTTATTCCACGCATGCACCGCGGCATCTTCGCGGTGAACGAACTACCGGAACTGGATGAACTGGTGCAGGTGGGATTGTTTAATATCCTCGAAGAGCGCGACGTACAGATTCGCGGCTACCCCGTGAACTTCGACATTGACGTGCTGATCCTCTTCTCGGCCAATCCCGCCACGTACAACCGCAGCGGCAAGGTCATCCCCCAACTTAAAGACCGTATTGGTTCGGTTATCCATACGCACTATCCTCAGCAGCGCGACCTGGGGGTCGAGATTACCCAGCAAGAGGCGAACATAAGCCTTGATGGCGACTACCCGGTGATCGTGCCGTACTTTATGCGGGAGATCATCGAGCAAATCACCGTGCAGGCCCGCAAGTCCAAGTACATCGACCAGCAGTCGGGCGTGAGCGCGCGGTTCTCGATCGCCAACTACCGCACGATGGTCGCCAGTGCTCGCCATCGCTCGGTAGTGCTGGGCGAGAAGCCCGCCGTGCCGCGGATCAGCGACTTGGGACACCTGCACTCGTCGTCGCTAGGCAAGCTGGAATTGGACCTGATGGGCAGCCACCAAATGACCGAACGGCAGGTGCTGGAGGCGGTTACGTCTGAGGCCATTCGGATTGTGTTCGAGGAATACGTGGTCGAGCACGGCCTGCACGAAATTGCCGAAATCTTTTCCAAGGGCGTCAAGATCGAAGTGGGCGACATGGTCCCCTCCGACCAGTACGCTCAAATCCTCAAGCGCGTCCCGCCGGTGTGGGACAAGGCTTTTGAGGTGAACGCCTCGCAAGACCCCGCGGTGCGGGCCTCCTGCGTCGAGTTCGTCCTCGCCGGCCTCTATGCGATGGACAAAATCTCCCGCGCCCAGCGGCATGGCCGCGTAGAGTATCGCGTGGAGTAGGTTGTGGATTTGCGAAGGTGAATCTGCGAACTACTGCCAGAAGCGACGTCGCTCGCGTTATGGCTGAGCCTTGAGCAAAGCGTTAACAATCCTGGTCAGAGAACGTCCGAGGATATTGCTCTGGGTAAAGCGGCCAGGGTGCGCCTCTAGTTGTCTTACAGCAGTGAGATTCCTGGGAACGGCAGTGCTTGAAGGCAAGCGGGGGTGTGGGACTCGCGAAATCTCCCTGCAAAGCGATCCGAACAGGAAAATCACGTCACAATCCCCTTGTCAGAAATTTTCCTACTTGTTGGAAAAAAAGGGTTTTGCTGCGTACGCTGCTGGGTATTATATGCCTATACCAAAGGGGAGTCCGTCGTTGCTCTATCGTAGGCGTATTACAGCATGTCTCATTCTGTATTTGGAAACCGCAAACGAATCCCTTTCGTCAAACGCCGCCGGCTTTTTCTTATTGAATCGCTCGAGCGTCGTTGCATGCTCACGCAAACTCTTTCGGTGACCACGGCCGAAGATTTAGTGGATGGCGACCCAACCACTTTGAGTCTGCGTGAGGCGATTACGCAAGCAGCACAGATCATTGCCGCGGACAACGGCGAGACGGACGTCGTAATTGAGCTTTCCGCGGGGATAAGTCCTTATCTGCTCACGCGTCCCCCCGACAATGATAACGACGACAACGAAGAAGGCGATATTGATGTAGATGCGTCGGGTGGGAGCATTACGATCGTGGGGGTCAACGGCCGCCCTACGGTCAATGCAGGCTCGACCAATGCAGAGGGCGACCGCTTAGTCGATGACCGGGTGTTTCACGTTCTCGGCGGCGATGTAACCTTCCGCAACTTGGTGATCACCGGAGGGCGGGCGCAACGCGTTTCAGTCGAAACGGGCATCAATCAGGTGCGTGGCGGTGGCGTGCTGGTTTCTTCTGGCCCCGCGGACGCCCGCAGCAACGTCTTGTTAGATGGGGTGACAATCACGGCAAACACGGCATCGGGCGATGTTTTTGCGGCCATCGGAGTGAGCGCTGTCGGCGGCGGCGTGGCAATTGCGCCCGCCGCGACGGTAACGATCAATAACTCGGTAATTTCCCAAAATACTGCCGAGGGCGGTTCCGGCAAACTTCACGCCGGTCCCGGCGGAGACGGCGCGGGAGGCGGCGTCTTCTTGACGAATGGAGGTTCGCTGACCATCCGCGACTCGATCATTGCGAACAATTCCGCAATTGGCGGCGCCGGCGAGGATGGTACAGACGGCGACTCGTCGTTTCCGCTTGCCAGCAGTGCATTTCGTGGTGGGAATGCGCGGGGCGGCGGTTTGTTCCTGGAAGGCGGAGACACGATTCTCCAACGCGTCAGCTTTAGCGCCAACACCGCCCAAGCGGGCGACGGCGGCAAAGGGGGGAACGGCGGGGACTCGAACACCAATGGCGGCAACGGCGGCTCGGGAGGCGACGGCGGTCACGCTCGTGGCGGTGGCGTGTTCCTCGCCTCTGGATCGCTAAGTATGACCGGAGAGAATTTTTCTGCCCGATTGTTTACAGGCAATCAGGCAGTCGGTGGCCGAGGCGGCGATGGAGGTGATGGCGGCTTGACGTTCTCCCCCTTTAGTCTCGCCGCCAAAGACGGGTCAGGTGGGCGAGGAGGCCTTGGAGGAGATGCGGAAGGCGGCAGCGTCTATATCGCGTCCGACGCGGCGTTTGCCATTCACCAGAGTTTTGCTCCCCATGCGATCAATCTCAGCCTTGCGATGGCGGGCAATGGAGGCCATGGTGGGAAGGGCGGTGGTGATGGGGCGAATGGCGGTAAAGCCCGTGGCGGCGGAATCTTTCTGGGAGGACCCGGAGACTTTTCTCTCCAGGATGTAAATTTCTCCCAAAATCGCGCTGTTGGGGGGGATGGCGGCAATGGTCGCACCGGCATTGGCGATGCATTCGCTCCGGGTGTTGGTGGTTTGCCGGGCGTCGGCGGGAACGCCGAAGGCGGACAACTCTTCATCGCCCAAGGCGCCGTCAATTTGACGTCCAACCAAGTTACGCAAGGCGAGGCATTCGCCGGCGCCGGCGGATCTGGCGGAGGTGGAGGGAATGGCCTTACCGGAGGAGGAGTTCAACCTCCAGGAGGCGTGGGTGGCCAGAACGGAGGAAACGGCGGCGCCGCACACGGCGGCGGAATTTTTGTGGGGGAGGGACAGCTTAATCTGGCGGCGCCCACGGTCTTTTCACGCTTTTCACGTGGAAGGTTTCGTCCGCCGGCCGTAGGAACTCTAATCGCCATGAATCAGGCAGAAGGTGGAAACGGAGGACGCGGCGGAGATGGAGGCCTGCAAAACGCCTCGAATATTCCACCTTCTGGCGGAAATGGTGGAATGGGCGGCGCGGCGCGCGGCGGCGGAATTTTTCTGGGCGAGGATGTGGGTGTTACGTTCTCGCAACCGACACCTCAACTGGTCTCCATGGGAACCTTCACCAGCGGAAACACTGTCCAAGGCGGAATGGGCGGCGGGGGAGGAGAACAAGGTTCAGCCGGTCCGGGCGTGCCCGATGACGTCGCCGACGGCGCCGACGGCCTGGACGGCTTCGCTCAAGGGCCGGATCACGTTCCCGAACCAATTCCGCTCATCGCCACGGTGCGCGGACAACTCTGGGATGATCGAAACGCCGATGGCGAACGGCAAGACGAGGAGCCTTTGCTTCCCGCCGAGTACGCCGAGGGCCTGCCGACGACCTCTTTTGCGGTTGAACTGCGTACCGCCGAGGGCTCGCTGTTGGGGACCGCCTTCACCGACGCCGCGGGAATGTATGAATTTCAAACTTCCTTTGTCGGCGACGTTATTGTTCACTTTTCCCAAGTTCCGCGCGATTTTGTCTTCTCACCTCAGGACCGCGGCGACGATGCGGGGGACTCCGACGTGGTTCCTTCCACGGGACAAACGAACGCTTTTTCGCTCGCTGCTGGCGCCGTGATCGAGAACGTGGATGCCGGCCTGCATTACAGTCCGAACATTCCTTGGTCGTTCCCGCAGACTCTTGTGCGCGAAGCAGGGGTGTTCGATTATCAAGCCGTGGACTTTGACGGCGACGGCGATGTGGATGTTGTGACCTTGGGCCGCGCGCAGTTCAACGCGCCCACGATATTCCGATTCCACGAGAACGTCGGCGACGGAGGACTGGTGGCTCGACCCGGCTCGACGCTCGCGGTTCAAGGCGCTTTGGGGACCGACCTCAAATATTTCGACATCGACGGAGACGAGGATCTGGACCTGGTGTCGAGCGGGGGGAATTCTCCCGACTTTACGCCCCTGGTGGTTGCCTACGAGAATCGCGGCGATGGCGTCCTCGGGCCCGAGCGGGTACTTGCATCGGGTATTCGGATCGGCGAAATGGCGCTGCTGGACTCGGACAGCGACGGCGACTTAGATATCTTTGGCACGTTCCTCAATGCCGGAAAGGTTGCTCGTCTGGAGAACAAAGGCGATGGGACCTTCACGCTGGAGGAGCTCACCGTCGCCGATGAGCAGACCTTTGCGCTAATCCAGCCCGCGGATCTCAACGGCGACGGCGCGTTGGATTTCGTGCAAACGACAACGGATTCGGTCGTATCGGGCCCGGTTGGTCCCAGTTGGTATGAAAACAACGGCGACACGCCGCCTACGTTCACGCGCCGCGATCCGCCGGATCTCGGCGACTTTAGCGGATCCCTCGGTGCATCGGATGTCGCCGACTTGGATTCCGACGGTGATTCCGACGTGTGGAGTTTCGTAGGCAACGATGTGCTCTGGTTTGAGAACACAGACGGCGAGGGCACGCTGGCCGCGCCGAAATTAATTGGCTCGGGAGACGGAAGCCGAACAGGCGCTACCGCCGATATGGATAGCGATGGCGATCTCGATTTTGTGCTCTTCAGCCGACTCTTTAACGCAAACTCTAGCGATTTCGACGGTAACCTGCGCTGGCATGAAAATCGAGGCCAGGAACTGTCGTTCGTTTCGCACGTGATCGACGGTGATAACGTGAGGGAACATCTTTACGGACTAGGCCCCTTACAAGTCGCCGATTTCGACGGCGACGGCGAATTGGATGTTTTCGCCGTTGCGGAGGGCCTGTCCACGCCGGGCGCCGGCCGATCTCAGCTCGTTGTTTATCGCAATGACCGCACCGATGCGCCGGATATCGTCAACATCGCGCCCGATCCCCGCCGATCGGCGGTGGAAGAGGTTGCCGTAATCTTCCCTGAAAGCGTTACGGGCGTAACCATCGACGACTTTTCGCTGACCCGCAATGGGGAAGAAGTTGATCTCAGCCACTTAAGCGTCACGATGGAAACGCCGCGAAGATTTCTAATCGATCTCTCCTCGGTCACGCGCGACCCTGCCGTTTTTGTCAACGGCATTCCCGGCGAATACGCGTTGACGTTGAACCTGGACGGCGCCGGGATCTCCGACACGTCGGGAACGCCCCTGACGGGCAGCGTGGTCGATCTCTTTACGATCTCGTTGGGGAACGAACCGCCAGCGACAGCGGCCGACGAATTTACGGTGGACGAGTTTACCCTAACCGCGCTTAACGTCTTGGACAACGACATCGATCGCCAGAGCAACCTCGATGCGGCGACCGTCATGATTACCGTCGCCCCGCAGAGCGGCGCCGTCGAGGTTCAAGCAGACGGTTCGATCCATTTCACGAGCGAACCCTTCTTCACTGGCGAGACATTTTTCCAATACACCGTCGCGGACGACCAAGGAGCGGTTTCCTCCGAGACAATGGTGCGCGTCATCGTGCAACCGCGCAACAGTCCCTGGCTGAATCCCCAAGTCGCAGCCGATATCGACGCCTCGGGTGATGTCTCGATTGCTGATCTTTTAGCGCTTGTACTAGAGATGCGTGCGAGAGATCTTGGGCCGCTGTCGCCGCCGCAATTCCAACCGGCGGATGAACCTCGTTACATCGATGCGAATGGCGACAACGTCCTCTCGTTGGGCGACCTCTGGAACGTCGTTACGGTGCTACGAGCACAACTCGAAGGGGAAGCGGAAGGTGAATCGTCGCTCACGGACATAGTCCCGCTCACCGATGTGTCGTTGGCTGACACGCCGCCATTTCATTTTCCTGCCCACGCCGATTGGGTTTTTGCGCAAGAAGGCAAACGCCGCCATCGCTGGTTCTAACAGCTTCTGGCTGTACATTCTGCAAGGTGCAACGGTTAAGCGGCTCATTTTCGGACAGCATGCAGCATAGAATGTAAAGAGCTTCTCGTTGGCTCCACCAACGCGTCGCGTACTATTCGGCTGTGCCGTTCGCAAGGAAGAGACGTTCCGTTCCCTCGGAGTAAAAAGTGGTTAATCGCAAGACACTCGGTGGGGTGATTCATACGTACCAGCGGTACGATCCAGTACGATTTCCTTCTCCGACGCAACCGCCGCCGGACCTGACCTCGACCGCCTTTGAGCACATGCTCATGTACGGCTCGATGCGGCATCTGACCGAGGAAGAGCTGGCGCGGGCGGTGCGTTTGGATCCCAGCCAAATTGCGGGGCTGGGGCCGAGCCTCGATGCGCTCCTGGCGATGCTGCTGGAACGCAAGCGGAAGATCCTGGAAAAGTATGAGACCGACACAGTTCAAAAAGAAGCGGCCCGCGCGCTGCGACAACAGGCCAAGCAAGTCAAGCCACCGAAGAAGCTCCGCAAGGCGTTCGATGAGGCAATCGAGGAGGAGCAGCTATATGACCTGGAGCGGCTGTGGTACGCCGCGGGCGACGACCGCTCGGAATTCGCTCGAAGCCTGATGCCCCTCATTGAGCGGATGGGCGAGAAGTACGAGGTCGATCTGCTGGCGGCCAAGTATCATTTTACCGGCCGCCAATCGATGACCGTGCCCGAGGCGCTGGCGATCAAGGAAGAGCTGGAAAAGATCGACGAGCTGCTCAAGCAGTTGGAGGAAGCCAAAGAGACGGCGCAAATCGGGGTGATCGACATGGACGCGCTGTCCGAATTCGCCGAACCGGGCGACATCGGGCAACTTGAGTCGCTCCGCAACTTTATTGAGAACTACGTCCGCGAATTGGCCGAGCGGCAGGGTCTGGAGCGCGACCAGGGCGGCTTCCGCCTGACGCCCCAAGCGTACCGGCTGTTCCAGGGCCGGCTGTTGGAGCGCATCTTCAGCAACTTGCAAGCCTCACGCACGGGGCGGCACGGCGGGCCGATCGTGGGCGAAGGGGCGGTCGAAATGCAGCAGACCAAGCCCTACGAGTTCGGCGATTCGCTGACCCACATGGACATTCCGCAGTCGTTTGTGAATGCGCTCTTGCGCGGCGGGCCGGGCGTGCCGGTGCGGCTCAAGCAGGACGACATTGTCGTCCATCGCACCCGCAACACCCCCAAGTGCAGCACGGTGGTGGTGATGGACATGAGTGGCTCGATGCGCTACGACGGGCAGTACATCAACGTCAAGCGGATGGCGTTGGCCTTGGACGGCCTGATCAAGAGCGAATATCCCGGCGATTTCCTGCGGTTCATCGAGATGTACACCTTCGCCAAGCCGCGGCAAGCCAGCGAAATCGTGGAGCTTATGCCCAAGATTCCAACCCTGCACGATCCCGTGGTGCGGCTCAAGGCCGACATGAGCCGCGAGGATTTGTCGGAGCATCATATCCCGCCGCATTTCACCAATATCCAGCACTCGCTACAAATGGCGCGGCGGCTGCTGGCCGCGCAGGACTCGGTCAACCGCCAGATCATCCTGATTACCGACGGATTGCCCACGGCGCACTTTGAAGGCTCGCAGCTTTTTCTGCTCTATCCGCCCGACCTGCGGACCGAGCAAGCTACCATGCGCGAAGCCATGCTTTGCCAGCGAGAGGGCATTACGATCAACATCTTTCTGGTTCCCAGTTGGTCGCAATCGGAAGAGGACATCCGTTTCGCTTACCGCATGGCGGAATCGACAATGGGCCGCGTGTTCTTCACCGCCGGCCGCGATCTGGACCGCTTTGTCGTCTGGGACTACATCACCCGCAAGCGCGAAATTCTGGCGTAGGGTGGACAAAACGGGCTTGGTGCAGTTTCACGCAAGCCAAATGATGAATCACCCCGCCGAGCTTGCTCGGTGGGGCAAAAGCCAAGGTATTTGGTGCTTGAGTAGGTGTTCATGGCCGGGTTAAGGTCGGCGGAGCCTCGGCGACGCTGTGAGCGTTTTTTCCCTGTTTTTGTGCATCCCACCAAACCGCGGCGCCGATATCCTCGGATAAGGCATGTTCCCGCCGAAGAAGGAAAACACATGACCGCGCTCGACCCCGCCGTGCAAAGCGTCTTGGCCGCCAAACAAGGGGCGCTGCAGCATCAAATCGCCATGACCGTCGCCGCCAAACAGTTGAATGTGGCCGAGCAACAAGGCGCCGCCGTCAACGCCCTTTTGGAGCAAGCGGCGCAGCTTAGCAAAGCGGTCGGAGCTGGCCAGAACTTCGACGCACAGGGGTAGTTGGAGCGGGGGACGCACGACCGTGCTTCACCGGAACACGTGCGACACCACTTCATTCTCGTTCACGCGCTGCTTGATCCAGGCATACCGGTTCTGGCCTAGCAAGTCAGGCGCCGATTCCACGTATCGGCCGATCTCGGCCAGGTGCTGGGGAGCGATGCGTTCGCCCACCGGCCGGTCTAGATGGGCAGATACAATCAACAAGAAGTACGCCCCCGACCGCGGCGCCACGAGGCGGAAGTTGCCTTCGGCGTCGGCGCGGGTAAAATCGCCGCCGATTTCACGAATGGCGGACACCGCCGGATCGCTGGCGTCAACGGGTTGCGGACCGGGGCGGAACGATTCGACTAGCGCCTTTTGCTCAGGCCGGGCGTCTTGCGGCGCCAGCAGCACCGCGGCGCCAGCGTCCGGAGTCGGCAGGTTGTCGCCCGCGTTGTAAGCCACGCTTCCCGCAAGGGTGTAAGGACCGCCCGCGTCGGTCGGCTCGCCGCCGCGCGGCCCGGAGCCGCCCATCATCACGCCAAAGGCGAAGCCCACCAGCGCCATGACGCCCAGAAGCGCCCCTTGCGCATAAAGGACCCAACGGGGCACCGCCACTTTGTCGAGGTCAATCGCTTCGCGGGTCACTTCCTCGTCTTCGACGTCTTCGTAAACAAATTCGGTGTCGTAGTCGTAGACGTTAAACTCGGGAAAGGCAACGCCCGCCTCGGCTTGCGTCTCCTCGGGCAGCGGCCCCTCGGACACGGACTGCGCCTCCGTCGGCGGCGCCGACTCGACGGGCAAGGCCGCCTCCTCGGACGGCACAACGACCCGGTTCTCGCACTTGGGGCAAAGCACGACCGAGCCAGCCTTCTTGCTGCCGACGCTCAACCGCTGCTGGCAATGGTCGCAACGAAAACGAATTGGCATGGAAGTCCCAGCCGGCGGTCAAACGCCAAAGCCGTGGTGATCGGTGAAGAAGAGCCGTCGCCAGCATGTGGTGCCCTAGTACATTTTTCACGACGGCGTGGCGGATTCTTTCGTGTGGCGCACTCGCTCCGCGAGTGCGCTCTTTCGGGGCGTCCTTCGGACGCCACAACGGAAACGCACTCGCAGAGTGAGTACTCCACATTAAAACCCCTTCACACCTGCATGAAAAACCCTCTAGTCCCCGGCGCCGGTGTTGTTTTCAGGCAGTTGCGCCGCCCCTGCTGGCTGGCTGGTCCGTGAGCGCAACCGTTCGCGTCGCGCTTCGGCCGCCAAGGCTCGCAAGGCCAGGACGAACAACAGAAGTACGCCGTCGATCGCCAACAGCAGGAGACAGGTCACTCCTATTATGCGCAGAACGGTCGCCAACTGCGAATCCTGCACCGCGATTGCCAAAAGATACCCGCCCATGACCACCGCAAACGCCACCAGCAGCGTCAAAAAGGCGTAGATCAGGGCAGTTAACATCAACCGGGGCGTCACGGCAAGCCTCATCGGGGAACGGCTTAGGCAATGTGGCGCCTGGCCGCCAACGTGTCAACGCCGGCGCCGGGGGAACCTAACGTCCAGGAGGCGCTCAACGACTGGATTTTGTCGCACGGCTATTACGCACTAGCGGAACAACGCGCCGGCGAAACGGGACCGGATGGGCTCACGCTGGAGTCGCAGACCAATCACCCGGTCCGACAGGAGAGCGACGATACGCTGCCGGGCGCTATCGCCGTGACTGAGCATCCGCCACAGGTTCAATGGTCGGTCGAGACTGAGACGGCGTACTACCTCGCACGTTAGCGGTCGTTGGTCATTCGCCATGCGTCGGGAAACCAGATCGTCGCCCTGGTGGAGATCGTCTCGTGCGCCAACAAAGCATCCCGTGCAAATCTGGAAGCGGCTCTCGATAAGGCCGTTTCAGCGCTCCGACAAGGCCAATATTTGTGCTTCTTGACCTGTCCCCGCCGGGGGTTCGTGACCCGCAAGGCATCCACGGTTCCTTGTGGTCGGGCTTGGGCGAGCCGGAATAGCAAGCGCCGGAAGATGCCCCGCTCACGCTCGCCTCTTATGCGGCGCGCGAAGTGATCGCGGGCTACGTCGAGCCGACCGCGGTTGGCCGCACGATCTTGGACATGCCGCTGATCCTGCCTGCTGGAAGCAACTTACCAGGCGGTCTGGCGGGGCGTGCCGCAGCGGTGGCGCGAGGTCATCGAGCGCGGCGAATAACAACACCCGCCTGACAACGCTGCTTCGCGTGCGCATAATAGCGGGCCAGAAGACAGCGGTTTCCCTGGTTCGGCTCCTTCCTGCGCTTTTCATCATGATCATGCCACTTCGTTATCTGGTTGCGTTTGGCCTGGCTTTCCTGTTCTTAGGCGGCTTTCCGAAGTTGACTTGGGGCGAGGAAGTTCTCGACCCCGCGCAAGGGCAACTCGACGAGCAAGAGAAGGTCGTTTGGTATGACGTGCGTCGGTTGGGAGTGGAAGGCCAAGGGTGGAGCGAAACGGCGGCTCCCTTTGACCGATTGCCAGCCAAGTCGGAAGGGAAAGTCCGGCCCGAGGTTTGGGGGCTGAGCCGTCACGCGGCGGGACTGGCGGTGCGGTTCGCGACCGACGCCCCGGTGTTGAAGGCTCGGTGGACGCTCACTTCGGGTCAATTGGCAATGCCCCACATGCCCGCCACGGGCGTGAGCGGCCTGGATCTCTACGTGAAGCACGAAGGCCGCTGGCGATGGCTGGCCGTGGGGATCCCCCGAGGGGCCACCACCACGGCGACGCTCGTAAGCGGGCTGCCCGAAGGCGAGCGTGAATACCTGCTATACCTGCCGCTTTATAATGGCGTGCAATCGGTCGAAATTGGCGTTCCTCCGACGAACCAATTGAAAAAGGCGCCGCCGCGGCCGGAGTCTCGGCGCCGGCCCATGGTGTTTTACGGCACGTCGATCACGCAAGGCGGATGCGCGTCGCGACCGGGGATGGTTCACACGGCGATCCTCGGCCGACGCCTGGACCGGCCGGTCATTAACTTGGGCTTCTCGGGTAACGGCCGCTTGGAGGCCGAAATGGCCGAGTTACTGGCGGAGTTGGACGTCGCGGTGTATGTCATTGACTGTCTGCCCAACGTAACCGAAAAAGACGCCGCCGCGCGAACCGAGCCGTTGGTGCGCATCCTCCGCGAACGGCGCCCCGACACTCCGATCTTGTTAGTTGAAGACCGCTCCTATACCGACGCTTTCCTCCTGGCGTCCAAGCGGCAACGTAACGCCAGCAGCCGCGCCGCCTTCCGCGCGGCGTTTGACCGCTTGCAAGCCGCGGGCGTGAAGCAGCTTTATTATCTCACGGGCGAAGATCTTCTTGGCGACGATGGCGAAGGCGCCGTCGATAGCTCCCACCCCACCGACCTCGGCTTTATGCGCCAGGCCGACGCCTTTGAAAAAGCCCTGCGGCCAATTCTCGAAGAAGCAGCGGGCGAGTCGCCGGGCGCCGGTTCATAGCGAGGAATCGCCGCGCGCTGTAAGGCGAATGGCAATGGCGGCCAATGTTGCACCGACGAGGTTCGCGATCAAATCCCAAGAGGTGTTTTCGTAACCGCCGATGTTCGTCTCGGGCACGATGCGGGTGATGGCGAACTCGACCATCTCGTTCACGCCGCCCAGTCCGACGCCGCCCAACGCACACAGCGAGAGCAAGCCCCAGGTCGCCTGCAAATCCGTGGGCGAAGGCGCCGCGGCCCGCGCCACGCCGGCCCGCAGCAGTTGCCAACACAGCCAAGTCGCAGCGCCAAACCCATAGGCATGGATGACGTGGTCGTAACGCAAGTAGCCGGGAATGAACCACAAGCTATAGAAGACGGCATGCTCGCCACTATAGGGCCAGCCCCGAGGCAGCGGCATAAGACCGCCTGCCAGGTGAAATAGGCCCCACAGGCTAAGCATCCACATCAGTCCCAAGGTCAAACCGCTGCGCAGGTGCAAGGCCGATACGACACCCGCCAATAGCAATACCGCGGCTACATGAAAGAGGAATTCGCGGTTGCTGATCGCGAGAATCCACGCTCCCAGCCCCAGCGAGTAAAGCAACGTGAACGCCAGGAGCAACGCATGTTGGCGCGTGAAGTTTCGTGAAGGCAGACGCATGGAGCAGCCACCCAAAGTACGCGCTTGAAGATTGTAAGGCTCGTCAAATTGTCTTAGCGGCGTCTCGCCGCCGGAAATTTGGCGATAACGTGGCCGCTACGACAAGGCTTGCAAGCACTTCGCGAGCAACCGCATCCGGCCGCGGTGAGTTTAGCGCACCGCGAAGCGGCGGTAAAACGATAGGGTTCCACAGTAAATGGCATAGCCTATCAACCCCACGCCGGTGAACGCCAGCAGCCACGGTCCATACGGCTGCCGGGCCAGCACTTCCAACGCTTCGCCGAAGTTCTTGGTTTGATGAGAATCGTAGGTCACGGCCGCCACGATCACAAATGCGCCAATAATCAGGAACGTCAACCCACGCGCCGCCAACCCCACGGTTCCCGTGTACCTGGCCGTCTTGCGCTCCGTCTCGTTCATCTCGTGGAGTTTATAGTCGCGCATGAAGTTTTGCGAAACGGCGAGATAGATTTGTTGGCAGGCGAAGCCCATGACCAACGCGCCGACCGCAGCCAGTAGCATTTGTCCGCCCGGAAACGAGAGCACTTGCGCGGCCAACCCTTGTTGCGTATCTCCGCCGCCCGAGCCAAACGGCACAGTCACGGGCGCCGCGAAGACCGCCAGGCCAAGATGAACGAAGCCACTCAACGCATATCCAAGGCGACGTAGAACGTCTTTCCATTCTCGGCCGCGGCGTTCCGGATCGATAGCCGCCTCTACGAATTGCCATAGCGCATAACCCACCAACCCAACGCCGACGAGCCACAGTAGCGCCTGCCCAAACGGCTGCCGGCCGATCTCTCGAATAGCGCCCTCCGAGCCTTGGGCGCGGCCGCCACCCCACGCGGCGGCGACTGCCAGCGCGCCCACCACGCCATAGACTACGCCTTTGGTGGCGAACCCCAAGCGTCCAGCCCACTCGATCCAACGGGCATTCTCGGCCACTACCTCGGACGCCTTCCGCTCCACCGCGTCTTGCGCCATCGTACCCGCCTTCAAGTCAAGTCGTGAGATTCCCCCCTCACTTTACGCAAATCGCGTTCCCTGGCCTAGGAAACACGATGCCGCTCGCCATAAACTTCGGTATGCTAAAAAGCGAATACTGAGTCGCGAAGAGCGAATAGAGAAGAAACCACCAGCGCAATTCATCCGACTCACCTCCTCTTATCCGCAGGAGCCGCCATGTCTGATCCCAGCCGCCATGCCCGTGACCGAGGGGCGATTGAATCGATCCTCCGACGGATTCCCGGTTTCAAGGGTTACTTGGATAAGGAGTATCGCCGCGACAGCGATCACCTGACGCGCACTTGGATGGCCGACCGTCTGCAATCCAGCAAGCGCGGTCTGGACGACTACATGCGGAATCTAGTCGACCAAGGGCAAATCGACGCCATGCCGCCGTGCGAACGTCTTCGCACCCGCTTGGACGGAACGATCTCCCGCATCCGCGGCGCGGTGCGCGGCTACAGCGGCCTCTTCGATTACGTGCAGGTCAACGAACAACTGCTGGAAGAAGTCTATGAGCACGACTTGGTGTTGGCGGATCAAGTAGACGACCTTGCCGACGCGCTGGAGAACCTGCCGCAAACGCCCGAACCGGCCGCGGCGGTGATCCCGGCATTAATTCAACGTGTGGACAAGATCGATGAAAAACTCGCCCATCGCAGCGATCTGCTCAAGGGACTCGGTCCCGAACAACCAAGATAAGTAAATGCAAATTGCAAAATAACGGAGTTTGCCGCAACACTCTTTTCCTCAATTTGCAATTTTCATTTCTCAATTTGCAGTTTGCAATTCCCAACTTGACTAGCAGTATTCCTCTCCCCAGGAGTTAAACCATGGGCATCCGGCTCGAGGTCATCGACTACTTTGACGAATCCAACCGCTCGTTGGTGCATCGCGTGCCGCCGCAAGGCTCGGCCGACATCAAGTACGGCGCCCAGTTGATTGTGCAGGAAAGCCAGGAAGCGGTGTTCTTTCGCGACGGCAAGGCAATGGACACCTTCGGCCCCGGCCGCTACACCCTGACCACGGCCAACCTGCCCATCATCACCCGCATTCTGACCATTCCCTGGGAGAAGTCGCCCTTTCAGGCGCAGGTCTACTTTGTGGGGAAGCAGACTTTTCTTGACCATAAGTGGGGCACACGGCAACCGATCACGGTGCGCGACCGGGACTTTGGCATCGTACGGCTGCGAAGCTTCGGCAAGTACTCATTCCGCTGCATCGACTCGGCCACGCTCATCAACACGTTGGTGGGCACGCAAGGCAAGTACACTACCGACGAAGTTGGCAATTACCTGAAGGACCTGATTGTCTCGCGGCTGACCGACGTGCTGGGCAGCGCCCAGGTGAGTCTTTTGGACCTGCCGGCCAAGTTCGAGGAGATTGCGGCAGCCTTGCGAGTTAAGGTTAGCGACGACTTCGGCAAGTATGGCCTGGAACTGGTCGATTTCTTCATCAACGCCATCTCGCCGCCCGAGGAAGTGCAAAAGGCCATTGACGCCCGCAGCAGCATGGGCGCCATCGGCAACCTTCAGGCGTACACTATGTACCAGACCGCCAACAGCATGGCCAAGATGGCCGAGCAAGGCGGAGGCGGCATGGGCGGCAACGCGATGGGCATGGGCATGGGCGCCGGCTTCGGGATGATGATGCCGCAGATCATCCAGAACGCGATGCACGGCAATCAACCGCAACCGGGCTATGGGCAACAATCCCAACCAGCGCCTCCCCAGCAGCAGCCACAAACCGGCGGCGCCCGGCAAGCCGCGGCGTCGGCCGCGGGTTTTGGAAGCGGGCTAAGCTTCGACGATCTGGCGGCGCCCAAGCTCGATCCCAAGACGCTGGTCCGCCAGGTGGCGCATTCATCGGGTTGGGCCATTGAAGAACAGGGAGAGACGTGGAACGTAAAGGTGCCCATCGGCGCGCTGCGCAAGCAAACGGTCCACGTCCACTTTAACGCGAAAGACGAAGAAGGCGACGCCATCATCGCCTTTTCCTCGACCTGCGGCGTGTTCAACGAGCGCAACGCCGGGGCCTTGCTGCGTTACAACACGAAGATGGTTCACGGCGCCTTCGCCGTACAGAACACCCCTTCGGGCGAGATGATCGTGGTGCAGGCGAACCAATTAGCCGACACCGCCGATCCGCTGGCGGTCACGCGCACCATGACTGCAGTCGCCTGGCAGGCCGACAAAGTCGAAGAAAAACTCGGCAGCGACGACCAGTTCTAGTGAGATTTCCAACGAAGTAGGACTTCCCCAATGTAGGTCACTCGCTCCAGCGAGTGACCTACATTGGCTCTCCGCTCCCCAACGGAGCATGGACGGCGGCTACAGAATGAACTTGCTCAGTTCTTCGTCTTCGGTCACTTCTTGCAGCCGTTCGTTCACGTAAGCGGCGTTGACCACGATCCGGCCCATCTTCATGTCGGGAGCCTCGAAGCTGGCTTCCTCCAGGAGCCGCTCTAAGATTGTGTGGAGGCGCCGGGCGCCAATATTCTGCGTCGATTGGTTCACCTGGAACGCATACGAGGCAAGGGCGTCGATCGCGTCTTCCGTAAACTCCAGCGTTACGCCTTCCGTCTGCAAGAGTGCGACGTATTGCCGCGTGAGCGAGTTCTTCGGCTCAGTCAAAATCCGTACGAAGTCTTCTTTGGTCAGGTCTTGCAGTTCCACGCGAATGGGAAACCGTCCCTGGAGTTCCGGCATTAGCTCGCTGGGACTGGCGCTGTGAAAGGCGCCAGCCGCCACAAACAGAATATGGTCCGTCTTGACGTAGCCGTACCGGGTTTGGACCGTAGTGCCTTCCACAATCGGCAGCAAGTCGCGCTGCACGCCCTGGCGCGACACATCGGCCCCGCGCGTCTCGCTGGCGATGACCTTGTCCAGTTCATCGACAAAGATGATTCCCACGTTCTCGGCTAGCTCGACCGCGGCGGCGTTGACCTCTTCGGGCTTGAGAAGCGCGTCCACTTCTTGCTCAAAGAGAGTCTCCTTCGCCTGCGCCACCGACATCTCGCGCTTGACCGTATTTTTGGGCAGGAAACGCTCGAACATACCTTGCAGGTCCATGTCCATTTGCTCCAGCCCTGGCGCGCCCAGGACCATGGGCGCCGCTTTTTGCTCGGTGGCGATCTCGACCCGCCGCTGGTCCAGCTCGCGCGCCAGGAGCATGTCGCGCATCTTAGCACGGGTGCGTTGGTAGTGGCCCTGGTCGGCTTCTTCCTCGCTGGCGGCGAAGGGGCGCGGGGCCAGGATATCGAGCAACCGATCGATAGCTCGCTGCCGGGCTTCTTCCTCGACGTCCTTCCGTTTGTGCTCTCGCACCAGGCCGATGGCATTCTCAACCAGTTCGCGAACCATGCTTTCCACGTCGCGGCCGTAGTAGCCCACTTCGGTGTACTTGGTGGCCTCGACCTTGATGAACGGAGCCCCGGTCAGATGGGCCAGCCGCCGGGCGATTTCGGTCTTGCCGACGCCCGTGGGGCCGATCATCAGGATGTTCTTGGGGGCGACTTCGCCGCGCATGTCGTCGGCGACGCGCTGCCGGCGCCAGCGATTGCGAATGGCGACGGCCACGGCCCGTTTGGCGTCGTCCTGGCCGACAATATAGCGGTCCAACTCCTCGACAATTTGCCGCGGCGTCAGGTCCCGCGTCGCCAGCGGCATCTCTCCCTTTTTAGCCATTAGGTTTCGCTCTCCAGTTCGTGGACCGTCAGGTGCGTGTTGGTGTAGATGTCGATGCCGGCGGCGATTTCCAGCGCTTGTTGGACGATCTCGCGCGCCGAGAGATTCGAATGCTTCACCAGCGCCCGCGCGGCGGCCAGGGCATACGTTCCTCCCGAGCCGATCCCCAGCATGCCATCGGTCGGGTTAATCACATCGCCCACGCCGTTCACCAGCAGCGTATGGCGAGAATCGACCACGGCCAGCATCGCCTGTAAATGCCGCAAGGCGCGGTCGGTGCGCCACTCTTTGGCCAGTTCGGTGGCGGCTCGCGGAACATTGCCGGGGTAGTCTTTGAGTTTCTTCTCGAACCGTTCCAGCAGGGCGAACGCATCGGCCCCGCCGCCGGCAAAACCGCATAACACCTTGCCATCCAAGAGGGGGCGGATCTTTACGGCGTCGGCCTTCATCACCATCGTGTCGAGGGTTACTTGTCCATCGCCGCCGATGGCGACCCGACCCCGATGGCGAACGGTAAGAATTGTCGTCGCGTGCAGTTTCATGAGAACGCGTTACCTAAAGGAATCATCGGCTCCCCTTCTTGTTAATGATACCCTAACCCGCCCCTTGGGAAAGCGACCCGTGGTGCGCGGAGCGTGCGACGCAACCGGCCCAAAGTCATTTCCTTGGGGCGTTCTTTGCGGCTCCTTAAGGTGGAAAACCAACCTCGAAGTCGTTGGTTGCGTTGCGACGAAAGGGGGATAGACTGATAAGCACGCGGATTTTCGCGGAGACGCTTTGGGCAGCGTCTTCTCTTTCCGAGAGAGTTGCGTTTTCGGTCATGAATTCTCCCCTTCCTCCGCGAAAACCGCTTCAACAAAACGACGGCTCTCCGTTTTCGACCCGCGAAGTTCCCGAAACCCAGAACGAACCGCTGGCCGCGGGCGCCCACCGCGTGGGCGCCTCGGCGGAAGGAGGCGCAGGCCCGCGTCCCGATTTGCCAGAACGAATCGGCCGGTATCGCGTGCTGCGCGTTTTGGGAGAAGGGGGCTTTGGCGTCGTGCTGTTGGCTTACGACGAGGAGGCTAACCGCGAGGTCGCCATTAAAGTGCCGCGCGGCGACCGAGTTTTGACGCCCGCCGGCGCCGAGGCCTACCTGGCCGAGGCCCGCATCGTGGCGCAATTGGACCATGCGGCGATTGTTCCGGTGTTCGATATCGTGCGCGCCGAGGGCGGCGTGGCGTGCGTCGTCTCAAAGTACATCAAAGGCCGAGACCTGGCCAGGCAAACCCGTGAGGGCCGCCTCTCTTTTCACCAAGCGGCGTTGTTGACGGCCGAGGTGGCCGAGGCGCTGCATTACGCGCATGTGCAAGGGCTGGTACATCGCGACATTAAGCCCGGCAATATTCTTCTGGACGAACAAGACCGGCCCTACGTGGCCGACTTCGGGCTGGCCCTGCGCGAGGAGAACTTTGGTCGCGGATCGCGGTTCGCGGGCACTCCGGCGTATATGTCGCCCGAGCAAGCGCGGGGAGAAGGACACCGCGTGGACGGCCGCTCAGACATCTTCAGCCTGGGGGTGGTGCTGTACGAGTTACTGACCGGCAAACAGCCCTTTGTGGGCGACAGCGTCCAAGAGGTGCTGGACCAGGTGACGCAGCTCGAGCCGCGACCACCGCGGCAGAGGGATGATTCGATTCCCAAAGAGTTGGAGCGGATTTGCCTGAAAGCGCTCTCCAAGCGAGCGGCCGATCGCTACACGACCGCCCGCGACTTGGCCGACGACCTGCGCCGCTACGCCGCATCGGAAGATGCGGCCGACACGGCTCAAACTCACGAAACCGTCTCCGTGGCCGTTGCAAAGCCTCTATTGAATCAGGCGCCCGACTCGCACCCAGGCGGCGCAATGATCGTTCCCAAGGGGCTGCGGGCTTTTGACGCGGGCGACGCCGATTTTTTCTTGGAATTGCTGCCAGGTCCGCGCGATCGCGAGGGTTGGCCCGAGAGTCTGCGGTTTTGGAAGACGCGAATCGAAGAGACCGACGCTGACCGCACGTTTCCCGTCGGCTTGCTCTATGGCCCGTCGGGTTGCGGCAAGTCGTCGCTGCTCAAGGCGGGACTGGCGCCACGATTGGCTCAGCACGTGACGCTCGTTTACGTGGAAGCTACTGGCGAAGATACCGAACGTCGCCTGCTGCATGGCTTGCGGAAGCGCCTTCCCGACCTGCCGCGCGAAGCGGCCTTGAGCGAGGCGCTAGCGGGGCTACGCCGGGGAGAGTACCTGTGCGAAGGGCAGAAGGTGCTGCTGGTGCTGGACCAGTTCGAACAATGGCTTCACGCCCATAGTGAACAATCCAATTCGGCGTTGACGCTGGCCTTGCGGCAATGTGACGGAGCGCGGTTGCAGGCGATTGTGCTGGTGCGTGATGACTTCTGGATGGCCGCCACAAGATTCTTCCGAGAGTTGGAAATTCGACTACGCGAGGGCGAGAACTCAGCGGCCGTCGATCTGTTCGACTTGCAACACGCGCGCCGCGTGTTAACGGCCTTTGGCCGCGCCTACCACCGCTTGCCGGAAGACGCTGACCGGTTGAGTGCGAAACAAGAGGCGTTTCTGGATCAAGCGGTGCGCGAACTGGCGGAAGATGGCAAAGTCATCTCGGTGCGTTTGTCGCTACTGGCTGAAATGTTTAAGAGTCGCGAGTGGACGCCGCGCACGCTGCGCGACGCGGGCGGCGTGGAAGGCGTGGGTGTGGCGTTCCTGGAAGAAACGTTCAGCGCCAAGACCGCTCCGCCCGAACATCGGCTGCACCAGCGGGCCGTCCGCGGCGTGCTGGAAAAACTGCTTCCGGAGAAGGGAAGCGAAATTAAAGGCCACATGCGCTCGCGCGAGGAACTGCTGGCCGCCTCGGGCTATGGCCGTACGCCCGACGACTTTGCGCGGCTGCTGGAGATCCTCGATAAGGAGCTACGGCTCATCACGCCCACCGATCCGGCCGGCGCAATCGAAGTGGAATCCAGCTCCCAGGCAGCGCTGCGAGACGACTATTACCAGCTCACGCACGATTATCTCGTGCCTTCAATCCGTCATTGGCTGACGCGCAAACAACGCGAGACGCGGCAAGGCCGGGCCGAACTGCGTCTGGCGGAATTGGCGTCGTTGTGGAACGCTAAGCCCGAAGCAAGGCGCCTACCTTCCTGGTGGGAGTATCTTTCCATTCGCTGGCACGCGCGGAGCAAGGATTGGACTGCGCCCCAGCGGGCTATGATGCGCAAAGCGCGGCGCCGGTACGCGGCCCGCGTTGTTGCGGCGCTCCTGGTGGCGGGAGTGGCGGTCTTCGCCTTGACCGAGGTCTATGGCCGCATGCGGGCCGCCGCGCTGGTCGAAAATCTTCTGGCCGCCGAAATCGGCGATGTTCCCGAGCGTCTGGCGATGCTTGACGATTACTCTCGCTGGACAACTCCGCTCCTGCGCCGCCTGGCGAACACCGAACCGGAAGCGGCCGACGACACACGACCACGTCTGCGGGCGATGTTGGCGCTCGTGTCTGACGAACCGCGGTACGTCGAGCCATTGTTCGCCAGGTTGCTCAAAGCCGCGCCGGCCGAGGTGCGCGTTATCGCCGGGCGACTGGCGCCGTACGGCGGCGATCTGGACGATCGTCTGGTGCACCTGACGCAGTCCGCCGACGACGCGCCGCGGCGGCTCAACGCCGCTTGCGCGCTGGCGCAACTTGCTGCGGACACGTCGTTGTCCGAGGACGTGCGGCGGGAGGTGGCTCAAGAGATGGTCCGCTTGCTGGCCCGCAACCCGCGGGATTTCGACATCGTTTTGGAGCTACTGGAACCTTTTCGCACGGGACTAGCCGAACCGCTAGGTACGTTGCTTCACACCGTGTCGCTCCCGGCTGCCGAGCGAGAAATGGCGCTGAACGAATTCTTGGAATACGCCCTGGACCAACCCGCGTTCTTTGCCGAAGCCATGATGAATGCCGATCGCGAGCAATTCGATCGCCTACTGACGTTGGCGCATGCGCGGGCGATTTCCGTTGCTCCGCGGCTGGAAATGGAGCTTGTCCTCTCGGCCGACACGCTCCCCGATGGAATCGCAAAGGAACGGCTCGGCGCGCGGCAGGCCAATGCCGCGATCGCGCTCTTGCGTCTCCATCGGCGCCACCAAGTTCGTGAACTCGTGCGACAACGCTCCGATCCGCGCCTGGCGACGTACTTCGCGCATCGGGCGGCGGCGTTTGGCCTTGACCCGGCGCGCCTCGTCCAACAGTTCCACGAGGATGTAGCGGCGTCGCAAGACGCGCCCGGTCTGTCGGTCGTTCTTCAGACGCTCGAAGGATTCACAGAAGCGCAGCTTCCGCCCGCGCGCCGCCAGTCGTTGATCAAGCCGTTACTGGATCTTTACCGCGAGCATCCCGATCCGGGTTTGCATGCGGCGTCGGCGTCGCTGCTGCGCGCCTGGGGCCACGAGGTGTTGCGTTCCCCCAACGCGGCGTCGCGAAAGGAATCCCAGTTGCCGCGTTCGGCGGAGGACCGCGCCGGCGGGCGCGGCTGGTATGTCAACACCCAGGGCCAGACCTTCGCGGTCCTTCGGCCGGCCGAATTTCGTATGGGCTCTCCCGAATCGGAGACGCATCGCGAAGCCGAAGAGACGTTGCACGCGCGGCGCATTCTCCATGCCTTCGCCATCGGGTCCACCGAGGTCACGCGCGGGCAGTTCAAGCAGTTTCTCCGTGACCGCTACGGCGAAGCGCAAGCCGCGGCGTACGAAAACGATGTGGCCTTTTACTCCGCCAGTGACGACACCCCGGCGGTGCGGGTGAACTGGTACGAAGCTGCGGAATACTGCAATTGGTTGTCGCAGCAGGAAGGCATTGCCGAAAATCAATGGTGCTACCAGCCCAACAGTGAAGGCAAGTACGCGGCCGGGATGCGTTGCCGGGAGAACCTGGCGCGATTGACCGGCTATCGGCTGCCGCTGGAGCACGAGTGGGAATACGCGTGCCGCGCGGGGGCGGCCGCCATGCGCCACTACGGCGCGTCGGACGCGCTGCTGGAGCATTACGCGTGGTATCAGCACAACAGCGAAAACCACGCTTGGCCCGTCGCTTCGCTCAAGCCGAACGCCTTTGGGTTGTTCGATATGCTCGGGAACGTGGGCGAATGGTGCCATGACCGTTATTCGCCCGAGGCGTATCTAGCGCGCGACGCCGCCACGGAATTCGCTGTGGCCGTGGAGACCGTCGAGAACGAAGGCCGGTGTTTGCGCGGGGGCGCGTTTTACTATCCTGCCGCGACCATACGTTCGGCCGACCGCGATTTCAACCAGGCCGACGACCGCGCCCTGGCGGTGGGGTTCCGCCCCGCGCGGACCATGCCCTAACGGGCCGCGGATTGTCAATCGACGGCGGGGGCGGCATAATCACCAACGCACCACGATCGCCATAACTGGATAGGCGTCCCACCTTTCTTTCCTTACACGAGGCTCGCTCATGAAGTTCGGTATGAACCTGTTGCTGTGGTCCGGCGAAATCAACAACGGCCTGCTGCCGGTGCTCGAATCGCTTAAGAAGATGGGCTACGACGGCGTGGAGCTGCCGATCTTCAACCTCGGTCTCGATTACGCCGCCTGGGGCCGCAAGCTGGACGAGCTTGGCCTGGAGCGCACCGCGGTGACGGTGCGGACCGAGGCCGATAACCCGATCAGCCCCGACGCCTCGATCCGGGCCAAGGGCGTGGAAGGCACGAAGCGAGCCTTGGACTGCTGCCAGGCCGCTGGTTGCACCACGTTGGTCGGACCGTATCACTCGGCCTTGGGATTCTTTAGCGGCCAAGGCCCCACCCAGGACGAGTGGAAGTGGGGCGTCGAATCGATGCGGCAAGTGGCTGAGCACGCCGCCCAAGCGGGCGTGATGCTGGGCGTCGAAGCGCTCAACCGCTTTGAGTGCTACTTGCTCAACACCCACGCCGACGCGGCGCGGTTCGTCAAGGAAGTGAACCACCCCAACTGCCGCGTAATGTACGACACCTTCCACGCCAACATCGAAGAGAAGAGCATCGCCGGCGCGATTCGCGGCTGCGCCGACGTGCTGTGCCACGTTCACATCTCGGAGAACGACCGCAGCACCCCCGGCCTGGGTAACGTGCGCTGGGCCGAGAACTTCGACACCCTCCGCGAAGTGAACTACAACGGCTGGCTGATGATCGAAGCTTTCGGCCTGGCCCTGCCCGAACTGGCCGCCGCCACCAAGATCTGGCGCCGCATGTACCAGTCCGAAGAACAACTCGCCCACGACGGCCTGAAGTTTATGCAGGAGCAAGTCGCCCAGCGCTGGAAGTAAGCGGCTCCTCTTTGGCGAGCACGTGAACTCGGTGTGTTGCGCCGCGGAAGAACGCCCGAAGCGTTTGGTTGATTTCCACGAGGTCTCGTTGCGCGCTGTTGTCTGGTTTCCTCAATAGCGCACCCCCGCCGCGAGATTCTGCATGACGATACAGAAGATAAACCGGAACCCATCACCTAAGTAAACTTCTGTCGAGAGCGACTTGTTCTCCGTTCTCTTTGCAGGACCGCCGCTCCCGCAACCTCGCCGACGCCGAGTTAAATGAAAGAGTCTACCCCCTGTCTAACTTGACGACAGACGAAATCAAATTGCTCCAACGGGAAGTCGAACACTAACCCCGGAACTCGAAGGGCGACTTTCAACACCGAACCGCACGCCGGAAGCGAGCGAAATCGGTTGCCCCAAGCCCCTCAATCCGGTCTATGGCTACAACGGGTGTCAGCAGTCCCAACAACCCGAAATACCATCAATAAAAACTCATAATTGAAGCGGTTGTCAAAGCCGGGTTCAGGGGATCTCAATCGTTTTGCTAGCCAACCTCAAGAAATGCAAAAACCCAAGAAATTTCTTGGGTTTTCGTAGTGAGGGCGTCGGGGCTCGAACCCGAGACCTACGGATTAAAAGTCCGTTGCTCTACCGACTGAGCTACGCCCTCGATGAAGTGAGAATAGTCGTTATTGGGGGTTGGGTGATTTTTTTCGCCCATTCTTTTGCGTTAGCGCCCCAGAAACAGTAAAAATACGCTATGTTGTGGCCGGTGGCAACCGCCTTGTCTAACATGCCTACGGGTTGCTATTCCAAGAACTGCGGGATTCAATTCTTTCTTTCGAAAACTCAACATTCATTTTCCGAGCGGTGTGACCATTCGGTGAACCCCGGAGTTGTCGCGTAGGGAGAATGGGCTGAGTTATCAAGCTCCGCGGGATCTCATCCTATTCACGAATTTTTCATTTTTTGTTCTTTTCATTTCGGTGGCCACATCGCGGGCCCGCGTTCAGGGAGAGAATTTGTCATGGTTGTTCGGTCTTCACGGCAATATGGGTTTACGTTGGTGGAATTGCTGGTGGTGATCGCCATTATTGGTATTTTGGTGGCGCTGTTGCTGCCGGCGGTGCAGGCCGCCCGAGAGGCGGCCCGGCGTTCCGAATGTGGCAACAATTTGAAGCAAATCGGGTTGGCGTTGCACAATCACCACGACACGTACAAAGTGCTGCCGCCCGGCGGGTCCGGCCCGTCCACCAACGCCGCTACAGGCCCCACGGCGCCTTTTACCGGCAACATTGGGTGGCTGGTTTATATTTTGCCGTTCATGGAGCAAAGCAGCCTGTACGATAAGTTCAATTTCGCCGCCAACTTTGATGCTTCGCCCAATTCAGCTTTGGTCCCCACGCTCGTCTCGGGGTACCAATGTCCCAGCGGTGTCGTGGTGGACGCCACTCTCGGGGCAGCCGGAAAAACCAACCACTACTACGGCAATATGGGGCCGCGAGGCACGAACCCCACGACCAGCGTGGCTTATAGCACGGTGGGCAGCGCCAGTCACGGCGTGATATCTCGTCATGGCGTGTTGGGACCGAACACCAAGGTGCGTTTTGCCGACGTGACCGATGGCACTTCCAACACGTTGGTGGTCGGGGAAATTTCCCGGAAAGACGCCAATTGCTATCGTGCGTGGACGCGAGGCTGGGACGGCAGCGCCATGGGAAGCGCGAAAAACGTCGTGAATCCCATTAACGCCACTCCCTATAACGGCTCGAACAACTTCAACGACGTGAGCTTCATGAGCCATCATCCCGGAGGAGTGATGTTCGGGCGAGTCGATGGCTCGGTAACCTTCGTCGCCCAAACCGTTGCGATGAATGTTTATCTCTCCTTCGCCAGCCGCGATGGCGGCGAAAGCTTCGCGGCTCCCTAGTTGCCGTGGCGCTCGGGTTGGTTTGATTCGTCGCGGAGAGATCGCGTGGCGGAGAATCAAGGGATGCCGAGGTGATTCTTCGACAATGCATTATCGAACGTGGCCGCAACGCAAATTGAGCGCGGGTGCTTCGCCTCTACCGCGCGCCGCCCTCGGTGGGGTCGTTTGGTTTGGCGGAACGCAAAGTCAACAACCAAAGACTTTGCCGTGGGATGTTTATTGTTGACCTTGGCTCAGATCGGGTGTTGTGGCGGCGGTGGATCGGCTCACGTTTCGTTACCCTACAATCCCCCGGGGATTGGCAGCGGTGGTTTCACAAGAGGCGATGTTTCGCTTAACCCTGTAATCTCCCACGGGAGTTACCTGCATATCACTGGAGAAGCCGCGAATGCTTCGGCAACTTTCCCTTGCTGCTTTTTTGACTCGATTCGCAACCATGCTGCTGTGCGGCTTGATGTTGGGGTGCGGTAACGACGGAACCCAGAACCTTTCGGGAACCGTAACCTTTCAAGGAAAGCCCGTCCCGGCGGGGAAAATTTATTTCCTGCCCGATTCTTCCAAGAACAATACAGGCCCTAGCGGATGGGCCGACATCAAGGATGGGCGCTACGACACGTCCGCCGCTGGCGGCAGCGGGGTTATTACTGGCCCAATGGTCGTTGCCATCGAAGGCATTGACCCTCGCCCGCCCGCAGGGGCCGATCCTTCCGGCGAGATCACGACCACGGTGTTGTTTCCTCGCTATGAAACCACCATCGACCTTTCGAGCGAGGACGTAACGAAGGACTTTGAAGTTCCGGCCGAGGCGGCCAAAGGCTCCCCGCAGTCGCAGGCGCCGGTTTATACTGGTCCGTGATCTCTTTCTTTTGTTAGCGTCGGCGTCTGGCGCCTTTGTTGGCAAAGGGACCAACGGGTCTTTTGCCGTGACGCCGGTTAAGACCCCGGCGGTTTTGCATCCGAGTTTTCGCGAACGCAAAGTCTTGGCCCGAACTTGCCAAGCGCGTCAGACGATTCTTTGGTCCACTGAAGCCGGCCTCGCCAGGTTGGCAACTGGCTACAAGTTGCCCGGACCGGGCCGGTTTGTGGTACAACCAAGCGCATCGTGGCGCTGTTCGCTGCGCGGGGGCCGCACGCTTGGGGAGATTCCCCATCATCTGTTGTCGTGGATTTGGCGCGCGAGTTGCTGCTTTTGCGACGTCTTCTTTTCGATCCACCCGTTGGAGTCGCTCCAGGTTCGATGACCGCCTCGCTCAAAACGCCGCGCGTTCCGCTTGCCACCTACCGATTGCAACTGCGTTCCGAATTTGGCTTCGACGAGGTAAGCCGCTTGGCGCCGTACTTACGCCAGTTGGGCGTGAGCGACGCCTATCTTTCGCCGCTGTTCCGTGCCCGCGAGCAAAGTGAGCATGGTTACGATGTCGTCAACCACAAAGCGATCGAGCCGGCCTTTGGCGGCGAGGAAGGTTTCGCGGAATTGGCCGGCGTGTTTGGCCAACTCGACATGGGCCTGCTGTTGGACGTAGTGCCCAACCACATGGGCATTGACGACGTCCATAACCTGTGGTGGCAGGACGTGCTGGAGAACGGCGAAGGCGCCCGCTGCGCCCGGCATTACGACATCGATTGGGACCCACCCACCGAAAAGCTCAAGCACAAGGTATTACTTCCCATTCTCGGCGACCGTTACGGCCAAGCGTTGGAGCAGCAACAGTTCCAAGTCGTCTTTGCCGATCGCCGATTTTGCGTACGGTATTACGAGCGCAGTTTTCCCGTGGCGCCGCCGTCGTGGCCGATGATCCTCCGGCGAATGCTGGAGATGCTTCCGGTTGAAACGCCCGTCGATGATCCCAACCGCATGGAGTTGGAGAGCATCGCCGGGGCGCTTGATAAATTGCCGCCGCGCACCAGCCGTGAGTCGGAGCATCTGCACGAACGCTATCGCGAGCAAGAGATCGCCTCTCGCCGCTTACAGGAATTATTGGACCGCTCTCCCACGCTCAGCGCCGCACTAGAGAAGACCCTTACGGAGTTGAACGGGGTCGAGGGCGAACCGCGCTCCTTTGATCGGCTGGACGCGCTGTTGGACGAGCAGGCGTACCGATTGAGCTGGTGGCGGACGGCGATGGATGAGATCAACTACCGCCGCTTTTTCGATATCAACGAACTGGCGGCGATTCGCGTCGAGGAGCCGGAAGTCTTTGACGCGGTCCATGCGACGGTCTTCGATCTGGTGCGGCGGGGCTGGGTTACGGGGCTGCGCATCGATCATCCCGACGGCCTCTACGACCCCACCCAGTACTTTGAAAACTTGCAAAAGGCGTGGAGCCGCGGCCCGGCCAATGGGACGCCGGAAACCTCCGCCGACGCCGCGCCGCATGGCGACTTATACGTGGTGGCCGAAAAAATTCTGGCGCACGACGAGGAACTACGGCCCGACTGGCAAGTGTGCGGCACGACGGGCTACGAATTCTTGAATCTCTTGAACGGGTTGTTCGTTCGTCGCGAGGGGATTGAGACGCTGCACGAGGCGTATGACCGCTTTATCAAAAGCGAGGAGCCGTTCAGCGCGATCCTCTACGAGAGCAAGCGGGCTGTGCTGAACTTCTCCATGTCGAGCGAACTGCACATGCTGGCGTGGCGCTTGAACCGCCTCGCCCAGCGGAATCGCTGGTCGCGCGATCTGACCTTTAGCTCGCTAGTCCGCGCCCTGCGCGAGGTGATCGCCTGTTTCCCGGTTTATCGCACCTACATCCGTCCCAGCGACCTGACGCCGGGCGACGAAGACATCCGCCGCATCATGATGGCCATTCGAATGGCCAAGATACGCAACAAGGCCATGAGCTGGGCGTACTTTGATTTTATCGCCTCGGTGCTGTTGCTGGAGGACCCGGCCGGGACTGCCGAAGACGAACTGCGTGAGCGGCGTGAATTCGTGCTCAAGTTCCAGCAAGTCACCGGTCCCGTGATGGCCAAGGGAATGGAGGACACGGCGTTTTACCGTTACTTCCCGCTGGCCTCGCTCAACGAAGTTGGTGGAGAACCCGGCAGCCTGGGCACATTGCCCGAGGAGTTTCATCGCCAGGCCATTCATCGCCGCGCCGACTGGCCCTATGCGCTCTCGGCCACCAGCACGCACGACGCCAAACGCGGCGAGGACCTGCGGGCGCGGCTCAATGTGCTTTCGGAGATTCCCAGCCTGTGGGCGCAGGCGGTCAAGCGCTGGAGCGGCCTGAACCAAACGCACCAGACCGAAGTGGATGGCTCGCCGGCGCCCAGCCGCAACGAGGAATACCTGATCTACCAAACGCTTGTCGGCGCGTGGCCCCTGGAAGACAACATTCAGCCAGCCACGGAATTCGCTGAGCGTCTCCGCCAGTACCTGCAAAAGGCCCTCCGCGAAGCCAAGGTGAACACGAGTTGGTTGAACGTGTCGGAAGCGTACGAGGAGGCGGTATTCGAGTTCATAACCAAGATCCTCGACCCCGCGCAGTCGAATGAATTCCTGGCTGATCTGGACGCCCTGGTGCGTCAAATCGCCGATAGCGGGTTTGTCAACTCGCTGGCGCAAACACTCATCAAGATCGCAGCGCCGGGCGTGCCCGATTTCTATCAAGGAGCGGAACTCTGGGAATTTAGCCTGGTCGATCCCGACAACCGCCGCCCGGTGGACTTTGCCCAGCGGCAAGAAACACTGAACGACCTGGAACGCCGCGCTGCGGAAGACCTTGCAGGTCTGGCGCGGGAACTGTTGGGCGCGTGGCCCGACCCGCGCATCAAGTTATTCCTGATTTGGCGGGCGCTGGGACTGCGGCGGCAGGCGACCGACGTGTTCCTCGCCGGCGATTACCTGCCGCTGACGGCCGACGGAGAACGCAGCGAAAACGTCTTCGGCTTTGCACGCCGCAAGGAGAACCGCTGGGTGATTGTCGCGGTTCCACGATTCACGATGCGGCTAGGAGAGAGACCGCTGGCGTCTCTGCGGCGCGGATGGGACCAGACCACGCTGTTATTGCCCGACGACGCGCCGCCCTCCTGGCGGTGCGCACTGACCGGCCGGCAGTTTAACCTTGCCGCCGAACGGTCAACGCGTCAACTGCCGCTGAACGAGCTATTCTCCACCTTCCCCGTCGTGCTGTTGGAAGCGGAATAACCGTGCTCGACTTTCGTCCGCCGTGGGACAGGCATTCCGTCCAATGACTGCGGCGCTCGCGCCGCAGCCACGAGGACCCTGGTACATCGCTCGCTTACCGCGGGAGCCGCCCAGTTTCCACTACCGGGAACTCGCCGGTGCAGGCTTTCATAAATTCGACCAGATCTTGCTTCTCCTGCGTGGTCAGGTCAATCTTTTTGATCTTGGGGCTGAGATACGGATTGGCGTGGCCCCCCTTGGCGTACCACTCCACCACTTCCTCCAAAGTCGCTTGGCTGCCGTCGTGCATGTAGGGCGCCGTAAGCGCCACATTGCGAATGGTGGGCGTCTTGAAGGCGCCTCGGTCCTGGTCCTGCTTGGTCACCACGAACCGGCCCAAGTCGGGCTCGATCTGGGCCATGCCCACGCCCAGGTTATGATATTGCTCGTCGGTGAAATTCGCCCCGGCGTGGCAGGCCGTGCAGCCCACGCGGTCGCTAAAGAACAACTCGCGGCCGCGCTGGGCGCTCTCCGACATCGGGTTCGCCTGGCTGGCCTGGAGCACGGCCAGATACTCGGCATGGAGGTCCGGGTCTTCCTCTTGGAGCGCCCCAAGGTCTTCCAGGTCCTCGGCAAAACGGATGCGCATGGCGCGGAGCGGTTCGTAGTGATCGTAGGGCGAAGGCCCCGTCACCAGCACGCGTTCGAACGACGCGAGGGCCTTGCCGATGTTCTCAATCGTCACGCCGTCGTCAAAGATCGTCTCGAATTGAACTCGGTAGCCTTCGACCTGCCGGACCGTTTGCGCGCACGTTTCATGCGTGTTGCCCATTTCGATCGGGTTCGCAATCGGCCCGATCGCTTGCTCTTCCAGCGATGCAGCCCGGCCGTCCCAGAACTGCGCCTCGCTAAGAATACGGTTGTAGCTGGTGGGCGAGTTGCGGTTGCCCGTCAGTCCTTGAATTCCCACGCCAAACTGCGTGGCCCGGGCGTAGCCTTCGTCGGGATGATGGCAATCGGCGCAGCTAATCGTTCCATCGGCCGAGAGCCGCGGGTCGAAGTAGAGCTGCCGGCCCAGTTCGATCTTCGCGCGGGTCAAGGGATTGTCCGAAGGGATCTTGATTCCGCTCGCGGCCGCCGCCAGCCCCTTGGGAAGCTCGACTTCCAGCGGCGCATGATTCGCGGGATCGGCCAGCCACTTTTCAATGTCGCGCATCGCGAGCCGACCTTCACCAGGAATTCCCGCAGTAAGTTCGGGCGAACCAAGGACCACACGCTGGGGAGGTACAGCGGCAGCGCTTGGGGCGCTACGGCCGTTGTCGCCGGCCCATACGATCGCGGAAATCGTCCACCCTCCCACCATAAGCAGGGAGAAAAAAACTCCTCGTCGTTTTGTCAATGCCAGCATGCTCGCCCTCAACTGGGAAGTAAGAAAGGATTTTTTATCGAGTCCGTTTAAGGAATCTGTTCGCATTCTACGCGCCTAGAATGTATAAGTAAAATACATAGTAGTTATCACACATATAGGCGCATCCTATGGAAATGCACCAACTCCGGTACTTTGTAGCGGCGGCCGAGCTAGGCAATTTCACCCGGGCCGCGGAGCATTGCTTGGTATCGCAGCCGTCCCTGAGTCAGCAAATTGCCAAGCTCGAACAAGAATTGAGGCAGCCCCTGTTCGAGCGATTGGGGCGCAAAATCGCGTTGACCGACGCCGGTCGGGTGCTGCTGGAGCATGCGCGGAAGATTCTGGCGCTTGTGGAAGACGCCAAGAGCTGCATCGCCGACCAGCACGAGCGCGGCGTGGGACGAGTGACAGTCGTCGCCATTCCGACGGTGGGGTCGTACTTGCTGCCGGCGGTGCTCAAGCAGTACGCCCGTATTTGCCCCAACGCCACGCTCGAAGTTTATGAAGAAGTCACCGAAAACGCCGTGAGGATGTGCCTGGATGGCGAAGCCGACGCGGCTTTGCTGGCCCTGCCGCTGGACGAGCCGCCCTTGCAAGCCGAACCGTTGCTGCGCGACGAACTGCTGGTGGCGTTGCCCCGCGACCACCCGCTGGTTGGCAAAGCATCCATCGCGCTGGAGGATTTGGCCGAGGAGCCGTTCATTCTGCTGAACGAAATGCATTGCCTGACGGGCGACGTGCTTGCGTTTTGCCGCCAGCGGTCGTTCCGGCCACGCGTCACCTGCCGGGGAAGCCAGGTGGCGACCATCCAGCAACTCATTGCGCTAGGCTATGGCGTTTCGCTCCTGCCGCGGCTGGCCGCCGACGCCGATCAAAGCAAGCAGCGCGTCTATCGTCCCCTGATCGAGCGGCCCATGCGCACCGTCGCTTTGGTGTGGAACCCCCGCCGCCACCAAAGCCGTCTCGCTCGGCAGCTACTCGAAACGATCCGGGCCTGCGTAGCCGAGCGCGTTTCAAGCGACCCGGCCCGCGGGCGAAACTAGAGCATTTTTCACGATGGTGTGACGGGCTTTTCTGTGTGGTGCACTCGCTTCGCGAGTGCGTTTTCGTTGTGGCGTCCGAAGGACGCCCTGAAAGAACGCACTCGCGGAACGAGCGCATCCCACTAATAAAATCCTTCACGCCTGCCTGCAAAGCGTTCTAAGCGATTCTTAGAACGGCACTTCTGACAGGTCGTCGTCGCCTTCGATGGAATTCGCCGCCGGGCGCGAGCGCGACGTGGAATGCGAGCGCCGCTTGGAGCGGGAGGCCGCTTTTTCCTCCAGCGAGCCCTCCGCCGCGTCGTCCAGCGGTTCGGCCACGGGATTGTCTTGGGCGTCAAAGCCAGTCAGCACCTCAATCTTGCGTTCCGCCTGGGCCAGCAGTTCATGGCATTGCCGCAGCAGCTTGACTCCCTGCTCGTACTGCGCAAGAGACTCGCTTAGCCCCACTTGGCCTTCCTCCAGGCCGCTTACAATTTGCTCTAACTGGGCAAGTAGATCTTCAAAACGCGGCGGTTCTCGATCAGGTGACTTTTTTTTCAAAGGATCGCGACGGAGGCAAGAGGAAACAACGGCAGGTAGGATTCTACGTTGATCGAATCATAAACGCCCCAACGCGCCAAGGCGGTGCATCGTTGCGAACTTACAAAAACACCGCCGCAGAGGGGTTGCAATGAAACTGATAGTAATCATCATGGCAATTCTCCCTTGCGTCGCTTTGGGCTAGCGGCGTTCTCTTTGCCTCCTAGCTAGATATTGTCATGGCTCGCTTCTCCCGCCTCTTCCGTTTGACGCTGCGCACCTCTCGCCCCACCCCGCGCCGTCGCCGCTTTTTGCTCGAAAACCTTGAGGAGCGTCGTCTGCTGGCGGGTGATTTCCATCTGGCCGCCAATCCGCCGGATGTAGACGCCTCGGGTTTTGTCTCGCTGTTCGACACGCTGGAGATCGTGCGCGACTTGCGGACCAACGGGCCGGTGCACGACCTGGTCGCTAACCCGGCGACCGACGAGACGCTGCGCTACTACGACGTGACAGGTGACGACTTGGTGAACGCGGCGGATCTTTTGGGCACCGTCCGACCGCAGCGCGACGGCGCCGGCTTGCCGGCTCCCGCGTTCTCGGCCGAAATCGCCGATCCGGGGGCGGACGGCGAGACGAGCATCCCCCGCTTTATCGGCGAGATTACCGCCGGCCTGACTGAAGGCGCCGGTTTGGTAGCTCAGGTGATTGACGATCAGGGAATCGCGCGGCCCTGGGTGCGCGTGGAACTGGATGCACAAGGCGCATTCGACTTCATCGCCCCACTGGCGCTGGATGGCACGGACGACGGCGATTACACCCTCCGGCTGGTGGTCCAAAACTACGGTGGTCCCTTTGCCGAGCAAGAGCTGCCCTTCACGCTACGGGCTTCGACCACGGGCATCAGCTCCATCTCGCCGGCCAACGGCGAAGAAATGGTCAGCGTCACCCGCGAGACAGTCGTTGGTTTTGGCGGCAAGGTCGATCCCGCCACCGTCACCACCGATTCGTTCTATGTGCTGGCCAACGGCGAGCGCGTGCCGGGCCGGGTGGTGGTGTCCAGCACCCGGGAGTTCGCCACCTTCTTCTACGATCAGCCGCTGCCGCCTTCGACCGGCGTGCGGGTGATTGTGGACGGCGAGCAAATCCTCTTGGAGAACGGCGGCAAGCTGGACGCCGACGGCGACAGCCGGGCCGGCGGCTTCGGCCAGGCGGACTTCCGCACGTTGCCGCTCACCCGCATTCCCGGCACGAATGTCTGGGGCTTTTTGAAGGACGCTTACACGGGCGAGCCAATTGTGGGCGCCACGATTCGCGTGGACGGCTTTCCCGAGGCGAACGCGGTAACGGACGAGAATGGCCGTTACGACCTGATCGACATGCCAGCGCCGATGTTCTTCGTTCACATCGACGGCTCCACGGCCACCAATGCGCCCGACGGGTTCACCTATCCCAACGTGGGCAAGCCGTTCCCCAGCGTGCCTGGCGAAACGATCCAGATGAGCATGGGGGGCGTACCCTTGGACCTGTTCCTGCCCCCGGTGGCGGCGGCGGACGTAACGCCGCTTTCCGACACGGAAGCCACCACCGCCGGTTTTGGCCCCCGAGGGCTGGCGACGCTTCAGGCGATGTTCCCCGACGTCGACCCGGCTATGCTCGAAAAGATGCAAATCACCTTCGCTCCCGGTTCAGCGCAATTCGGAGACGGGACGCCCGCGACGCAAGCAACCGTGGTTCCCGTTCCGCCCGATCGTCTTCCCGGCCCGCTGCCGCCGACGCTCAACCCCGAGTTGATTGTGAGCGTGCAGGTGGGCGGGGCCACGAACTTCGATCAGCGCGCGCCGATCACCTTCCCCAACCTGGAAGGCCTGGCTCCGGGCGAACAGTCCCTGATCTTCTCGTTCAACCACGACGCCGGCCGCTGGGACGTGGTCGGGACCGGCACCGTCAGCGCCGACGGACTCTCGATCACGTCCGACCCCGGCTCGGGCTTACCCTTCCCCGGTTGGCACGGGACCCAGTCGGGAACGCAGCCGCAGGAACCCGAAGAAGAGAAATGCGAGGGTATTAATTTTGACGACGTGAAAGCGCTCGTGGGGCGCGCTCTCGATGAATTTAAGAATCTGTTCCGTATCGGGCAACTGATCACCGGGGTTCAAGAGGCTATCGAAGGGATTTCGCAGTTGGCGGACACCGTCTCCAGCGTGAGAGCAGACTTCCTGAACGGTACGTTGGACGCGGCGGGGGTGGCGCGCGCCTTGGTGGATATTACAAGCACGAAGAGCAACTTCATGGCGGCGTGGGAGGCCTTTACAAGCCAAAACCCCATCGACAAGACGCTTGCGGGGCTACAGGCGGTTGTCGGGTTAGGAGAGGAAATCATTGAACGTATCGAAAGTCGTGGTGAATCGTGTTTTGGGTTGTCGGGACAAATCGGCCTCACGATTGCAGGAAAGTTGATCGGACTTGCCGGCAACATGCTGGATAACCTCGAAGACCTTACCAAGAACGTCCGCGATGTGCCCATGACCGCGTTGTGTCTGGGTATCGATGAACTGAAGGAGTTCCTGGACGACGTGGCTCCTCCGCCCGAAGGGGAAGGCGAAGAAGACGAAGAGCTTGCCGCACTGCTTCAACGCGTCGTTGACGAGGCGGCCATCTTCGTGGACGCCCATTCATCAAATATTGGAAGCCTCGATGCAGACAGCCAGGAACTGCAAACTGAGTTTGCAAACCTGCTGGGTGATTCCTTATCGCCTATCTTGATCTCCACCCGGTCTTATCGCGACGCTTTTTGGCGGTTTACCATCGGAGACAATGTTCTTGCGGGACGAACATCCAGTGGGGGCCTGTTGAACCTTCCGCCCGTAACCGCCAATGCCGATTACTCTCTGGAAATTTTCGATCTGGGGCTAAACGTCGTCGCAACGTCTAGTGGTCTTACCAGCGCAAGCGGAGCTCCGACCGAGTTGCAGCCTTTTGTCCTCACCGATCTCGAGGGGGCCCCCGATGCCGATGGTGATGGACTTGCCGACCAAGCCGAAGCGGTGATCGGCTCCTCGGCCACGAATCCCGACACCGATGGAGATGGAATTCTCGATCGGGCGGAGTTGGAACAGGGTCTTAACCCCCTCGACGACCTTGGTTTCCCCACCGGCGTGATTGCTTCGTTGCCACTGCGCGGCGAGGCGCGGGCGGTGACGGTCGAGGGTTCGACGATCAACGGCTCTAGCCAAACGGCGTATCTGGCAACGGGGTCCCATGGTCTGGCGATTGTTGACGCGACCCGCTTCAACAACCCCGTGGTGCTGGGGCAACTGGACTTGCCGGGCGACAACGCCGATGTGGCGGTCGATTCCCAATTGCAAATCGCAGCCGTGGCCGGTAACGGCGGCGGACTACACTTGGTCGATGTCTCCGATCCCCTGATGCCTGTGCTGATTCAAACGTTGCCTGTTCGCGCGGCGCAAGTTGAGGTCGTGGATGGTGTGGCGTACGTCGCGACGGACGCCGACTTGCGCGCGTTTGATCTGCTCACGGGTGAGCGGCTTGCCACTCTGGACTTGCCTGGCAATGGGACGGTTACAGGTCTTGCGCACGAGCATGACCGGGTGTACGGCTACGTGAGCGGGTCGGATACGTTGTTCGCGATGGACATTGGCAGCGGTCAGCCGATCTTGCTGGACCAGTTGAATGTCGATGTGGCGTCGTTCGACGTGGGCCTGGCGGTCGGCAATGGGGTGGCCTATCTGGCCGGCAGCGGGTTGCGTACCGTGGATGTTTCGGACCCCGCCAACCTGGCGCTTCTGGGCGACGCGCAAGCCTTCTTTACGGCCCGGCACGTGGCCTTGAACGGTTCGGGGTTGGCGTTGTTGGCGACGGAAGACCAAGGAGTGGGAGTTTATGACGTTGCCGATCCTCAAAACACCAACGCCGTCGTAACCGTAATCGACACGCCCGGCTTCGCAAGTCACCTGGCGATTGGCGCCGGCATTGGGTTTGTCGCCGATGGCGGTTCGGGATTGCACGTCGTCAACTATCTGCCCTTCGACAATCTGGGGCAGCCGCCCACAGTCAACCTTTCGTCGGGCGTATTTGATCAAGACCCCGAAACGGCGGGCGTGCAGATTGTGGAAGGGACCTCGGTCCCGGTCCGCGTGGAAGTGACCGACGACGTTCAGGTGCGAAACGTGGAGTTGCTGGTCGATGGGCAAGTGGTCCGCAACGATGTGTCGTTCCCGTTTGACTTCTCGGCCATCGCCGTGCGGGGCGAAGTGGGCGCCACTTCGGTGACCGTGCAAGTGCGGGCCACCGACACCGGCGGCAACGCCACGCTCTCGGACCCGCTGGTGTTCGACCTGGTCCCCGACACCTTCGCGCCCACCATCGTCAAAATCACCCCGGAAGACGGCGCCACCGCCACGCACGGCCTGCGGCGGCTGGAGGTGGAGTTCTCCGAGCCGATGGCCGCCGCCACGGTCAACGCGGCTAACTTCCGCTTGCTCGATGGCGACGGCAACGTAATCCCCTTGCGCAACCTCCAACTGCGGGCCAACGACCGGATTGCGCAGTTGGTTTATGACCCGCTGCCCAAGGGCGATTACACGCTGACCATCGACGCCGCCGCGGCCACCGACCGCAGTGGCAACCCGCTTGGCGGCGCGGCGGTCGAATCGTCATTCACCCTGGTCGAAGTGCGTAACGTCTGGACGAATGACGCAGGCGGATCGTGGCAGGACCCCGACAATTGGAGCGAAGGCGCGATTCCCGGACCTCTGGACGATGTGATTATCGTCCTGCCCGGCGATTATGAGATCTTCCTGGCGGATGATGTGGAGATCGGCTCGCTTACGTTAGGCGGCGCCACGGGAACGCAAATCTTGGATTCCCGCAGCAATCAACTGAAGATCAATCGTTTTGCCGAGATTGGCGAGAATGGCGTCCTCGAAATCCGCGGCCAGACGACCGCCGAAATGATCTCCGGCCCCGGCGCCGTCCACTTCCTCTTGGGCGAAACGGTGCTGACCGGCGGGTACAACCTCTCTGGCGAGACGGTCGTCCGTGGCGGCGTTGTCACCGTGGAAGGCTTCGTCCAGAACATCGGCGAGTTGTTGAGCATCGAAGGCGGCACGATTGATCTGCTCGATAAGAACCTGGAAATCGACAACTTGGTTATTACCGGCGGCACACTCACGGGCGCGGGAGAAGTGACGGTCACCGGCCAGATGGACTGGAGCGGCGGCTATATGCGCGGCGCGGGCGTCACCCGAATTGCGGCCGGGGCGGTAATGAACCACTCGGGATCGACCGAATTGATCGGCCGCACGCTGGAGAATGCGGGAACGCTGAACTTCACC
>JAANMU010000428.1_pt1 | contig 51625 bp, 46 predicted proteins | sample 7279701 | NCBI WGS metagenome assembly JAANMU01 (sample SAMN14094539, study PRJNA606508) | bioreactor metagenome | isolation source: A lab-scale SPAN reactor treating ammonium-rich wastewater day 57 | place: Ireland: Galway | collected 2017-03-13
GCCGGCGGTCCAGAGCAACTCGACCAAAGTCGCCAAGGGAAGGACTTCCTGACGATGAGTCTCAACTTCGCGACGTGCGGTTTTCTCGGCTTCGTCCGACTTTCCCGCCGCCAACTCCACCCGCGCCAGGAATGTTCCGTCCACACCGCCCGCCTTTTTGAACAAGTCGAGCGCCTCTTGGGGCTTACCGTCGGCCAACAATTGGTGGCCTTGTAATTCCCAAGCGGCCCGTTCCAGGTCGCGAACGTTGCCCGTGAACGGTTTCCGCGCCGCTTGCTTGGCGTTGGCAATTAATTTGTCTCTCTCCGCCGAGTCCTTTTCAACGTTTTGCTCTAGAACTTTCCATTCGGCGTCACGTTCGGCGTGGGTTTGGGCGTCACGTTCTCGTTGGAGCCAACCTTCGACTTCTTCCCGTTGAGTTGCGCCGCCAGCCGCATCGCCCTTGCGGTACAACGCGCGACCACGATGCCGGAGCCGTTTGATTTGTTCCGTGGCGTTGTCGGTCGGCTCCAGATAGGGCGTGTCGCACAGCGAGATCAGATCGTCCCAGCGTTCAAAGGCATTAAGCGCGTCAAACAGCCGCATTCTTCCGTACTTGGCGCTGCCGTTGCGGGACAGGGTGTTGTACTTGGGATGGCGCGGCAGCTCGATCATGTTCTTCGCGAGATCCAGCGCATCGTCCATGCGGCCGATGTGGATCAAGTCGCGAATTAGCCATTCGTTGTTATGCGCAAAATTGTGAATCTGGTCGGGAAGCACCCGGTCACGCATCATGTGGGCGTGGTCGACGCGGGCCGACGCCTCTTGTTGCCACGCGGCGTCATGGTAACGCTTGAGGCGCGCATAAATGTGCCCCGGCATGTGCCACATGTGAGCAATGCCGGGCGCCGCGGGTCCGCACTTAGCCGCCGAATCGAGGGCAAGCTGCGCTCGTTCCAAGTCCCAGAGATGAATAATGTAATGGTGGCAGGGATGGAGCGGTTCGACCTCCAAAACGTCCTTGAGCAAGGCTTCCACGGCCAGATGGCTGGAAATCGGAATGCTCACGTTGCGATTCTGCCACATCTGAAGCCCAAGGAACGCCTTGGCTTCGATGTCTTCGGGATGGTCGTAGAAGATGTGTTCCAGGGCCTTGGTATAGGCTTGAGCGCGTTCCGTCTTCTTTTTGGCGTCGGCCTTGTAGTAGGCGTCCAGCGCGTCGATGTACTTCGCCTCGCGCGGTCCGACGGCCGACTTGCGCTCAATGGCTTTGGCCAGAAAATCTTTAGCCCGCTTCTCATTGTTCACATTGGCCATGGCCATGCCCCAGTACGCCATGGCGCAATCGGGGTCGAGTGCGGCCGCCTGACGGAAGGAGCGTTCGGCCTCGAAGTACCAGAACCCGTGCAACTGTCCGACGCCCTGGTTGATAAACTGCTGCGCCTCGGGACTTTTGGTGGTCACGGGGAACGACACGCGCCCCGTGCCGTCCATAAGGTACGCCTTTTGCCGAGGCCCTTCGTTAAACGCCTCGCCATGGTACGAGTGCCCCGCGAGCACGTCGCCGGGACTGCCCGAATTGGCGAGGGGGGCGTCTTGGGCCGCGGCGGGCACGACGCACCCCAAGGCGACACCGACCATGAACAGCACGCGGAGAAAAGCGGGTTGCGTCATAAACCAGTGTGTTGCAAGGAGGAACAACGAGGCGAAAGTTAGTTAAATTCTAAACAGTTCGCCTCGCCTCCCGCCAGGGGCGCGCCAGCCACGCGCCGGCCTGCCCGCGATAGGAAGGGCCGCTTTCTTGTCAAAGCCGTCAAACCTTTGCAATTGGCGGCGCGGACTACGAAGATTTTGTCGTTGAGATCATGCCTGCCGTCGGCGCGGGGCGAAGGTATACTAGAGCAATGCACAAGACACTTGACGAAAAACTTGCCGCCATTCACGCGGACCCGCACGGCTCCAAGGCATTTATCATTGCCGACGCCAAAGACGCCGACATGGCGTTTGGCATTGGCGCTCCAGGTTGGTCGCCCGAATCCCATGCGGGGGAGGCACGGCAGCGCACCTTGGCGGAGTACCGCGAGCAGATCCGGCAGGTCACGTTGCAGGCCGAAGTCGATATCGTATTGATGTCGGCCTCGACCGCCGAGGTTCTGGTTCACGGCGAGGGGTTGTTCGACCAAAGTCCCGTGACGCCCGCGGTGCGAGCCAATGATACGACCGATATTTGGATCGCCCGTGGAAGCCGCTACGCGGCCGAACCATCGCGGCCGTTTCGTAGCGTCACCATCGATCATGCCCAATGCGGACATCTGACGTGCGCTGATGACGAACGCCGGCGCGGCGTGAACCTCGGTCTCTACAGCATCACCTTCAATAATCGCTTGGAATTGGACCTCGCCGCATTGGAAGCCTATGGAGCCTTCCGTCTCGAGGCCGAAGCAAAAGGGTTTCGCCATTTCTTGGAGTTGTTCGATCCTAACGCACCCGAAGGCCTGGAGCCGGAGCAAGTGCCTGGGTTTATCAACGACTGTGTAGCACGGCTCCTGGCGGGTGTGCCGCAATCGTCGCGGCCGGTGTTCCTAAAAATGGTGTATCACGGCCCGCGTGCGCTCGAAGAGTTGGTTTCTTACGACCCGCACTTGGTCGTGGGCGTATTAGGCGGCGGCGCCGGGACGACGTATGACGCCTTCAAGCTCATCGCCGAGGCACAAAAGCATGGCGCCCGCGTGGCGTTGTTCGGGCGAAAAATCAACAATGCCGAACACCAACTGAGCTTCGTCAAATTCTTGCGGCTGATTACCGAGGGAGTCATTTCGCCCGAGGAGGCCGTGCGCGCCTATCATGGCGTCTTGCATCAGTTGAGAATCAAACCCCAGCGATCGCTGGAAGATGATTTGGTGCTGCAAACCAACGTCATGAGTTATGGCGGCGGGTCGATTGCCGTGCCCGCGGGCGTACCACAACCCCTCGTCGACGCCGCCCCGACGACCGCGGCGCCGATTGGAAACGGCCAGGCGCCGTCTCGGGCGATGTCCAACGGCAAGCCCGATTTCTCCCGCATGACGCGCGAAGAAAAGCTCGCTTGGAACCAAGCGCAGCGCAATCGGATCTTCGGAGCTTAACGTCGAGCGGTCGGCGCGCCACGGGGGCGCCTATTCGTCCGTCGCGCAACGAAAACAGCCCGCGCGACGTGCAGCCAGCGCGAAGCGGTGCTTCGCGCCATTCCGCACGACCGGCGAGCTGTTTCGGCTCCGGCCCTCATCACAGAACTTACATCGGCGCCGGTTCGGGGAGCGGTTCGCCCGTGGGCGCGGGAATGGTCTCTCCGGGCGCCAGGATTTGAGGGCCGATCACGGTTCCCTCGCCGGGCATATACACGGGGTATTGGGCATTCCCGTAGACGCCTTCGCCATAGATGTCTTCACCGTAGCCGCCCTCGGCAAGGCCGTCGCCATAAACGCCCGCGCCGCACATGCCGCCATCGCAGGTAACGCCCCCGTCGTAGGCGTCGCCGAACGAACGCCAGCAGCCGGTGTTTCGCCAGGCGCCCAAGTAACCGCAGCCCGAGGTGGCGACAAGCGTTGCGACCGTCAATATCCAAAGCCTCTTCATAGCCGTTACGTCTCCTGTCAATGAAACGGGGGAGGATGTCGGAGTTGTGAATCGAGCAACTCTACGTCACGGGGTGTGTGGTGCAACCGCTACGTGTTGTTTTTTTTCGCCGAACTCGCTGCCTTTCCGCAACGCACGATTCGAAACAGGTGGTATTTTTTAACAACGTCGGTTTTTCACCTCGCTTCGTGTGCGCCAGGGTTCATGGAGAGCGTCGACTTCAGCTCGCAGCGGTTAAGAGCAGTATTCGCGCTGCTGACTGCACTATGCGCCTCGGTCGCCGCGGCGTGCGATTGCGGCCTGTGCGTCGTTGACTCGCGCGACGAATTCTGGATGATCAGCACGCGCGACATCAATGAAATTCCTTGCCAAGTGTTGTCGTCGCAACTCAAGGTTTACCAGTGGCGTTGCGGCGGATGGCGGCAAGAAAGTCTTGTGGAGTTTGCGGCCACGCACGATCCCGTGACGCTCACACTTTTCTACGTTCATGGCAACCGGTATACGCCCGAAGACGCGGTGGAGAGCGGTTGGCTGGCGTACCAACGTTTACGGCAGGGCGGAGGCCCGCGAAGTCCTTTGCGGTTTGTCATCTGGTCCTGGCCCAGCGAGCGCGTGCCGGGACTCGTGAACGATGTGCGCGTCAAGGCGGAACGCACCGATACCGAAGGGCTTTATCTTGGCACGGTCGTCTCGCGGTTACCGCCCGATACTCGGACGAGCTTCCTTGGCTACAGCTTTGGGACGCGGGTGATCTCAGGGTCATTGCACCTGCTTGCGGGCGGTAGCCTGGAAGGCCGCACGTTGCCGCCGGAACACCTCACGCCACGTCGTCCGATGCGGGCCGCGATGATGGCCCCGGCGTTTCATAACAACTGGCTGATGCCAGGAGCCTTCCACGCGCGGGCGCTCACGCAGTTAGAGCGACTGATCGTTTTGTACAATCCGCGCGACCCAGTCTTAAGGCGATATCGAATCGTTTCCCCCACCTCCGCCCCGCAAGCGCTGGGGTATACCGGCTTGATGGGGTTGGAGCGACTCGGCCCGTTAGCGCGGCGGGTCGAACAGTGGAACGTAAGCGACGAGGTCGGGCGCCGGCACGATGAGCAGCGTCACTTGAACAGTTCCTACTTTATTCGCATGCGCGAGTTCCTGGTGTGGCGAACTCCGCCCACTTGGCCAGAGGCCCTGGCTGTGGCAAACTGAGCAGGTCGTTCCGCTGTACGCCTTGGCTTCCTGCTCCGCGCTCTCATGGCCGAACCGTTTGCCTTTTTGAATGGCCGCTTTCTTCCTGCGGCCGAAATGCGGATTCCGGTAGGCGACATGGGATTCGTGCAGGGCGTTACCGTGGCCGAACAGATGCGAACCTTTCACGGCGCCCTGTTCCGGTTGGAGCACCACCTGGAGCGGTTGGCGCAATCGCTGCGCATCATCGGCGTCGATTGCGGCATGACCTCGGACCAATTAGCGGCAATCGCGCGGCGACTGGCTTCGGAAAACCACGCGTTGCTGGACGAGGGAGACGACCTGGCTCTGGCCATGTTCGTGACGCCGGGCATGTACGCCAATTTCGACCCCGATGGGCGGTCAGGCCCGACCGTGGGCATGCACACGACGCCGCTCCCGTTCCGGCTATGGGTCGATCGCTACGAACAAGGCCAATCGCTGGTGATTACCAAGGTAGAGCAGGTCCCGCCCGCGTGTTGGCCGCCGGAACTCAAATGCCGCAGCCGCATGCACTATTATTTGGCCGATCGCCAGGCGCGAGACCAGGAACGCGGGGCGAGGGCGCTGCTACTCGACCGTGACGGACGAGTGATGGAAGCATCCACGGCCAACATTGTCATCTACCGGCGTGATGAAGGCTTGGTGTCGCCCCCGAAGGAGTCGATCCTGCCGGGCGTGAGCATGGCGGTGGTCGAAGAATTGGCGACCGAATTGGATACACCGTTCGTTTACCGCGAATTGTCGCCCGAAGACGTCGCCGCCGCGGACGAGGCGCTGTTGACCAGCACCTCGCCGTGCGTGTTGCCCGCAGTGCGTTTGAACGGCAAACCGATCGGCGACGGTAAGCCTGGCGCCATGTTCCGCCGGATTTTAGAAGCCTGGGGGCGGCGCGTCGGCGTGGAAATCATCGCGCAAGCAAAGCGGTTCGCGGGTAGGAAGGTCGCGACCAGCTTCGACAAGCCCCTTCGGTAGTCAGGACAAGGCTCCGGACGCCGCGAAATCGCATGCGTCATCGCTTACGGTTTCGCGATATAACCAGAATTTCGATTTCGCTTGTCGACAACCATTCATGCCGACGCTGCCTCATTGGGCGCGCGGGTGGGCCTTCTCATACGCTTCGCGAATCCCCGCCGTGCTAACGTGCGTGTAAATCTGGGTGGTTGTCAGGCTTTTGTGACCGAGCAACTCCTGCACGCTACGAATGTCAGCGCCGCGATCCAGCAGGTGCGTGGCGAAGCTATGCCGCAGCGTATGGGGCGACGTGCGATTATCCAGCCCAAGTTGCTGAAGATACTTTTCCAACATCCGGCCGACGCTGCGCGTGGTGAGTCGCCGGCCAAATCGATTGACGAACACCGGCGTTTGTAGCCCTTGCGGCTCACGCGGCGATACGCGCCGCACCCGTATCCACGCGTGGAGCGCGTCTTGCGCGAACGAGCCGATGGGCGCCAAACGCTCCCGGCGGCCCTTGCCGCGAACGCGGATGATCCCGTTGTCTTCGTCCAGGTCGCCGTCATTCAGGCCAACGGTTTCGCTAACCCGCAACCCCGCGGAGTACATGGTTTCCAGGATCGCGCGATCGCGCAGCCCCTGGGCGTCATCAATGGGAGGCGCATCGAGCAAACGGCCGATTTCGTCGGTTGTCAAGAAATGTGGCAGCTTACGGTTGCGTCGCGGCGTGCGCAGCGGTTTGGCGGGATTATTCTCGACGAGACTCTCGCGCTGGGCAAAGCGGAAAAAGCTGCGCATGGAAGCCATGCGCCGCGCGACGCTGGTCTTGGCGTAGCCTGCCTCGTGCAAAGCCGCCACGTAGCCGCGCAGATCCAGCGGAGTGAGTTCTTCTGGCGATGGCGCTCGGCCGTAAGCCGCGGTCAAATATTGCACGAGGGCCGTCAGGTCTTCGCGATACGACTTGACCGTTAGCTCGGCCGCGTTGCGCTCCAACGCCAAATGACGCAAAAATCGGGCGACCGCGGTTTGCACGACAGATGCTACTCGTCCCGGTTTTTGTGCGGTTGGGGCACGCTAAAACGTTGCGACGCTTGCGTTTCGCTTTTTGACGTTTGCCGGATTTTCTGGCTGAGCACCGCGGCGTCGTACCACGTAAAACTTAATTCGGGGTTCGATGCGTACCGGCCCAGCGTGCGCAGGGCCTCGGCGCGGTTAGCGTCATCGAACAGGAATACATAGCGCTCTTCGCCTTTGACCAGCGCCAGAACATTGAGATCCTGGGACACGATGCTTCTCCTGCGGGGGCGGGCAGTCGAGTGGGGTTGGCCCAAGGCGAAATCCATCGCCAACGACGCGCGGCCGCAATGATATCCTTGCGACGCAATTCACGGGTCCGACGCGGCAGGGGCCACGCCAGCGTTGCTATTCCTCCACGGGCGTTAGCTTTTCTATCGGCCGATTGGCCACCGCCACACGACTCGCGATTCTCCTGCTCCTCCCCGCGCTACCAGCATCTCCGTAATGTGCAAATGGCAGCAAAATGCAATGAAATCTTCGCTGCGCTGAAGATAACCCTGCCAGCCTCCAAACCTCGCGTCGTCTTGAAAATAATAGTATTGAGCCAACGCTTCGGTAAAATCCGCATTGTTGGCGTTGTATTGCCGCACTTGCGAGATGATTGGCTCCGATTGGGGCCGACACGGCGCCGGGTAAGCGCTAGGCGGTGGAGGAACCAATCCCCCTGGATCGGGCCAACCTGGCGGAAGTTCGCCGAGGGACGCCGACACTGGCAAGTGGATCTCCGATTTGACCAGCGTTGTTTCCGGGGTGAACTGAGCCGTCGCGACGCCCAACTTCGCCGCCGCAGACGCGTTGCCGAACGGGGGAGAGGCTTCCGGATTTGGCGGCGTCTGCGTCGTGAGTTGCTCGCGGGCCAAGGCAAACTCCGCCTCGCGAACAAGGGAACTGGGAATGAACTCCTCCTCGGGAGTCCCCCACGGCAGGCCGTAGCCAGGGGGAATGGGATGGAAATTAGGATTGACCGCATACCAATCGACGGCCAAGCCCATGCGCGGTGGGTAGTAGGGAGAAAAGTCGGTTACTGAGCCAACCACGACGGCGTCCACGTTCAGTAGTCGTCCCAACCTTCGAAGTTCAGCGCGCGTGGCCTCGGGTGGTCCTTCTAGCACGATCTGGCCGTGCAGTAGGGCGTGTTTCACCACGCCTACCGGAACGACTTCAAAGCCGGGAATCTGTTGAAGCTGGGTGACGTATGCGTTGGCAACCAGATCGCCATCAACGGTGGCCTGATCACTTTGGTTGGCGAAAGGCAGCACCGCCACGGAATGAAGCTGCGGAAACGGATTGTGAAACTGCGGTTGGCGCACCACGTCGGGGAACGCGGCGCAACCGGCAAGCACCGTTAAAAGCAGCATCGAGAGGCAGCGGGCGCGCGGCATCCTGGCGGTTACATTCTGGCAGGATGCCCCCCTGCACACCGCCGCACACCGCGCGACGGAGAATTACTTCTCCATCGGCCCGACACGCCGGCAACTTGAACCGCCGAAAAAAATTCTTTGCGAACGAGATGACGCGAACGCTGCCGGAAACAATCCGCGGACCATAATTCCCTTGCTATGGGGAACCAGGCTCGGAATCGGTCAGCAAAACGCGCATTTCTTGGACAATGTGCGGCGTAGGCAGGTTGGGCGATTCAAACGCCAAGTGGACAAAATTCGCGGCAAGCACTTCTTCGGGATGAATAATGTACCCGGTATTGCGCCCGATCTGCTCGTGATACGACGCCGTTTGTCGCGGATCAAGCAGGATTGGCTGCCCACGTTCATCCAAGGCGGCCCGCCATTGTGTACCGCTCTGCTCCAACTGCAACAAGCGAAACTGCATGTATTGGAAAAACGTTTTATCCAGGGTCGGATCAAAGCGTTTGGCGGAGGCCAACAGAATAGGTGTTGCGGGTACGGTCGGGCCGTCCGCGTTTAATTCGATCAGGTAATTCATTAACGGCGCATCGGGATTGGTAATCCTGCGATCACGCAGCGATTGCGGGATTTCAATTCCGCCACAGAACCGAAATCTCACGACTGCGTAGAGCCGTCGCTGGCGTTCGGCATCGTGCCGGCTAAGGATGTGGAACAACTCGTGCGCCAACAGACGCTCCAAGGCGTCGGGCGCGCGGCGAAGCATCGACCGCGGCAGCACGATGGCGTTTTGGCGGCAGTAGGCCGCCTCGCCCTCTTCTTTGCCCGTCGTCTTGATGAGCAGGACGGTGTCAGGAAACAGCGGGGCGAGGCTCTTCAAACGGTGGCGAAGCGACTCCAGACACGGTGTAATAGCTTGCACCTCTTCGGCGGTCCACGCCTCCACCTGCTTGGCGGCAAAGCGACGAAGGTCATCGGACGTAACCTCGTCGGCGGTTTTTAACCTCGCCTGTAAATCGAAGTGGCTCAGACTGCGCGTAAATACATCCTCTTGTCGCAGCACCGCCGCGCCTTCCTCGACCGACGCAAATCGCACGGTCGCGCCACGATGAAACGCGACCTCCTGGCCTACGCTCGACGAGGCCGTGAACGTCACGCACGCCACCAGCAGTTGGAATCGCAGAAGGGAAATTCGCATGAGGGGGCAAATCCAAGAGTAGTCGGAAGCTTGTTTTCTGGGCGCCGGTAATTAGGATCAAACGATGACGTTTGAATTGCGTGTTCTATTCCCGTGGCGAAGGCCCTCTTCCATGAAGTTTTCTCGCATTGTTTTGCTGTCGTCGTGTTTTGCCGTGGCAATCGCTGGCTCGGCGCAGGCTGGCTATCCCTACGCCTGGCCGAATGAATTGGGACCGACGGCCTTTGGCGTGACGGGAACGATGTACGGCTTGGGCCTGGTCCCAACGCCGCCGTACTTTGCGTTGCATCCGCCAGTGTATTATAGCTGCCCCGTGCCGCGGTCCTACGGATATAGCCCTTACGCCTACCCACCGTGCGTGCAAACCCCGGAAGTCGATTTCCTTTCGTTCCCGCCCGCCGATGCGGCAAATCCCGCAACGCCCCGGGAAGAACTGCCTCCCGCGCAACCAACGTCAAAGGTTGCCGCCCGCGGGCAGTGGATCGCGAATCCATTCCTGGCCAACCCCACGCACGGTATCATTGCCAACCCATTTGTGCCTTCGCAGGAAGGCGCCGCGGAACTAGCCTCGCGCCACCAAAATACCGAACGATAAGCGCCGGTGAGACGCCGCCGCTACGGTAAGATTCACAACCTCTGCCTCTTGCCAGTTCAGCGACGAGCGGCGATTGTAGGCCCCCTTCGTTCCTTCGTAAATCCGCGACTCACGGGGGAGGCTGAACAAGACTTGGCTACGGCCCTGGCGCTTGGGCAAGGGCGGGTTGTTCCGTCAAGGATTGTTCGACGTAAGCCACAACGCGCGGAAAGGCGCGCACGAAGATGTCGCGGCGGCTCGGATCGGACCCGCCGCCCAACAAGATCGCAAACGCTTCGGCGTAGGCCTCCTGGCGGCCGGCGGCGCGGTTCTGTAGGTAATAGCCCAGCTCGACACGGTCGGCGGGCGAGATGGTTTGCGCGTCTTGATGATAGGCGGCCAGGAAATGCGGGTGCGCTGATTGAATCGCCTCTCCGTCGCTTCCAACGCGATCATAGGCGTGCCCCAGTTCATGTCGGAATACGCCCTCGGCGCGCCAAGTGGAGACAACCTCGCCTTGCCGGTTACGGCGCTTTTCGGCAACCACCACGAGGCGACGTTGCGGCAGATTCACCGCGTCGGTGTTCTCCCACGTCAAGCCATCCGGCCAACCACGCGGTTGTTCGCCCATGAGCGTGGGCGCGGCGTCAACCACGAATTCCGCCATCTGAACGCGCCACCCCGCTTCCCAAAGCGATTGCCAAACCTTGGAGGGGACGGTTGCTGCCGCCGCCTCAATGCGTTGCCGGAACTCGTCACTCACCGGAGACGCCGCATCGGCGGTCGCATCCCAAGGCGGCGTGCGCAACGATGGTTTTGATGACGGCCATTCCGCGGCAAATAGCCATATCGCGGAAAGCGTACCGGTGGTACTCAAGGCGATGATCGCCAGAGATCGCCACCAGCCGCTTGCGAGCTTCCTTGCCCGTGCGCCAGCCATACGCGTCCTTGCGCTGGGGAAAACAAATGGTCCCGCGACGAACGTCGTGGGGCAGAAGAAATAGCGGCTGCTGGCGCCGTCGTCAAGACGAACGGCGACGCTTCGCCCCCTCGCGGACCGCTCGTCGGCGCCGCAACGTCACACCAGATTTTGCGACAAGCGGAGCAACCTTCCCACTTTAGGAGCAGGCCGCATACCACAGAAATAAGGCTATCACGATTGAGAACGTGACAAACCACGGCCAGAATCCAGCAGGTTCGCCGGGATTATAGTCAGGCTCGGGCATTGACGTCTCCTTCAGAAACCAGGGCGTCTTGGCTAACCCGCCTATTTTGCCGATTCGCAACTTGGCGTTCAACCCAAAGTCGAGCCTGCCCTTTGGCCGATCTCTAATCAGAGAATTAGGTTCGCGCCCGCACTGCCGCGAGCCGCTGCGTAAATCGTTGAATCCCGCCAACGACTGCGCAAACCAGCGCCTCTCGCCGAGGCATCTTGCCGTCGTACTCCCTAGCGACCCGTGATGACCCAGCATTCCCACCGCGAACCGACGTTTCTGGAAGAACTGGAATTACGGCAGGACGAAGTTCTTGACCAATTGGACGATTTAGAGCGTCGCGTCGAGTCGTTGCTCAATGAATACGTCCAAACTCGGTCCAGTTCGTCCACACTCGAAGGTTAGAGCCGCCTTTCGGGCATTCCCCCTTGGTTTGTGGACGGGTGGGGGATAATCCCGCGCGTTGCCGTCGCCGTCGTAATTTCGCGTTGCCTGGCGATGCTCCGCGCGTGTTTCACGCCGGGAATCTGCGTGACGAACGCGCATGGAAATTGACCTAGACGCGCCAACCACTTGCCCCGCGCGCAGTCATTCCGAGTTATAATGGCCGCATTGAGATTCGCTCCCCAAATAGGAAGCATTCCATGCGTCCCGTTCTTCTACTTTCCGCCGTGCTATTTTCTTCGTTCGCCTGGGGCCAGGAGGCCTGGAAACCCGCCCGCGGCCCCCTCGCCACCCCTTGGACCGCGCAGGTCTCGCCAAGTAACGTCCATGGTGAGTATCCCCGGCCCCAGATGGTTCGGCCGCGGTGGGACAACTTGAACGGTTTGTGGGAATACGCCACTCGCCCCCAAAACGAGGACCGGCCCGCGATGTGGGACGGGCAAATCCTTGTGCCGTTTCCGGTCGAGTCGGCGCTTTCGGGGGTGATGAAAAAAGTGGAGCCGGGGCATCGCCTCTGGTACCGGCGCGTCTTTGATGCGCCAAAACGAAAGTTGGACGAGCGGCTTTTGCTGCACTTCGGGGCGGTTGATTGGAAGTGCGAGGTTTGGATCAATGGTCGTCCGGCAGGAAAACATCAGGGCGGTTATGATCCATTTTCTTTCGACATTACCGACCTGCTTGCCGACGACGGCGAACAGGAACTGGTCGTCGCCGTAGAGGACCCCACCGACCGGGGTTTTCAGCCACGTGGCAAGCAAGTGACCAACCCCCAGGGAATTTGGTACACGTCGGTTACCGGCATCTGGCAAACCGTGTGGCTGGAACCCGTCCCGGCGACGCATGTTGCTTCCTATTTAGTCACGCCTGACATCGACCGCGGCGTCGCCACCTTTAAGGTCAGCACCTCGCGCGCCAAGGTGAACGCTGGCGACGTGACGGTGCGTGTGCGAGTGAAATTGCCGAAAGCCGAAAACGCCGCAACGCCGCAATACCTGGAAGGAGCCGGCGCGCCGGGTGAAGCCATCTCGCTGACCTTTTCCCGCTCTGAACAGGTACGGCTATGGTCGCCAGAATCGCCGCATCTTTACCCGTGCGAGATCACACTTCATGCGCGGGCGGACGGCGCTCCCAACTCCGCAAGCCAAGCGCTTGACAAGGTCGCCGGTTACTTCGCGATGAGAAAAATATCGCTGGGAAAGGGGGAGGACGGACTGGTCCGAATGATGTTGAACAATCGGCCCCTGTTTCAGTTTGGCACGTTGGACCAGGGGTGGTGGCCGGACGGACTCTACACGGCTCCGACCGACGAAGCGTTGCGGTTCGATATCGAAATGACCAAGAAGCTCGGCTTCAACACGATTCGCAAGCACGTCAAGGTGGAGCCAGCGCGGTGGTATCATCACTGCGATCAACTGGGGATGCTGGTCTGGCAGGACATGCCCAACGGCGACCGTCACATCGGCTCCAACGACCCGGATCTCGTGCGCTATCCTGAATCGGCCGAGAATTATCGCCGCGAGTTGCAGGAAATTATGGATGATTTCGGTAACGCTCCCAGCATTGTTGTCTGGGTTCCCTTCAACGAAGGGTGGGGACAATTCGACACCGCCGACGTACTAGCCTGGGTCAAAAAGCACGATCCTACGCGCCTGGTCGATGGCCCCAGTGGTTGGACCGACCGCGGCGTGGGCGACATACACGACATTCACCGATACCCCGGCCCGGCCATGCCCGAGCCTGAGCCTGACCGAGCCGTAGTGCTGGGCGAGTTCGGCGGTTTAGGACTGCCGCTGGATGGCCATCTTTGGTGGGATAAACGCAACTGGGGCTACCGCACCTACAAAACGCACGAGGAACTGTGGACGAACTACCGGCGGCTGATTCGCGAGTTGCACCCGATGGTGGGGCGTGGTCTATCGGCCGCCATCTACACGCAAACAACCGACGTCGAGGGCGAGGTGAACGGCCTGATGACTTACGATCGCCGGGTGGTGAAGTTCGACGCGGAAAAGATGGCGGCGCTCCACGCCCGGCTGCATGAACCGGCGCCCATTGTCGAAGTGCGCCCCATCGTGCCAACCAGCGAGAAGGCTCCCCAGTCGTGGCGTTACACCGTTACCCAACCCGCCAAAGATTGGACCGCGGTCGAATTTGACGACTCGGCGTGGAAAGAAGGCGATGGCGGTTTTGGAGAACCCACGACGCCCGGCGCGGTAGTCCGCACCTCCTGGAAGTCTTCGGATATTTGGCTGCGTCGCACCGCCGAGGTTCCGGCGGGAGAAATGCACGATCCGCGCCTGCGTATCCATCACGACGAGGACGCCGAGGTCTATCTCAATGGCCAACTCGTGGCGAAGCTCGATGGCTATGTCGTCGATTACGTCAACGAAGAGCTGGATGAAAAGGCGCGGCAGTTGCTTAAGGAGGGGCGTCTGGTGATTGCGGTCCACTGTCGCCAAACGGGTGGAGGACAATATATTGACGTAGGGATCGTGGATGCGGTCGAGAAGCCCCGCTAACGCGTCCAGTTCTTGAACGAGCCAACCTTGGGCTGGCGGCGGAGATTGCGGCGCCCCAGCCCCACCGTTGCCTCGCGGAAGCTCCGCCAACCGCCAGTCCGGCTCGCCATCGCACTTGCTTTGCTCCAGGCAACGACGTTCCGCGGCGATTTGAAATATCTACCGATCGCTTGTAAGACCTTCCACGGCGTTCCCGAACCGGTCTGGACGACACGGAACACTTTCGGTACTCTCCCCCCGCTCATCGACGACGTTTCTGGTCGTCTTTTCTGGGGCTTTTTTTATCGCACGGCGGGCGGGTTGGGGCGATATGTCGCGATTGCTACAAGCGCGCGAGTTCATACTTCCCGTGGGCATCATCGCCAGTATTCTGGTGATCCTGGTGCCCCTGCCGTCGCTGTTGATGGACTTGTTCCTGGCGATCAACATCACGGTGGCGGTGATCGTCGTGCTGACAACGGTCTACGTGAAAACTCCGCTGGAGTTTAGCGTGTTCCCCTCGCTGCTGCTGGCCGTCACGTTGGGACGACTCGTGCTGAACGTGGCCTCCACACGCCTCATCCTGACGCGCGCCGAGACAGAGGGGCTGGACGCCGCGGGAGGGGTCATCAAGAGTTTCGGCGAATTTGTGGCTGGCGATCGAATCGTGGTGGGGTTGATTATCTTCGTCATCATCGTGGTGATCCAGTTTGTGGTCATCACCAAAGGCGCCACCCGTATTAGCGAAGTAGCGGCTCGGTTCGCCTTGGACGGTATGCCGGGAAGGCAAATGGCGATCGACGCCGACTTGAACGCCGGCATCATCGACGAACGGGAAGCTCAACGCCGCCGCGAAGAAATCACCCGGCAAGCCGACTTTTACGGGGCCATGGACGGCGCCAGCAAGTTTGTGCGCGGCGACGCCATCGCGGGCATTATCATTACGCTCATCAACGTGGTGGGAGGGTTCTTCATCGGCGTCGCCGAAATGAAAATGACCTTCGCGGAATCGGCCGCCCTATTCACCCAGTTAACCATCGGCGATGGATTGGTAACGCAGGTTCCCGGATTTTTCATCTCCATTGCCGCGGCCTTGCTCACCACCCGCAGCACGCAAAAGAGCAACTTGCCGGTCGAGTTTTTGCAGCAGCTCTTCGCGCGTCCGCAAGCGCTCTTCGTGGCCGGTGCGTTCGTGGGACTCTTGGTGTTCACCCAGCTTCCGACGATTCCGCTCTTAATGATCGGCAGTGGTTGCATTGGGCTGGCGGTATTAATGAAGCGTCAGACCAAGACGCAGCAAACCCAACAGGAGGCGCAGGAAGCCGAGCAACAAGCCAAGGCGGCACGCCCTGAGGAACGGATTGAAGATTACTTGGCGGTCGATCCTATGGAAATGGAAATCGGCGTCGGGTTGATCTCCCTGGCCGATCCTAGTCGTGGCGGCGACTTGCTGGCTCGCATCACGGGAGTGCGGCGGAACGTGGCGGGCGATCTGGGTATTGTGCTTCCCAAGGTTCGCATTCGCGACAACCTGCGATTGAGTGAAAACCGCTATCGCATCAAGATCGCAAACAATCCCGTGGCCGAGGGAGAAGTCTACCCGAACATGCTGTTGGCGATGTCTTCGGGCATGACGCAAGAGCGTCTGCCGGGGTTGCCGACCAAGGACCCCGTGTTCGATCAGCCCGCGTTCTGGATCGAGCCGGGTATGCGGGACCACGCCGAAATGCTGGGCTACACGCCCGTCGAACCGGCCGCCGTGTTGGCTACACATCTGGAGCATATCGCCAAGCGACATGCCGACGAATTGCTCACCCGTGACGCCGCGCAGCACCTGATTGATGAGTTGAAGAAGACCTCGCCCGCGGTGGTGAACGAGCTGATTCCCGACCCGCTGAAGCTGGGCGAAGTCCAGCAAGTTTTGCAATTGTTGCTTCGCGAGGAAACGCCGATCCGCAACCTGGCGGTCATCCTCGAAACACTCGGCGATTACGCGCCGCGGTTGAAGGACCCAGTGTGGCTGGCGGAGTATGTTCGCGCGCGCTTGGCCCGGAGTATCTGCTCCCGGTGGCGCGACGCCGACAACCGCCTGCACGTCATCACGATGGACCCTGCCATGGAGGACCGTATTGCCGCGGGCATCGACAAGGAGCGCGGCCTGCTGGTGCGTATGTCGCCCAAGGCGATCGAAAAAACGTGCCAGCGTATTGCGATCGAGGCCGCCAAACTGGTGCAAGCCGGGCGCCGCCCGGTGCTGCTCGTCAGCCCGCAGATTCGCGCTGGCGTGCGGCAATTGACCTCCGCGACGCTGCCGCGCCTGGTGGTGCTGAGTTACAACGAAATTACCCGAGACACCAACATCGAGTCGGTCGGCGTCGTGACCGACGCGACGTAATCCAAACATCCAAGAGGACCGTGCGATCCCGTGACGCTTCGCCAACGTGCGACGGTCCGGGCCATCGTCACGCTACCCATCCAGGGAACGGATACCATGCAACTGAAAAGCTACCGAGCGGACACCATGCAGCAGGCAATCGAAATGATTCGCCGCGACTTGGGACCGGAAGCATCCGTGCTGTACACGCGGCAAGTTCGCCGCGGGCTGCTTGCACGCTGGTTTGTCCGGCGGCAAATCGAAGTCACGGCGTCGCCGGACGCGCGCGTACCGAGCCGATTCCCGTCAAGCCACGCGAGGCCGGAGATGCGAGCATCCTCGTTGCCCGCCCTCCTTGGCGAGGCGTCGTGAATCGTGACCCACCGGGCGCTGCAATATTTACGGCAGAGATAAACCGAGGAATGGTTTGAATGTGACGACGCTCTCTGCTCGATACCACCAAACAACGACAATCGGTTTCGTTGTTCACCGGTGTGCGAGCGAAAGAGAGATAGCCATGAGTCGTGCTTACGCGGGAGTACTGGGTTTTTTGGCGTTCGGCGTTTCGGTGGCGCGCGGCGTTGCCGACGGGCAAGACGCCGCCGCCGTGCTGCCGAACGCTTGCTTGGCGCTGCTCCTGTTTGCGGCCGCCGGGGCGGCCGCGGGCGTCATGGGTGATTCTCTTGTGAAGGAATCGGTCGAGAAGAACCTGCAATTGGAAATAGAGGCGTTTCGGCGGGAAGCCGCCAACCAGGATCGAACACGGAGGAAGGAATGACGGCGACGTTCACCGCGCGCTGCGATGTCGAACAACTGTGGCAAGTCTATAAGGCCGACCCCTCGCGGCGAGACTTGCGCAACCGGCTTGTGGAAAACTACCTGCCCTTGGTTCGCTTCAACGCGGAGCGAGTCTGGTCACGGTTGCCCGACGCGGTGGAATTGGACGACCTGGTTTCGGCCGGAACCTTCGGCTTGATTAGCGCCATCGAGTCGTTCGACCTCGGCCGGGGCGTGAAGTTCGAAACGTTCTGCGTGCCGCGCATCCGTGGCGCCATGATCGACGAGCTACGGTCCATGGACTGGGCGCCCCGCATGGTGCGAAGCCAGGCTTCGCGTTTCAAACAAGCCCACAAGGAGTTGGAGAGCCAACTGGGGCGGCGTCCGACGGAAGTGGAGCTGGCGGAGCATCTGGGCGTTTCAACGCCGGAAGTCGAACGGATGGCGTTCGAGGCGAACGTCGCCATACAAATCAGCTTGCACAAGACGCGGCGCGACGACGAAGGCGCCAAGGAGCAATCTGAGATTGACGTGCTCGAAGACCGCAAGAGCATCGACCCGACCCGGCGCCTTCAAAAACGCGACCTCATGCGGCTGGTTACCAAGGGCCTGAACCGCGCGGAACGGCTGATCGTGCTCCTGTACTATTACGAGGAGATGACGATGAAAGAAATCGGCCACACCTTGGGCCTGAGCGAAAGCCGCGTCAGCCAGATGCACAGCAACATCGTCGAGCGATTGAAGGGGCAACTCTCGCCCCGCCGTGTCGAACTCGCGGGGTAAGAAGTTGCAAGGCAAACCGGCCGTCACGCGGCATCGTAAGGATAGCCTTCCACGGCGTTCGCGTCCGGTTTCCCGGGAGAACCGGACCATATCGCGTGCCGACTGATTCTCCGTAGCCGATTGATGTTGACGTTGCGCTGCGCAAGCCGCCAACCGATCCGCGCTGGGTTATCCTTCGCTTGGCGGGCTAGAAGTTGAACTCAGCCTGTGTGTAAACAAAATCGGCGTCGCCGGAGTGTGGAACGCCGGGCGTCTCATCGTAGTAGTCGCCCGCGAAGAAGTGCGAATAGCCGATGGCAAGGCTCGCGCGGGGATGCAGCGTGAACGTGGCATGCAGGTCAATCTCGTGCCCCAATTCCCGATCGCCGGGCGCCGCTCCCGGATTGAACGGCGTCATGTTCACGTTGTAGGGAACATCGTTTGGGTTTTCCAACCATAGGTAATAATACCACGCGAGCAGTTTGACCCGCTCGTGCGGTTGTACCGTCAGCACCGTGTTGAACGACTCAATATTGCGGCGGCCGAAGAGATCCATAAACCCGAAGTAGCGGTGGCTGAGCGGGAACAGGTGATGGAAACCGTTACCCAGCGTATTGTCGCCGGCCGCGTAATCGTAGTACACCCACAGGACCGGGTTCCAGTCAAAGCCGTCGTCTTTGAGATTGCGCCCCACGCCAACGGTGGTGGCGCCGGTCAGATGGTCCATTCCCATGAACTCGCCGGTCTGCGCGGCGCCTTCGACCTCGAACATCCATTGATCGCTGGTGGCGAAGTAGCGAGAACCCCAGGTATCAAACCGGAACGCGGGAGTGTTATAGCCGAGGTAGTAAAAGTCAATCGTGCGGTTCTCCAGCCCCTTATAGGTCGTGTATACGCCCATGAACTCCTGGTCGTAATCGGGGCTATCGAAGTTATGTGGATCGACGACGACCGGGCGGACGTAGAATACGTCGGCGTTCCATTCGTCTCCGGCCCAAAAGGCTTTATAGCCTTCGAAGGTCCGCCGCGTGTTGGCCCAGTCAAGCGGCGAAACCAACCGCTGCTCGCCGTACAACAATTCCTGCCGTCCCACGCGGGCGGACAGGGCGCCGTTTTCGTTTTCGAAAAGCTTGACGTCGAGGAACAGGTTCTGCATGTCGGAGCGATTCACCTCGATCGCTCGGGGCGCAACATCCTCATAATTGCTTTCGGCATCCAGCATTTCCGCATACACGCGGAAGTAGTCTCCCAACTGCGCGTTGGTGTAGAGTCGCGTGCGATGCAAGAGGAAGTGGTCATCCACGCCGGTCAGCCCCAGCCCCCGCATGTTGTTTTCGGCATGGGTGCGAACGCGATACTGACCGCCTACGTCAATGGTCGCCCAATCGGTTAGCGCCATTCCCTTCAGTGCGTCGCCAGGCATCCAGTCGTCGTAGCAGGGGTCGTCGAGATAGCTGAAGTCGTTATTGTAAAACACCACTTTGTGGGCGCCGGCCACTTTGGCCTTCAGTTCCTGAGCCTTTTTCTTCGCTGCTTCGCATGTGCAGCACTTCTGTTTTGCGTTGGCGCAGGTCGGACAAGGCGCACAGGAGTAAGGAGCGCCGCTCCCCATACCACACGCGGGCGAGGTCTGTAGCGGAGCGCCGTCCACATAGGGCGCGGGCGGCGCGGGCGCCTCGTCAATACCGCCGTCTGACAATACCGGGAGCTGATCCGCGGACTCCTGTTCGGCCACAAAGACCGGAGGCGCCAGGAGCAAAGCCGGACGCTCTAGTTCTTGCCCTTTCGTGGGCGAAACGTAACCGGCCAACGCAGCCACCGCGACTCCGATCCAGACCCGCTTCATACCGCCTCCGTGCCCAACCGTGTTGACGTGAAACCGCGCCCAGCAATAGGGACTGACGCTCACGCAGCGCATTCATCGCAATATTTCGGATCGCCGGGGACCGGGACTGGAGCAGCAAGAACGATAACGGGGCACACTTGGCGCAAAACACTCCGTTCGTGCGGAATGCGCCGATTCTGCGGGCGCTGCCTCTGGGCCGCTGGGCGCGGCTGGACTAAACTTGCATTATCAAAGCATCACACGGCTCGTGACGGATTGCATGAATCGCGCGCTCTGGAAGAAATGTTTGGTCGAAGCTCAATGGCTTTGGCTCACGCTGGCCGCGCTTTTATTCACGTTTAGCTGGATTCGGGTGTGGCTAGTCACGCTCTTCAACACCAGCCGCTTTCAGAGAGTCGTGGAGCAGTTTTGGGACGACTACCAACAGTTCGTCCCGATCTCACTGGCTGAGTTCCTCGGTTATCCGGCTCGCGTCGCATTCACCTATACCGAGCCAATCGTCATTGTGGCCGTGGCGGCGTGGGCCATTGCTCGCGGATCAGCGGCGGTCAGTGGCGAGATCAACCGCGGCACGATGGAGATGCTCCTGGCCCAACCTCTGAGCCGCTTTCAAATCTTCTTTGCCCAGGCTGTGGTCACCACCGTCGGGGCCGCGCTTCTGGCGCTCGCATCATGGATGGGAGTCTGGGTGGGAATTGAAGTGAACACCGTCGAGATTGAAGGGCCGCCGCCAACAATTCGCGTGCCCTGGTTTGACGTGGAGTTGCCAAATCCTCTCGGCCAAAGGACGCCGCAGCGCGTGCCGATGTCCACCCAAGTGACGCCGCGCGAGCTTGCGCCCGCGGCGTTCAATCTATTCGCCCTGGCCTTTTGCATGGCGGGAATCGCAACCCTGCTTTCCTCATGGGACCGATACCGCTGGCGCACGATCGGCCTGGCCTCGGGGGTGCTCGTGGTGCAGTTCGTGACCAAAGGGTTCGCTGTGGCCGATGAATCGCTGGCGTGGATGAAACGCGGGACGATCTTTACGCCTTACGAGCCGTTAAAGTGGGTCAGTCTCGAGGCGCGGCAGCCTGGCCGCGGTTGGTCGTGGATGGTGACCGACCCCGACGGCCAGTTTCTCGAATGGGGCCCTCTGGCGAACCACGCCATCTTACTGGCGCTTGGACTCGCGGCGTATGGGATCGCAGCGCTGATCTTCCAGCGCCGCGACTTGCCGGCCCCGCTGTGAACCTGACGCGCAGAGAAACGACCAAGGCGATCAGCCCCGCGCGCCACAGCGCGACGAATTACGCCGCGTACCGATGCGTATCGAGCTTGCCCAAGATCGGGCGCGCCAAGGGGCCGCGCCGATCGCCCCCCTCCGTATTCCAGCGATGCTCGGCCATCGCGTTGAGCACACGCTCCGCTACGGCGACCGCTTGACTTCCTTGCCGTCCATCCACGCGCGCCCGGCGGCCCGTCGCAATGCTCGCGGTGAAATCGCGCAGTTCCTCTTGGATGGCGTTTGTCGGTCGAAGCGTCAAGCCTTCGGTCGGTAAATAGTCGTGAAAGAGATTGTCGCGGATGGATTGCTTTTCTCCAGCCGACAGACATTCCGCGTCGATTCGACCTTGCGCAATCGCCTCGCCTGGTCGCACTAGGCGGGCCGAAGGCGTCGCAAAGTCAAGCGCCGCAAAGGCCCCAGACGCGAATACCTGCATCCGTCGCTGGGCAACATAACTGGCGCGGGACGCCGTCAAGTTGGCGACGCAACCGTTGGCGAACGTGAGGCGAGCTTGCGCCATGTCCTCGTGCTTGCCCAGAAGCGAAAAACCAAGCGCCTCGACGCGCGCCACATCGCTTTGCGCCAGGGCCAACGCCAAGTCGATATCGTGCACCATCAAATCGAGCACGACCCCAATGTCCGTGGACCGAAAGGTATAGCCGCTGGTTCGCGCTGCTTCAATGTATTGGGGACGGCCGAGGTAGGGCGCCGCGGCGATAAACGCGGGATTATACCGCTCGACGTGTCCGACTTGCAGCACCAGTCCGCTCGCGTCGGCGGCGGCAACTAAGTCGTCCGCCTCGCGCGTGTTGGCCGCAATCGGCTTCTCGATGAACACGTGCAATCCCGCGCGCAGTAGATCCAGTCCCACCGCGTGGTGGGTGATGGTCGGCGTGGCCACAATGGCCGCATCGATCATTCCGAGTATCTGACGATAATCGTGAAACGCCTGCGCGCCGTGCTCGGCCGCAACCTTCTTGGCCTGCGCCAGGACCGTATCGGCAATGGCGACTAACTCCACATCGGGAAGCGCGCCCAGCAACCGGGCGTGAATTCGCCCCAGATGCCCCGCGCCCACCACCGCCACGCGTAAACGTTTCACGCCGCCCTCCTGCGTTGCCGCGAACGACCTTGCCGACCTTCCAGGAGCAACTCAATGGCTCCCAGCAAATGATTCACGGCCGGGTACATCTGGTGATTCTCTCGAAGAATTTCGCGCGCATGGTCCAAACCGATCTTCGAGACATAAATCAGTTTGAACGCGGAGTACAATCCCGCAACGACATCGCGCGGGAAGTCATTCCGCTCCAGGGCCACTTTGTTCACGCAGCGAGGACGGGCGGGCGTGCCTTCCGCCAAGAGATACGGCGGAACATCATGCACGACCCGGCTTATGCCCGCGACAAAGCTGTAGCGCCCAATCGTTACAAAATGGTGGACCGCTGCGCCGCCGGACATTGTCACGTGATCCTCGATCCGAACGTGACCGCCCAACAGAGTCGCGTTGGCGATAATAATCCGATCGCCAAGACGGCAGTCGTGCGCGACATGGCAGCCGGCCATGAGGTAGTTGTTGTCGCCGATCGACGTAACACCCTCTTCCTTCTCGGTGGCGCGGTTGATCGTCACTGACTCGCGGAACACGTTGTCGTTGCCGATCGTGACGCAGGTATCGCTGCCGCGGTAACTCAAATCCTGCGGTTCGGCGCCAATCACCACATTGGGAAAGATGCGATTGCGTTGGCCGATCGTCACGCGGCCAACCACCGTAACGTGGTTGTCCAAACGCGTCCCCGCGCCGATCGTCACTTGCGGACCGACGACGCAATAAGGTCCGACATGGACATCGTCGGCGAGTTGAGCCTGGGGATGAACGCATGCGTTGTCGGCGACATACACGGCCATGCTTGGCGATCCCTGCAACGTGACCGGCCAGATTCAACGACCCGCCGATCAAGGTGATTCACGAACGTCCTTGTTCGCTGCTTCGCCGAACGCGGTTGCGCGTTCGTCCGCGTTGGGAGAACGGTTGCTCGAACCCTAAGGAGCCAACCTCGCACTCCCGACCTTACACCTCAAACCATGTTCGACCCCGAGACGCACCAACCAGACACGCGTCACGCCGTGCGGCGGTGCATCACTTGGCCTTCCAGTAACAACGCGCGCACCAGGTCCGCGTTTTGCCGATGGCCACTTCGATGCGCCGTAACTCGCCCGATGATGTCGCACCCGGCTAACGCCAGATCGCCCACCAGATCCAGCGTCTTATGGCGGACGCACTCGTTGTCGAACCGCAATTCGTTCTCAATAGGGCCCTCGTCGCCAAAGACCAGGAGATCGCGATAGGTGGCGCGCGTCCCCAGTCCCTGCGCGCGTAGCCAATCCGCCTCGTGCTTGAGCAGGAATGTGCGTGCCGGCGCTAGTTCTCGTTCGAACGATTGGGGGGTTACGGCTAAATCGATTGTTTCGCGTCCAATGGGATTATCCGAGCCGTAATCCAGCCGATATCGCAGTGTCAATGCGTCGCGCGTCGCGGGGCTGGCCTCGACCCAACATTCATCGTCGCCGACCCGGGTGGTCTCGGTCACAACCAGTTGTGCCCGCGGCGCGTCCTGTTCAACGATCCCTACGGAGCGAAGGGCGTTCACGAAGTCGAGACTAGATCCATCGCATCCCGGCATCTCCGGAGCATTGGCGGCAACCAGGCAGTTGTCGATCTGCAAGCCCGCCAGAGCCGCGAGAATGTGTTCGACCATTTCGACCGTCACCCCATGCCGCGAAAGGGTTGTGCGACGGGGCGCTTCAATCCGGTAGTGAACCGTCGCTGGAATGGCGATGGGCTGCGTAAGGTCTTCGCGAACGAAGACGACTCCCGTGTCGGTTGGCGCGGGCCGAAATTCAACACGGACGTCTCGGCCGCTCCAATAACCGAAACCTTCAACCGCGACCGGATGGGCAATCGTGCGCTGCTTGCGAGGCGATAGTCTCAAGGTGTTGGCACATCCGTAGAAAGTTGGCATTCCAACCGCCGGGCGAGCCACGCGCTCGACCCGGTTTGCACGGCGCGGAACAGGCTCTTCCCCGCCCTGGCGCCTAGGCGTCAATCCGACAACCCCCGCGTCTAGCGCGGCGGCTGGGCGCCTGGGCCAAATTGCGGCTGCGCGCCAATCCGGGGTTGCGCGGCGCCCACGCCATTGGTTTGCTGCGGCGGCGGCGCGGCGCCGTTGATCTGCCGCAAGATGTGGGGCGTAATGTTGAGTTGATTCTGGTACACCACCGCCCGGTTGATGCCCTGAAGCACCGAGGCCCGATCGTCCAGTTCGATGGCTTCGCTGCTAAAGCGCAACACCAGGCTGATGTTGTTCTGCCGCGCGAACGTGGCCACGTGGTTGGTCACTTCCTGGTAGGTGTCGTAGTACAACTTAGCTTCGCGTTGCAGGAAGTCCTTACGAGCGCGCGAGGTTTCCAACTGCAACTTGCCGGTGCGCTCGGCGATTTGCTCTTCAAGGCGTTTGTAATCAGGCGAATCGGGCTGATACGACTTGAGTTGCTCGGCCATCTTGGTGATCGCATCGCGCTCGACGCGGATGGTTTCTTCGAACTGCTCCACTTCTTTTTTCATCGCGTCCTGGGCTTCCTTGAAGCGGACGTGATTTTTGAAAATGTAGCTAACGTCGATGACCACCACGGAGGTTCCCTGGCCTTGCGCCGTCGCGGGTTGCGCCCACGTCACGCCAGCCACGAAAGTCGCCGCGAGGGCGGCGCAAAGAAAAGAAGTTCTCACTGCCAGCACTCCTTGCTGCGGTTTTGGATCGTCCACACCCGGCGGCCTCCGGTTCCGAGAGAAGCCGCCCCACCTACGCACCCACACCTGCGGAACCGGGAAAAACAAGGCGGTATTGTGCCGAGATGCCTTCGTTGCGTAAAGCCCGATTTTTCAAACCCGCAGCACGCATAACTTCCGCCCAGGGCCAAGGTTAGCAATCGTCCAGCGACAGGGGCGGTTTTTTCTTGCTCCGTGTCAGACGGAAAAACGCCCACGGAATTTCGCAAACTATTCTTTACGAAACTGGATACAGCAATTACGCTACTTCTGGAAATCGAATGCTGGCGCCAGGCAAACGCAGCTCTTCTCGGGCAGTGGGCACGTGTTCGATTGACGATCCCGGCGCCGGCGGCGGTTGGCCGCCAGGCGGGGCGCCGCGTCTTTAGTAAGACTCCATTGCTAATGGAGGTTCATACTGTATGCGCCAGCACAAGTTGAAGGCGGTGGCGTTGTGCGCGCTGGTCGGCCTACTGACTCTTGGCGGCGTTGCGCTCCCGACGCGGGGGGCCTACGCCCAAGACTCCGAAACACAGCAAGCGATTGCCGATGCGGCCTTGGCCGGGCACAACGCCTGGATGTTGACTTCCTGCGCGTTGGTTCTCTTTATGACCGCGCCGGGACTCGCCATGTTCTATAGCGGCCTGGTCCGCAAAAAGAACGTGCTCTCGGTCATGATGCAGTGCGTGTTCCTGATGGGAATGATGACGATCGTCTGGGCGTTGTTTGGCTATTCGCTTTCGTTTGGCGGCGACGGTCCGTGGATCGGCAATGGCGAGTTCCTGCTCATGCAAAACGTGCAACGCACATGGAGCGAAGGCGAGCCTTATCAAGACTCCAACGGCAACGGAGCCTACGACGAAAACGAGGAATTCACCGACGCAAACAACAACGGCCAACGCGATGCCGGCCAACCGGAAACCCCGATGGAAGGCGGCATCCCGCGCCTCACGCACATGCTGTTTCAAGGCATGTTCTTTATCATCACGCCAGCGTTGATTTGCGGGGCTTTCGCTGAACGCATGCGATTTAGCGCAATGGTGCTATTTCTGCTGCTGTGGGGAATCCTCATTTATTGCCCGCTTTGCCATTGGGTCTGGGACAAGGGCATTTTGGGATTCGTCGGCACGGGCGCCGAAGGCCACGGCCTGCTGGGCGGCGCCTTGGATTTTGCCGGCGGCACCGTGGTGCACATTAGCTCGGGCGTGTCGGCCTTGATTTGCGCTTTGGTCATCGGCAAACGCCTGGGGTACGGCAGTGACCCCATGCCGCCGCACAATCTGACCTACACCGCGTTGGGCGCAGCGATGCTCTGGGTGGGTTGGTTCGGTTTCAACGCTGGAAGCGAACTACTTTCCGACACGCTCACGTCCAGCGCCTTCGCGGCCACCCACTTCTCGGCGGCGGCCGGCGCCGTTTCCTGGCCCCTGACCGAATGGATCTTGCGCGGCAAACCGACCGCCTTGGGCGCTTGTTCGGGAGCCGTTGCCGGTTTGGTGTGCATTACGCCCGCGGCGGGTTTTGTGAATCCCATGCCCGCGCTCATCATGGGCGCCGTGGCGGGCGTGGTGTGCTACTTCTCCTGCACCTGGCTCAAGAATACGCTCAAGTACGACGACTCGCTGGACGCATTCGGCGTGCATGGCGTCGGCGGCACTTTGGGCGCCGTGTTGACCGGCGTCTTCGCCACCCGCGCGGCGTGGAACATTGATGGCGAGCATTCCCTGGGTTTGATCGAGGGCGAGTCGCGAATCCTGATCGGCCAGATTGCGGCCGTCGCCGTCACTTGGGTCTTCGCCGCGGTCGGGAGTTTCATTCTGCTCAAGATTATTGACCTGACCCTCGGGCTTCGCGTCAGTCAGGAGGCCGAGATTCAGGGGCTGGATCTGAGCCAACACGGCGAAGAAGGTTACATCGCACTGTAACCGGCGCCGGAATGCCCATTCCTACCGTTTCAATGCATTCGCGGATTGAGCAAGTTCGCTCGTCCGCAGACCGGGCGGCTTTCAGCGACCTCGTCTGGTCGTCGTCATGCGCGACGGCGCCCCTTATAATTCATCCGTCTCCACCACGCCTTAATCGCCTTCGCTCTGGAGCAAAGCCATGAAGAAAATCGAAGCCATCGTTCGTGTCTACAAGCTGGAGGACGTGAAGAACGCTTTGGCCGACAAAGGCATCCACGGCATGACCATTACCGAGGTTCATGGATTTGGCCGCCAAAAAGGCCATACCGAGATGTATCGCGGCACGGAATACGCCGTCGATTTCGTCCCCAAACGCAAGATCGAAGTCGTGGCGCCTGACAACCAGGTGAAGTTGGTGATCGACACTATCATGTCGGTTGCGCAGACCGGCCAAATCGGCGACGGCAAAATCTTTGTGACCAACCTGGAAGAGGCGGTTCGCATCCGCACCGGCGAGACGGGCGAAGACGCGCTGTAGGGTTTGCAGGACGATGCGCCGCCGCTTGCGTTTCCCGGCGGCGGCGCATCAACGTTGGCGTGGAGGGCTTTTGCTTACCTGGCGCGAGGGAAGTGCTGCTCGACCACGTCGAAAAACTCCTCGCGCGTGGCCGCCGAGGTAACATGCGTGCGAAACAACCGCGCGCCAGGCCGGCCTTGGGCGTAACAGGCGGCGTATTTGCGCATCAGCGAGGTGCCCTTGTGTTCGCCAAACCGCCGCACCACCAAGTCGTAATGGCGCAGCATAATCCGCCGCTGCTCATCGAGCGTGGGTTCGGGAGGAATCGGCTCACCCCGTAACGCCGCGGCGCACTGCGCAAACAGCCAGGGACGGCCCAGCGACGCCCGAGCGATCATCACGCCATCCACTGCATAGCGGCGGAATGCTTCCACCACCTTCTCGGCCGAATCCAGGTCGCCGTTGCCGATCAAGGGAATGCGCCGCAAGTGCGGCTTGATTGCCGAGATCCGCTCCCAGTCGGCCGATCCGCGAAAGAAGTCCTGCGCGGTGCGTCCGTGAACCGTAAGCGCCGCCGCGCCAGCCCCTTCGACGACTTGCGCCACGTCGATGGCGTTCACGGTGTCGTGGGTGCAACCCAAGCGAATTTTGGCCGTCACGGGCGTGGGAGCGCAAGCCTGCACCACGCGTTCGATAATGCGCCCCATCCGTTCGGGATATCGCAACAGGTAAGAACCGCTATGCGCTTTCTCGGTCACGTCCTTCACGGGGCAACCGAAGTTGATGTCCACCACCGTCACGTCGAGTTCTTCCGCCAACCTCCGGCCCACGCGCGCCAGGGTGTCCGGATTGTTATCCCACATTTGCACGGCCAACGGGCGCGGCTCGTCCTTGACTCCCCAGAGCCGGTCGGGATGTTCCGCTTCGTGCTCATCTAGCCAGGCGAAGCTCCGCGCGCTGACCATCTCGGTCGCTTGCAGTCCCACGCCGCCAAACTCGCGCACGACTTGCCGAAAAGCGTAGTTCGTAAAGCCCGCCATTGGCGCCTGAAGGATCGGCGGATCAATGCGTAACGAACCGATGAATAGCGGAGCGACGTGCGGCAACGGAACGACCGCAAGATCAACTGCGTTGGCGTAACCAGGCGTATCCGTCATCCGTTCGATTTACCCTCCCGCATTTGCAGCGTGTACCGCCAGCCGCCAAGACGATTGCGTTCGCGCTTCAGGCGAAACTCGCGAGGAAAGCCCTGCGACGGCGTCCAACCGTCGTGCGGGGCCAATGCGACAAAACCTTGATCGCCGCGCGCCAGGGTAGTGCATTGCAGCAATTCTCCGCGGGCGTCGATCAGCCAATATTCCCTCACCTTCGCCGGAAAATAAGCGTCCGGAAGAAGTTGCAGGTCCTTACGCACGGAGTTGGGGCTGACCACCTCAAACACCCAGTCCGGCGAACCGCGGAGTTCAATCCCACCGTGCCCCATCTCCTCGTCCACAATTAATTCCAAGCATCCAAGTTCCAAGATCTCCCAGGTTGCGACCAGGGCATCCGGCTCACTCGACAAGGCGGCGGCGTCATGAGTGATCCACATTCCATCCGAGTAAAAATTACCCAGATCAAGCTCCCCAACCAAGGTGAGGAGTGCGCGGCTTACTTCAGTCTTGACGGCATTGTGCGATTCGGCCCGCTCGGGACATATGTCGATGAGCAACTCCCCCTGGATCAATGCGATACAACCGTGATCGGGAAAAGAATCGGATGCGGCCCAAGTGCGAAAACCCGCCAAGGTATGAGCATTTCGCGAAATTGAAAAGGAAAGCGCGCGCTCGCTTGTACGGACGATCATGGCGGCGTTTTGGAAAATGTGGCGCGGCCCCAACTAGCCCATTGTACTGCGGGTGTCGCGGGAGTGTCGATGACATGCCGCCTCTTGGGCAGACCACGATGAGTGGTGGCGTGAAAGTGAAACGGTATAATGCAACCGGGCGGGAAGAAGAAAAACGCACGCCGAACCGGGAGATCATGGCCCATGTCGCTGCCGGCGTCCTTCCTGGCGCAAGCCGAGAACCACAGTTGTTTCTCCGGATGCTTCGGTCACGAGGCGCGCTTTGACGTGTGCCTGGACTCGCATCGGCCGCCGGTCGAGATGTTGGCCATTTATTGCAAAGACTGCATGGGGTTTCGGGTTGGCGTGTTGCGCTCGCTTCTGCCGCCGGGCAGTTCCGCGCCGTGGCTGGCCGACACGCTAACCGCCCACAATCGCCGACGCCGAGGTTTCGCGTGGTCCCTCAGCGGATACCATGCGGTGGGACCGGGCTTCTGGCTCACCGCGGCCTACTTCGCCCAATGTGGCTTGTTCTTGCTCAACGGCGCTCGGTCGCGGGCCGTGGGAAGCGATTTGGATTTGCTCTTGCTGACGTTTAAGCATGGCGTTGCTTCAGCAACTCACGCCCGAATGATCGATCCGCACGAATATACGGTGCAGGACGGTTATGTGGACTTTTCGAGTCCGCCTGGAATCCTTCACACGGCGCAAGACTTTTACGCTTCGCCGCAGTTCTCACGGCAACCGAAACGCGGGTTCCAGCGCGTGACGGTCGCCGAGTTCCAACCGATCTCGCGGCTGGCGGCCGCCGCCTCGAGTGGCCCTTCGGCCGCGCCGCGGCCCGCTTTGCCAGCAGCGGTTGCTTCCTTGGCGCCGCAACCGGTCCTTGCCGACGTGTGCCCGGTTTGTCAGGCCGAGATTTGTGAGCGACCGTTGTTTACCGGCAGCTATATCGGTTGCTTGTGCGACCAATGAACACACCGACGCACGGCAACATATTTGAAGATCTCCCGCCAAGCTTTGGCCAGGAGGTGTTTGAAGACCTGTTTGTAAACAATCGCTTTCGCGTCGAGCGAATCATTTCGACGGGGCAAGCGACGCCGCCGGGAATGTGGCTTGACCAGGATGCAGACGAATGGGTCGTGCTACTGCGCGGAGCTGCCGAAATCCGCTTTGAGAACGAGCCTCAGTCGCGGCGTCTCCACCCAGGCGATTTTCTTTTGATCCCTGCACACCGGCGGCATCGCGTGGAATGGACCGATCCGGTACAACCAACGCTCTGGTTGGCAATCCACGATTCATCGCCAATGCCCGGCTCCACCTCAAACGCCTCATGAAGTACGAAGTCGAACAAAAATTCGCAGCGCCGAATGCTGCCGACGTCGAGCAACGAGTCCGATCGCTGGGAGGAGAGTTCTCGGAACCGGTGGAGCAAGTGGACCGCTACTTCGCGCATCCCGTGCGCGACTTCGCGAAGACCGACGAGGCGTTCCGCATTCGCCGCATTGGCGAGGAAAACCGAATTACCTATAAAGGCCCCAAGCTCGACGCCACCACCAAGACCCGCCGCGAGATTGAACTGCCGTTCGCCTCCGGCGCCACCGCGGCCGAGGATCTATCGTTGCTCCTTAACGCGCTCGGTTTTCAGCGAGTCGCCGAAGTCCACAAGCATCGTCGCAGCGCCCGGTTTACCTGGCGCGGGTTCGAGGTCGAGGCGGCGTTGGATGACGTACATCGGCTCGGCCAATTCGTGGAGCTAGAACTATCGGCCGATGACCAAAGTTTGGACGCCGCTCGGGACTGCCTCGCCGCGCTGGAGAACGAATTGGGGCTGGTTAACCCCGAGCGAAGAAGTTACTTGGAGCTGTTATTGGAGCAAGTCGTCTAACACGTCATAACGAGCTGCGTACTGGCGCATCGCTCGATTCTCGGGCGTGGCTAGAAAAAACGACACGATCAGGCATTCCCCATTCTGCAATCCATGAAGTCCCATCATGCGCATCGGCCTCATTGCCTTGCTGCACGAGTCGAACACCTTCATCAGCCAGCCTACCGCGCTACGTCACTTCCAAGAACACTTGCTCGTCTCGGGCGACGACGTACGCGCCGCGCTTGCCGGCTCGCATCATGAAATGGGCGGTTTCTTTGAAGGATTGGAGGAAGCAAACCTCGAAGCCGCGCCCATCTTTGCGGCGAGGGCGACCCCGTATGGAACCATCGAGGCAGATGCTTTCGCCACGCTGCTGGACCGGATGTTCGCCGAGCTAGAAAACGTGGGCGAGGTGGATGGCCTGCTAGTCGCTCCCCACGGCGCCACGGTGAGCGAGGAGTACCCCGACGCCGACGGGCACTGGCTGGTCCTGTTGCGGCAACACGTGGGCAAGGACAAGCCGATTATCGGCACGCTCGATCCCCATGCGAATCTTTCGCCGGCAATGGTTACGGCCACCGATGCGTTAATTGCCTACCGCACGAACCCACATCTCGACCAGCGCGAACGCGGCCGCGAAGCAGCACGACTCATGGCCCGCACTTTGCGCGGCGAAGTTCACCCGACCCAAGCTGCGTCGATGCCGCCGATGGCGATCGATATTGAGCGCCAAGCGACGTCCGAGGCCCCGTGTCGCCCGTTGTATACGTTGGCTGATCGAATGCTTTCACGGCCTGGTGTTCTTTCCAACAGCATCTTGCTGGGGTTTCCCTACGCCGATATGCCCGAGATGGGTTCTGCAGCGCTGGTGGTGACCGATAACGATCGGGAATTGGCGCAACGCCTGGCGAATGAACTTGGCGATTATCTCATCGAGCATCGCCACGACTTCGTGGGAGCGCACACAAGCGTTGAAGCCGCGCTCGACCAGGCATTGACGCTGGATGGCCGCGTTTGCCTGCTCGACATGGGCGATAACGTGGGTGGCGGATCGCCCGGCGACGGCACCACGCTGGCGCACGCGCTCCATCGCCGGCGCATCGGCGAAGCGTTCGTGTGCCTATGTGATCCTCAGGCGGTGGAACAAGCGGCGCAGGCGGGGGCAGGCGCCACGTTGGCGATGCGCGTCGGCGGGAAGAGCGACACCTTCCATGGCGCACCGCTGGAAGCCACGTTCACCGTCATTGGCATGCACGAAGGGAAATTCCACGAGACGCAGGCCCGGCACGGAGGCTGGACCGAATTCGACATGGGGCGGACGGCCATCGTCCGTTCCGAGCCCGGCATGACGATCATGCTAACCACCCAGCGCGTCGCACCTTTTAGCCTGGAGCAACTGCGAAGCAGCAATCTGAATCCCGCGGCGTTTCGGCTCCTTGTCGCCAAGGGCGTGAATGCCCCAATCGCAGCGTATCGCGAAGTGTGCAAACACTTCCTGCGCGTGAACACGCCCGGCGTTACCACGGCCGACATGACGCAACTCCCCTTCCGCCATCGCCGCCGGCCGATGTTTCCGTTTGAGGATGTTGGAACTTAACCGGAAGAGGTTAGAGGTTAGGAATCAGAGGGGCCAAGAATCAAGGAGCGGTTTTGATGTCTTACTTCGGCTTCGCAACCTCTAACCTCTAACGCCTGACTGTGCCTTGCTCAGCGGAAGTCGCGAGACTTGGTGTTCAGCTCGCGCATCTTCACGCTTAGGTCCTCCACGCGGCTGACGACGACGTGGATCACGCGGCCCTCGCGCTCCACGCGGCCGTGTGCGATCCAAGCCGGGGCCGCGCGGACTACGCGATAATATTGCTTCCAGATTTGATGAAAGAGCACCAGGTTGGCCGCTCCGGTTTCGTCCTCCAAGGTGACAAAGGTCACGCCCTTGGCGGTGCTTGGCCGTTGACGCAGCAGCACCAGGCCCGCCACGCGCACCAGCCGATTGTGTTGTAGCTTTTCCAGTTGCTCGATAGGCGCCACTCCCATCTGCGCCAAGCGCTGGCGGTAGAATTCCAGCGGGTGTCCTCGTAACGAAAGTCCCGCTGCGCGGTAATCGGCGAACACCTGCTCCTCGGGCGACAGCGGCGGCAGAGTGGGCGTTTCCTCGATGTCCTCGACCGCGTCGAACAATGTTCGTTCCCGCGGCGCCTGCTCTTGCGACAGCGCATCCCATAGCGCCAGCCGCCGGTCCGCCCCGCACGACGCAAACGCATCGGCTTCAGCCAGCTTCGCCACGATTGGTTTCCCGAGCCGCGTACGCCGGCTGAAGTCTTCTACCGAGCAAAAAGGGCCAGTCGTGCGGGCTTGTTCGATGGCTATCGCGTGTTGTTGCGAGAAGCCAGTCAGCAGGCGGAAACCCAAGCGAATTGCGGAATGAAGAGAATATTTGTTATTATTCCGCAACTCGCAATTCGCAATCCGCACTTCCAACCCGCTGTCCCACCCGCTGAAGTTCACATCCACCGGCAGCGCGGTTACGCCGTGGCTCCTGGCGTCTTGCACGAGCTGCGCGGGGGCGTAAAAGCCCATCGGCTGGCTGTTGAGGATCGACGCCGTGAAAGCCGCCGGGTAGTAGTGCTTGAGCCACGCCGACACATACACCAACAGCGCAAAACTGGCGGCGTGCGACTCGGGAAAACCGTACTCGCCAAAGCCGCGCAGTTGCTGGAACACCTGCTCGGCAAAGCGCTGCGACAAGCCGCGGGCCGTCATTCCTTCCAGCAACTTCTTGCGGAACTGGTCGATCACTCCCGGTCGCCGCCAGGCGCCCATGGCGCGGCGCAACTGGTCGGCCTCGCCTGGCGTGAAGCCCGCGGCCACCACCGCCAGCCGCATCGCCTGCTCTTGAAAAATGGGCACGCCCAACGTTTTGCACAGCACTTCGCGAATTGCCGGGTTGGGATAAGTGACCTGCTCCAGCCCCGCGCGGCGGCGAAGGTAGGGATGCACCATCTCGCCTTGAATGGGGCCTGGGCGGACAATGGCCACTTCAATCACCAGGTCATACCAGCAGCGAGGCTTAAGGCGCGGCAACATCGCCATTTGCGCCCGACTTTCGATCTGGAACACGCCCATCGTGTCGGCCTGCTGAATCATCCGGTACACGGCCGGGTCATCGGGCGGGATGGCGGCCAGCGTTAACTCGCGGCCTTCCGTTTCGCGGATCATCGTCAGGCATTTGCGAATCGCCGTGAGCATCCCTAGCGAAAGGCAGTCCACCTTGAGGATGCCCAGTTCGTCCAGGTCGTCTTTGTCCCACTCGATCACCGTGCGGCCTTCCATCGCCGCATTCTCGATCGGCGCCAGCTCGCACAACGGGCCTTGCGTAATGACCATTCCGCCCACGTGCTGCGAAAGGTGCCGCGGAAAGCCAACCAGCTCGTTCACCAGGTAGATCAAGCGTTGGCCGACTTCGGATTCAGGGTTGATGCCTGCTTGGCGGCAACGTTCGGGCAAGTCGGGTTCGTGATGGTAGCCCTCGACCAGCTTGGCCAGCCGATCCACACGGTCCAGCGACAACCCCAGCGCTTTGCCCACGTCGCGGACCGCCGACCGGGTGCGGTAGGCGATTACCGTGGCTGTCATCCCGGCTCGTTCGCGACCGTACTTTTCGTAGAGGTATTGCAGCACCTCTTCGCGGCGCTCGTGCTCAAAGTCCACGTCGATGTCGGGCGCCTCGTTCCGCTCACGACTGACAAACCGCTCGAAGAGCACGTCAATGCGTTCGGGATTGACCGACGTGATTCCCAAGCAAAAACAGACCACCGAGTTCGCCGCCGACCCGCGCCCCTGGCAAAAAATCCCGCGCCGCCGGGCGAACCGCACCAGGTCAAACACCGTGAGAAAGTACGCTTCGTACTGCAGCTCTTCGATTAACTGCAACTCGTGCGCGAGCAAGTCGCGCACCTTGAGCGGCACGCCTTGCGGGTAACGCTGGTTAGCGCCTTTCCAGGCCAGATGCTTCAAATACGCAAGAGCCGTCATCCCTTCGGGCGCCAACTCCTCGGGATACTCATACTTAAGCTCCGCGAGCGAAAAGGTGCAGCGGTCGGTAATTTCGGCAGTACGACGCAAGGCGTCTGGCGCCCGTGCGAAAACAGCGGCGATCTCTTCGACTGGCCGCAGGTGTCGCTGAGCATTAGAGAACAGCCGCTGCCCCGCCTCGGCCACGGTTACGCCATTCCGAATGGCGACGAGTGTGTGCTGGAGCACCATCCGCCCCGGAACGTGGTAATGCACGTCTCCTGCCGCGACCAACGGGACGCGCGCCTCCCGCGCTAGCCGAACGTACCGCTCAAGCCGTTGTTGATCGTCCGGCCCCCGATGCAGTTCCGCCAGCAAATAGCAACGATCGCCAAAAATGTCGCGATAAGCCTGAAGAGGCCGGGAGTCGATCGCGTCGTCTCTCCTGGCGAGCGGAGGGTGTAAGCCTCCTGATTCTTTGCACGATGCTGGCTCGTTGCGGCAAAGCAGAGCGTCAACGCCCCCAGCCCATTCACGCCGGCCGCTCGCTGGTGCGTCAGATGGCATGCGGAGCATCCCTCTCGCAAGGGCATCTCCTTCACACGAAACGTGCGGATCATACGCCACTCCCGCCAGCAAACCCTCGGCGTGTTCGGCCACGTCTCGCAAGGTCAGGTGACATTCGCCTTTGGGCGCTCGCCGCCGCCCAACGGTAATCAATCGCGAGAGCCGCCCATACGCTTTGCGATCGGTCACCCACAGCACGACCGGCGGCGCGTCGAGCGGCGTGATCTCGGCCCCGACGATTAACTTCAAGCCGGTTTCCTTCGCCGCCCGATGCGCCCGCACCACGCCGGCCAGCGAGTTCCGGTCGGTCACCGCCAACGCCGCATACCCCAGCGCCGCGGCCTGCTCCGTTAGCTCCTCGGCGTGCGATGCGCCATCGAGAAACGAGAAGTTCGTTTTGCAATGAAGTTCAGAGTAACGCACTCGTCTTGGCCATCTGGAGATACTGCGAGACGATTCCGCCTTCCCAGTTTAAGGCTAAGAAGCCGTCGCTTCCTGGCGATCCCATTCCTCGGTCGCCGCGGGAGCGGCTTGGAGCGCCTGTTCTTGTCGGCGCCGATCATTACGGGCGGTCTCACGAAAAACCAGAAGGAACAACGCCAATGAAAGCAGCAGCATCGCCGTGATCCCGGCTGCGGGATATTGGTTTTCCAGTAGTCTGGCGAGGAAGAGCAGTGGAAACAGGAGGACCAGCCCGAGAAGAAGCGCCGCCACGGTGCGGCGATCCTCGGAGCGCGCCAAGCGTTTTGCGACGATGCCTTGCCGTGGCGTCATCGTGCGCAAGGTCCACCAGAGCGCCGCAACGAAAACGGGAGCCGCCAGCAACCGGGAAAGCCCAAGCGTCCACCAGAATAGGAATCCCATGACGGCTGCAACGATAACGGCCGGCAGAAAGTACCAATCCAAGCGTCGGCGAGTGAAGCGCGCCTCGTCCTCGCTTGGCTCACGATCGCGGGGCGCCTCGCGAATCGGCAGTGCGACCTTATAACAAAAGAGAGGCCAGTCCTGCTGAATGGCGTGCGGCAATTTGTTTCGAAAGAAGCGAATCAGGGAAAGCCGCTGCGCTTGCTCAAAGTTGTGGAACCGAAGCTTTACCTGACTCCTGGCGGTTTTCAGCACGATAGCGCCGCCCTCGGGAGTCGAACGCCACCGAACTTCGGTAATCTCGCTGAATTGAATCTCCTGGTTGAAAATAACTCCTTTCTCCACCAGGTGGCGATCGCGCACCGCCAGGCTGTATCGCCAGTAGGCAAGCAAGACCCAAACGGAAATCCCCGCCATGATAAGCCAGAAGCTGGAAAAAAAGAGGAATGCATACAGCCTGCTTTCCCCAGGGAACGCAAAGAGCGTCGCGAGCGACGAAAACACCGCTATGCCGGCATAGAACCCGAGGCAGACCAGCCCGACGTTTCGATAATATCGACGAAGACGAAAAGTCGCATTCATAAGCCAGGGCCTCCTCATCAGCCACGGTCGCCCTTCTTCCTACCTCATTGGTGCTCGCCGTGCAAAAACCACCTTCGAGTGCGCAACTGGCGGAAGAGCCAATAGCGGGCCCCGGTCGTGGTTTCCACCTGGTAATAGTCGCGGCGAATCGATTGGCCGCGCCACCAACCGGTCTCGATGCGCTCCGGTCCCCACCAGCGATGCACACGAAAACGACGCCGTCCCACGCGAAAGCTGGCAGGCGGGCCATCGGCCACGGCTACAACCTCAATGGCGATCGGCGACGACCAAAGACGTAAAGGACGCTCAAATGCGGAATGCGAAGTGCGCGATGTGAAAGGGAAGGGTTGGTGGAGGGAAAGAGAGGAAGGAGGACGCAAACGCTTTTTATCCCGCGATCCACATTCCGCATGCCGCATTTCTCTTTCTCCCACAAGCGATTCTTCGCAAAACGATCGTTCTGGCTGGGCGTCGGGAAGAAGCCTGGGACGAAGAACGCGGTCGTGGCCCAAGCGGCTGCTGAGGCGGTCGATGAGCAAGGCCAGTTCGCGCGGCCGGGTGCGGCCTTCTTCAAGGAACAATGCTTGTTGCCGTACACCGAGCGGCGCGGCGAGGGGTACTTCAACGCCAATGCGGCCGGCGGCGCCAGGCAATCGCATGCGGTCCAGTTGCAGGGTCGCCAATTCCAAGAGACGCTCGGCGGCGGCGGTTGGTTGAAAGAGGCCGATGTCGAGCTTCCGCATTTCGCCCCCTTCGCAGTCCAGCCGGCAAACCGCCCGCACCGCGCCTTGGTCGCGAGCCGCAAGCTCGCGGCATACCTGCTGAAACAACTCGGCCAGAACAAAACGCACTTCCGCTAGGCGCTGGAGAGGATATTCAAAACAGCGCTCGGCGCGGAACTCCGGCGGCGGGCGGTGCGGCGTGATCAGTTCTTCGCGCACGCCGCTGGCCTGATCCAAACGCTCCAGCAGCACGCATTGCCCCTGGTGTTGGAACCGCGACGCCAGGCTTGCGCGCGGCAGTTCCGCCACCTGGCCGATTTGGAATAAACCCAACTGATGCAGCGCCGTTCGCGTTGGTTGTGGTAACCGCAACGCTTCGATCGCCAGCGGCGCCAGCGCGGCAACATGTTCTCCCGGCGGGACAATCCGCGGCGCCGAAACAAGCACAGGGCGATCAACCTGGCAAGCGCGAGGCGTCAGTCCCATGATGCTTTGCGCTACGTCTGGCGTCGGCTCCATCCGGGGACGAACCTCCCCCTTGTTCAAAGGCGAGTAGCTACCGCGCGGGTCGGCGCCGAAGCGGCTCAGCGCCCACGCGGCGCCAACCGTGTCGGCCACCGCCACGCGGATCGAGTAGCCGCGCCGGCCAAAGGCTTCGATCACCCGCCAGGCGAGCGATTCTTCGCCGCCAAAGAGCGGCCCCAAACCAGTCACGTCCATCAAGAGAGACTGCGGCTCAAGGTGAACTTCCAGCCCCACGTGCGGACTGAACTGCTCGCACCACGCCGCCAGTTGTAAAAGAGCCTCCCGGTCGGCGTCGGGTTGATGCGGCGCAAGGATTGCAGATTGGGTGGAAGAAACATTTGGCTCTTTGCGCGTTTTTTCCTTCTCTGTCGCTCTCCGCTCTCCAACCTTCTCATTCCGCAATCCGCAATCCGCAATTCGCAATTCCAAGAGCGCAATCGCCTCGGACAGCGGCATGTCTACGCGAACGCCGCGCCGCAGGGCGGCGGTAGAGCAAACGGCCACGCACTCGCCGCGACGAGGATCGCGGGCGTGCAGCACAATGGGCCGGCCGCTAAGCGGTGGTTGGGCGACGATGCGCCGCTGAATCGGCCACCGAGGAAGCCACAGGCAAAGGATGCGTTTTTTCATGGGAACCCGCTCCGCGCAAGGCGCCGGTTACTTCGTCGAACTCGACTTCCGCCGCGCCGCCGCTGGGACCGCCACGACAGCGAGCTACCTCGACACACAGGCGCCGCGCTCCGTCCGAAGGACGCGGCTCGACCCAGAATTGCACATCGGACCAACTTGGCAGACCGCGTCTTATGGCGGGACGCACCAGAAAGCCCAGCGTCCCCCCTTCTTCGCTCGCCAGTTGCAAGCGTCGGAAAGCCCGCTCGTCCACGCTGTCCAGCGGCGCCCAGACCGCCGCCACGCCACCGCACCGCAGAGCTTGATCCAACGCCCAAAGTTCGTCCTGAGCCGTCCGGGGACGAACCACCACGGTTGTTTCCAAATCAATGCCCAAGGCCGCGGCCGCCGGGGGATAAAACTCTTGCCGACGATCCATGACCACTAACGCGCCGCCGTCCAAGCACGTCTCGCGGGCGGCGATCAGGGCTAATACGCCGGCCCCGCCGCCTTCTATCCCCAGCCACTCGGTAAGCCAACCACGCCGCAAGCCTCCCTCTGGCAACAATTGGTCGATGGCCGCGCAACCGGCGCTCAAAGGAACATGGTCGTACATCGCCGGCCGAACGCCTTCCAGACGGCGAATTTCTTCTTGCAGCGCCGCCGCAATTTGTCGCGGCGAGCCTTGGAGCAAGGGAAGTTTCGGTTGGGGCTTCGGTGTGCGTTGCATCCTGTCATCGCTTGAGTATAAGAGTGGCCTCTACTCCCCCGAATGAGGCGTCAGTGCTAGCACTGTCGCCCTTCGCTAATACTGTACATTAGTATCGTTGTTTGTCAAGCAAGACTTGTGCCTGACACAGCGCTTGGCAAATGCTTTGCGGAAGGCAGACGGCACGGCGCCGCAAATTCCGGAGGCTGTTAGCCTTCGGCTGCTTTCTCTGGTGTTTAAAAAAATGAGGTAGAACTTGGAAGTAGGTCCCGAGCGTGTAACCTGCCGTTGAAGAAGTCGCGTCTGGTCCGTATACTCAATTCTCCACCTATCCAAAAAACCCGAAAGCAATGGTTTCCGGAGCGCGACGATGACGATTGACAAAACCCTCAAAGTGCGGGCAGGCATGATCAGCAACCGCAATGTGCTGACCCGCGCCGAACGTCTGGCGAAACTTCAGGAGCAGGAGCGCTGGACGGAAGGCGCCCCGGTGCTGGGCTTGCCCAAAGTCCGCGTCGAGAAAATCTCGCTGAAGAAGAAAAAGAAGACCAAGAAGGCCGACGAAGAAGAAGGCAAGAAGTAAGCGCCGATCTTCCTGGCTCTCGTTCGATTACCGCCTCCTCGCCAGCTCCCTCTGGCGAGGTTTTTTTGCGCTCCGGTCGTCCGTTGGATCGTATTCCGGCTACGGGCGCATCATAACCACTCTTTGGCGCTCGCCGCCTTGCCATTCAATCCCCGAGCGCCCGCCGAACGCGGTCTTGTTACCGGGGCTAAGCACCTCGATGGTGGTGACCACGCGGTTTCCGGCCGCCAGTTCGATAATTTGAATGAACGACTCGCGAACTTCCTCACGCCACATCTCTAACACGATCGGCTCGTCCGCGGCCACGGTTGTGGCGTCGGAATGCGAGGTGGGCGTTCCGCCATTTCGATGATCGAAATATCCGGACGGATTGGACGATCGGATTCGATGACAAATAAGCGGTCCTGCGTCAGCGCGACGTACTTGGGACGCAAGAGCGGCTGCAGGTCGCGTCGAAGTTCGGCAATCCGGCTGTCACGAAAATCCGGCCATATCGCGGGACGTTCGAGATAGGGGTCCATGCCGGAAAAGGACACTGCATGGAACCGCCCTTTGCAAGAGGAAAGGACAACGGGCCGGCGTGGCAACAACCGCCAGCCGTTTTTTCCTCATCTCATCAAACTCCGATCATTACTGCTCAGAGCTTGTGAATCTTTCGCAAAGCAGGTCCCGCCTGCCGGGCGGGACCTTCTTACTGCTTGCGATCTCCATGGTTTTTTCCAGGAAGGACCCCCGGCAGGCGGGACCTACCAAACATTCACACGCTCTCAGGTTTGAACACCACCACGGCCAGCGGCGGGAGCGTAATGTTGAGCGCAAAGGGACGCAGGTGGGCGCCTGGCTCGGTGGCTTCTAGCAACGACTGGTTTCCAACGTTGCTGCCCCCGTAATACCGCGAGTCGCTGTTGAAAATTTCGCGGTATTTGCCGCCACGCGGCACACCCACGCGGAAGTCGTACCGCACCACCGGCGTAAAGTTGCAGCACACCATCACAAAATCGTCGGGGTTCTTCGCTTTGCGGAGGTACACCAGGCGACTATCTTCGCGGCTGTGGCAATCGACCCACTCGAACCCACTTCCCTCGAAGTCCACCTCGTGCAGCGCCGGCTCGTCGCGGAGCATCTTATTCAGGTCGGCCACCAGGCGTTGGACTCCCTGGTGCGAATCCCATTGCAGCAGGTCCCATTGCAGGCTGTGGTCGTGGCTCCACTCGTTCCACTGCCCGAAGTCGCTCCCCATGTACAGGAGCTTCTTGCCGGGATGCGTCCACATGTAGCTGTACAGGAGCCGCAGGTTCGCGAACCGCTGCCACAGGTCGCCCGGCATCTGGTCGAGCAGCGAACCTTTGCCATGCACCACCTCGTCGTGCGAGAGCGGCAGGCAGAAATTCTCGTGGAAGGCGTAGATCAGGCTAAATGTCACTTCGTCGTGGTGATACTTGCGGTGGACCGGTTCGTGCCGGAAGTAGCGGAGGGTGTCGTTCATCCACCCCATGTTCCACTTGAGGCTAAAGCCCAAACCGCCGAGGTACGTGGGGCGCGAAACGCCCGCCCAAGCGGTCGATTCCTCGGCAATGGTCAGCACGCCAGGATATTGCCCGTGTGTTTGGACGTTAAATTCCTTGAGCAGGCTGATCGCCTCCAGGTTCTCGCGGCCGCCGTGGATGTTCGGCACCCACTCGCCTTCCTTGCGGCTGTAGTCGAGGTACAGCATCGAGGCCACCGCATCGACCCGCAGACCGTCGATGTGGTATTTGTCCAGCCAGAACAACGCGTTGGCCAACAAGAAGTTTCGCACTTCGCAGCGGCCATAATTGAACACCAGCGTCCCCCAGTCGGGATGCTCGCCTTGCCGGGGGTCTTCATGCTCGTATAACGCCGAGCCGTCGAACCGGCGCAAGCCGTGACCGTCGCGCGGAAAGTGGGCGGGCACCCAGTCGAGGATCACTCCCAGGTTGTGTTGGTGGCAATAATCGACAAAGTACATGAAGTCCTGCGGCGTGCCATAACGGCTGGTCGCCGCGTAATAGCCGACGGTTTGATACCCCCAGCTCCCCGAGTACGGGTGCTCGCTCACCGGCAGCAACTCGATGTGCGTGTACCCCATCTGGCCGCAGTACTCGACCAGCTCGTGCGCCAAGTCGCGATAGTTTTTCCAGCCATGGTGACGGCTTTCGTCGCGTTTCCAGCTTCCCAAGTGCACTTCGTAGATCGAGATCGGCTCTTCGAGGTGGCTGGGATGCTCGCGCCGTCGCTGCATCCACGCCTGGTCGCTCCACTCGAAAGCGTTCAAGTCGGCCGTAATCGACGCAGTTTGAGGAGGCACCTCGGCGGCAAAGCCATAGGGATCGCACTTTTCCACCGTTTCGCCCCATTCCGTGCGGATGCGATACTTGTATTTTTCGCCTGGGCCTAAATCCGGAACAAACAGTTCCCAAACGCCGCTGGGGACGTGCTTTTTCAGGGGATGCCGCCGGCCGTCCCACTGGTTGAAGTCGCCCACCACGCTTACGGCCTGGGCGTTCGGCGCCCAGACGGCAAAGTTGACGCCGGGCACACCGTCGATGGTGCGCAACTGGGCGCCAAACTTTTCGTAGGCCTTCCAGTGGCTGCCTTCGCCGTGGAGAAAGAGATCGTACTCGGTCAACAGCGGGGCGAATGCGTAGGGATCGTGAATGGTCTTCATAGCTCCATCAGGGCTGGCCAGACGAATTTGATAACGCCGTTCTTGGTCGTTGGAGGCCAGGGGGCAAATGGCCTCATAGATTCCCGCCGGATGAATCTTCCGCATCGGCTGCGGCGCTTCGTGCGAGGGGTGCATAACCCACGCCCGCTGCGATTCCGGCAGGAACGCTCGCACCGCAAGCGCCCGGCGTCCTTCGTGAACGACCTCGTGAGGCCCCAGCACTTCTCCGGGGTTGGGATGGCTCCCTGCCAAAAGCGCGCCGATTGTGGATAGTTTAACGTGGGTACGCACTTCCGCCACCTCCCTGTGCAATGGTCAATCGTTGACTGCGAAAATTCTAGCGAAAACTCCCGGCCACTATGAGGGGAGGGACAGCCGCTGAGGGCTGGATTCCAGAAAGCGTTTGGTCCGGTCGAGGAGTGTCTCGAGCCATTCGACGGCGACCGCCAAACCACGCACGATCACGGCGCCAAGACGGAACGGCGGTCGAGCAAGCGGTGCGACCGCCGCGGGCGAAACCCCTGACGCCGCAGCCGCGGCTTCGAATCGCCACGTTCGGCATTCGACCCGATGGAAGCGCAGCGCCTGATCGACCCGCCGCCAGAGATCGTCATCTTTGACCGGCGTCATTTTGCCGAACCGCTCCCACGTCCAATCATTCTCACGCCATTCCGACAGGCCGAACCGGATGCCCCGGCTGACATAACTGCTGCTAGTGACCAAGGTGACGCGCGACGGCTGATCCAGCGCCTCCAGTCCACGCACCACGGCCAGAAGCTCCAACCGTTGCCCGGTAGCGCCCATTTCTTCGTCGGCGGCCTCGAACCGCTCGGCGCCGTCGAGCGACTCCAGCACGAATCGCCACCGGCCGCGCTGGCTCGCATCGCCGGGATGGTTTTCACCACGGGATTCAGAGAACAGCAAGTAATGGGGGGATACCGCGTTCACGGGCAAGAACCTGTTCGAGGAAGCTCGAAACTCGCTCGTGGAACTCCGTTCCCTACATTTCCGGCGACCGTCCCTCCGCACATTTTGCCCTATCGGCAGCCTTTCGCCCGTTTCTTCAGGCAGCGACCGTCGCACGGTTACGAAAACCTGGACGGCCGGTGCGAACGTACCGCCTGTGCGTTGTTACACGCCTTTTACGAGGAGTGCGGCCGCTGCCTCTTACAATGATTAGACGTATTTTGCCGATGTTTTGCCCCATCTCCAGGAGAAGCGACATGCTCGACTGCGCGCCGTTGAAAACTCGAATGTTCAACCGCATTCTGCTAATGATGGCGCTTGGCGCCTTGCCGCCAAGCGCCGCTTGCGGTGCGGACGATGGTGAAGCAGGGCGACTGACGCTCGCCACGCGCCGGCTGATCGCCTTCAAAGACGGCTACTGCCTGGTCGTGAAGGACGCCGTGGGGAGGACGGACGAGCAGGGCGAAGTCCACACCACCGACGTCCCCAATGCGGCTGTTCTCGGATCATTCTGGGCCAGCGCCGCCCAAGGCCGGCTAACGGCCATGATCGCCGGGTGGGATACGCACTCGCGTGTCGTTACGAAAGAAGGCCCGTGCCTGCAAATGGCCGAGGTGCTGTTGGCCAACGAAGGCGCGGAAGCGACCCTTCAAATGCACGATCAGACCGTTCGTACGGGACGCCTCGTAAAAGTGCTCACGCAGCCGACCGCGACGCCCTTGTCGGCCCCGCAAGCCCAAACGTGGCGCCTGGCGCATTGGTTGGCAAGCGGCGCGACGCCTCACGGGCTGTCGCAACCGCAAGTGGTCGAATCGCCCGCCGTGTCGGGAGCGACGGGTGAATTTTTTGTCCTGCGCACGGAAACGGGCGATGCTCTGCTTCCTTTAGCCCAAGTGCGCTCGCTGACGATTCCCAACATGAAAACGACGCTCTCCCGATCGGTAACCGTTACCGAAAAAACGAAGCGGCTGACGTTCCGGTTCGCCGAACCGGCGCAGCAGCGAGAGTTATCGCTCATGTATTTCCGGCCGGGCGTGCGCTGGATTCCCACCTACCGCATTGAGTTCGCTGCGGGCCAAGCCAAGAAGACCGCTACAGTCGCACTCCAGGCCGAAGTGCTGAACGAAGCCGAGGACTTTGGCGAAGCGGCGCTCGACATTGTGGTGGGCGTTCCTAACTTCCGCTTCCGTGGTCTTCCCAGCCCCCTGATACTCGAACAGGCCCTGCGCAACGCGCTGGTGCAGGCCGAGCCCGCGTTGATGGGGCAAATGCGGAATGACTTCTCCAACGCTCTCTTCACCCAGCGCAGCAGCGAAGTTCGACGCGCGGCGCCGCAGGCCCCCGCCGTCGCGGAAGGCGGCTCTTTGGAATTGCCCGAGGAGCTTTCAGCTCAAGGCGCGCAGGACTTGTTCGTGTACCACCTTCCGCCCCTGGGATTAAAGACGGGAGAACGGGCTGCGGCGCCCATCTTTACGGCGGAAGTTCCCTATCGCGATATCTACACGTGGGACTTGCGTCTCAAGCGACAGAATATCGACACCGCGCCAAGCGGGTCGGGCGTTCAATCCCCGCTCACGCTCTCGAAAAACGAAGTGTGGCATCAGGTGGTCCTCACCAATACCACGAAGCTCCCTTGGACCACGGGCGCGGCAATGCTTCTGGAGGATGGGATTCCGCTCAGCCAGGAACTGCTCACCTACACCTCGCCCCAGGACGAAGCCCGCGTGCCGGTCACCGTCTCGATTGACACGCGCGGCAGTTATACCGAGGAGGAGATCGGGCGCGACCTGGACGCCGTCACCTGGAACGGAAACCGTTACGCACGAATTATCAAGCGGGCCAGTCTCGACTTACGCAATAACAAACCAATCGCCATTGAGGCGGAGATCACGTTTCGCTTTGGCGGTAAGGCCACCGAGGCGACGGACGAGGGAAAGCTCACGCTCAATGCGTATGACGCGGAAGATTGGACCAACTACCACGGTGACCCGGCGGTCAACAATAGCTCCACGGTGCGGTGGAATGTAAAGCTTGAGCCGGGGGAAACGTTCCGGCCCTCGGTAACCTATCACTATTACACGCGCCAGTAGGCCCGCTCATAAGGAGCGGTAAAAAGAAAAAGGTCGAGCCGTTTGCACGGCTCGACCCTGGTTGGAGTTTATTCAATCTGGTTTGAATCCGACCAACTTTGCCGGTTACGCAGGTGGCGAGGATTGAACGCCACCGCGTAATTGGCTTGATGGCCGACTAATAGCAACCACCGGCGCCGCAGCCGCCCGAGTAGCAACCGCCGCTGCTGTAGCCGCAGCCGCCGCCGTATCCACCGCAACCGCCGCCGTAGCAGCCGCCGCCATGCGACACAGGCGAGCAGACCTTCACTTGGACGGTCTTGGGAACGTACCGGCACACCCGCACGGGCACCGTCTTCCGCACGTTCACCGGCACCATGACGGGTTGTTGAATCGTCCGCGTGGTGGTGTGGCAAACCTGCACCGGCACCGTGCGCGTCTCTTGCGTGGGAACCGCCACGGTGTATTGCACCGTCCGCTGTTCCGGAACCACGCGCATAACCGTCACGTTATACGTGTGTTCGCGGGTTTCAGGACGGCAGCGAGTGACGGTGTACGTGTAGGGCACGTCCTCATAAGTCGGCCGCATCACGGTAACGCGACGTTCTTCCTGGACGAGATTAGGAACCCAGCGCTGGCAGTGGCGTTCGACATACGTGGTGGCGTAGCCGCAACCACCGTACGCATAGCCGCCACACCCGCCGCTCGATCCACAGCCCGCGCTGTATCCGCATCCGCCGTACCCGCAGCCGCCACTGGCGTAGCCGCAACCACCGCCGCCGCAACCGCTGGCGTAGCCGCAGCCGCCGCCGTAACCGCAGCCACTACCGTAACCGCAGCTCTGCGAGGCCACCGGAACGCGAACAGGAACCTTTTGCACAAAGGTCTGGTAACTGCCGCGATCCACCGTCACCGTGTACGATTGCTCGGTGGGCACGTGACGGCAGACCTTACGGACCGCCTGCACCTGTTCTTGATAGGGCACCATCACCACGTGCTGGTGCGTCCGTTGCTGCTGTTCGGGCACACAGCGATGGACGGTGATCGTCCGTTCGCGGGTTTCCGGACGCATCACCGTAACCGTGACCTCGCGTTGTTCGGTCACCATTTGTGGAACTTGAATGGTCCGCTCGACCATTTGGCGCTGGTACTCGCAAACAGTTACCTCGCGCTCTTCCATCACCACTTGCGGCACATAGACGGTCCTCGCCACATAGGAGCAAGCGTATTGCGGTTGGCAATAGGCCGGCTGCTGGTAGGGGGCGCTGTAGCAGTAGGAGCCGCCGCATGCTCCTCCGGCCTGGGCTTGGGTGCTGGCGGCCAGCACGACCAATGCCGGCAGCACTAACGAAAGCGGGCGCAACATCGTCAAATCCCTCCTTACTTCCTTGGAACTGTGAAGATGAAAAAACAGGGAAGCTTATCGCAGATCAACAGTTTGGGGCAATCAGGATGACGACAGCAACTTTCCCGTAATGTATGGGGGCATGAGGCCACTGTCAATGCGCGGCCCATAAAAGATTAAATTGCCGACATTGTCATCTGAGTAATTGCCTCTTCCATGAAACGGACACCAAGCACAACGCATTCACGGCGCCTTACCAGACGAAAATCCCCAGGGTCAGGGCAGCCAGAAGCAAGCTTGCTAGCCATCGGTCTTCGTCTCGTCCAAGCCATGTCATCGCGATCGCGCCGATCGCCATCACGACGGCGCCACTGAAGAAGCAAATTTCACGCCAGAAACTCCAGTCTTGCTGACTCAGTTTGGCGCGGCGCGCCGCGTTCGCCAGGCGGCGCCATGCTCCGTCGCGCAAGGCCAGTTGCTCTTCCTGCCGCTGCCGGTTCAACGCCGCGAGCTGATCCGCCATCCGTTGCAACTGTTGCTCCTCGACGGCCGAACGGTTTGACTTGGCTTGTAATTGCCGTTGCTGCTGTTCCCAAGCGGCCTGGTTTGCAGCCCATCGCTCCTCGAATTGCGCCTCGGCCAACGCCGCTTTGGCTTCCAAGCGGACCGCCGAACGCGTTGCGAGTGAATCACACCCCCTAGCGCCGAGCGCCCACAGCAATCCCACCGCGACCGCGCTATACGCCAGGCGACGTATTCCATCATCACGAAGTAGCGACTCGGTGCGCGGGACCGCACCGGGCGCAAACGGGTCGTCCTCGGCAGTCGTGCCGACCGGTTGCGGAACCGGTTGTGCCGCCTGTTCCGCCACGGAATGGATGGGCGGCGCCGGCGGTTCTGCGGGATAGGCGGAATCGGACCTAAGGGGGGCGCGAGCGTCGAATGCTGGTTGCTCGGCGCGCCTGGTCTCATCGTCGGAGTGGCGTGGGGGCGCGACGTCCAAGGAATCGAATGGCCCTTCGAGAATCGTGGAATCGGACGCCCTTTTGCTTTCCGCCAGCGAGGCAAACAACCCCCGAACGACGCGCGCCGGGCGCCAATCCTCCATGCCTTCCCGCCAGATCAGGTCGTCGGGCTGCAATTGCCCCGCCCGCGCCAACTCCGCCAGGTAAGCGGAAGTGACAGGACCATGCTCACGATCATCCCGTGCGTAGTACCAAATCGACTCAGCCATGGCGCCTCGGTTCGAGGAATTCGAGCCGGCGCGTGACCAAGGTAGGCAGGCAAGCGACCTGCAAGAAATCCCTCCGCGCCAACCGTTTAGACTAATCGGGCCGGCGGTGCGAAGCAACTTTTTGGCGCCCGGCGCGACAGATGCCGGATGTCTCTCGAAACGCCACGCAAGGATGACCCGCGAACTTCCGTAGCTCCAAACTCGGGCTGGCGGTCCCCGGTTGGTTTGGGAAGCGAACGACCACCCCGACGTTGTGGAACTCCGGAAATTCGTTACAGCGAGCGTTGGACGACAAAATCCGTCAAGTGACGCAGTGTCGCGAGCGCGGGGCCTGCCGGTAATCGGTCAAGCTCATGCGCCCCCGCTAGCGCGTACTTGCGAGCCTTGGCGCGGGTATAGGCAATCGCGTCGAAGTGCTCGAACCACGGCGCCAAACGCGCTCGCTTATCAGGAGCGTCGCTTTCCAGAATTTCCAAGACCTGCATTCGTTCGCGCTCGTTGACCAACTGAAGCACGCGAATCACCGGGAGCGTGGGCTTTTGCTTTTCGAGATCCGTTCCTAGCGACTTGCCCACGGTGGCTTCGCTGCCGATCACATCGAGCAAGTCGTCGGCAATTTGGAATGCAATTCCAAGGTTCCTTCCGTACTGGGTCAGCGCCTCGACCGTCGCTTCGTCGCCGCCGGAATAAAACGCGCCCAGACGGCACGCACAAGCGCACAACGCGGCGGTTTTGGCGTCAATAATCTCCAGATACTCGGTTTCGTCCAACGAAAAGTCGCCACGGTTGCCCTTCTGCCGCAGTTCACCTTCGCAGACGATGTTCGTGGCCCGCCCGATGGTGCGACAGGCGTACGTCGTTTCCAGCGTGCTCGCCAAATAAAAAGCGTGCGTAAAAAGAAAGTCGCCGAGGAGCACGCTCGCTTCGTTGTCCCAGCGGCTATTGACCGTCGCCAGACGGCGGCGCGTGACGGCGTCGTCCAGCACGTCGTCGTGAACCAGCGTGGCCGTGTGGATCATTTCCACCACCGCCGACAGCACCCAATGATCGCGATTCACCGCCCCAACCGCCCTGGCCGACAACAACAACAATGCGGGCCGTAGGCGTTTCCCGCCCAGCATGGCGCCGTACCGCACCAGTTCGTTGACATAGGGATAGTCGCTTCGCATTTCCTCGCGAAGCATGCGTTCAACCTGGATCAAATCCTCGGCGATCGGCGCATACAAGGTTTGTAGGGCTTCGGGAAATACGCTTTGGGAATCGAGGGCGTCAGTGGTCACGGAGTTGGCTTTCAGGGAACGGGGACGATTGGAGCTCGGCGGCATCGCGTCGGTAGTGGCCGCTACGTCCCCCGGACTTCTCCAACAGTCGAATGGTTTCAATGGTCATTTCTCGGTCGACGGCTTTGCACATGTCGTAAACCGTCAGCGCCGCGACCGCGGCCGCCGTGAGCGCCTCCATCTCGACGCCAGTCTTGGCCGCCACCTGGGTTTCAGCTTCGATTCCCAGCGTCATTTCATTCAAAAATTGGAAATTGACCGTGACCGAGTCCAAGGGCAAGGGATGGCAAAGCGGAATCAGGTCGGCGGTGCGCTTGGCGGCCATAATCCCCGCCAGTCGCGCGACTTCCAGCACGTCGCCTTTGTCGGCGTTGCGGTCGCGGATGCGCTGCAACGTCGTGGCGGCCATGCGTACGCGAGCTTCCGCGCGAGCGCGGCGGGAACTGACGGGTTTTTCCCCGACGTCCACCATGCGGCTTGCGCCGTGTTCATCGAAGTGTGACAGGTCGCTCATCGTTTCGTCGCTAAAGTGCGGAGCGATGGAAATTCGCGTCATTTTAGGAACCGCCGCGCGCCGCGTCGAGGGCCGCACCAAGAACCGCACACATTCCACGCGTCTTAACCGGGACCTCGCCGAACCTCGCAAAAAGAAAACAAAAACGCCCGACCAGAGGGTCGGGCGTTTGGTCGCGAAGCGGCCGCCGAGGGCGGCGCACCGTGGTTATTGCTGCTGAACTTTCAAGCGCTTGTTGATATCCGTCTCCAAGACGCCGAACACCGACTCGTGACGCTGCACCGACATCGACAGCGCGTGGAGCAAACGCTTAGCGGTGTAGTAGTTGAGGATGATCCGCTGTTTGATCATGATCGGCTCGCGCGGAACGCCAATCGGCTGCGGGTTCAAACCGAAGTCAACGATCAGTTCCTCGGGAGAGCCAGTAACCCGGCAAAAGTTCGCGTACAGCGCGATGGCGTCCGCGTCGTGAACATGAATCTGCCCCGGCTGAGCTTGCGGCTGCGCGGGCGCCGCCTGGGGGGCGGCCGGCTGATCTTTGCCTTGATTTTCGGTCGCTTCGGTCATGACAGTCTCCCTGGAATGCTGAATGCGAAGGGGGAATCACGCTTGCTTGCGACGACGCCGCAAGCTGTTGGTGTAATCTACCACGCGGGCGGGCCACTCCAATGTCAGAGTTGGTAAACCGTCGCGGAAAATCGCAATTTAAAATTTGCACAACAGGCAAAATCCGCTAGATCACGCCACATCATGCATTCTGCGCAGTCGTCGCAGACCACGCGACACGCCCAATTTCAGGCCGCAAGGTCAATGTGACGGTAGGAGGTTCTTTGGCGTTTCCGAGTGAACCAACCTTCGCCCAGTACGCTTACTGCGATACGGTCTTCGAGATTCGGGCGGACGATAGTCAGCAACACGAGCGGCAAATACCATGCCATGTATAGGCCGCCCCCGTGGCCGTGCCAAAACTGCACGCCCACCATGACGGCGGCCGAGCAACTCAGGAGCGTCCCCAAGTTTTTTTGCGCAGGCCACAGCGCCAAACCGCAGACCAGCGCCAAAAACGCGGCAATCACGGTGATTCGATACCAGGGGTCCCAGCCCAAGCCCCACATGCCTTGCAAGTGATCCATTTGCGGTGACCAGAGCCCGAACATGTAGCGCAGCTCCCGTCCGAACGAAGCCAGATCGGCCGAGACAAAAATCAAAGAAAAGGCGACCAAGGCCAGCGTGGCGCCAACCCCGGTCATGAACCGCAT
>JAANMU010000430.1_pt1 | contig 51575 bp, 39 predicted proteins | sample 7279701 | NCBI WGS metagenome assembly JAANMU01 (sample SAMN14094539, study PRJNA606508) | bioreactor metagenome | isolation source: A lab-scale SPAN reactor treating ammonium-rich wastewater day 57 | place: Ireland: Galway | collected 2017-03-13
TGCTCGCCTCAAGCCGTTCCAAAACTTTAATCGCTTCAAGGCCGAGAAAGGCAAGAATGGCAGAATCGGTCAGGCCCGGAATTTGCGTCTCATGCAAAGAGAAAAGGGAAGCGGCGGTCAGATCGCCCGCGACCGGTGGCGGCGCGATTACAATCCCCGGTTTGTCAACCGCAATGGCTTCCGCACCCCGATCGATGCCCAGGTGTTCTTTGCCCAGCAGCGCACCGACCTGACCATGTGGACGAACCGCGCCGAGCGTAGCAACAGGTTGCGTTGGTCGAAGGGCCTGGTGAACAACCGACTGCAAACTCGTTTCCGAGTCCAGCGCTCGGTCGCCTTCCGGCCCCGCCAGCCCGTGGCCAGGAAGACCGCCATCGACACGCTTACCTTCACCCGTGAGACCCTGAGCAACTACGTGGCCGCCAACTCGATCGGCTCCGTGCTCATCCAGAAGGACCCCGTTTCGGGCAAGACCTACCGCCTGCAGTTCGCTGGCTCTCCGGTGACCAAGCGCATCAGCCCAACCCAGGCCGCCATTCGCTGCAACTTCTACGGCACTGACAGCCCGGGCGCCCCCACCGTTCCGGTGGTGATGGAGCTTGGGATGACCGGCACGGGCCCGACCTGGCGCATCAGCGATGTTCGCTTCGTGAGCGTCAACGGCAAGCAGCTTCCCGGCACGTTCGCCTTCAGTGACGATGAGTTCGAGGGACAGGCCGCTGTGGCCGCCGAGATCATCGAGGAGAAGGAGTTCCCGACCAAGTCCCTGTCCCTGTAAGGACGACTACCGAGAAGGGCTCCGGCCGACCAGCCGGGGCCTTTTTCTATTTCGGAAAGCGGCCCGGCGGCCCGGCTCTGCAATCCATATCCGCCGCCGCCTGCTCGGGACCTGGACCCGTAAACAGGGGATCGGGCAGACCCTGCACTCGACCGACCAGGTAAGAGCACTACTCCCGGTCGCGCTCCATCCAGCGGTAGGCGCTGGGGAGCACGAGCAGGGTCAGCAAGGTCGAGGTGATGAGCCCCCCGATCACCACCGTGGCCAGGGGTCGCTGCACCTCCGCCCCCGCGCCGTGGGACACGGCCATGGGGATGAAGCCCAGGCTGGCCACCAGGGCGGTCATCATCACCGGGCGCAAGCGCGACAGGCAGCCCTCCTCCACGGCCTCGTCCAGCCCTCGTCCCTGAGCGCGCAGGAGGTTGAGGGCGTTGATCAGCACCAGCCCGTTCAAGACGGCGATGCCAAACAGGGCGATGAAGCCCACCCCGGCGCTGATGGAGAAGGGCAGTCCGCGCCCGGCCAGGGCGGCCACCCCTCCGGTAATGGCAAAGGGCACGTTGAGGAAGATCAATCCCGACTGGCGGGCGCTGCGAAGACTTGCATAAAGCAGGAAGTAGATCATGGCCAGAGCCACCGGAACCACCACCAGCAGGCGGTTACGGGCCCGCTGGTAGCTCTCGAACTGGCCCCCGAAGTCGAGGAAATAGCCTTCCGGCAAGAGCGGCTGCACGGCCGCCCGAGCCTCGTCCACGAAGCTCACCATGTCGCGACCTCGCACGTTGGCCTCCACCACGATGCGGCGCTGCCCATTCTCGCGGCTCACCTGGGCCAGGCCCGGCTCGATGCGGATGGAGGCAAGCTCGGAGAGGGGGACCTGGCCTCCTCGAGGCAGGGGTACGGCGATGGCCCCGATGGCGGTGGGATCGGACCGGTAGGGAGCCTGCAGGCGCACCACCAGGGGATAACGGCGATCCCCCAGCATGACCGTGCCGGCCGAGCGCTCGCCCACGGCCAGCTCGACCACGTCGGCCAGGTCGGCCACGCTCAGGCCGTGGCGGGCCATGGCCTGGCGGTCGAACTGGATCTGCAGATAGGGCAGCCCGCTCACCTGCTCGACCTGAATGTCGGCCGCTCCCTGAATCTCGCCCAGGCGGGCGGCCACCCGGGCGGCCGTGGCCTTGAGCACGTCCAGGTCTTCCCCGAAGATCTTCAAGCCAACGTCCGAACGCACGCCGGAGATCAGCTCCGAGACGCGCAGCTCAATGGGCTGGGAGAAGCTGTAGTTCATCCCGGGCACCTCCCTGAGGCGCTGCTCCATCCTCTCCACCAGGGCGTTCTTGTCGCCGTGATCGGGGTGCAGGGTGATGATGATGTCCGAGACCTCCACCCCCATCGGGTCGGTGGCGATGTCGGGGCGGCCGGTCTTGCTGACCACCGTCTTCACCTCGGGGAACTCCTTGATAGCCTGCTCGAGCCGGGTGACCATCTCGATCGACTGGGTCAGCGAGGTGGAAGGAAGGCGAGAGGCCTGGATGGCGATGGCACCCTCATCGAGCTCGGGCAGAAATTCAGCGCCCATCCGACTCAGGGTGATCAGACTCAACAAGAACAAGGTTAGAGCGATCAGCGCCAGCGGACCCGGCCGCCCCAGCGCCCAGGCCAACGCGGGGCGGTAAGCCCGGCGGGCCAGCTCGACCAGCCGGCTCTCGCGTTCCTGACCGCCCCGCTTGAGCCAGTAGGAAGCCAGCACCGGCACGGTGGTCAGGGCCAGCAAGAGCGAGCCGCTCAGAGCGAAGACCACGGTGGCGGCCATGGGCACGAACATTTTGCCTTCCATCCCGGTCAGGGTGAGGAGCGGCAGATAGACCAGTATGATGATCCCCACCCCGGTCACCACCGGGCGGGCCACCTCCTGACAGGCCTGAAGCACCGTGCCGTCGGCCCTGCGCAACCGGCGCACGGCGTTCTCGACCATGACCACCGAGCCGTCCACGATCAGCCCGAAGTCGATGGCACCCAGGCTCATCAGGTTGCCGGAGATACCCGCCTTCACCATCAAGATAGAAGCAAACAGCATGGAGAGAGGGATGGCCAGGGCCACGATCAGGGCGGCTCGCATGTCGCCCAGCGTGAAGAAGAGCACCAGGATGACCAGTACGGCCCCTTCCAACAGGTTGCGAGCGACTGTGGCCAGGGTGCGGTCGACCAGCTCGGTGCGGTCGTAGAAAGCGTCCAGGTTGGCCCCCGCGGGCAGCGAGGGCTCGATCTCGGCCGAGCGCTTATGCAGGCGGCGAGCCACGTTGCGACTGTTCTCACCCACCAGCATCATGGCGATGCCGGTCACGATCTCCCCCTGACCGTCCCGGGTGACCGCCCCCTGGCGCAGGGCCGGGCCCATCTCCACGATGGCCACGTCCCCCACCCGCACGGGCACGCCCCCCGACTCGGACAAGACGATATCGCGCACGTCCTGCAGGCTTTGAATGCGGCCCAGGCCGCGCACCACGTACTGCTCGCCGCGGTATTCGAGGTAACCGCCGGCGGCGTTGAGGTTGTTCTTCTCCAGGGCCTGGAACAGGTCGGCCAGCGTGAGCCCGCGCGCCTGCAGCCGGGCCGGGTGGGCCAGCACCTGGAACTGAGCCTCCAGGCCCCCGAACGAGTTCACCTCGGCCACCCCGCGCAGGTTGCGCAGCTGGCGCTTGACCACGAAGTCTTGCAGCGAGCGCCGCTCCATCAGGTCGAGCCCGGGGGCGCGCACCTCGTACTGGTAGATCTCCCCCAGACCGGTGGAAATGGGCGCCATCTCGGGGTCGCCCATCCCCTCGGGGATCTGCCCGCGCGCTTCCTGCAAGCGCTCGAGCACCAGCTGGCGGGCGAAGAAGAGGTCCACCCGATCCTGGAAGACCACCGTCACCTGCGAGAGACCGTACTTCGAGAGCGAGCGCACCTGCTCCACCCCCGGCAGGCCGGCCAGCGACTGCTCGATCGGATAGGTGATCTGGCTCTCCACCTCCAGGGGAGAGCGGGCCTGGGCCTCGGTGTTGATCTGCACCTGCACGTTGGTGACGTCGGGCACCGCGTCGATGGGGAGCTGGGCCAGCGACAGGGCCCCGTAAAGGGCCACCAGCAGCGTGAGGAAAAGCACCAGCGGGCGCAGACTCAAAGACCAGGCGATCAATGCGAGTGTCCCTCCCCCAGAGCGCCGCGCTGGTCCTCCGACTTGACGAAGAAGGCTCCGGCGGTCACCACTCGGGCCCCCGGCTCAAGCCCTTCGAGCACGACCACGCGGTCCTCGCTGGCCGGTCCGAGCTTGACCCGAGTGCGATGGAAGTGGCCCGGCTCCTCGGCCACGTAGACCACGTCCTGGCCCTCCACGGTCTGCACGGCCGCGGCCGGCAGGCTGATGGCCTGCCCGCGGCCGGGGCCGAGCAGGCTGACCTGGGCAAACATATTAGGGCGCAGCCGCCCCCCGGCGTTCTCCAGCTCGACCCGGGCGCGCAGGCTGCGGGTCTGGGGGTCGAGCTGAGGGTCCACGTAGGTGATCCGGCCCCGGTAGCTCTTCTGCTCGACCTTCAGCTCCACCGAGCGGGCCTCTCGCAACCCTTCCGCCTGGCTCTCGGGCACGGCGATCCAAAGCCAGAGGCGGCTGGGGTCGAGCAGCGTGAGCAGGGCCGCGCCCTGATCCACCGTCTCCCCGCGGGTCACCGTGCGGGCCGTCACGATGCCGTCGATGGGCGCGGTCAGGGTGGTGGAGGCTCCTTGAGCCTCGGCCACGGCGCCCATGGCCTCCACTACGTCGCGAGCGTGGCGCACGTCGGCCCGGGCTCGGGCGGCCGCAGCCTGAGCTTCGGCCACCTCCCGGTTGGCCACCAGGCCCTGCGACTGGATGGTCTTCTCGCGCTCGAAGTGCGAGCGGGCCCCGGCCAGCTCGCTCTGATACTGGCGCACGTCGGCCTGGGCCTCGCGCAGGGCTCCGCGCGCCTCCTCCTGCTGCTGGGCTGAGGCAATGCCGTCCTCGAGCAGTTGCTGCACCCGCGCCAGGCGCCGCGAGGCCACCTCCTCGCGAGCCCGGGCCGAAGCCAGGGCCGACTCGGCCCGGGTGACGTCCACCCGCGCCTCTTCCATCTGGCGACGAGTCTCGTCCCCCACCAGGGCCAGGCTGGTCCGGCGTCCCAGCTCGCGCTCGGCCAGGGCAGTCTCCACCAGGGCCCGCTGGTAATCGGCTCGAGCCCGGGCCAGCTCGGGGCTGTCGAGCACCACCAGTCCCTGGCCGGCGCGTACGCGCTGGCCTTCGGTGACCAGCACCTCCAGCACCCGTCCAGCCACCTGGGCGGTCACGTGCACCTCGCGATCGGGGTCGGCGGCCAGGCTGCCGGTGGCCTGAAAGCTGGCCTGGGCGGGGGCCAGCCGCACCGTCTCGAGGACGATGCCGGCCCGGAGGACCTGCTCGGCGCTGAGCTCCACCTCGCCCTCGGGATGCTCGTCGTGCTCTTCGTGCTCCTCATGCCCCTGATGCTCGGGGGCGCCCCGGGAGGGACGCGAGCCGACCCACCAGCCCAGCGCCAGCGACACCAGGATGAACACTGCCAGAATCCACGAGGGTATTTTCACGGCTTCTCCTCCTTGACCAACGGGAACACTCCGCCCGAAACCAGATGAAGCTCGAGCCGGCTGACCTGGGCCTCGGCTTCCGATTGAATGCGCTCCAGCAAGGCCTCGCGGTAGGCGCGCTGGGTATCCAGCGTCTCCACCAGCGTGAGAAAGCCAGCATCGTAACCGCGCTGGCTCAGCTCGGACAACTCGCGGTAGCGCAGGGTCTGGTCGCGCAGCGAGTCGCGCCGGCCCAGAAACTCGAGCTGGCGCTGCCAGGCCTCCTGCACCTCGAGATCGAGCTCGAGCAGCAAGCTCTCGCGATCCACCGCGCGCGCCCGGGCCTCGCCGCGCTGCTTGTCCACCTCCGCCCCCACCTCGCCGTAGTCAAAGAGCGGCAACGAGAGAGAGAGCATGACGCCCTGCTCGATGTTGGAGCTGTATAGTTTGGAGCGATAGGCCATGAACTCGAGCGAGGGAGCCATCTCCTTGGTGGCCAGCTCGGCCTGCTTGTGACCCAGCTCGAGGTTGCGCTCGGCCGCGGCCACCTCGGGCCGCGAGCGAGCCCGCTCGAGCAACTCGGCCACCTCCGGCAGCTCTTCGCTCGGGAGCGCCTCGGGGGCCTCTGACCCGGCCGGCAGCACCAGCGGCACGTCCTGGGCGAGCCCGAGCAGCAGGGCCAGCTGCAGGCGGCTGCCACGCTCCTCCGACTGCACCGCCGCCAGCTCGGCATCGGCTCGAGCCTTCTCGAGCTGAGCGCGCAGGTGCTCGTTGCGGGACACTTCGCCCACCTCGTAGCGTCGCAGAGCTACGAACTCAAGCCGCCCGGCCAGCTGCTGACGCGTCTGGGCCACCTCCAGCCTCCGGCTGGCGGCCCAGTAGGCATAGTAGGCCCGGGCCACCCGCAGGGCCAGGCGCCGCTGCAGAGCGGTCAGGCCCAGCTCCTCGCGCTCGAGCTCGAGCCGGGCGATCTCCGAACGCAGCCGCGGCTGCCCGGAGATCTCCAGGCGCTGGGTGAAGTTATTGGTCTCCTCCTGGGCGTCCCCCAGGACACCGGCCAGGGTGAGGACCGGATTGGGTTGGGTGCCGGTTCCCTCGGCGAAGGCTCGGGCGGCCTCCACGCGCAGCTGACGAGCGCGCACCTCGGGGTGACGGGCCACCCCCGATTGCACGGCCTCGCTCAGGCTGAGCGCGGATTCTTGAGCCGCCAGCGAGCCAGCCAGCAGGAAGACCAGGCAGAGCAAGACACGCAAAAGCCTGCGCTCCTTCCGGACGACTCGAGCTGAATGCTGTCGTCAGGCAGGAGGGGCGCGGGGAGGCGAAAGCCGACCTTCAGGCGGCTCGAGGGGTCGGTGAAAGCTCTCCTGGATGCAGGCATCGAGGGCCACGACCCGAGGGGGCGCAAGGAGCGTTAGGGTGGCCTGCGGGGGGGCCGCGAACTCGCCCGAGGACTGGCTCGGGTTGGCCTGAACCGTGGCCGGCAGCAGGCAGCCCCCGCTGGGAGGGCAGTGGCAATCGCTCAGCAGGCAGTCGGCGTCCAGGGCGTGGAACAGGAAGACCGCCAGGACAAATACCAGCCAAACCCGCCCTCTCATACCCTGGAGGTTCTCGCCGGAGACAGGGAGCCCCTTTTCCCGGGGTCAAGACAGAAGTCCCCGCGGCGGGCGAACCCGCGCAGGGACTGCCTCCGGACGGGGGGGAGGACCCGCCCGAATTCTCCATCAGGCAGGCAGGGCCGAGGGGGGAGCGAGCAGCGGGATCAGGCGCAGGAAGTCGCTGGTGGTCACAATGCCCACCGCTTTGCCCTTGCGGGTCACGATCAGGCGGTGGATGCGAGCCGTCATCATCAGCTCGGCGGCCTGGGCCACCGTGGCGCTCTCGTCGATGTCGAAGACCACCGGCGTCATGATGTCGCCCACCTGGGTGGACCCGATTTCTTCGACCGTGAAGCCCTCGATCTCCTCTTCCTCCATCCACACGTCACGGTAGTAGTTGGGGCGCTCGTGCCTGGTGAGCACCCCGGTGCGGGCGTGGGCCACCAGGTCGGAGAGGGAGATCACTCCCACCAGCTTGCCGCCATCCTCGACGGGAGCGCCGCTGATGCCCTTGTCGATCAAGAGGCGAGCGACCTCTTCCACATGCATGCTGACCGGAACGGTGATGAGTCGGGTTTCCATGATGTCTTTCAGTGTCATCTCGTCCTCCTGAGCTACTGGGGTCATTCTCAGAGTAAGATCTCGGGGCGATTGCGGCGATGATCCAGATCAGGGCCGGAAGCGATGCGCTGACTCATCATCAGAGCATGGAGCTCGGCCCTTCGCATACCTACCTCGAGCAGGCTCCCGAGCACGAGCCGGAACTGCCAGAGGAGGAGTTGACCCGCCCCCAGCGGTTGGCCGACAGCCTGTCCGCCACCGTGGGCAGCTGGAAGTTCATCCTGGCGCAGTCGCTCCTGATCGTGCTGTGGGTGATGGTCAACCTGGCCTGGGCCAGGGGCTGGGACCCGTATCCCTTCATCTTGCTGAACCTGTTTCTCAGCTTCCAGGCCGCCTACACGGGGCCCATCGTGCTGATGAGCCAGAACCGCCTGGCCGAGCGCGACCGCGAGACCCAGCGAAGCGATCTGCGCGTGGACCTGCGCGCCGAGCGCGAGATCGAGGTGATCATGGAGCACCTGATTCACCACGACCACGTGCTGCACCGACTCGAGCAGAAGCTCGACCAGCTTCGGAGCGGGCGACACTGACTCCGACAGTCAGTTGGTCTGGAAGCTCTCGAAATAACGGTGGTGGTCAGTGCCGGTGCCGTAGGTCGTCAGGGCGTAGATGCGGATCTTTCCACGGCCGCGGGATTCCCGCTGAGGCCGGAGAGACCTGCCGCTACCCGGTCGTGCGTAGTCCCGAGGCCACCCCCTGGATGGTCAGCCGCAGAAGGGCGTGCAACTCCTCGTGCTCTTCGGGGGGAGCCTGCTCGAGACGGCGGAACAGCTCCACCTGAACGAAGTTCAGCGGATCCACGTAGGGGTTGCGGATGCGAATAGAGCGCTGCAGCCAGGGCAGGTCCTCGAGCAGCTCGCCCGTCCCGGTGACGGCCAGCACCGCGGCCCGGGTGGCCTCATGCTCGCGCTTGAGCCGTCCCCAGATGGACTCGCGCACCTCGCTCTCGGCCAGGCCCGCGTAGAGGCGGGCGATGCCCAGATCGGACTTGGCCAGGGCCAGCACGCAATTGTCCATGGTGGCTCGAAAAAAGGGCCACTCGACGTACATCTCGCGCAGCCGGGGCAGCTCCTCGGGCTGGCCCAGAGCCGTGCCCACGCCGTACCATGCGGGCAAGAGCACCCGGGCCTGGGTCCAGCTGAAGACCCAGGGGATCGCGCGCAGGTCGCTCAGGGTGCGGCGCCCGCGCCGTCGCGACGGGCGTGAGCCCAGCTTGAGGTTCTCGATCTCGTTGATGGGCGTGGCGTGCGAGAAGTAGTCCAGGAAGTGGGGATGCTCCACCAGCTCGCGGTAGGCCACCATGGAGCGCTCCGACAGGGCCTCGATCAGCTCCAGCCACTCCGGGCGAGGCGGGTCGGCGGGGCGGGCCATGACCGAGATCATGCCCCACATCACCTGCTCGAGGTGGCGATAGGCGATGGGCACGTCGTCATAGCGCTCCGAGAGCACCTCGCCCTGCTCGGTCAGGCGCAGCCCCCCGCGGGCGATGCCGGGCGGCATGGTCAGGATGCTGCGGGCAGCCGGCCCGCCTCCGCGCCCCAGCGCGCCGCCCCGGCCATGGAACAGGGTCAACTCCACCCCCAGCCGCCCGGCCGCCTCTCCCAGCCGCAACTGGGCCTGGTAGAGGGCCCAGGCGGCAGCGAGGTAACCGCCGTCCTTGACCGAGTCGGAGTAGCCCACCATCACGATCTGGCGATGCTCCTTCTGGTGGGCGGCGTAGGCCGGGATGGCCAGGGTCTGCTCGAGGATCTCGGTGGCCCGGTGCAGGTCGTCGATGGTCTCGAACAGCGGGATGGTGGGCAGCGCGATGCCCGCCCAGCGCTCGAAGAAGACGGCCGCCAGGAGGTCGGAAGGATGGTGGGTCATGCTGATGACGTGCCCGCCCAGACAAGCCGGCGAGACCCCGGCCAGCCCCCGGAACAGGGCCAGCGTCTCCACCGTCATGGGCGAGGCATTCTCGGGAGTCTCCAGAGGCTGGCCCAGGGACCCCAGCAGAAGCTGGATGCGTCCGGCCTCGTCGGCCTGCTCGTAGCCGGGCAAGAGCTCCGAGAGCACCTCGCTGTAGCGCCCCGACTCCTGACGGATGTCCAGTCGGCTGAGGTGGAAGCCGAACACGCGCGCCTGGTCGAGCCAGGTGGTCAGCTCGGCGTGCTCGATGGGCAGGCCGCTCGGACTGTGGCCCGCCAGCGACTCCAGGATCAGCTCCAGATCGCGCTCCAGCTCGCTGGCCTCGGCGTAACCGCCGTCTTTGCCGTCCAGGGCCAGCTCGAGCTTGAGCTCGACGACCCGCAGCCAGAGCCGGTAGGGCTCGTGAGGCGAGTAGGGGGCCAGAATCCCGGACCACCGCTCACGGGCTACCTCCAGCTCTCGTTCGAGCCCGGGCGCGATCCGCACGCGGTAGTCGGAGTGGCTCAGGTAGGGCGCCAGGTCGCGCACCCGGCGCAGGTGGCCCAGCAACGCCTCGCGGCGCAGGCGCCGGAGCGTCTCGCGAGTCACCTCCCAGGTGACGTTGGGATTGCCGTCCCGGTCGCCCCCGATCCAGGAGCCAAAGTGGAGGATCGTGTGCAGCCGGAAAGCGTGGCCCGGATAGTACTCGGCCAGGGCCGAGCGCAAGTCGTGCAGCAGCTGGGGCACCACCGTCCAGAGGGTCTGCTGGAAGTAGAGCCCGCGCTCGACCTCCTCGAGCACCGAGGGGGGGCGCTCCTGGATGGGATCAGACTGCCACAGGCTGACCAGCTCGCTGAGCAGGCTGGCCTCCAGGCGCTGGCGCTCGGAGTCGAGCAGGTCGGCGCTGTCGAGCTGCTTGAGCCGCTCGCGCATGCGTCCGAGCTTGCGCCGGATGGTTCGCCGCCTGGCCTCGGTGGGATGGGCGGTGAAAACCGGCTCGATGTCCAGATCGTCGAGCAGGCGTTGCACCTCGGCAGGGCTCTTGCCCTGGTCGAGGAGGGCGGCCACGGCGGCCCGGATGGACTCGCGCCGCGGGGCGGGGGCCATCTCGCGCTCGCGCTCGCGCAGCACCCGGGCCCGATGGCGATCCTCGGACATGTTGGCCAGATCGAAGAAATGCGCGAAAGCCCGACACAGCGCCCAGGTATCCGACAAAGGCAGCTCGTGGACCACCCGCTCGAGCTCGTGCTCGGCCGCGGCATCGCCCTTGCGGCGCTCCTTGGAGAGCAGGCGCACGCGCTCTTCCAGGGCCAGGATGCGCTCGCCCTCCACCCGGGCGATCACCTCTCCGAGCAGCTTGCCCAGCCAGCGGATCTCGTTGCGCAGAGCCTGGTTATCCGACAAGCAGCTCCTCCACGCGGCGGCGGCGGTAGTCAAAGATGTGGGCCAGCATGAAGCGCACCGCCAGCTCGTGGGCCAGAACGCCCAGCAGGCCGAGAGGAAGGCGGTAGAGCACGGTATCCAGCATTACCGTCTCATTGCCATCGGCCAGGAACTCGTGGGTGTGATGCCAGAGGGCGTAGGGCCCGCGCTCCTGGCGGTCCACGAAGCGACGGTTCAGGGCGAACTCCTCGATCAGGGTGTGCCAGGTGAACGGGATGCCGAACAGGCTCAGCCGGTACTGGATGCGCGTGCCTGCCTCCAGCACGAATCCGCGCGGGGTGAGGATGCGAAAGCGCAGGAACGGGGGCGTGATGGCCTCCAGGTTGAACGCGTCGGCAAAGAACTCGAAAACCTTTTCGAGCGGCAGGGGCAGCCGCTGGATGCGCTCCAGGCGGTAGGTGGGGCTCATCGGGGCGGCTTCACCGGGGTGAGGGTTCTTCCTGGCCGGCGTTCCAAGTCGTTGCATGCCGGAGCCTACCAGAAACCGGCGGAAGGCCTGCTCGATGGGACCCCTGCGCCCCGATTCTCCGGGCGGGCGACGGTGTCAGGGACCGTAGGTCGCCTGCATCCAGAGGGCAGCCAGCGCGATGACCAGCACGATCAGGCATCCCCACAGGCCGCTGTGTTCCGGGCCGTGCTCCACCTTCAGGCCTTCTCGCAGCAAGCGGGTTGTGAGCTGGCGGCGCTCGGCCTGGAGGTCCTCGTGGCTGATGGGTCGCGCCGGCACCTCGAGCCGCTTCGCAAGCTCGCTCACCTCCTGCCGGCGGCCTGTCTGGGGGCCCTGTTTGGCGTAGTCGGACACGCGCACCTTCCGCCCGTCCTTGAGCACCAGGAACAGGGCATGATGCCATGAGCGCGGCTTTCCCTTGCCCTCCGAGCGCTGCACGCCGCTCTCCGTGACGCACTCGAGATCGGCAAAGCGGGCCACGGGGCTGGTCGTCTCGGAGCCGAACAGATTGCGGCAGAGCAGCACCTGCTTGCGCTCAAAATCGAGCAGGTAGTGGACCTGCACCCGAAAGCGCACCCAGAGCACCCCCGAGGTGAGCGCGAAGGCGGCCAGGCTGGCCAGCAGGAACTGCAGATCGATACGGCCCGAGGAGATCTTAAAGAAGAAGACTCCGAGATAGAGCGCGCTCAGCACTCCCAGAGCGCCGGCCACGTTGGTCAGCAGCCGCTCCAGGAAGCTCTCGTACTCCAGCACCTCACGGCCATCGCTGCACTCGGTCCTCGGCTTCCAGCCAAGCAACATAAAGAAGTCGACCAGCGGGTCGGCCTCTTGCGATGCGGACGACCTGGCCACCACCTCGGGCTTTGCCGGCCACTTGAAGGCGCGCCTGACATCGTCGAGACGAAAGGGCTCGCTCGCCTCGAAGCCGGCCAGCAGGGCCAGCGCTCCCAGGTTGATCGCGACCTGCTGGTGGCGGGGCGTGTCCGGACCGGGCTCGTAGGCATACTCGGGGGCGCGTTCAACGTAGACCAGGCGATGCTCGCCGTCGTCGAGCAGCAAGTAGTTGTAGTGGTGCTCCTTGTCGTCGCCTTCCCGGCTGACCCGGTCGAGCTCGAAGCGCTGCAGGCGGTCCAGCGCCAGGCGCACCCGGCTCCCCGCGCCATCGGTGCCCTCCACCCAGCGCCCGTCGAAGTCAAAGACCAGCTCCTCGGGAGACTTGTAGGCGGCAACCACCACCCGCTTGCCGGTGCGGCGCGCCTCGCAGAAGAACGCCTCGCGGGCCTGTTTATGCTCCTGGCTCGTCACCTGCTTGACTTCTTCTCCCCGGTCAACTGGCCTGCCTGTGGGGGGGCGGTCGACTCGCGGGCCGCCCTGCAGGACAGCCCGCAACGAGCGTTGCAAGGCCTTCCAGACCCGGTTCCAGGGGCGGGCGCTGTAGCGCTCGGCCAGATAGCCGGCCACCGAGTGGTCGGGCTGGCCGAATGTCCTACTGCTTGGTAATCAGCGGCGCAAACAGCGCCATCGCCTGCTGCAGCGTTCCATGCACGCTTTGCAGGCGGGTCTCGGCCTGATCGAGCAGGGCCGGTTGGTGGGAAGCGCGGTATTCGCGCAGTATGCTCAAGACCTCGTCCATTCCGCCCATCAAGCCCGAGACCATGGCCAGAGCGGGGCCGGCCAGCAGGCGAAGCGTCTCGGGCATCTCGAACTCTTCGAGCTGGCGGCGGGCAAGCTGCAGCTTGAAGGTGAGCGCCCGGTCATAGGTCTCCAGCTCCTTGTCGCCGGCCTGGCCCTGGCGGACGGCGCGCAGCAGGGTGAGCAGCGACCCGAAGGTGGGATTGCCCAGGTTGACCGGAATGGCTCCTGCCCGGGCCGAGGCCTCGTGCAGGACCTCATCCATCAGCTCCGAGCGTTCCTCAGGCAAGCGAGCGAGGGGCCTTTGTCATGTCAGCCCCTGTTTGCGACCGCCAGCAGGTAATCCTGGGAGGGGTCTTCCTGGCTGGCCAGCTCGCCGCTGCGCAGCCAGGCCGTGTACCACAGGTCGCGCAGCACCTCGGCCCCGCGGGCGATGCGCCCCACGGCCAGGTCCAGCCCCCGCGGGCTTGGCTCGGAGGGGCTCAGCTCGCCGTTTTTCTCATAGGTGTAGAGGTCGCGCACCAGACCCTGCGACTCGCGCACCAGGCCCAGCCCCCATTGCAGCGGGTCGCCTTCCCAGCGGCGCGGCTCACTGATGCGGTCGGCCACCGCCTCGGGCTCCACCTGGCGGTCCACCAGCCGGGTCTCGAACTGGCTGTGCAGGCCTGGCTTGGTGCGAAAGCCCTCGGGGTTGGGCTCACGGCTCTCGTCCCAACCGTCGTGATGCACCGTGGCGTGCAACGGCTGGGTGGCGTCGGCCACGAAGTGACCCAGCATGCCGGCTGTGTAGATGGCGTTCTCCTGAAACTGGCGCGTCAGCGGGCTGTCCGGGCCGCTTCGGGCCAGCTCCTTGCGGTAGAGCGTGAACTCAGCCACCAGGGTCTCGTACATCTCGGCGATCTTGTAGGGCAGCGTGCCGGCCTTCTGGGGCTGGTTGTTGTCCGGCTCGAGCTCTTTGAGGAGCAAGGCGTAGCCGTAGCGATCGCGAGGCGCCTCGCGGCCCTGCAAGAGCTCGGAGTTCATGTAGTGGTCCACCGCATTGGCGTTGTTGAGGTGGCGCAGGGCCCGGAAGCGCAGCCGGTCGGGATGGGCCCCAAGCACGCCCAGGCGGTCGGCCGCCTCGCGGAAGAAGGGAGGCATCTCGTCAGGCATGGTTTCGGCGGCCTGGGAGTTGACCAGGAAGTGCCCTTTGGCCCCCCACATGATACCGGTTTCGTCCTCGGGAGGGGCGCAGCAGGGCTCGAAACGATCCACCGGGCCGGATTCGGAATGAGCTGCCTGCGGCCGAGCAGCGGAAGCAATTGTGGGTCTCGTGAGGATGGACTGGATCACGCTGGCATTCTAACCGGCCCGAGGTGACCGAGGGGTTAACCGGAAGTTAACCTGTGCCTAGACGCCCGCGGCCGCTCCTCCGCTGCGGAAGTCACCCGCCCCGTAGAAGATCTGCTCGGACTCCGACCACATCACCGCGGCCGAATGACTGCGATTGGGCCCCTCGAGCACATGGTGGCCGAGTTGGCGCAGGCCGCGGCGCACGTCCTCGGGAACGGCCTTCTCGACGTGGGTCTCGTCGGGCAGCCACTGGTGGTGCACCCGGGGAGCATCCTGGGCCTGGCGCAGGTTGCTCTGATGGTCGATCAGGTTCATCAGAATCTGCAGCACCGAGGTGGGAATGCGCGGGCCGCCGGCCGAGCCCAGGGCCAGGTAAGGCTGGCCCTCGCGGGCCACGATGACGGGGCAACTCGACGAGGCGGGACGCTTGCCCGGCTCCACCTGGTTGGCCCGCGAGCTGACCAGCCCGAAGGCGTCGGGGGTGCCGGGGCGGCGCGAGAAGTCGTCCATGATGTCGTTCAACACGAAGCCGGTCCCGGCCGGAACCACCATGCTGCCGAACCACAGGTTGATCGACTCGGTGGCCACGGCCAGGCCACCGCGCGCATCGGCGGTCGCGAACGAGGCCGTGCCGCCGGTGCCCACGGCGGTGCGCTCGGGGGCGGTCAGGGCCAGGTCGGGCAAGGGGGGCAGGTCGCCCACCGAGCTGGCCTCCTTGGGGTTGACCAGCACGTGCAACTCGGCGATGCGCGCCGGATCGAGCATGGCCTCGACCGGCACCGGGAAGAAGGCCGGGTCGGCCACCCAGGTGGAGCGCTCGGCGAAGGAGAGCTTCATGGCTTCAGCCTGCAGGTGATAGGTCTGCGAGCTGCCCATGCGCGAGGGCGCGAAACGGAAGGGCTCCAGGATGCCCAGCATCTGCAAGAGCTGAATGCCTCCCCCCGAAGGCGGGGGAATCACGTAGATCTCCTGGCCCCGGTAGACTCCGCTCAGGGCTTCGCGCCAGACGGGCTCGTAGCCGCGCAGGTCCTCGGCCGTCAGGATGCCGCCCGAGCGCTTCATCTCGCGCACCATCAGCTCGGCCGTCTCGCCCTCGTAGAAATCGCGCCAACCCTTCTGGGCCAGGCGCCGGTAGGTGCGGGCCGCGTCCGGCTGGCGCAGCACATCGCCGGGCCGAGGGCCTTCGCGCGAGGGGCCCAGGAAGATGCGGGCAGCTTCCTTGTAAATAGAGATCAGCTTGCGCCGGGCCAGCAGGATGCGACGCAGGTTGGGATAGTAGGCAAAGCCCTTCTCGGCCAGCTCGATGCCAGGCGCCAGGGCGCGCTCCATCGAGATGGTGCCGAAGCGCTCGAGCAGGGCGGCCAGGCCGGCCAGGGTGCCGGGCACTCCGATGGCCAAGGGGCCGCGGGCGCTGGCCTGAGCCCGCGCGCTGTACATCCCCGGGAAAGCCGCTCCGGGCGCCGTCTCGCGGTAGTCGAGCACGACGGGGCGCTCCATCTCGGGCAGCCAGACCATCATGAAGCCGCCCCCGCCGATGCCAGTATACTGCGGGCACAGAATGCCCAGAGTGAGAGACAGAGTGACAGCGGCGTCCACCGCGTTGCCCCCCTCGGCCAGTATCTCGGCTGCCGCCGCGGCCGCTTGCGGATGGTCGCAGGCCGTCATCCCTCGGGTTCCCCAGTTGGGGTAAGGCGCCTCGAAGACGGGAGGCGACATCGAGCGACGGCGCAGTTCCATGCAGGTGGGTATGCTTCGGGACCACCCCTCGGGTTCCCCCTGGAACAGGAATTCCTGTCTGGTCGCCTAAGGGCGGCGCGTGCTCGTCATCTGGCTGATTTTCCTGCTGTTTGCGCCCGTTCTGGCCCAGGACGACCTGGGCATGATGCGCCTGCCCGGGGGGGCGGTGGAGCGGGTGGAGGTTCCCGGCGGTCCCCTCGTGCTGCTCCAGCCCATCCCCGATCTGCCCTGCGCGGCCGTTTGCCTGCTGGTGCCGGCTGGCTCGCGCTCGGACCCGGTCGGCAAGGCCGGCATGGCCCACCTGACCGAGCACTTCATGTTCCGGGCCACGCCCGGCTTCCCGGGTGGTCTGCTACCGGCCCTCTACGAGGAGATCGGCGCTCGCCGGGGAGCGGCCACCACCGAGGACTCGCTCTTGTTCTGGGCCACCGTGCCCTCGCGCCAGCTGGATCTGGCTCTGAAGGTGGAGGCCGACCGCCTGGCCGGGCTCGAGTTCTCCCAGTCGGACTTTGACCGCGAGTGCGAGCTGGTGGCCACCGAGCTCGCCCGCACCTCGCCCGCCCAGCGCCAGGCCCAGGAGCTGCGCCACTCGCTCTGGCCCTTCGACCCGGCCCGCAGCGAGCCGGTAGCCGGGCGCGCCGAAGCGATCCAGGCCCTGCAACCGGCCGACGTGCGCCGCTTCTACGCCGAGCATGTGCGCCGCGACCAGGCCGTGCTGGTCGTGGTGGGCGGCTTCTCGCGGCCCAAGGTGCGCCAGCACCTGTGGCGCATCTTCCCCCGCTCCTCCGACGGCGCCCCCCCGCTGCCCCCGGCCGCCCCCATCGCCCCTCAACCCGGCCTGCGCGACCGGGCCGGTGAGGCCGGCGGCGCTGCTCCCGCGGTCGTGGCGACCTACTCGCTGGAAGGGGCCCGCTCGGGCGACCTGGCCGCCCTCCAGGTGGCCTGCGCGGCGCTCGGCTGCCAGTGGCTGCTCGACCCCGCCACCTCAACGCTCCAGATCAAGCTGAGCCTGGACTCATCCGGCTCGCCCGCGCGCGCCCTGGAGCTGCTCAAAGCCCGGTTGGCCCGAGTGCGCGAGGTGGCTCTCGAGCCCGCCGTCCTGGAAGCCGCCAAAGCCCGCGCCCGGGCCAGCTTTTTCGAGGCCTGGGAAGATCCGGCCCGACGCTCGCGCGACCTGGCCGTGGCCGAGGCCTGGGGCCACCTGGACTGGTATGTCGAGCTGCCGGGCCGCATCGCCGCCCTGCGAGCCGAGCCCCTGCGCGAGTCGGTCCAGCGCTGGCTGGCCCCCGAGCGGGCCGCGGTGGTCTACCTGGAGGGCACACCCGGCGCCGGCCCGGCCGCCGCCGAGCTGGCCGAGGCCCGGGCCGACGAAGACCTGGCCAGCCCGGGACTGCCCCCGTTCGCGCGCATCAAGCTGGACAACCAGCTGGTGGTGCTGGTGCAAAAGGTGAAGGATCTCCCCACCGTGGCCATCCGCGGCTACGTGCTGGGGGGCGAGCAGCTCGACCCGCCCGACCGCCGGGGCCTGACCGACCTCTCGGCCCGGGTGCTTGGCGAGCGCGATGAGCCGGGCCTGAAGTTGCGCTTCACTCCCCAGTTGCAGACCCTGGAGGTGGAGGGCTGGTGCCCCACCGACCAGCTTCCGCGCTGGACCGAGCTCTTGGCCGAGGCCCTGGTGAAGCCCCGGGTCGATCCCGAGCGCCTGGAACGCGAGCTGCAGGAGGCCGGCGATCCGGCCTACCGGGCCTTCCTGGGCAAAGCATACCCGCCCGGCCATCCTTACTCCCGCCCGGAGAGCCTGCGCCAGGCCACCGTGGCCGAGGTGCAGGACCACCTGGCTCGCATCCTGAGGCCCGACCGCCTGGTGCTGGCCGTCTCGGGCGACGTGGAGCCCTCCCAGGTAGAGCGCCTGATGCGGGCCCGACTGGACTCCTGGAAGGTCGAGCCCGCCCCCCCTCCCATCCCGGTCCCGGCTGCGCCGGTGCCACCGACGGCCCGGGTCGAGTTGACCGGCCCGGGTCCGCTGGCCACGGTGCTGGTGGGCCATCCGGGGCCTGGTCGCAACGAAAGCGACTACTATGCCTTCAACCTGCTCAACCAGGTGCTGGGCGGCAACCCCGTCACCTCGCGCCTGGCCGTGCGCCTGCGCGATCTCGAGCGGCTGGGGCCGCGGGTGGAGAGCCGGCTGCTCCCGGCCGCCGGCTCCTCGCCCTGGGCGGTGGTGGCCCAGGTCGAGCCGGACAAGGTCGATCGGGCCGTGGCCGTCATCACCGACGAGCTGCGCAAGGCCACCGTCTATGCGCCCACCGAGGAGGAGCTGGTGCGGGCCCGCACCTCGCTGGAAGGGCGCTTGCAGGTGGCCCAGGGAGCGGGCTCGGCCCGGGCGGCCATGCTGGCCAGCGTCGAGCTCTATCGCCTGACCGAGAGCTATCCGCGCGACTTCTCCGGGCTCTACGGCCGGATCGGCGCCAAAGACCTGTTGACGACGGCCAAAACCAGGCTCCACCCCGACAACCTGGTGATCGTGGTGGTGCGGCCAGCACCCTAGTTGCGGAAGAAGGTCACCCCCTCCAGCTCCAGCTTCTCGGGCGCCGGGCTGCCGTAGCGCTTGCGACTGGTCTCCAGCCGGGTCTGGAGCAGGCTGTCGGTGAGCAGAAAATCGCAGCGGTCCACCTGGCTGGCCAGCACGCGTCCCCCGGCGCGATAACCGGCCAGGCCCGCCAGCGGGGCCGCCGTGGTGGTGGGCGTGGGCAGAGCGACCTCCAGCCAGCGCACCTCTCGAGCCGGGGCGTCGTAGTAGCAGACGAAGTACTTGTGCCAGACCGGCGAGCCAGCGGCGGGATCGTAATCGTAGCGCTGGGCTACCTCGTCCCAGGAGGACAGAAAGGCCAGCGCAGTGCCGGCGTTGGGGCCCGGATCGAGGGTGGCGCTCTCGTAGGCGCTCCGCTCCACCTCGCGGGCCAGCCTCTCGGTCACCACCCGGAGGTCCGAGATCAAGGATACCTGGGCGTCGCCCTTCATCCAGGCATTGGCTCCCGTGCGGTACACGGCAAACATCAGCACCATCAAGAGGCTCAGCAGCCCCAGGCTCACCAGCGTCTCGAGCAGGGTCTGACCCCGCTCTCTCAAGGATGCAGGCTGGTTTCCAGCAGCAAGTGGCTCTTGTCCGACCACCACACCTCCACCTGAATGGACTTGAGACGTCCCGCGATGACCTCCTGGCCGGTCACCACCAGCGCGAATTTTCCGTTGTTCTGAGTAATTTCCGGATAAGGCGCGGGAGGGAACTGAAGCGGGGCGACGCCGACAGCCGGCTGGCCCACCCGGCCGTCAAAGCTGTAGCCCCCGGCCGGGATGTAAGCAAAGCCGCCGTTTCTGGCGTTCAGTCGCACTCTTTCGAGCAACTGCCGGCCGACCTCGGTAGCCGTGGTCAGGTCGCGCGACCGCGCCGCCAGCTGGATGCCAGAGATGAACACGCCCACCAGTGCCAGGATGGCCACGGCCACCAGGGCGATCGCCAGCACCAGCTCGGTCAGGCTGAAACCACGCACGACACTTCCGCGCCTTGACCCGCTCAGAGGGAGTGTAGACAATCTGTTGAACGGCGCCGCGCCAATTCCTGAAGCGTTCAACGCGCGGCGCCTCAGCGCCCCAGCCAGGTGGCCACGCTCAACGTGGTGCCGGCGAAGTTGCTGGCCCCGTCGTCGAAGAAGTCCTCCACGAAGGTCACCCGGGTGCCATTGCCCAGGTACAGATCCCCTGGTTTCACGGTCACCCCACTGACGGTGGTGCTGGGCAGGCTGGCATCGCCCTGGGCCAGCACCGCCCCCAGGATGGTCACCTCGTTTTCGGCCAGGATATAGCCGTTGGTGAAGATCTGGCCCTGGAAGTAAGCGGTGCCGAGCTTGTCATAGTTGATCTTCTGGACGTGCACCAGGGAGGACTCGAAGACGGTTCCCCAGGTGACCCAGTCGGCGCTGGCATAGTCTCCGGCCGCATCCATGATGGCTTTGGTGCTGCCCGTGGCCAGAAAAGCGTTGATGGCGGCGTCGTGGTCGGGATAGATGTTGGCCACCATCTGGTTCATGTCGCTCAGATCGCCCATGCGCTGGACGATGAACGCCCTGGCGCTGGAGTCGGGGATGCCGTTGGCGGGATCCTGGATATAGTCTCTCATTTTACCGAAATTGTCGGCGTTCCAGGCGCCACCGGCGGGAGGGACCTCGGGCGGAAGCCCGCCCGCTCCCGTTCCCGGCTGGCCCAGAGCCCGCCGGTACTTTTCGAAGTCGGGCCAGTAGCTGCCGGCCAGCACCTGGGGGCCGTGGGCGGCCACCAGGTCTTGTTGCCCTTTGATGGCGGCGCTGGCCTGCTTGGTGTAGACATCGAGCTGAGGGTGGCTGGTGCCCAGCGCGGCCAGGTACTGGCTGCCATTGAAGCCTTTCAGGTTGACGCTGCCTTTGCTGTAAACTGCGATGTTGCTGTCGGCGTTGCCCTCGATGCTGGCATCGCCCTGAAAACTCGTCTCTCCCTGGACGTAAACCGAGCCCTGGCCAGAAATGGAGCCGTTCACGGTCAGATTGCCGGAGACATACAGGTTGGCTCCGTCCAGGTCCAGGTCGCCATTGAGCGTCACGTCGCCACTGTGGTAGTAGTCGCCCGTCCCCAGGCTGGACACGCCGGTGGCATTGAAGGTGGGAGCAGGGCTGCTGCTCTTGCCAGCGATCTCACCGGGAATGTCCACCACCGGGAAGGCAGCCGCGCCGACTCCGGTCTGGGGCGCTCCCCCGGCCGGGGTGTAGCCGGCCAGGTCGATGGCGGCCCCGGTGGCCACCGAGGTCACCGTTCCGGTGATGTTGGCCGTTCCGCCCTGCGGATCCCACTTGATGACGGTGCCCGGTCCGGTGCTGTTGCTCTGGATGTGGCCGGGCACCGGGGTGAGGTCATCCAGGGCCTTGATCCCGTCCACCATGGCATCGCCGATCATGGTGACCGTGCCGCTGCTCTGGATGGCTCGAGTGAGGTTGGCGCCGGTCATTCCCCGGGTGACCATGGCTTCGAGCACCCGCTCCACCCCGCCGCACTGGGCCCGCACGATGATGAGGGCCGAGGCGGGCGGCACCGTGTTGAGGCCCCGATAGCTCTCGGCCGAGCCGGCCGTATTCTGCAGGTTGTTTACCGATTCGAGCGGACCGGGCCCCGGCCCGCCGGCAAAGGTCACCGACCAGGTCCCGGTCTTGAGATTGCCCGTGAGGGTGCTCTGGGGCGGAGTGAAGCCGTTGGCCTCGAGCTCGGCCATGGTCACCGCCAGGCCGGCTTCAGCCGCGTAGAGAGCGGCCACCTTGCGATGATGCACCATGCCGCCGAACAGGCTGGCCCGGGTGGAGCTGAACAACGCCATCAGCATGAGGGCCAGGATGGCCGTCATGATCAAGGTGGACACCAGAGCGATTCCCCGGCGCATACCATGGGTGTAGCATATAATCACCCCTGGGACCAGTATAAATAACCCAGTTCGATCTCAGGGAGAGCAGGGCGCCCTGAAGCCCTCCGGTCACTCCTGAAAAAACTCCTCCACCCCGACCGACCAGCCGGGCAGAAGGTCGGGCAGCTCCAGGCGCTGGTGCTCGCTCAGCAGCACTCGCGAGTCCGGCCGGGCCAGGGTGGCACAGCGATTGTCGGGGTCGAGCACCAGGACGACAGCCACCCCTGCCAGGAGGTACTCCTGAACCTTTCTCTCGACCTCGCTGGCCCGATCGTTCGGGGAGAGGACCTCCACCACCAGGGCCGGGGCCGTCAGCAGGTAGCCTTCCGGGCTGGTGGCCGGCGGGCCCTGGTCAACGTGAACAAAGGCCACGTCGGCCCCCCGAACCGTCAGGGGCTCACAGAAAACGACCACGCCCACCTCGCCAACATAGAGACGACCGAGCTGCTGTTTGCGAATGTGGTTGGCCAGCAAGAAGTAAGCGTTCCCCTCCACCTGGCCGTGGCGCCCCCCGGTCGGACTAAAAGCAACGATCTCCCCTTGCACGATCTCAAAACGGTCAACCCCTGTGAGGCTCATCTGCATGAATTCCCTGCCAGCAGGCCCCTCCCCTACGTTTGCAGGCGCAGCACGTAAGTGCCCGGCTTGCGCCCGCTCAGCTCCTCGTTGTACGAGATCAGCTGCCCCGAGCACGCGTCGCCTTCCCCTCTGGCCAGTCGCAAGACCATGGCCGCGGCCGCCTCGGGGCGCACCTCGGCCTGCTCGAAGTAGGGCCCGAACCAGGCCAGGCCGGGGTGGGCCTCGCGCAGGAAGCGCTCGGTCATCTCGGTGCGCACCGTGCCGGGGTGCAGGGCAAAAACGCGAATGCCATGCGGGCCAGACTCCATGGCCAACCCTTCGGTGAAGCGGATCAGCGCCGTCTTGCTGACCACATAGGCCATCATGTGCGGAATGGCGGCCGCCCCGGCCCCGCTGGCCACATTCACGATCCGCCCCTGGCGCCGAGCAACCATGCTCTTGAGCGCTGCGTGGCAGAGCAGCAAGGGGGCGCGCAGATTGACCTCCATGCAGCGCCACCACTCCTCGGGGTCGTTCTCCCAGAGGGGCCCCATCGGCCCCCCCAGGCCGGCGTTGTTGACCAGCAGGTCCAGCGGCCCCAGCGCTTGCTCCACCTGATGCACCATGCTGGCAGCCGTGGCCGGCTCGCTGACGTCGCCCGCCAGCCCCAGGCAGCCGAGCTCGCTGGCGGTCTGCTCCACCTGCTCGCTGCTGCGGGCCACCACCGCGACCCGCATCCCCTCGGCGATCAGGGCGGCGGCAATGGCTCGCCCGATCCCCCGTGTTCCCCCTGTCACCAGTGCCACTCCCGTCATCTGTCACTCCTCTCGGGTAAAGAGCTGGCCCGCCTCCCAGCGAACGTGAGGGTCGTTGTCACGGCGCAGGGTCAACAGACGCTCGCGCCACTCCGCTTCCCAGCCGCTGCGCCGGCCGGCAGCCCCCACCAGCCGCACCGCCATGCGCCGCCAAACGGGGGGCCCCGAGGCCAGGCGCTCATAAGCCTGACCCGGCTCCTCCCAGACAAAGCCCGAGTCGGCCAGCTCGGCCTCGAAGGCTGACAGGGCGATGTCGGAGACCTCCCCGGGATCGACCAGAGGCCAGGGCATGCTGGCGATCCGCAGCCAGGCTCCCAGCTCGCCCTCCACCAGGCCCTGCAGGGTGCTCCGCAAAGTCTTGCGCTTGCGCCACTCGAGCCGGCTCAGCAGAGCCACCAGGTGCCTGAGGCGCTGCCAGGCCGGGCGGTCGCGCTCGCTCTCGGCGTCCGGCTCGAAAGGATGGGCCTGAAGAGCCCGGGCCGTCTCGCTCAGCACCCCCAGCGCCAGGCCGTCGCCCGCCACCTGCACCAGGCCGGCCGCGGCCAGGCGCCACTCGGCACCGATCTCGAGGTTCAACACAGCGGCCGAAAGAGCCCGGGCCACCGGCTCCTCCAACCCGGCCGCCCACTGCGACAGCGCCTGGTAAGCAGCCTCCCGCACCCGGGGCTCGTGCGAGCCGGCCACCTGGATCACCAGCTCGGCGTAACGCTCGCGCGCGCTTTGGGGGAGAAGCGCGGGCGACTGATCGAGCAGGGCCCGGGCCACCTCCGCCTGTCCGTTGGCGGCCAGAGCCAGGATCTCCCAGCAGGTCTCGTCCAAGATGGCCCGGGCCGCGTGCAGCACGGCGATGCGCACGTCGCGGTGCAGCTCGGGGCGCTGCCACTGGGAAAGCAGCGCTTGCGAGGCACCGCTTACCCGATGGACGCCCAGAAGGCGCAGGGCCTCCTTGTGCACCGTCACTTTGAGGCGCTCGCGGGCGAGCAGCTCGCCCAGCTTCTCGGCCAGCAAGGCTGGCGGAGTGTAGCGAGCCGCGCGAGGGATGGCGTACATGGCCACCCGGGCCCGGTCGCTGTCGAGGTAGTTGAGCAGCTCGGCCAACGCCTGGCCGGGCTGGTCGAGGTAGGTGGTTCCCTGCAGAGCAGCTTCCTGGATCGGGATCTGGGCGTTCTGGAGGTCGTCGCGCAGGGAGGCGAGGCCAGTGCTGGGGAGCCGGCAGAAGGTGAGCAGGGTCGCGGTACGCTCGCGGTCGTAGCGCTTCGTGTCGTCGATGACCCGGCGCAGCAACTGGCCGAAAGCCTGCTGTTGACGGGGCAGCCAGCGCTGGAAGCCATTGGTGGCCGGGATCAGGTAGGCGGTCTTCTGGTTGACGAAGCGACCCTTGAGCACGCGCCCCTGCAAATAAGGGTCGAGCCAGTCCTGGCGGCGCCGATGCACGTGCCAGAAGACGGACTGGATCACAATAACTGACTCGTCCTGATCGAGCAGCTTTCGCACCCGCTGGTCGCGCTGGGCCGGGTCTTCCAGGTAGTGGTGGATGGCCTGATTGGCCAGCCAGTCCGGCTTGGCCCGGGTGGCCTCCGCGAGCAGCTTCTGGAGATGCGGCAGGTTGCGGGCGCGCTTGCCCAGGGCTCCGGCCAGGCTCACCACCGGCCAGTAGCGGTCGCGCTCGTTGGAGGCCTTGACCCAGCGCTCAAAGGCGCCATACAGGGCCTGCTCGCTGCCCCGGGGCAGGTCGTTCAGGCGCGGCCAGGCCAGATGGCCGCTCTGGCCCACCAGCTTGCGCTGCAGATCCAGGCTGAAGGGCAGAAAGGGCCCCTCAGGGTCGAGCGCCCCTCGTCGCAAGAGCTGCATTCCCAGCTCTTGCAGGCAGTTGCGCGTGGCCCAGGAGGTATCCCGGGCCTGCACCACGGCGTCCACCAGCTCTTGCAGGGGCTCGAGGCTCTCGGGTGCCAGGCAGCTGGCCTTGAGGCTGCTGCAGGCGGCCAGGCGCACCGGATCTTGCTCGTTTCGCAAGCGCGGCACCAGGCGTCGCAGCAGCGGGGTCAGGTCGGCCCGGTTCAGGGCGTAGCACCAGAGCAGGCGGCTGACAGCCAGAGCCCGGTCCTCGGCCAGAGCGGCCCGGGTCTCGGGCTCCAGAATCGGCTGGGCCGCTTCGATGGAGGCGCGGGCGGCCACCTCGAGCCGCAGACAGGGGTTGGTGCTGACGGCCCGCAGGCCCAGCATGCGCTCGGCTTCGCGGGTGCGAAGAGCGTGGGGAAGGCTCTCGAGCAGGTCCAGCGGCCACTCACGGGCGCTCAGGTCGGCCCCCTGGTAGGCCGCCTCGAAAGCGGCCTGGCGCCAGGAGGGGGGACAGGCCGCCAGCAGCCGGGCCACCAGCACCGGGTCGTGGGCGAAGTGACGGGCCAGGCGGTGGACGCGCTCACGCTCGAGGCGTCGGAGCCTGCGGGCCAGCTCGGGAGGGGGCGCCTGCTCGCCCCGGGTGAGCAGGGCCTCGACCTGGTCCGGGTGGCTCCTGGCCAGCAGGCCAAGGGGCAGCGGGGGAAGCTGCTCGGGCGGATGAAGCTCGAAGGCGAGCTGCAGCACCTCGCCCGGCAGGTGCTCGGCCAGCACCCGCCAGGCCTTCTTCTGCAGGTGCCAGAATCGGGCTCGTTCTCGGTCCGGCATGCTCTCGAGCTGCTGGCGCAGGAAGGCCAGCGTTGGCCGGGGATGGCGGACTGCCAGCCCGGCCCAGTTGCTCAGGCGCGGGGCCAGGCGGGGCAGGTGCTTCTCCAGGTCGTCCTGCGAAAGCGCCCGCAGCAGGTGGGCCGCCTCGCCCGGGCCGTAGCGCTCCTCCACCAGGGGGAGGAGCGCCGCCGCCTGCTCGGGGGTGGCCCGGGTGGACAGGATGGAAAGCAGTCCCGCCCGCACCGCCGGGCAGACTTTCGTCAGGGAAGGACCCAGGTCGGGGAGCTCGGGCAGGCTGCGCAGCAAGCCAAGCGCGTACGTACTCACGCTTACGCGGGGGTCAAGCAGAGCCTTGAGCAATCGCTCAGTACGGCCGCTGTGGCGGGCTCCCACCAGGGCCAGGCAGGGATGCAGCTTGTCGAGCCAGGACGAGAGGCCCGGGCTGTCGGCGTGCTCGCGGGCCACCCGCGCCACGCGCTGGACCCGGGCGTTGTAGCAGAGCCGGTCCAGCTCTTTGGTCAGGTCGGGGATGCGGGCCATGGCATGCGGGCGTTTCCATTTACGGGCCGGGAAGGCCTGCCCGGGAAATGCGCTCGGAGCTGCCCGCCCATGGCCGGCATGTCCTACGCACATCCTGGACTGACTCGGGAATGTGCCCGGAGTTGCCCGCCCGTGCGCCGGCATGTCCTGCGCACATCCCATGACGGCAGGCCCGATCGCCGAGTCCGGGGAATTCTCCCTCATGCTCAGTCGTCTCTTCGGTCTCGACCTCGAGAAGAAAGCTCTCTTCTTCCGCCAGGTAGCCACCATGGTCCGGGCCGGGCTGTCGGTCGGACGCTCGCTGGAAGGAGCCTCCAACCACACCATCGGCAAGCTGGGCAAGGACATGTCCGACAAGGTCACCCATGGCGCCTCGCTGGCCCAGGTGATGCAAGAGTACCCCCAGATGTTCACCAGTTATGAATCGGCCCTGGTGCAGGCCGGCGAGCAGGGCGGCACGCTCGAGCGCAATCTTCAGCAACTGGCCGACAGTCTCGAAAAGAGCCTTCGCTTCCAGCGCGACCTTATGAGCAAGCTGGTTTATCCGCTGTGCATCATCCACGTGGGCATCTTCATCCCCCCGCTCTATTTGCTGATCACCTCTGACCTGAAGACTTACATCCTCACCACGCTCTCAGTCTTCCTGACCTTCTGGGGCTCCATCCTGGCCCTGGTACTGATCTATCGCGTCCTCACGAACGTGCCCAGCCTGCGCCGCGTGGTGGACAGCTTCGTGCTCTACCTGCCGCTGATCGGCAGCCTGGTGATCAAGATCGCCATGGCCCGGTTCCTGGCTTGCCTGGCCCAGCTCTACGATTCGGGCTTCCTCCCGGTGGAGGCCATCAACCTGAGCGCCTCGGCCTGCGGCAACCTTGCGATGGAAGAGCGGCTGAAGTCGATCACCGCGCTCATCGACCAGGGGTCCAGCCCGGCCGTGGCCATCAACAAGTTGCACCTGCTGCCTCCCATGGTGGCGCAGCTGCTGATGACCGGCGAGGAGACGGGGGATCCGTCCGACATGCTGCGACGCTCCTCGGAGATGATGGATGAGGAAGCCCAGTACACCCTGAAGAAGGTGATGGTGCTGCTGCCCGTATTCATGATGCTTTTCATGGGCATCGTGGTGGGCGCCTACGTCATCCACTTCTACACCAAGACGCTCTCCACCATCATCGGGCAGTAAAGCCGCCCTTCTCCCTCGAAGGCGCCGCCCATGAAGACCAAAGCTGCTGTCGCGCTGGCCCCCGGCCAGCCTCTCTCCATCGAAACCGTCGACCTGGAAGGCCCCAGAGCGGGCGAAGTGCTGGTCGAGATCAAGGCCACCGGCGTCTGCCATACTGACGCCTTCACCCTGTCCGGACGCGACCCCGAGGGGCTCTTCCCCAGCGTGCTCGGGCACGAGGGGGCGGGGGTGGTGCTCGAGTGCGGGTCCGGCGTGACCAGCCTCAAGCCGGGCGACCACGTGATCCCCCTCTACATCCCCGAATGCCGCCAGTGCAAGACCTGTCTTTCCAACAAGTCCAACCTGTGCACGGCCATCCGCGATACCCAGGGCAAGGGGCTGATGCCCGACGGCACGAGCCGCTTCTCGCTCAACGGCGAGAAGGTGCACCACTACATGGGCTGCTCCACCTTCGCCAACCACATCGTGCTGCCCGAGATCGCGCTGGCCAAAATCCGCTCTGACGCCCCCTTCGACAAGGTGTGCTATATCGGTTGCGGGGTCACCACCGGCATCGGAGCGGTGATCAACACGGCCAGGGTGGCCCCCGGCGACCGGGTGGTGGTCTTCGGACTGGGCGGCATCGGCCTCAACGTCATCCAGGGGGCTCGCATGGCCGGCGCCCACCAGATTGTGGGGGTCGACCTCAACCCCGCCAAGCGCGCCCTGGCCGAGAAGTTCGGCATGACCGACTTCGTCAACCCGGCCGAGGTGGAAGGCGACCTGGTGGCCCACCTGGTCCAGCTGACCGAAGGCGGGGCCGACTACTCCTTCGAGTGCATCGGCAACGTAAAGGTGATGCGCCAGGCCCTGGAGTGCACCCACAGAGGTTGGGGAACCTCGGTCATCATCGGGGTGGCCGGGGCCGGCGAGGAGATCGCCACCCGGCCCTTCCAGCTGGTGACCGGCCGGGTCTGGAAGGGCACGGCCTTCGGCGGGGCCAGGGGACGGCGCGACGTTCCCCGGATTGTGGACTGGTACATGCAGGGCAAGATCAACATCGATGACCTGATCACCCACACGCTGCCCCTGAGCGAGATCAACCACGCCTTCGAGCTGATGCACGAAGGCAAGTCGATCCGCAGTGTGATCACGTTCTGAGCCTGGCCTACCAGCTTCGGGGGCAGGGGACTCCGGTGCTGATGATCCAGGGGGTGGCCACCACCGGCTCGGCCTGGCAGCCGCAGGTGGAAGGTCTGTCAGCCGATCACGCTCTGCTGACTTTTGACAACCGGGGCATCGGGAAGAGCCCGCTGCGCGAGCCGATCAGCATCGAAGCCATGGCCGCCGATGCGCGCGAGCTGCTCGATGAGGTCGGTTGGGAGCAGGCCCACGTGGTCGGTCACTCGATGGGAGGGTTAATCGCCCAGCAGCTGGCCCTGGATCATCCCGGCCGGGTGAAGAGCCTGGCCCTCCTGTGCACCTTCTCGCGGGGGCCCGAGGCGGCCCGGCTGACGCTCCAGACCTTGCGTCTGGGCCTGCGCACCCGGCTGGGCACCCGGGCCATGCGCCGCAACGCCTTTCTGGACATCCTCTGGTCGCGCCAGGGGTTGGCCGGCCACGACCGGGAGGCCCTGGCCCGGGACCTGGCCCCCGTGCTCGGGCGCGATCTGGCCGACAATCCGCCCATCGCCCTGCGCCAGCTCCAGGCCATGCGGCGCCACGACCTCTCCAGCCGGTTGTTTGCGGTCAGTGTACCGACCCTCGTGGTCAGCGGAGACGAGGATCCCATCGCTTTGTGGCCGTTCGGACAACACCTGGCCGAGCTGATCCCGGGAGCCCGCTATGTCAAGCTCGACCACGCCGCCCACGGGCTCACCCTGGAGTGGCCCGAGCGGGTCAACCAGCTCTTGCGCGAGCACTTCAACAAATGACCGCCCTCAATTCCGTCAGGTCGTGGGCCAGGGCATCGGCCCTGGCCAGCTCGGCCGGGGGGCCAAATCCCCAGCCGCAGGCGATGGTGTAGAGCCCGTGAGCTCGGCCTGCCTCAAAGTCGCTCTCCCGGTCGCCGATCATGGCGGCCGGGCCCTTCAGCTCACGCAGGGCCATTCCCACCAGCGCCGGCTTGCCGCCGAGCGGGTCGTCATCCACGCAGAAGGCCACGTGCATGCACTCGTTCAGCCTGCTCGACTCGAGAGCGGCCTGCATGTAGCCCCGGCCGGCGTTGGTGACCAGACCGAGGCGACGTCCGCCGGCAAAGAGCTCCCGCATCAGCTCCAGGATGCCCGGATACAGGGGCGCGCTCTGGCGCAACTCGGCGATCTCGCGCTGGCGCAGCCGGTCCACCCAGGCCGCGGGGGCCGACTCGGGCAGCAAGCCCCGGTAGTACTCCTCCTCGGGCCGGCCGATCAGGCCCAGGATCTGCTCCTCGGCGGGTAAGGGGCAGCCCAGCTCGCTCAGCGCGGCCCGGGCCGCCTCCAGGGCCAGGCGGCCTGAGTCGAGCAAAGTTCCATCCAGGTCAAACAGCAGGGTCGGGAAGCGCACAGTGAGAATTCCTCTCGTTCATGGCTTGGACACGCGAACAGCGCCTCCCTGCGGCCTCCCCGCAGGGCCCCGCCTTCCGGCGAACGGGCGAGGCGGCCCGCGATTCCACCCCCTCGCCGCAGTTCTCCCACGGAATGCCGGTGGTGCGCCTGAGCGAGCTAGGCCGCGAGCAGCGCACCCAGATCTTGCGGGTGCCCTTCTTCTCGCCCAGTCTGGGCCTGCGCCGCTGGCTGGCGCTCAAGCTCCCCCCGGGCTACCAGCCGGGCCAGGAATTGCCCGTGGTCTACTGTTTTCGTGGTCATCACTTCGAGTGGGTTTCAGTCCGCGAGGATGCTTCGCGCCAGAATCCGCTGCCTGCCCAATTCGAGCAAGCGGTCCAGGAGGCTCGACTGCCGCCCGCCATACTGGTCTTCCCCTGCTTTGGGTCGGACGATCGCAAGATGTTTGCCATCGCGGCCAACTGGAGCTACCCGCGAGCCATTCCCGCCCAGCGCGGCATGGGCCTGGGGCGTTTCGAGGATTACCTGCTCGAAGACCTGATGCCCCAGCTCGAGCGTTCCCTGGGGCTCTACAATCCGCGCCGCATCGCCATAGGCTTCTCGCTGGGCGGTTTGCTGGCCATGCAGCTCTCGCTGCGTCATCCCCACCTGTTCACCGACGTGGGCACCTACGACGGCAGCTTTTTCGACCATCCGGTGCGCCCGGACGACTCCATCCTCAGCTATGGCATCTTCGAGCCCATTTTTGGTTATCCCAGGAACGCCGAGCTGGTTGCCGAGCACAGCCCCCTGGCCCTGCTCCAGAGCCCCGGTCCCGAGCATCACAGGGTGCGCTTCTACGTGCAGAGTGGACCCGAGCGGGCCGAGCCCAATGACTCGAACTTCTATCGTTGCCGCCAGGTCGTGCAGGCCCTGGAAGCGGCCGGGATCACCAACCACCTCCCCCAGGTGGTGGAGGATGGGAACCACAACTGGTACACGGCCGACCGCTTCGCGATGTCCATCCTGGAGTTGGCGCTAAAGAGCTAGAGTTGCTCCTGCAGGGCCTGCGAAGCCCGCCGGATATCGTAGCGGATGAGGCCCAGATTGATGTCCTGGTTGGTCAGCACCAACAGGTAAGTGACTTCGTTGATGTTCTTGAAAAACAGATGTCCGCCGTTGGCTTCCATGCTGAGCATATCCAGCTCGCCTCGCTCGAAACGCTCCATCATCCCCGACTCGACCGAGGAGTAGAGCTCGGCGGTCGTGGCGCCCAGAAAGTCGGGGTCTTGCTCGGTGCTGCCCGCGCTGGCGATCACCAGCCCGTCCTTGCCGACGATCAGGCTGCCCTGCACGCCAGGGGTCTGGTTCAAAACCTCGAGGATGTCTTCCATCGAATCAGAGTCCTTTCCGGGTCTATTGGAATACCGAAGCCAGCATCTGGGCCGCGCTGATGAGCTTGTGGTGCCAGACGTCGCGTGGGATGTCGGGGGCAAGCAGGGTGATCATCACCGCTTCTTTATCCAGGGGAATCACGCTGAACCAGCGCGTCTCGGTGCGCAGCAAGAATTGCCGAGCAGGGGCCATCTCAAGGCGATCAAGGGCGTGCTCGGAATCGACCATGGCCTGAGTCAGGACCACGCCGAGCACTTCGAGGTTGAGCTCCTCCTCGACCTGATAGTCGATGGGCAGGCCGTCGCGCGAGGTCACCAGGTTCCCCTGCACTCCCTCGAGGCGGCCCAGATCTTCCATGACTTTCTTCAAGATTGCCTCGCGCAAGACCAGCTCCCCGGGCAGCGAGGAGGCACCGTCCTCGTGCTCGCGATGCACCCGCGACTCGTGCACCAAAAGGTGCAGGTCGTCGATGGCAGGCTGGATGAAGAGCCGAGACTGGCCTCCCTCCACTCCCAGAGAGGCCAGCCAGCCCAGCTCACCCTCCTCGGTGGCACGCGCAAAGGCATCATAGAGGGTGGACTGAAGCGCCGCCACCAGCGGAGCATCCGAGACGGTCTCCAGCTTGCCTGCGACCATAAGTCCCTCGCGGCTGGCCAGACCGGCCGAGCAGCCTTCCACTTCGAGCACTTCGCTCAAGAGCTCTTCCACTTCCTTGACCCGGGTGGTCAACCCCTGGGTCTGGAGATCCTCGAGAATGTGGCGCAGAACCTGCTCCAAACGCTCCTCATTAGTGCGCTCGTGCTCGGGCAGGCCCATCATCTCCGGCACCAGCTCCTCGCCGAAGGTCATCTCCTCGGCCGCCGTGGCCTCCTCGAGCACGGTCTCCTCTTCGAGCAGCGCATCGATGTCGAGCGCGACGCCTTCGTCTTCCAGAAGCGACTCGTCCACCTCGAGCCCCTCGTCGAAATGCTCGGTCAGGTCATCGAGTGTCGAGACCAACTCCTCCTCGTTCTCCAGGGAGACTGACGACGAACCCAACTCGTCCTCGCTCTCGTCCCCGAGCGGTCCGGCCGAAACCGAGACGTCGACGTCCTCGAGCAACTCGCCCACCAGAGCGTCGATATCGTCGGGCAGAGTCGAGGATACGCCCACGTGATGGGTGACCTGGGCCTCGACCTCCACCTCGGGCTCATCCGGCTCGGCCACCGGCTCCTCGGGGGCCGGGCCCAGCAGATGCTCGCCCACCAGATCGGCCACCCTGAGCACCGTGAGTTGCTCGAAACGGGAAAGCAAACGCAGCACGTTGGCGGTGGAGGACCGCTCCATGACCTCCTTGAGGCGCGCCTCAAGGGTGGACAGGTCATCCACCACAACCACGGATGGCTCCTTGTGATTCAGGCGCAGCAAGACCTGGGTGGCATCGCGGTTGAGCTGCTGTGGGCAGATCAAGAAGGCGGCGTCAGGCTGGAAGTAACGGGCCCGAGTCAGGAATCGGAACGCCTGATCGGGAGCCACCGAGTCTTCCTGCACCTCAAAGAAGAGCAAGGCTCCCTGGTAGGCGACAAAGAGGTCGAGAATGTAGGCATCGCGCTCAGAGATCCAGAGGATATCCTGCTCGGCGATGCCGCAGCGCTGCAACTCGCGGGCCACCAGAAATGCCAGCCAGATGTTGGCCTGGGCCAGCCGCCGGCCCCGCTCGGTGAGAGTGAGCAGTTGCTCGACGCGCTCTTCCATAATGGGACGACCCGAGAGGAAGTTCTTGAAACCGCGACTGGAGGCCTCCTCGAGCGCCTCGTAAGACTCGGTGCGCAGCAACTTGTTGCCGGTCTCGCGATCGAAGACCTCGAAGACCCTGGTCACCAGGCCCATCCGGTCGAGCTCATTGGCGTGGGCTTCGAGCTGACCGGCCTGACGCTTGCCAGGAAAAGCCGACAACAGCTGTCCCGGGCGCTTGCGCACTTCATTGAGCAGCAGTCGCAGCCCCCGATTGGAGAGCACCTCGGCCGCTTCCAGGTCGGACGCGCTGGCCCGAAACGGCTCGGCGTCCTCGAGCATCATGCGGAAACGGTCCGAAACGCTGGGCATGGGAGCCCACTTCTTGCTTCCCAGAATTTCCTCGATGGCTGCCCGGAAGTCCAGGAAGATAGAGCTCTCCGGACCGGAGACCGCTCCCACCTCGAGACTCTTGCGGTCGCCGCCCACCAGGTAGTAGAGCACCTCCCCGCCTGGAGCCAGGAACATCTCCCCCCCGCTCCGGTTGGGCTTGATCTCCAGGCCCAGCGTTCGCCGGAAGCCCAGGGCCACGTCGGTGACCAGGGGCTGGAACTGGCTGCACAGATGCTTCCAGAGACTGTCCTCCAGCTCAGTGCTGACGCGCGCGGTGACGCGCTCACGGACTAGATGCATGTCTTCCTCCAGCTCATTCTCAGCGACGACAGGAGCGGGTCGACCAATCAGCGCCCGCCGCGGCTGGTTCCAGCCCCCAGACGATCGAGGTCGCGCTTGAACCGTTTCTTGAAAGCCTCCGAGCGTTTCCGGACCGCAACGCGATATCCCTCTTGCAACTGCTCGATGCACTCGTTCTTCATCTTCATGCGCTCGTAGACCAGGGCCAGGTTGTAGCGGGCATTGAGGTCGGTCGGGTCGATCTGCAGACAACGCCGGTAAGACTCGATGACTTGCTCCCAGCGCCCCTTCTTGGAGTAGGCCACGCCCAGATTGTACTGACTCTTGGAGTCTGTGGGGTTGAGGCCGATGGCCTTCTGGTAAGCCTCAATGGCCTCGTCGAGGCGGTTGGCGCCGGCATAGGCGATACCCAGGTGGCTATAGCCCTCGGCCAGGTACGGGTCGAGGGCCACCGAGCGCTTTAGAACTTCGATAGCGCCGTCATAGTCGCCCTGCCGAAAATGCACCAGGCCCAGTTTGATCAGATGGTCGGGCTGACGCGGCTCGAGATCGGCCGCGACCCGGAAGGCCTGGGCGGCCTCGGCCCAGTTGCCCTGCTGCATGTAGATCAGGCCGATCTCGGAGTGGGGACGGGCCCAGCCGGGATTGGCTTCGATGGCCAGTTGGAGGGCTTCCAGCGCCTGCTCGAACTTGCCTTTGCGCAGTAACACGGTGCCCAGGCCGGCGTGGGCTCGGGCGCAGTTCTCGTCCATTGCCAGCGCCTTCTTGAAGAAGCCCTCGGCCTGCTCCCAGCGGCGGGCGGCCGCCTGGGCCTCGCCCATGCGAGCCAGGGTATCGGGCGAGCCGCGCAGCTCGAGGGCCCGCTCCAGCGCCTGAATGGCCAGCCGGCTGTCATCTCGCTTGAGGTAAGCCTGGCTGATGACGATCTGCATGTCCGGGTTGGTGGGGTCGAGATCCACCGCGCGCTGGTACTCCTCGATGGCCAGATCGAGCTCGCCTCGCTGCTCGTACAGTCGTCCGAGCTCGACCCGGGCCGAGGCGAAGTCGGGGTACTCGTCGAGCAGGTGGTGCAACTCCTTGACCGGGTCCTCGGCGTCGGAAACCTGAGCCAGGCAGGCCGCCCGTTGGAATCGGATGGACAGGCGGCGAGGATCGATGCGCAGCGCTTCCTGAGTCTCTTGCAGGGCCAGCTCGACTTTGCCCTGGAGCAGATACATCCGGCCCATCTGGTAGCGCAGGGAGGCCTCGTCCTCATAGGTGACCGAGGCCTGGGCCAGCTCGGCCTCGGCTGCCGGCCAGTGGTGCAGGTCGATGTGGATGAGAGCCCGCCGGAAGGCGATGTCGCTATGGCTGGACTGGTTCTCCTCGGCCGAGGCCAGCGCCTCGAGCGCATCTTGAGCCCGACCCAGAGCCTGCAGGGCCACTCCCCGCTGGTAGTAGAACTCGCCCAGCTCCTCGGCCGGGGGCTCGAGCTCGAGGGCCCGGCCCAGATGCCGAGCCGCCTCACTGTAGCGCCCGCCCTTGAGCAGGACCAGGCCCAGGTAGCCGGGGATATCCCACCGCTCCGACTCCAGCTCGAGGGCCTGGCGGAAGAGGCGCTGGGCCTCGTCGAGCTCTCCCAGGTCGTAGTGGGCTCGCCCCAGAAAAAAGAGCGCGTCGCAGTGCTCGGGCTCGTGCTTGAGGCAGGTGCCGAGTGCTTCACGGGCCGCCTCGAACTGGCGAGCGCGCCACTGGGTGTAGCCCAGCTCGAAGTGGCTCTGAGCTCGCTTGGAATTGAGTGAGATGGCGGCCTGGTAGTGGGCGATAGCGGCCGGCAGATCGCCCAGAAGCCGGCAGGTCTCGGCCAGGTCCACCAGGTATTCCAGGTTGTGGGGCTCGGAGCCGTGGGCCCCCTCGAGGAAGCGACGAGCCTCCTTGAGGCTGCCCAGCTCGCGCTCGACCAGTCCAGCTTCGTAAGCTGCTGCTGCCAGACCGCTCTCCAGCTCGAAGGCTCGAGCGAAGTGATCACGCGCTTCGCGATCTGCGCCCAGGCGCCGCAAAGCCAAACCAGCGCGATGATGGGCGTCGGCCCAATAAGGATGGATGTCCAGCGCCCGGTTGTAAGCCCGCACGGCCAGGGTGGGCACCTCCAGCGCGTCGTAGATGCGCCCGAGCAGAAAGAGCGCCTCGTAGGAGTTGGGGTTCAACTCGACGGCTCGACGCACTTCCTCGGCCGCCTGGTCGTGGTTGCCCAGCTCGAACAAAGCCTGACCCAGCGCCAGCGAGACGAAAGCATTGTGCGAGTTCAGCTCGAGAGACTTGCGATAGCTCTCGAGCGCCTCCTCGAAGCGTCCCATGCCGGCCTGCGCCTGCCCCATCCAGAAATAGATCTGGCTCTTCTCGGGCTTGAGAAGCAGGGCTTTGCGATAATGGCTGATGGCCAGGTCAAGCTTGTTCAACTCGGCGTAAGCCTTGCCGAGCGAGGAGCAGATCTCGGCCGAGTTGGGGTCCATCGTGAGCGCCTTCTGATAACGCTTGATGGCAAGGTCGAGGCGACCGAGACGCACATAGGACAGACCCAACCGGTAGTGAGCCTCGGACAAGTTGGGATCGAGCTCGATGGCGCGTTGATAACGCTTGTTTGCCTCGTCAAAATTGCCCAGCCGGGCGTGGATGTTGCCCAGCTCGAAATGGCTGCGAGGGTCTTCTGGCTCGAGGTCGACCGCGGTGGAGAACTCGCCCCGGGCCGCACCCAGCTTACCCAGACGGGCGAAGACCAGGCCCAGGTTGTAGTGTACCTCGGCGTCGTTGGGGTCCAGGTCGATGGCTTTGTGGAACTCCTGCACCGATTGCTCGAATCGGCCCATCTGGAAGTAAGCCATGCCCAGGTTGTTGTGGGTGTAAGGGTCGTTCGGATCGAGGTGGATGGCCCGTTGGAACTGGGCGATGCAGCCGTCGAGATCGCCCATCCGGGCATAGGCTCGGCCCAGGTTGTAATGGAAATAGGCCTCTCCCGGCTTGAGCTCGATGGCTTTCTGGAAGTTCTTGATGGCCGACTGGAAGTCGCCCACCGCCGAGCGGGCCAGACCTAGATTATAGTAAGCAAAGGCGTGGGCCGGGTCCATCCGGACCGAGGCCTCGAAAGACTCGATGGCCTGGTCGGTCTTGCCCATCTTGACCAGGCAGAGGCCCAGGTTGAAGTGGGCCTCGGGATTCTCGGGCTGCAATTCGATGACCTGGGTGAACTCATCGATGGCCTGCTCGGTCTTGCCCTGGCGAAAATACACCAGGCCCAGGTTGAAGCGGGCATCGGCGTTGCGAGGGTCTTTCTTGACGATCTTGAGAAAGTCGTCCACACCCTGGAGGCGCTCGAGCTCTTGCTGAATCCGGCGCTCGCCGGTCGAGTCATTTTGATTCTGGACGATCTTGAGGGCGACCTGAAGCTCGGTGATGGCCTTCTCGCGCAGGCCCTTGCGCTCATAAGCAAGGCCCAGGTTGTAGTGGGCCCGCACGAAATTGGGCACCAGCGCCAGAACCTCTTGCCACTCGCGAATGGCGGCCTCGATGTTTCCCTGACGGAAGTAAGCGGTACCCATCTCGTAGTGGCCCTGAACGTGCTCAGGGTTGAGCACCAGCACTCGCTGGTACTCGCGAATTGCCGCGTCAAGCCGGTTCTCGTAGAGATGCTGATTGCCGAGCCGATAATGATACTGGACCTCATCGGCAGCACCCAGCCCTATCGAGTCCTGTGCGGACGGTTTACGCTCCACCTTTGACTACCTTCATCACAACTGTTTGCCCCTGACGGTATCGAGAAAAAAGGGCAATCTGCCCCGGAAGGCAGGCTTTCACAAGGCTCTGGAATTTTCCTCCACCCGGCGCCCTCGGCGGGGGTCTTCCCAAGCAGAGCGCGAATCGGTATATTCTGCCTATGCTGGCGCGCACACCAGGAAGAACTCTCGCCCTGACGGTTCTGCTCCTTTTTGGGCTGGCCCTGGCTCAAGAGGAGATGGCCCTTTACGCCAACGGGGTGCGTATCGCCGCTCCATGCCTGGTGCGCGAAGGGGTAGCCTATGTTCCGGCTCAGGCTCTGGCCGGAGCGCTGGGCATCAGCGTGCAGTGGAACTCCAACCTGAACCAGGTCAAGATCAACGGGGTCACCATCGAGGCCACACCTGTGATGCAAGAGGGCCGCGTCTACGTTCCGGTCGAGGCTCTGGCCCGGGCCGCCGATACCACGGTCGAATGGGACGGGGCCAACCGCCGCATCCTGCTCAACACGAAGGGCGGTCCTCCCCCCCCGCCGGCACCAACAGCCGTAAAGACCCCCCTGCCCGCTTTTACCCCCACAGTGGACCCCTACGGTCCCTCGGCTCCTCCCCCGCGACCGGTCACAGCTCGCGGAGTCAATCCCAATGTCGTCTCCGACCCCTCCTGGGTGAGCCCGGGGGCTGTTCCCTCCATCGCTCAGAACCTGCCGCCCAACATGCGCGCCCCCATTCTGGATATGACCCTGCCCTCTCCGACCACCGCGCCCATGACCGGCGAATACATCGCTCAGAGCGGCAACCCTGGCGTTTCACCCGCTCCCACCCAGCCGCGCGCGATCGGTGACGTGTTCGTGCCTCGCAGCTCGCAAAACTCAATCTTCATGGTCACGGTGACCAACCTCCAGTCGGTCAACTCGCTCAAGGAATTCTACAAGCCCCGGGGTGGCCACAAGTTCGTCATCGTCTACCTGTCGCAGCAGAACATTTCCAACGAGGTCCAGATCTACACGGGCAAGTTCAACCTGGTGGACCAGTCGGGCAACGCCTATAACGGATTGGACAACCTCAGTAATTTCTGGTTGGTGGTGCTGCGCCCCCACGGCATCAACTTCGGCTACCTGGTCTTCGAAGTTCCTCAGGAGTCGGTGCCGGCACAGATCGTGCTGACTACCGCCAACCAGCCCCCGCTCTCGCTACCCCTGCAGTGAGCCTGGGAGCGCAGCCGGAAACCCACTTGACACACGTTTCCGGCTGCGCGACACCCAACAGATTATGCTGGAAGTCCGGCCGCCGGCAATCGCTTGGGGGGTCTGCGGCCGGGCTTCCAGCGGGGGAATCGCATTCTCGAGAGAAGGTATCCTTCGTGGGCAAGCTCCTCCTGGCCCTGGCGGCCGTCCTCACTCTGCTACTTCCGGCTCGAGCCCAGGAAGAAGTGCCTTTCTGGCACGCTCTGCGGGGCTCGCGCGGCGAAGCTCTTCAGCGCCTGGTGGAGGATTACAACCGGGCCCAACCCGGTTCTCGCATCGTGGCCACCTTCAAGGGCGCCGAGCAGCCGGGCGGCAACGACTACGCCGCCCTGAACCGGGCCCTCCTGGAAAGTCTGGCGCTGGGACAACCACCCGTTCTGGCCCAGGTCTACGAGAACTGGACGCCCCAGTTGATCGAGATCGGGGCCCTGACCCCGCTCGACAGCTTCTTCGAGGGCCCGAACCCGATGACCGCCGCGGAGCAGCTTGACTTTGTCACCGTCTTTCGCGACGCCAACCGCTTCCAGGGCCGCATGGTGACCCTTCCGTTCAACAAGAGCATCTACGTTCTCTACTACAACCGGCCGCTGTTCGAGAAGCTGGGCCTGTCTCCGCCTCGAAGCTACCAGGCTCTGAGCGAGACGGCCCGCATCATCCACAAGAAGACGGGGCTGCCGGGCCTCGTGGCCGAGCCGACCGTGGACCTCTTTGGCCACTACCTGGTGGCTCACGGCGGCAGCTTCGTGGTAGGCGATCAGGCCGTCTTCGGCGGCCCCCTGGGAGAGCAGGGAATGAGCTTCTGGGCCAGCCTGGCCAGCGAGCACAGCTCGGTGTTCGCCCCCGACGCCTCGGAGCGGTTCGGACGAGGACAGGCGGGCATGTACATCGAGACCACCTCCAAGCTGGCCAGCCTGGAGCGTAATCTACCCGAGCTGGGCGTGGCCCCGCTGCCCCGCGGCAGCGCCCCGGCGGTGCAGGCCGCGGGCACCAACCTGGCCATCTTCTCACAAGCCACCCCTTCGAGCCAGAAGGCCGCCTGGGGCTTCGTCAGGTGGGTGACCTCGCCCGAGATCACCGCCCGCTGGGCCACCGAGACGGGCTACCTGCCGGTCCGGCTCTCAGCCATCCAGAGCGCGGACTACCAGGCCTTCCTCAAGCAGCACCCCAACTATGCCGTAGGCTTGAGCGAGTTGAGCCATGCCGTCGTGCAACCCCGAACGCCCGCCTGGGAGTCCATCCGGGGCATTCTCGATGACGCTCTGACCCTCTCGGTGAGCGGCAAGCTGCCTCCCCAGGAAGCCGTGCAGCGAGCCCTGGCTCTCGCCAACGAAGTGCTGACCCGACTGCAGGGCAAACCTTGAGCCACCTGCTGATCATCGCGGTGGCCCCGGCCATCGCCCTGATGTATTTCTTCTGGCTCAAAGACCGCTACGAGCCCGAGCCGCGCAACAAGATCGTGTTGGTGATGTTTCTGGGAGCGCTGTCGGTCATCCCGGCCATCATCCTCGAGACGCTGGGCAGCCGTTTCGCGGACGTGGCGGAAGAAGGGGTGCCCCCCCTGATCCAGCTGTTCGTGCACACCTTCATCGTGATCGCGCTGGTCGAGGAGCTGGGCAAGTTCGTGGTGGTGCGGCTCACTCTTTACCGTGATCCCGAGTTCGACGAGCCTTATGACGGCATCGTTTACTGCGTGGCCGCCTCGCTCGGCTTTGCGCTGCTCGAGAACATCCTCTACGTGCTCACCAGTGGCGTGGGAGTTGGCATTCTGCGCGCCCTCCTGGCCGTGCCGGCCCACGCGCTTTTCGGCGTGGGCATGGGCTACTTCGTCGGACAGGCTCGCTTTGCGACCAGCAAGGCAGTCGAAAACCAGCTGCTCTTGATCGGCCTGGCCGTAGCCACGGTGATGCACGGCGCCTACGACTTCGTGCTCTTTTCCGCTCGACCGTTGTTGATGCTGAGCGTGCTGCCGCTGATGGTCTTCTTCTGGATCTTCGGGCTTCACCTGGTCAAGAAGGGCGTCGCGCTCTCCCCCTTCCAGCACCGGCACAACCAACCCGCTCCCGCCCCCCTGGGAGGGCCGCTGCCGATCCTTTTGTGCTCGGGCTGCCAGGCCAGCCTGATGCCGGGGTCCGGTTTCTGTATGGCCTGCGGCCTGGCGGTGACGCGGGGCTGCCCCTCATGCCGACTTCCCCTGCACGCCCATTCGCTTTTTTGCGGTCATTGCGGCCACCAGCTCGCCTGATCTGAGGATGCGTCGCCTGCTCAAGAGCCTTCAAGCGCGCACCGACGAGCTGGTGCTGGCGTTCATCGCCTTCTTTCTCTTCTTCGTGGCCACGAACACCCAGACGGGCTGGCTGTTCGTGGTCAGCTCGCTGATCGGGGGCGTGCTGGGGGCGAGCTTCTTCAGCTCGCGGGCCACTCTGGCAGGCCTGCGGGTGCGGGCCCTGCCCAGCGCGCCCGTTTTCGCCGGCCAGACGGCCCGGCTGCGCCTGGAGATCGACAACCCGCTCCCCCGCTCGCGCAGGTTTCTCACGGTCTCGGCCGGCCAGGTCCCGGTGGTGCTCAGCTCTATTCCTGCCCGCGGGCGCGTGGTGGCCGAAGTGGAGGTGGACTGCCCGCGCCGGGGCGCGTTCCCCGTCCCCCCTATCCAGCTCTATTCGGCCACCCCCTTCGGACTGTTCGGTGTCACCCGGGTACACCGCCCCGAGGGAGAGCTGGTGGTCTACCCGCGCGGACCTCTCCTCGAGCACACCGCACTGACGCAGGCGGCTCCCCGGCGGGCCTACTCGGCCCGCACCCACAACCGGGCCGGCTCGAGCTATGATTTGCGCCGCATCCGTCCCTATGAGCCGGGTGAGGACATTCGCGCCGTGCACTGGCCCCTGACAGCTCGCACCGGCCAGCTGATGATCCGCGAGCACCAGGAATCCAGCGCCCGCCGACTCAGCCTGGTGCTGATCAACGGCGCGGCCAGCGCCACGGGCGGCGATCCGCCTCCCCTGGAGCTGGCCGTCGACGCGGCCGCCTCGCTGGTCGAGCTGGGCCTGCGCCAGGGTCTGGCAGTGCGCCTGCTGGCGGCACGCCAGGGGCAGATCGTTGAGAGCACCGGCAGCCAGGCCCACTCCCATTTCGAGATGCTGGCCCGGCTCACGGCCGAACCGCTGGATGGCTCGGAAATCCTGCGCCTGGCGGCCGAGAAGGCCGAGCCTCAGGGCTCGCTGCTCATCCTGGCCGCCTCGCCTCTGGGCCAGGACGGCTGGGCGGAGGCCCGCCGTAAGCGACTTGACCTGACCGTGCTGGCCTTTCACACCGGCCCCCACACCTTTCCGGCCAGCGTCTCGCTGCGCCGCGTGCAACCCGGAGACGACCTGCTCGAGGTGCTGTCGAGCCGATGAGACTGCTGCGCAACTGGATCGAGTTCCTCAAGCGCCAGGTCCACCCGCCCGAGAGCTCGATCCCCTTTCGGGTGGTGGTGGCGCTCGCGGTGCTCATCGGCATCGTGGCCACATGTCACCAGCTGGAGTGGCCCGCCTACGGCTTTCTGACCATGGTGTTGACTCCGGTCGGCTTTGCGGTCAGCTACCAGATGCGTCAGGCCAACACCTGGCTGATCAAGGCCCTGCTCTCGGTGGGCATGGTGCTTGCTCTCCTGCAGTTCTTCGCCCATCTCGGCGCCAGCACGTGGGACCCCCGGCTGCCCCTGGCCGAGCTGCTGCTCTGGCTACAGACTCTGCACAGCTTCGACCTGCCCGCCCGTCGCGATCTGAATTACTCGCTTCTGGTGGGACTGATCTTGATCTCGCTGGCTGCGGTGCTCTCCACGGGGATGCTCTTCGTGCTCTATCTTCTGGCCTTCGCACCGGTGGCGCTGCTGGCCCTGCACTACAGCTATCTCTCCCGGTTGGGCGAGTTGAGCAGGCGACCTCCCCCGCAGCTCGTGCTGCTCAGCGAGCTTCCCGCCGCGGGCCTTCGCACGGCCGGCTCGACCGTGGGCCTCTTGCTGTGCGCCGTGGTAATCTTCCTCCTGCTGCCCCGCTACGAAGGGCTTCGCTTGCGAGCGCTGCCGGTGAGCTGGGACATCCAGTTTGGCCTGCCACGCACCTCGCAGGGCGAGGTCGTCAACCCCTCCTACCCTGACTTCGACCCCAACCGCCCCGGTATTCTCCAACAGGACAACTACGCCGGCTTCAATCCCGTCGTCAACCTCAACGCCCGCGGAGAGCTGAGCGACGAAGTGGTCATGAGCGTGCGCTCCTCGGACTGGACCTACTACCACGCCCTGGCCTTCGATCTCTATGACGGCCGGAGCTGGTCTCTCTCAGACAACGAGCTCGAGACCCTGGTGGTGGAGAACCCGCCCCTGATGATTCCCCTCGAGGGGCGCGGCGATCGCCAGATCGTGCAGATCTTCACCATCCAGCGGCAGTTGCCCAATCTGATCTTCGGAGCCTACCAGCCCTACCAGCTCTTCTTTCCCAGCACCGAGATCTATCTCGACAAGCAATTGTCGCTGCGCAGCCCCTTCCCCCTGGAACAAGGCATGACCTATTCGCTGATCAGCCTGAGCCCCCGCGTTCCTCCCCGTCGCCTCAAGAAGATCTCCAGCCGTAAGACCCACCCGCCCCCGCTGCGCCCCTTTCTGCAGCTTCCCGAGCTCTCTGCCCGGGTCAAGAAGCTGACCCACGACCTGACCGATGGCTTTACCAGCGATTACGAGAAAGCCTCGGCCCTGTGCCTGCATTTGCAGCAGAGCTATCGCTACACGCTGGACATCCCGCCCTTCCCCCGGGACTCGGAGATGGTGGATTACTTCCTCTTTGAGCAGAAGGCAGGGTATTGCGAGCAATTCGCCACGGCCATGACGGTGATGTGTCGTGAGGCGGGTATTCCCAGCCGATACGTCAACGGGTATCTTCCGGGCACTTACAATCCCTTTACCGGCGCTTACGAGGTCAAGAACAACGAGGCCCACGCCTGGACCGAAATTTTCATTCGCACCGTGGGCTGGGTTGCTTTTGACCCCTCGCCGGGCTTTGTGGCCAATCCGGAGTTCGAGCAACCGGTGCGCAGCCGCTGGCTGCTCACCACCCTGCTCGACTATCTCAAGAGCAAGGTCAGCCCGGACGACCTGGCCGTGGTGCAGGGCTGGACAAACCGGATCCTGCGGGCCTGGTGGCTGGCAGCCCTGGCCCTGGGCCTGTGGGGCCTCTTTCGGGCCGTCGCCTGGGCCGGCCGACGCAGTGGTCGCCTGGGCCGCACCGCTCGGCGCGCCTCGCGGGCCCTGGCCAGGGCCCTGGGACGCGGTCCGCGCACCCCGCGCGAGGAGGTGCTGCAGCTTTACCGCGAGATGGAAGAGCTCCTGGCCGTGAGCGGACGCGCTCGTCCTCAACACGTGACCCCTCGAGCCTTCGCTCGCAATCTGAGCCAGCCCGGCGTGGAGAAATTGACTGCCTGTTTTGAAATTGCTCGTTACTCCGATCTCGAAGTCAGTCAATCCCTGGTTCGAGACTGCCGAGAGGCTCTCGAAAGCTTGCAGGAAGTTATTTCCTTACAACACTCCGGATCTTCTGCTCCCCGGTAGGAGAGATTTGACGATGGGGAGAAGTTCGATTCCAGGAGAGCGTTTTCGATCGCTCCCCTCCAGTCGCTTCATTGCCAGTATCTCGGGGGGTGGCCAGCAGCGGGGGCTTGGCCTGCAATTTGCAGGCTTATTACACAATAAGCGATGTCACCCAGATCGAATCGTAATCAAGGAGCAGTCACGCTGATGGAAGAAAAAGAGGAGCTGAACCGGGAGAAACGTCCCTATCGCAGCCCGGTCGTTCGCGAGCTCGATGAGCTGATTTCCGAACGACTGCGGGTTCTACGCCAGGGCCTCTTCGTGCCGACTCATGGGGAGAGCATCGGCAAGAAAGAACGGCGCAACCGCCAGCGAGAGGTTCTGGCCAACGAGATGGGGGTCAAGCCCGAGTTTGTCGAGATGGTTGAGAATCGTCGCAAGCGAATGAGCGCTTCCCATGTCCTGCTGCTGCAACGGCGCTTCCAACTCGACGCAGACTTCTTTGCCGACGAGAAGGCCCGCTTGCCGCTGGTCTTCATCGTCGAGCAGCAGCAACAGGAGATCGCCCAGCGAATTGAGATCCTGGGAGGGGCCAGCGGCTTCCTCGGCCGCCAGCGGGCCGTCCCCCAGCGCCGTCGCACCAGCACCGGCGGCTGGATGAAGGGGCTGCCCCGTCGCGCCAAGACGCCCGAGCAGGCGGCCCTGATCGCCGCCTGGCGTCGAGGTCGCGAGGAGGGGCGTCATTTCAACGGGGTGGACGACGTCAAGACCTACATGGAAGAGACTGAGAAGAAATAGCTCTAAGCTTTTCGGGGTCGACCAGCAGCCAGCTGTAGCCTCGATAACGGGCCGCCGCCAACTCGCCGCAAGCGAGCCGGGCCGCGGCCCGTTCTGCTTCCAGCCGAAAGCGCACGGGGGCGAGCTGCTGGCCGAGCTGGCCGTTGATCTGCTGGATGGCCCGCGTCAGTTGTGCCTTCCTCCCCCGCGGAGCGGACTGCAGAGCCGTCACCAGGTGGAGCTTCTCGGCGGCCAGCGGGTGGGCGGGAAGGGAACGCTGGGGGTTATGGCTCAAGGCCCGAAGCTCCCGGGTGACTCGAAAGAGGCGGGCAGGAGCCTCGTCGTCGACCGGCAACCCGAGCCGATAGTTGAGCCAGGCGACGGCATACTCGGGGGGCTCGAGAGCGTAAAAGCTTCTCAGCACGCGATCGGTAGCCCGGTCGTAGGCGGCCCCTCCCGTTCCGTGCAAGTAGAGATCGCACGAGAGTCTGCAGAAGGCGGTCCAGAGCATGGCCCGGGGCCGCAAGGGAAGCTTGCGCCACTCGCGCGCATCGGCCACCGGGCGGTCAGTCCAGAGCCGGTCGGTGGAAAGCTGGTAAAACAGGGGCCGACGCTCGAGCCAGAGGGGCAGCTCCACCCGGCCTTCCAGCACCCTCAGATCGGGAAACGGGTGGGAACGGCTGCGCAGCCGATGCTCGGCCCGCTCGCGGGCCACAGCTGCGTTGAAGCAAGCTCGAAAACCTTCCGGGTCGGCCAGGATGGGCTCCACCAGGCGCGCTGCCAGGGGCGAGTCCAGCCACTCGGACTGCCAGCCTCGCCGCAGACCTCGAAGGCCTCCCGCCGCCCAGCGCATGGAGGCCAGAAATCGAGCCAGATTGGGTTGCTCTTGCCAGTCTGCCCGAAGCTCGAGCCCGTCCGGCAAGCCCTGCCGGAGCCTCTGGCAGTAATCGCTCCAGGTGGCCCGATCGGGGGAGGGCAGGCTCTCCAGGATGCCCCGGGCCAGAGGGATCCGCTCCACGCGCAGAGGATCGAGCCGCGGTACCTCGGCGCTGACCTCGCACTCGTCTGCGTCGGCTTCATGGTAGGTGGCCTCCCAGCCCCACCGGGAGGCTACCTGCTCGAGCACCAGCTCGCGTACCCAGATGCCGGCGTGAAAGAGCACCGGCTGGTGGGAGGTGGCCAGCCGCCAGCGACCGTCCGGACGCTGCAACAGCTTGCGGTTTCGGGCCGCCAGCTCGGGCCAGCTGGCGGGGTCGGGCCAGAGGAAAAGGCGATCAGGGTCGCCAGGCTTCAGCGGCCGCACAGTGTGTCGAAGCTGGTCAGCCGGATCGGCTCGCGGCTGAAGAACACCTCGCCCGCCTCGGCGCCGATCAGCGCCCCCCAGTAGCGCGCGTGGCCGGCCACCCGCTCGAAGATGCCCAGGTTCTGGCGCTCTTCATTGAACTGTGAGCGGTAGTTACGAATGGCCTGGAGCTTGGTCTCGAGCTGGCCCGAGATATCCAGCACGAAGCTGGGATGAGGGTGCAGACGATAGTGATTGCAGAAGTAGTGGACCATTCGGGGAATGGGGGCGGGCTCACCGGGGATGTCGCTGCGGGTCAGCTTGGTGTAAAAGGCGGCTGCCTCCATCAATTGGCAGGCGGCCACGTGGTCGGGGTGGGCATCGATCCAGTAGGGCACGGCTACCAGCCGGGGGCGCACCCGGCGCAGAACGGCGGCGATCAGCTTGCGATTGTCGATGCTGTCCTGCAGGTAGCGATTGGGCAGCTCCAGGGTCTCGCGCCAGGTCACGCCCAGCACCTCGGCAGCCTGACGGCTCTCTTGCAGCCTGGCCTCGGGAGAGCCGGTGGGGGTGGGCTCGCCATCGGTCAGGTCGAGAATGCCCACCCGATCTCCCCGGGCCGCCAGCATGGCCAGGCTGCCGCCCATGCCGATCTCGACGTCGTCGGGGTGAGCGCCTACCGCGAGCAGGTCGAGCACGACTCTCGCTCGAGCACGGCCAGATAGTCGTGCAGGGGCCGTCCGGGGCCGGAGGAGTGGTAGATGCAGGTCACGGGCACTTCCTGCACGCTCAAGCCGGCCTGCCAGGCCTGCAGCCACAGCTGGAGCGGCATGGCATAGCCGGGCTCGTGGAGCTGCAGACGCTCGAGAGCGCGGGTGCGGTAGACTTTGAGACCACAGAAGGCGTCGCTGAGCTGCCAGCCGGTCAGCTCGCTCAAGCGGCGACAGATGATCCGGTTCACCTCCTGGCGCTGGGGCGGCGGGGGCAGGCCGCGCCGACTCGATCCGGGCAGAAAGCGGCTGCCCGACACGATGTCGGCCGAGCCGGCCAGCAAGGCAGGCAGGTCGTCCGGGTCGTGCTGCAGGTCGCCATCCATGGTGACGACGCGCTCGAACCCCCTGTGCCGGGCCCAGTCGAAGCCGGCGATGAGAGCAGCTCCATAGCCGCTCCTGCGGGGCAATCGGAGATGGGCGGCCCCCCGTTGCCTGGCCACCGCCCCGGTAGAGTCGGTGGAGCCATCGTCCACCACCAGCACCGGCCCGCTCAGGCGAGGCAGCAGAACGGCCAGTTCGCTCGCCTGATTGAAAGCCGGGATGATGGTGGCCAGAAAACCCATTGCGGTGGCCTTCTTGCCACCCGCGCAGGTCCCCTTCCCCGGCTGTCTAACCCATGCACAATGGAAAGCATCACCCTGACTCGTCCCCTGGAGGAGTGGGCCCGCCGGGCCCCGGCCCAGAGCATTCCGCAGCTGTTTCGGGCCACCGTGGCCAGCTATGCCGACCGACCCTACCTGGGTCGACGAGCGGACGGCGTCTACCGTTACGAGACCTACGCCCAGATCCAGCCAAAGGCCCATGCCTTCGCCACCGCCCTGATCGAGCTGGGTCTCGAGCCCGGCCAGCGGGTGGCCCAACTGGCCAACAACCGCCCCGAGTGGGTCATCACCGATCTCGGCTGCGTGCATGCCGGCCTGGTGCACGTCCCCCTCTATCCCACCCTGGCCCCCGAGGCCATCGCCTACATCCTGAACGACTGCCAGGCTCGCTTGCTGGTGGTGGGAAGCGGCGAGCAGCTCGAGCGGGTGCTCAAGGTAGTCGACCGGGTCAGCAGCCTGACCTGCATCGTTGTCATGGACCCTGGGAGCGGCGGGGCTCAGCACGACTTCGAGTCCTTCCTGGGCCTGGCTCAAGGCCGTCACCTGGACGAGATGGAGCGGCGCATCGGTGCGCTCAAGGCCACCGACCTGGCCAGCCTGGTCTACACCTCGGGCACCACCGGCGAGCCCAAGGGGGCCATGCTCCGCCACGGGAACCTCCTCTCCAACGCCCTCGAGGCCGGCACCCTGATCGGGGTGGGGCCCCAGGATGTGGAGCTCTCCTTCCTCCCCCTCAGTCACGTCTTCGAGCGGATGATCTACTACGCTATGACGGCCGTGGGCGCGTCCATCGGCTACGCCGAGAGCATCGACACGGTGGCCCAGAACGTGGGCGAGGTGCGGCCCACCATCCTGGCCAGCGTGCCCCGCCTCTACGAGAAGATGCACGCCCGCATCCTGGACGGGGTGGAGAAGTCGTCCCCCCTCAAGCGCAAGCTCTTTCATTGGGCTATGGGGGTAGGCCGGCGCTGTTTCGAGGCGGCTCAGGCCGGTCAGGTGCCAAAGTCGCTCCTGCTCGAGCGCCGCTTTGCTTACAAGCTGGTCTTCTCGAAGATCCACCAGCGCCTGGGGGGGCGTATCCGCTACCTGGTCAGCGGCAGCGCCCCCCTGCGCCAGGAGGTGGGAGCCTTCTTCCTGCACGCGGGCTTCAAGCTTCTGGAGGGCTACGGCCTGACCGAGACCAGCCCCATCGTGACCGTGAACCCGCCCGACCGCATCCGGCTGGGCACGGTAGGGCGGCCCCTCAACGGGGTGGAAGTGGTGATCGCCAGCGACGGCGAGATCCTGGTGCGCGGACCGAACGTGATGGAAGGTTACTTCGGAAAGCCCGATGCCACGCGCGAGGCTATCGACGCGGAAGGATGGTTTCACACCGGCGACATCGGCTTGTTCGACGCCGAGGGCTTCCTGCGCATCACCGACCGCAAGAAAGAGCTGCTGGTGCTCTCCAACGGCAAGAAGGTGGCTCCCGCCCCCATCGAGCTGCTGCTGCAGGCCAGCCCGCTCATCGAGCAGGCGGTGGTGCTGGGCGACAATCGCAACTTTGTGTCAGCGCTGGTGGTTCCCGCCCGCGAGGCGGTGGCCGCCCGACTGGGCCTCCCGGCCGATCTGGCGGCCCTGGCCTTGAGCCCTCAGGCTCTGGAGCTGTTGACCGCCGAGTGCGAGCGGCTCTGCCGCGATCTGTCCAACTATGAGCGGGTCAAGAAGATCGCTCTTTTGCCCCGGGAGCTGACCCAGGAGGCGGGCGACCTCACCCCCACCCTGAAGGTCAAGCGTCGGATCGTTTTGCAGGTCTTCGCGGACGCGATCGAGGGCCTCTACCAGGAGTGACGCTCCTTCAGAGAGTGGAAAGCTGGACCTCGGGCAGCCTGGCCACCCAGCAGGCGCTCTTTTATCGCTGTCTGGCCACGCTCTACAACTCGAGCATCCACATCACCCGGGCCCTGCACATCATGGCCGCGCAGATGGAGCACCCCCTGTTTCGGGCCTCCCTGCCCGACATCGCTCGCCGGGTTGAGGGCGGGCGGCGCCTGTCGGATGCCATGGCCCAGCATGGGATGGTCTTCCCCCCCCTGCACAGCCAGCTGGTGGCCCTGGGCGAGCAGACCGGCAGCCTGCACCTCATTCTGGAGAAGCTGGCCCGCCAGGCCGAGAAGGCAACCGAGCTTCGCTCGCGCGTGCGCGCCGCCCTGACCTATCCGCTGGTCATCTTCGTGCTGGCCCTGGCCCTCTTGATCGGAGCTCCGGCCCTGGTCTTCAAGGACTTGCTGCGCTTGCTGCAGGAGATGCAGGTGGAGCTGCCCTGGACCACCCAGCTCATGGTGCTGGGCTCGAAAATCATGGGGTCACCCCTGGTGTTGTTGCCCCTGGCCGCAATCGTGGTCGCCCTGGTGGCGGGAGCCCACATGATCAAGAGCGACCTGACCCTGCGCCGCAAGGTGGAGAAAGGGGTGCTGGCCGTGCCCATCCTGGGCGACGCCATCCGGGCCGCCATCGTGTGCGACTTCACCCGCAGCCTGGCCACCTGCTACGCCACCGGAATTCCTATCCTGAAGGGGCTGGAGCTGTCAGCCTCGGCGGCCGACCACCAGCTCTTTCAGGACGCCCTGCTCGCCGCCCGCGACCGCATGCGCGACGGAGCCGCGCTGCACGAAGCCCTGCAGGCCAGCGAGTTCTTCCCCGGCATGACCTTGCACATGGTGGCCGTGGGCGAGGAGTCGGGCCGGTTGGCGGACATGCTCGAGCGGGTGGCGGCCCTGGCCGAGACCCAGGTGGAGCAGACACTGGCCATCGCCACGGCTGCCATGCAGCCTCTGATGCTGCTCTTGATCGGAATCGTGGTGGGCTTTGTTGTAATCGCCACCATGTCGCCCATGCTCAAGGTGGTGGAGTCGCTCTAAAGCCCGACCAGATGACGGGCTTCAGTTCGGGGGACGGCCGAGCACGGCTTCGAACTCCTCGAGCGAGTCGACCGAAGCTGCCTCAACCGAGATTTGCCCCAATCGCTCAAGGTCATCCAGGGATGAGAGGGCCATTGTGACAGAGGCAGACAGGTGGCCGAATCTGCGACTCAGGATCCCTGCAATCACACCCTGGAGGGCCAGCACGCCCTCCTGACGGCCCTCCTGACGGCCCTGCTCCAGGCCCTTTTCGATCCCGAATTGCTCCCACGAGGTGACGTAAGGCATGACTTCCTCCCGCTCATAGAGTGCCATCATCTCTTGAAATTGTAAAGCGTAAGGTGGCTCCAGACGCAGCATCCAGTCGACCAGGCGAAGCAGCTTCATGATCTCTGCCTTCTCAAGTCCCCTGCGAAACAGGCTGCGGACGAGCCGAAATTTTAGCTTCATTCGAAGCTTCTGGTCGTTGCGGGTGTCTTGAGTCCAGAGATGAGCAGCGACCAGCACTGCGAAAGGATTGCTGTCACGTTCCAGCGTCTCGAGCCGGGACCGGTAATCGAGCAGTTTGACCACCGGAAAGCGGAACTCGAGCCGGCATCCAAGGAACTCCCAGAGGTAGCGCGAGGGCCTCCAATTCGGGCTATCGTCGCCAAGGATGCCGAGGCTCAGCACCGGACCTCCCACCCGGTCCCGCAAGCGATAATGGCAGACCAGCATTCGTTCCTGGAAGTCTTCATCACGCTGGGACTGGACCTCCACATGGATCCAGAGAAACGTTTGCTGTCCCTGCAAAAGCTGCACTCTGGCCAGGACATCCACGGTGCGAAGCCCAACTTCAGCATCGCGCTCGCTCTTGCGCAATTCAGTCTCAAGAAATTCCACCTCCATCGACCAGTCGATCTCCGCCTCAATCGTCGGGAAGAAGAAGGCCAGAAACGGTTGGAGGAAGTCGTGCAGGGCGTCCTTCCAGGGGGAGTCATAGCTGTCGTTCAAAGGCTGAATCTCCTCACAGCACAACAAAAAACCCGCTCTCCGTGGACTCTGGCGAGCGGGTTGATTTGAATGCGACCAGCGG
>JAANMU010000431.1_pt1 | contig 51565 bp, 33 predicted proteins | sample 7279701 | NCBI WGS metagenome assembly JAANMU01 (sample SAMN14094539, study PRJNA606508) | bioreactor metagenome | isolation source: A lab-scale SPAN reactor treating ammonium-rich wastewater day 57 | place: Ireland: Galway | collected 2017-03-13
CAATAATCCACAGCCGACTTTCTCGAAGACTGCTGATTATTCAGATGACGTTGCCAATGTGTGGATTCAAACCTCACGACTAATGGTGAAGAACGCCAGCATGACACCGCCGGTTGCCGCTCGTGCTTACGGTTATCTTGGCCAAGTTATGTATGAATCTGTGGTCAATGGCATGCCGGAGCATATTTCGCTCTACGGCCAGATCAACGGAATGCCGCAAGTGCCTGCCACAAATCCCGCGCTCGAGTATCATTGGCCCTCCGTCGTGAACAAGGGTTCTTACGACATCCTTGAATATCTTTTTTCAAGTGCCGCACCCGAAGTGCAGGCGCTTGCTACCTCCCTCTATACAGAACTGCACGACGCCTACGCCGCGACAATTCCGGCGGACGTTCTCGAGCGTTCGGAGACCTACGGACATCTGGTCGCAAACATTATCAAGATTTGCGCCGATCAGGACGGCTACGCGGCCAATCACAATTGCTCCTACACAGTGCCCACCGGCCCTGGATTGTGGGTTCCGACACCTCCGGCCTTCGTGCAGAATCCGCTCGAACCCTGCTGGGGAAATCAGCGTCCGTTCGTGCTGGATGATGCCGGCGTGGATTGTTTCCCATCACCGCCGCCGCCTTACTCAGAAGATCCGACTTCGCAGTTCTACATTGAGATGATGGAAGTGTATGACGTTGTACAAGCTGCCGATCCCGATCAACTCGCGATCGCCCGCTTCTGGGCCGATGGCGGCGGCACTCCGACGCCCGCGGGCCATTGGCTGAATGTCACCAATATCGTCTTGACTATGCAAAATGCCAATCTCGCGCAAGCCGCAGAGATATATTGCAAGATCGGTCTTGCCGTGAACGACGCGTTCATTTCCTGCTGGCGCAGCAAGTATACGTACAACTACCCTCGCCCCGTATCCGTGATTCGCGACTTGGTGCCCGGTGCGGCAGGTTGGTTGCCTCCAATTGTCACGCCGCCTTTCCCTGAGTGCACGAGCGGCCACTCGACGCAGAGTGGTGCGGTTTATGTTGTGCTCGAGGATTTCTTTGGGAATGTGACATTTACCGACACGACCGCCAGCGCGACCTACCCGCCGCGCACGTTCAACAGCTTTGAAGACGCGGCTTGGGACGCGGCCTATTCTCGTCTCTATGGTGGTATCCACTTCCGGACGGCTTGCGAGGTGGGTGTGTCGCAAGGTGAGTGCATCGGACAGGCTGTGCTTGCATTGCAGTTCCGCGCCAATTCGTAGATTGGAACGATAGTTGTTTAGAGGGCCGCTTAGTGCGGCCCTTTTCTTATGTAACCTCCTCCCATAACTTCCCATTAGTAAAATCATTATTCATCTCAGGAAAACGGTCATTCGTGCCACGGTAGATTGAGTTCTCCTGTTATCTTCGCGCTGGTTATTTACATATTATATAATAATTAACAAAGCATTTATCGCAAGAGAACTCGCTCTGGCTGAACTATGTTCAGTCTCAGCCAAGAATTGCGCACAAAAGCCACACGTAAATCCACCTTACATCATCATTGACTATTTATGCTGATTGAGGTAACTTACGTTAATCGGTTCGGTAAGCTGAAAGCAAGGAGCATCAGAATGAATCACCGGAACACCATTTGGAAGGGGCTGTTAGCCTGTGCAGTGCTAATGGCGATGGTCACGACCGCCTTCGCAGTGACGGAAGCGGATGTCGTGCGCTTGAAGAACAAGTTAACCAGCGGGGAAACGCTGACCAAGGCGGAGTCCCTGCTTGCGCTTGAAGCAGAAGAAGCTTTTGGAAGCAAGATCTTGGGTGACTCTCCGTTTGAGTCGCCGCGCCAGCCACGCCAGCCGCTCGACGACTATGTCTTCGAAACGGTGGCGTACGAGTGGATTGACATCACAGGCAACGGAACGCCTGCAGGGATAACGGGTGATGACCAAAATGTTGGGCCGTTTAACCTTGGTTTCACATTCTCGTTCTACGAACAATCGTATACTTCAGTCCGGATGTGTTCGAACGGTTGGGCGTCGTTTACGAGCACGACTCAGGAGTACTTTAACGGATCGATACCGTCAACGGCAACTCCCAATGGCGCGCTGTATCCGTTCTGGGACGACCTGTATCCACCTTCGGGCGGAACATTCTTCTATTATGCGGATGCGGCAAATCAGCGCTTCATCATGAGCTGGATTAACGTCCCGCATATCGGTTCGACAACGGAGCTTTACTCGTTTCAGATTGTCTTGTATGCCAACGGCAACATCCGGTATAACTATCAGACCGTCTTTGTCGGCGGCACGTACGGGAACACGACATGTACGGTAGGCATTGAAAACGCCGCCGGTACGGACGCGCTACAGGTTTGCTATGACGGCAATGGCACGCTGCCGACCAGTCAGACCTCTTTCTTATTTTCTCAGCCCGACGGCGTGCCGAATCCGCCGACCAACGTCACGGCGACACCAAGCGGAAATTCTGTCGTCTTCACGTGGGTGGACCCGACGCACGATACCAACGGCAATCCGCTGACTCCGAGCGGCATTCAGATTTGGATGGGCCCGGTCGGAACGGGCACCTTGCTGGCAACGGTGGCCCCCGGTGTTCAGACCTACACAGCCACAAACTTGCAGGCTGGTAACTACACCTTCAATTTGCGCGCAGCCGCCGGTCAGTATTTCAGCGGCGCGGTAACAGTGAACGCAGTCGTGGGCAACCCATCCTATTTTGCTGACTTTGAAGCCGATGACGGCGACCTGATTTCCAGCGGTGGCTGGGAGTGGGGTGCTCCTTCGGGAGTTGGTCCGGCCGGAGCCTACAGCGGGCAGAACTGCTGGGGAACTGTCCTTGCGGGGAACTACGGCGCCTCTGCCTGCTACTATCTCGATATCGATCAGGAATTGACTGTCGCATCGGATGCGGCGACTCTTGAGTTCCGTATGTGGCTGAATGCCGAGTCGAATTGGGACGGTATCAACATCAAGGTCAGCACGGATGGTGGTCAGAACTGGGTAATCGTTCAGGAAGTTGCTCCTGTTTATAGTCAAGCCACAACAGTTGGTAACGCGAACTGCCATGCTCAGGAACCCGGCTGGTCGGGCAATCAATCAGCTGCCGGATGGCGCGAAATGGTTGTGCAATTGGGGCAATTCGCAGGTACCACGCCGATTATTCGTTTCAGCTTTGGTTCGGACGCATCCGTGCATTATCCCGGTGCGTATATCGACGATGTCATTCTCTGGGGATTTGGCGAACCTGAGTTTGCCACAGTCTCTGGAACGGTCTCGTTGGATGGTGGCGCGGGAACGATCACGTCGGTGACTGTGTCCGCCAATGGAATTGGCAACCCGACGACCAATCCTGCCGCGAACGGCAGCTATACATTGACGAACGTCTTGACGGGTAACCGTCGCATTTCTGGCGCGCTCGCCGGCTATAACACCGCTCGTCAGGATATCGTGCTCACAGCTGGTGGCGCAACGAACGTCAATTTGACACTCGTTCGTTTGAATCCGCCTGTCCCGACGAATCTTGTCGGCTCGGCCAATAATCAAACCGGTGTGGTAACTCTCGATTGGGATAACTCCACCGATCCGTTAGTGGATGACTATCCGGTCTATCGTCGTCTGCAAGGTGATCAGGACTGGGTGCTGCAAGGCACGCCGACAACATCGTTTTTTGAGCAGACGCTGCCTGGTCCCGGTATCTATCAGTTTGCGGTGGCAGCACGCGATATCCATGTGTCTACTCCGGTGGTATCCGATCTTTCTCCATCCATCAACGTACTCTACGGCAATCTGCCTGTCACATCGATTGGGTGGAGCGGCAACTATGACGACCGGATTCGCTTGAATTGGCTGGAGCCGGGAATCGCGGAAGGTCAGGAGATTTTCTATGACGACGGCACGTCCGAAACGTGGTTCCGTGTTGCAACGCCGAATGGCCCGAATGACTATTTCTGCGTGCGCATGACGCCGCCTGCCGATGCGACCTATCCGCTGATGCTCTATGCAGCGAATATCTACATGGAGCGGTCAGATCCGATTCCACTGGTTGCGCTCTGTCGTCCCAATGCATCCAATACCGGTGCAGATTTGAACAACCCGCTCTTCTCTTGGACAAACATCGGCGCGGATGCAACACCGGGTTGGCTCTTCGCGGAAACGGATGGCTCCGTGTTCCTCTCGGCACCGGGTGATTTCTACATTGTCATTCAGTTCCCGCCGGGAGGCACCGGACCGGGTTGCGGATCAGACAATAGCGCACCGGATCTCCGTTCTTACTGGTCAAACACCTATCCGACGTGGAACCTGTGGACATCTAACGACTGGATGATGCGCGCGTGGGTCGGTGGTCCGCCGCCGCAAGGCCTTGCTGGCAACGATGGCCGTATCGAACTTGTGCAGATTGACGGTCGTGGCGGCTACGCCGAAGACCGCATTCCATCGAGAATGACGGCGACCCTGCCGCCGCTCGACGAGTCGCGTGCTACAAAGGCTGAATACGTCGCACGTGCGGCATATGATACTCAGTCCGGATTCGAGAATCCGCTGGATCAGTGGTTTGCACCTTACAGCCGCGCGCCGCAAGTGATGCTGCGTGTGGATCGCCGTGGTGGCAATGCGCTTGATGAGCTATTAAGCTATAACATCTACCGCAATGCCGCTCAGATAGGCAACGTGCTTGCTCCTACGACCACCTATATGGATATCGGCGTGGTTGAGAATACGCCGTATCAGTATTATGTCACGGCAGTCTATGACAACGGCGAATCCGGTCCATCTCCGACCGTAACCGCGATGTGTAACATGCCGCCCGCAGCTCCCACGAGCTTGACAGCCGAACCGCAAGGTTCTACACAGATGGTTCTGTCATGGGTGGCTCCGACGACGAACGGCGATGCGACACCATTGGTCGACCTCGCGGGGTACAACGTCTATCGTTCCGGTGTGTTGGCCGGTTCGACAGCAGCGGGAGTCACAACCTTTACAGACACTCCGCCCAATCCGCAGTTCTTCTATACATGGACGGTCAGAGCTATCGACGAAGTGCCGAACGAGTCGGCTCCGTCCAACGGCGCGACTGCCGCTGTGCTTAGTCCGTGGGAAATCGTGGACTACGAGTGGATCGACATCGTCGGCGTCGGCACAGTCATTGTCAATGGCGACGATATTAACTCCGGCATGATGCCGTTGCCGTGGAACTTTGAATTCTACGGAACGAACTACATGCAATTCAGCGTTTGTTCCAACGGATTCATCTCCTTTACGAGCACGTCTACCAGCTTGGGCAACGGTGCGATACCCAGCACTGCTGAACCGAATGGGGCAATCTATCCGTTCTGGGACGACTTGAATCCCGGCGCGGGCGGTGACGTGTACATGTACAACGACGTCAACAACGAGCGCATGATTATCGCGTGGGTTGATGTTCCGCACTACGGCAACAATAACCTCTACACGTTCCAGGTGATTCTGGAGCCGCCGACGTCCATTACGCTGCAGTACATGTCCATGTCGGATATCAGCAGTGGAACAGTTGGTGTTGAGAATGCCGCCGGCACCGAAGCGATCATGCTCTTCAACAACGGCACGAGTCCGTTTGGCTGGTCGCCGACGAACCAGTCTGCTGTGGCGTTCTGGGCACCCGAACCGACGTACGGACCGATTTCCGGTACCGTAACGCTGGATGGCGGCACTGGAAACGTTACGCAGGTGCTTGTTCGTGCCAGCGGTCGCGGGACGCCGACAACGAATCCCAACGCGCAAGGTCAATATACCTTGGCACAGGTGGCTACTGGTAATCGCACCGTGACAGGATCGCTCACCGGTTACAACACGACAACTGTTGCAGTTCCGAATCACACGGAAGGCGGCACCACGGGCGTGAACATCACGTTGCGTCGTGCGAATCCGCCGGTTCCTACGGGCCTTGTCGGCTCGGTGAACAGTGCTACTGGTGTTGTGAATTTGGATTGGGATAACTCGACCGATCCGTTGGTGGATGACTATCCGGTCTACCGCCGTCTGCAGGGTGAGCAAGACTGGGTATTGCAAGGCACGCCAACGCAATCACAGTTCACGCAAACTTTGACGGCCAGCGGAATCTATCAGTACGCCGTCGCTGCTCGCGATAACAACGCATCAACTCCTGTTATTTCGGACCTGACAAATCCTGTGACGTTGCTCTATGGCGAACTTCCGCCAACAGGCTTGGCGGCAAACGGAAACTACGATGATCGTATCGTGCTTTCTTGGTTCGCGCCCGGCACACCGCCTGAGTTCGAGTTGTCTTACGACGACGGTACGAACGAAGTACAGGGTATCGCATGGTGGGGCGGCAGCCCGACCTTCGGCTGGATGGCAGCCAAGTTCCAGGCGACTGCGGGCAATGTGACTATCACGCGCATCAAGCCGTTCTGGAGTGCCGATGCACAAGTACCGCAGAACGTTCCGGTCGAAGTCGCGGTGTTTGCAGACAATGCCGGAGTTCCCACGTTTACTCCTCTGGGAGTAACGAACTTCCTAAAGAATGGAGTTGGCGCTTTCCAGGATGTTGAACTCACGACTCCGGTTACCATACCGAGTCCTGTCTTCTGGGTTGGCGTTCGCCAGATTGGCGCCAACGCTTTGGGCTTGGGCGGTGACAATGACACTCCGTTTATCAACAACACCTTTAAGTACAGCTTCGATGGCACGGCGTGGACGGCGTTTGAACCCGGCCTGCTGACCATTCCCATGCTGCGCTGCTATGCGATTGGTCAGTTTGGCGGTTTGATGGAACTTTCACCCGCACCGATCAATGTGTCTGCTGAAGACCTTGCGGTTCGTACGGAAGTTGTGAAGTCAAACCAAAACGTCACAGTGACAACGGTCGTTGATGAAATGAGCATGACCACGTCCTGCGAAGTGACTCCGCTTGCTGAATTGCAGGCGCGTGGTGCCCGCGCGGTCATGCCGCACTTCCCGACGATTGCTCCGCGCATCTCGGATGAACGAGGTGGCCGCACGCCTCGCAGTCTGGATGATGTAACGAATTATCGCGTCTATCGCGGTGGCACGCAGATCGCTCAGGTTCCGGCCACTGTGTTGACCTACACCGACTTGAACCGCATCGAAAACACGCCGTATCAGTATTATGTCACGGCGCTGTATGATAACGGTCAGGAATCGGGTCCGACGCTGACGGTCACGGCGATGTGCAACATGGCGCCGAACGCTCCGTCCGGATTGGTCGCCAATCCGCTTGGCACTACGCAAATGGCGCTGGCATGGGTTGCGCCGAACACAAACGCCGACGGAACGCCTTTGGTTGACCTTGCAGGCTTCCGCATCTACCGTGACGGCAATCAAGTGGGTACGACCGCTCCCGGCGTGACAACCTACATTGACTCGCCGCCGGACAATCAGACTTTCTACACATGGACCATCAGAGCCATTGACGAAGTCCCGAACGTCTCCAACCCGTCCAACTCGGCCATCGGTGCGATTGTCAGCCCGTGGGAAGTCGCGGACTACGAGTGGATTGACATCACCGGTAACGGTACGCCTGCCGGAATCACCGGAGATGATCAGTCGGTCGGGCCGTTCCCGCTCGGCTTCAACTTCGAGTACTTCGGTCAGACCTACAGCAGCATCAGAATGTGTTCGAACGGTTTCGCCTCCTTTACAAGCACGGCAACGACCTGGACGAACGCCACCATTCCGACGGCTGCTGAACCCAACACCGTGTTGTGCCCGTTCTGGGATGACTTGTATCCACCCACAGGCGGTGGGCAATATCTCTACTACTCGGATGCCGCGAACGGTCGCTTCATCATGAGCTGGATTAACGTACCGCACATTTCGAGTTCAACTGCACGTTACACCTTCCAGATAGTCCTTGAGGCGGGCGGCGGAATCTACTTCAACTATCAATTAGTTGCCAGCGATGCTCCCGGCGTCACGAGTATGACGATAGGTGTCGAGAATCAGGCGGGTACAGATGGTATTCTGTTGAACTTCAACGGTGCCGGTCCGTTCACGCCAGCCAACTTGACGTCCGTGTCCTTCTGGGCTGGTCCGTCAGGCGAAATCAACGGCATCGTCCGCGAGTTTGGTTCCAACGCTCCAATCGCCAACTGTGAAGTCTGGATCGAAGAGATTTCCGAGTTCACGTTGACCGACGCACAAGGTAACTTTGTCATCTCGGTCGACCCGGGCACCTACACTGTCCGCGCGCACAAACTGGGTTACTGCGATCAGGTTGCCCAGAACGTCGTCGTTGAAGACGGCGGTGCGACCACGCGTACCTTCAGCATGCGTCAACCTAACGCGACTTTTAGCGTTAGCTCATTGAACATCTTCGCGACTTTCGGTCAGAACGGCGTGTCCGGATTGGAAATCACGAACCCGACACAAGGCGCGATGACTTGTGATGTCACCTATTCTATCACAAGTGATGAGAATTGGCTGGTTGCAACACCGGCGCAAGGCACCATTGCTGTCAATGGCACGCAATTCATTACCGTTACGGCCAACGTTGCCGCCTTCCCCGTCGGCGAGTATACGGCGAATTTGACGATTGATCACAACGACACCGGAAGCCCGTATGAAGTTCCGGTGACAGTGGTCGTCTCGCTGACCGCAAACGAGACGTCGGTGCTGCCGACCGAGTTTGCGCTGAACGCAAACTATCCGAATCCCTTCAATCCGTCCACGTCGTTGAATTTCGATGTGCCGAATGAAGCTCACGTTCAATTGATTGTTTACAACGTGCGTGGTCAGGAAGTCGCTCGTCCGCTCGACGCGACCGTTCAAGCCGGCCGCCACACGGTAACCTTCAATGCTGACAACCTGCCTACGGGTATGTATCTCGTGAAGATGTCTGCGCCGAATTTTGATGCGGTGCAGAAGATTGTCCTGCTGAAGTAAGCAGTTATAGAGCCTGCACGACGAAGCCCCCGCTCATCCGAGCGGGGGCTTTTCTTGTTCTACAGAATCAAGTGAGTGGGGCAGGGTGAACAGTCGCCCCTCAGTAATGATGCGCCTACTACAACGTAAAGCTTTCTCCGCGTTGCGGAATGTTCACTTCCAACTGATCGTTGTTGTACAAAAGTCGGTCACGAAGGGAAACGGCTTGATCGTGTTCGCCGTGCACCAGAAACACTTTTCGTAGCCCGGCTAAGTTTCCCGCAAACGCGTGCAGCTCCTTGGCGTCCGCATGTGCGCTGAACTCGTTGACGGTGATCACCTCCGCCTTCACGTCGTACCACTCGTTGAACAATCGCACCTGCGGTTCCCTCTCGACTAGCCGCCGCCCCAACGTGTGCTCGGCTTGAAAGCCGATCATCATGATGATGTTGCGTTCATCGCTGATAGTATTGCGCAGATGGTGCCGGATACGTCCGCCTTCCAACATGCCCGATGACGCAATGACGATGAACGGCCCCTCTTTGTCATTTAGCTGCATGGACTCCCGCACCGTCCTCGTATAGAGGATGCGATCGTCCACCAATGGATAGTCGCCCGGATCTGGAAAGTCGCGCTTGGATTCTTTGTCGTATTGGTCGCGGTGCTTGCGATAGACTGCCGTCATGTTGATTCCGAGCGGGCTGTCCACGTAAATTGGAATTTCGGGGATCGACCCTTCATCGTGCATCCGGTGCAAGACGTAGATCAACTCCTGTGTGCGTCCCAAAGCGAACGCAGGAATCACCACCTTGCCCCTGCGGTCCGTTGCGCGTTGAATAGCCTTCTGTAGCTTCTCATAGGCCAGTTCGCGCGGCTTATGGACGCGGTTCCCATAGGTCGACTCCAGTAGCAGCACGGGAGCCTGCTCGTCACAATACTCAGGATCCTTGAGAATTGGCGTGTGAAACCGCCCCACATCACCAGAAAACGCAATTCGCTCAGGACCCGCCTCACCGTCGAATTCAAGCATCACCCACGCAGAACCCAGGATGTGGCCCGCATTGAACATTTTCAGCCGGACGCCAGGTACGATAGTCTGCCACTTTCCGTTCACTGGCTTGGCGTAAGGCGACTCTTGGAACTTAGACATTGTCGCGGGTACGTCGTCAACCTCGTAAAGAGGTTCAGCGGGATGTTCAACCGGAATACGCTCTTTCTCTAACCAGCGGCGGTCGCTCTCCTGAATAGAGGCACTGTCTTTCAGAATGTACTCCGCAATGTCTATGGTCGGAGGAGTTGCAAAGATGGGACCCTTATATCCGCGATTGACTAATAACGGAAGCAGGCCGCAATGATCCAAGTGCGCGTGCGACAGGACTACTGCGTCCACACGTGACAATTCCTCCGGCATGCCCCAATTTAGTTCAAGAGATTCCTTGCGTCGCCCTTGAAACATGCCGCAATCAAGCAGAATACGTTTGCCGCCAGCTTCAACAAGATGCTTCGTGCCTGTGACGCCGCCGGCGGCTCCGTGGAATGTGATCTTCATTGCCGACCTTCTGTGAAGAGGAGATGATCTCTTGGCTCAAGATAGCCAAACTAAACGCGCCCGTCAAGTGACGGACGCGTTATAGAAAGAGATTGACGGGTGCCTGTCCGATTCCGGCAGGGGAGACTCCGCGTTCGGACCGGCAATCCCCGTCAAATCCCGCAGAATAGTCTTCGATACACTATACTCTCGTGTCAGCGACAGAGAGCACTGTGTGTACTTACTTGGGCAGTATCACCGTGTCGATGACATGAATAATACCGTTTGTGCACTGTATGTCGGTGGCGATCACCGTAGCATTGTCAACCATCACAGTCCCGTCCGTGACGGTCACCTTGAAGCTCTGGCCGTTGACCGTTGCCGCATCTTTTCCGCCAAGCTTCAGCGCATCCGCAGCAGCTACTTTCCCGGAAACGACATGATAAGTCAGTACGGAAGCGAGCTTAGCCTTGTCTGCCAGCAGTGCCTCGAGGGTACCCTTCGGAAGCTTGGCAAAGGCCGCGTCGTTGGGGGCAAAAACCGTAAACGGTCCCGGTCCTTGCAGCGTCTCGACCAAACCCGCGGCTTGAACCGCAGTGACGAGCGTATTGAAACTTCCTGCGCTGATCGCCGTGGCGACAATATCCTGCTGTCCTGCATTCTTGGTCAGAGCGGCTCCTGTGTGCGCCTTCTTGTCGCCCGCGGTAGCAAGTGCCGACATGAGCAAGAGTGAGGAAGCTGCGATCAGGGTAATGAATCGATTCATGGTTGTGTCCTTCTTTCTTTCGTGAGTTATCTGGAATAAGATTTAGCAAACTTAAGATTTGATTCGGAACGCCTGGTAGACAGCCGATAGCCCCACCAGACTATAGACGGTTCGCGAAAGTCCGGTCATGTTTCCGAATAGTGTCGCAACAAGGTCAAAGTCCGCGAGTCCGACAAGGCCCCAGTTTAAGCCTCCGACAATGACGAGGATCTTGGTAAGAATGTTGACGAATTGCATGGTTTCCCCTTTTATGGGTTAGATTGACTAAGCCGGTTACACGGTCAACTTTGAGAATTTGTCACGTCAGGGTCTTGACAACAGCTTCAAAGTGACTTACATTAAAAAAACTTTGAATGAATAGAGAATGTTTCCGTGGTTTCAAATTCGATGTCATAGGAATTAAAAACATGCGCAACAATGTTCCCCGCAATGAAAAAACAAGCCCCGAGGCCATTGATACGCTGACTCCCTACCTCGCGCAGTACACTTTAGGTGAGAAAATTCGCCGGCTAAGGCTCAGAAAAAGCATGGGCTTAGTCGAATTGGGGAGGCACACCGGCCTTTCCGCAGCCATGCTCTCCAAGCTTGAGAACAATCACGTTGTCCCGACTCTACAGACCCTCTCTCGGATCGCACTGGTCTTTTCGGTAGGATTGGATCACTTCTTCTCCGACCCGTCCAAGCACCAGACAATTGCCATTACGCGTGCATCCGAACGCATGCAGTTCGACGAGAAACTGGACACCAAGGAAGTGCTGTATAGCTTCGAGTGTTTGGACTATTCGGCAACAGATCGAAAGTCCAATGCGTATCTTGCGATGATCAAGCGTCACGAAGACGGCACGCTTTCGCAGCACACGCATGAAGGTCACGAGTTCATCTATGTGTTGTCCGGCACACTCGGGCTGCAAGTGGAAGGCGAAGAGATTACACTCCACAAAGCTGACACCGCCTACTTCAACGCACGGCTGCCGCACGGGTATCGCAGTATCGGCGAATCAGACTGCAAAGCCATCGTGGTCACCGTGCCGTAACTCAATGCAACGCGCGAGCGGTATCGCTCTTGGTAGCACGAACGCACAGATAAGCAAGGCGGTCCATCGGGCCGCCTAAATTTTACACGCTCGTTATATCAAATTGTTTATTGGGAACTTCCTCCTGTGAAGCAATTCACGATAGCAATCCCCTATTGACAATTGTTTTTTTTTGATATAATTACGGCAACCCGACCTGGCTTAAACTCCGGCACCACTCAATCCCCAAGGAGGTTGCAATGAAGAAGTCACTGTATGTGCTAATGCCCTTGATCATGGCTACTACTCTGCTAACAATTCGGCAACTAAATGCGTGCACTGCCCCCACTGTGTCAGAGCAGAAAGCGTCTTTTACATGCGATGGAAACTGCCGATTTGACGCGATTGAAGCGTTCTGGACTTGTACGGCGAATAGCGGAAGTTACAAGGTTCATGTTGGAGTTTCTGAAGCAGGCGCCGGTGGCACTTTTGTCGTGAAACTGTGGGATACGACTCCTCATCCGGATAATGAGATTCTATCGCAAACCTTTAGTGCAACAGGCAACTGCGCGAGCGGCGACTTTTCCGTCAATCTAATCAATGGACATGAGTACCGGCTGTATGTTGACGGAGCAAGTGGAATTGGTTGCAATGAAGGCGAGCAGGCTTGGGCAAAGATGTGCTACACTTGCCCCGCAAACTGAAAGATCAAGAGATGCGTTTCATACGCGGCATAGCGGTTATTGCTATACTCTTAAGTGTATGCTTTCACTCCGAGGGAGCGATTATCAGAGTTCCTGAAGATGCCGTGACAATACAGGAGGCTTTCGACCAATCAAGCATAAGCGACACGATCCTGCTATCAAATACCCATTACAATGAAACTGTACGTGTTCCTCTTGGCCTTCGAACACTCGCAAGTAACTTCATCTATTCGAACGATCAGAACGACATAAGCACGACAATCATCCAACCCGGTGACACGGTGACTTCCGATACGTCTTGTTGCCTTGTACTGATGCAAGGCTGCAGTCTGGAAATTGTCGGGGTCAGCTTCAAGTTTGGGAAAGGCGTTCGCCAATCAAACGGCCGCTATGAGGGAGGCGCGATTTACGCTGAGTCATCTTTTCTTCGCATCTCCGACTGCTCATTCAGCAATTGCTTCGCAGATTTCGGAATCTGTATCTGGATAAGTGGAGGTTCAGCGTTATCCGTCTATCGCACCCGTTTCACGACAAATGGCAGGATTACAGGAAGTTCTTATCCCCAAGCCTGCATACGAGCGACGGACACCCAACTCACTGTTGGCAATTGCCGTTTTGATAACAATCTAGTAGTTAGCGCACCAGCAATTGTCTTGACTTTCGGATCGGCGCAGATCCTCGATTCTGTTGTGGATTCAAATCTAACAACTAATTCATTTCTCCCTGCCATTACGGCGGATGACGCCGATTTGGTTGTCCGTGGAACCATTTTCAGGGAGAATGAAAACCTACATGGATTCGCGAACACAGCAATCAGCTCGGATACACGCAATGTTATCATTGAAGGGTGTTCATTCTACTCGAACAGAGGTGGAAGTGTGCTCTCGCTTTGGGGAGACTCCGCACGTGTAGAGAACTGTCTATTTGAGTCGAATGTTGCATCCATAAGGGGCACGGCCGGAATTTCATTTGGTTACGGCGCCTACCAGGTATCCAATTGCACTTTTCGCGACAACACCGCGGAGGGATGGGCGGTGCTGACGACCAATGGGACTACAACTGTAGCTGATTGCGAGTTCACAGGCAATGTATCGCAGTTAGACTCTGTCGGGTTAATGACAAGCCTCCACGACTCAATCATCCTTAGAGGCTGCTCATTTCAAGGCAATACACCGTGCGCATTCTCGACAAATCAATGGTTTGAAGGCTTCATTGATGCGCGAAACTGCTATTGGGGTGCAGAGAGCGGTCCGTTTCATAGCCTACTTAATCCCGATGGAGAGGGTGATACGATTCTCGGTGATGATGTCTTGTTCGTCCCTTGGCTCGTGAATCAACCCAATGTGGTTAAAGAGCGAATAACTCCCGCAGTTAGTGGATTCGAGATCAATTCTGTCTATCCCAATCCGTTCAATTCTTCTGTAACCATTGAATATGCCTTGACGCGCGAGCAGGTCGTTCTGCTCGAAGTCTTCGACGTTCTGGGCCGCAAGGTCGTAACACTGCTTCACACCACACAAGCTCCCGGCGTGCATGCCGTGCTCTGGAATGCAGAGCATCAAGCGACAGGCCTCTACTTCGCCCGACTCTCTTCATCCGTCACGGCTCAAACGTCTCAATCCGTCAAACTTCTCTTGCTAAAGTAAACTGTAGTTCAAACACATTGCAAAGGAAAGCCCCGCTTGTCGAAACAAGCGGGGCTTCACATGCGTTCTTAGTGGAGATTACGAATTGACCGCAACCACCACGTAGTAGAACCTGTCTCCGACATTCAGCACATTGGGATCAGTGAATGACGTAGTCGGAATCGGTACCGGTGTCAGCAGCGTCTGCAGCGGTGTATTGAAATCATTTGAACGATACACCATGTAACCGTCGGCTCGATTTGTTGCGCTCCAGCGCAGAATTGCGTCGTTGGTAACTCCGTCACGCAGAATCGTGAGGTCGATAACGGGATCGGGCCATGTTGTGGGAACGATCGTCGTTTCCACACAGTAACGGCTCGGCGAAGCAAGAATTGGCGTTCCGGCAATATCCAGACGACGCGTGTAATTATGCAGGTCCGTCGTGTCCTGCGGATCCGTGACCAACGCCAGCAAGCCCGGCAAACCTTGGCCGCCCACGGTATCAAGACTCGAGACCTCGATCCAGAATTCGCCTTGCAGTCTCTTCAGTGCGGCAACACTGCTTAAGTCAACCTGCCACCAGCGATTCAACAACGAGTCGCCGCCAAACGGTGAGACGGTCTCATTGGTGTCGATCTCTTCTTCATAGACATACAGAAGTTCACCCGGAGTTCTGTTGTCAGGTCCTTGTCCGTAGAACTTGAGCTGGCAGCGTGCCGTTCCGTCCGGCAGCGAGTTTATGTCTTCCGGATCCCAGTTCCACATCACCTGAACCTTGTTGATATCCACAGTGTCCGCGTGCGCGGCCGGAACTCCGTCCGCCAGCGGCGTGTAACGCACAAGGCGCGGATTGGTCAGCACCACGCTGTAATCACGCATGTGATACGCCAATTCATAGGTTCCTGCGGGCTGCACGTCAACCGCCATGTTGTAAAGGGCGTTCAGCGGCACATTGATCGGCGAACGCGTCGTGTCATTGCTGCGATCCTGCTCTCCCGGATAGACCGCTGCAACACGCAGGCGATACGAGCCGACGGCATCCGGAATCCACGTGACGGGAATAGTGACAAACTCGTTCGTGGCCAGCGTAGCCGTCGTCTGCTTCAGCGAGTCGGTGCCCTGATTCGTGCCGTTGGGACGTGTATACAGTTGGCGATAACGCAGCGCATTGCCAATATTGCTGCTGCCTTCGTTCACATACTCGAACTGCCAATTCCGTGACAGGCCGACAGTCACCGGGAACGGAACGACCATCTTGCGCGTGGCAGCGTCAATCGCGAAAGCTCGCGTGGCGACGAGGTGAATGTAGTCAATGTGCAATCCACTTCCGATTCCGCCGTCGTCATTGCAGTCGGTTTCCAGACGGAACTGCAGGAGTACTGTCCGTTCACCCCACGCCGTGAGATCAATGTCAACCTGCGCGCCGCCAGTTGTCAAGCCGCGGCTGCGGCGCACCCATCCGTTCAGCGAGTGACCCGCGTCCGGATGTGTTTCACTGTTGTCATACGCGTAGTCATAAACCACACGTGTCCACGTCGCTCCGTTGTCTGACGAAATGTAGATCGAGTAAAGGTCGTCCAACGAACTGTCGTTGTTTCCGTCAGCATCCGGCAAGTCGCACCATACATAGTATGCGAGCCGCAGTTTCTGGAATGCGTTGGGATCTGCACCCGGTCGAGCCGTGTCCGGCAGTACAATCGGCGGAGATGTCAAAGCGGTATTCAGACCGGCAATGCCGCGATGCTCGGCATTCCACGACCACACCTGATCCGGGCAGCCGACCATGCCAGTCGGCGCGGTGGAATCTTCATATACCCACGTATTGCCGATTCCGCCTCCCTCCACGGCATAGGTCGTCCAGCCGGTCGCATCACCGTCGTTCGACAACAAGTTGCCGCCGCTATGCGAGACGCGAATCGAGTCCACGATCAAGCCGTAGTAGGATGAATCATCCGTTGCACTGAAGCCCGGATCGGAGTAGAAGCTGTACCGGAATTTCACATTCGACTGTCCCGCGTATGCGCTGAGGTTGGCAGTCATCACGGTATATGCATTCGCGTTGGCCGTTCCACCCCATGCCGGAATGTTCGGCCCAAGGCACCACTGCTCGCCGAATGCGTAACAGCTCTGGCCTGTGAAAGCAAGCGACAAACCGGTGGTAACGACTGACCACGTTGCGCCGCCGTCCGTGGAAATCTGCAGATTCCAACCGTCCCACATGTCGTATCCCGCCGGCTCGCCACCCGGATCCTCAATCTTCCAACGGGCTTTGAACGCCAGCGTAATCGGCGCGCTTGCGCCGCTAAGGTTGACAACAGGTGATTCGAGGTGCTGCTGCCATGCGTTATCGTAGCCGCCGGGGGCCACGAGGTTATCGGTCATCGCGGCATTGCCAACCCACCACGCTGGCGCATTGGGATCGCCAATCGGCACGTTGTCTACATGCCAGTACGGGGGTTGCGAAGCCGTCAAGTCGCTTGGCGTCCAAACCGGGCCGGCTTCAAATGTCTGCATGATAATCGTAGTATCAAAAGCGTCCAAAGAATTCCCGGGACGACGAGCGAACAATTCCTGAATGGGAATCTCAATTTCCTCCCAGCCGTCGTTCCACGAAACGGCGGGAGAGTTGGCAGGCGTGACCATGAGATTCGTACCGGCAAATGCAATTGCCGCGATTCCTGCGATCAGCGCCAGACGAAATCCAATTTTGCTGACCATACTTTGCTCCGGAATAGGTTGATTATCCTTAGGTTGGGACCCGGTTACCCTAAGGTGACCGGAAACGAAAACGGGCACAAGAGGCGATCTCTTCTGCCCGTTTCTGGAGGTTCGGAAGACGTTGGGCGGACAGACCGCATCGCTGCGATCTGCCCGCCACAATTTAGAGTTTACGGCTTAACAACTGCCAGAAAGACGGGCGAAGTAGAATCTACTTCATCAACACCATCTTCTGGGTGGCGGTGAAGCCGTTCACCGTCAACTTGTACAGATACATACCGGTGGCCAGACCAGAAGCGTCAAATTCAACGCTGTGCTGACCGGCATCCTGCAAGCCATTCACCACCGTGGCGACTTCGCGGCCATCCACTGAGAAGACCTTCAGGCTGACCTGACCGGCTTCGCGGAGTGCGTACTCAATCGTCGTGTTCGGGTTGAACGGGTTCGGGTAGTTCTGCATCAATGCGTACTCGGTCACGAGTCCGGCGCCTGCTTGCGGCGTCGCATAGACCGTCGAACCGAACAGCGTCATGCCGCCATTCAGATCAACTGCCGTCAGCTGATAGCCGTAGTTCGTGCCGTTCACGACATCGCGATCCACAAACGTGTAGCGATGGCCGCTGGGGCTGTCGCCTTGGCCTGCAACCTGAGCAATCTCAACGCCGTTGCGCGTGAGCACGTAGTAGTCAATTTCGCTCTCTGCATTCGTGCGCCAGTTCAACGTCACCATGCCGTCGCCGGCGATAGCGTCAAAGCTCGTGATTTCCACGGCCAGAATGTTGTCGCCCGCAAACGTCACGTCCACCGGGCAGCAGCAATTGCGCGTGTCAATGTAGAGGTAATACGTGTCGGGGAACCAGCAGCCGAAGTCGGTCGGATCACCGTTGCCCGACCAGTTATGAACCTGGCTTCCACCAAGCGGCGGGAAGGCAGGCTGACCGGCATCCAGATAGCCAAAGCTGTCGAACAGCCACGAGCGAATGCGGAAGAACTCTCCGCAGGTCGAAGACGGAGCGATCGTGATGTAGAAGCACGTCGGATCATTCACGGACGTCCACGACAGCACGACGTCGCCGCCGCGTCCCGTGAACGAGGACGGTCCAATCGCGGTATTCTGATCATAGTCGCTGCAATACTCGCACAGGTCAATCGTGCGCGACCAGGTCGGCGAGTCAATAATGATCGGATTCGTGTCGTCGTCGCCCGGATAGTTGCGTACGCACGGCTCGCATGTGAGCGGAGCGCAGCTTGTCACACCGGCTTCACCGTTCACAGAAGCCAGAATGGCGCCCACCGGCAAACCACCCGACGACCAGTCGGAGTTGTTGTTGAACCAGCAGAAGTCCGGCGTGCCGGCAAACCACCAATACACCCAAGCCTTGCAGTTCGCCAACGCTTCGCGCTGCCAGTAAGGAGCCGGAGCGTTACCAGCACCCGTCCATGAATCAATGACGAAGTGGACGAAGAATCCGTTCTCCACGCAAACGTCCAGCGGGATGTTCAATTCAATCAAACCCGTGCCTGCCGTATCATCAATCTCTTCTTGGGTGAGATCATACGTGAACATTCCTGCCGAACCGAGCTGAGCACCGCCCGGACCTTTGCACTCACGCGGAACGCCGGGACTTGCTGCATCTTCCGGACAGGTAACAAACACGCGGCCGGTAATCGTGCCGGGTCCCGTGTTGCCGAATATGACCAGTGTCAGATCCACAGATGTAATGTGGAAAGGATATATTGCCGGTGTACAATTGCCGTCTGTCGCGGGATCAAAGTACTCGGCAATGTCCTCGCCCGGATCCCAACCGAAGCTGCCGTACGGCGTGCCCGTGAAATGGTTCAGCACACAGGTGCCGGACCGCGGGGTCGGGTTGTCAGGGAGGGTGATCACAGGACGCAACGTGGGCAACAACTCACGTGCGTTCATGACCTCTGTGGCTTGAGCAATCGCGCTCAGGCCCATAACCATCAAGACACACAAAATCAAAGTCTTACGCATACCGGGACCTCATAAGTTAAGAGGGTTTATCGTTTCACCAAAATCGGTTGTTTAAACATTTCCAGCACCCATTTATAAGGTATATTAAGACTATCTATTCGTCAATACTTTTGGCCATACTGACCAAAAAAGTTATGGCCAAGCACATGTCTATTGCAAGCGGCCGCTTAACTCTTAACTTTCTTGTTTGTGTGAAGTAACATCGTTATGTCACAAAGTCTCATTATACACTTGACCCCCCGCAAGAGGCATTCACTTCTCTATATTACTCTCCTGACCCACTTTGAATAACCAACAATCTGACAAAAATTTGTTGCACTCCCTCCGTCTGCGAGTGGCAAACACACATTCACCGCAACAGGGGAATCTCGTACTCTATTGGATGCTTGCCCAGCGTCGAGTGACCCACAACTTCGCCCTTGAGCGGGCCATTCAGTGGTCCAAACAACTCGGCAAACCCCTGCTGATTCTCGAGTCCGTAACTCTGGTCTACGAATACGCGAGCCCTCGGCAGCACGTCTTCCTGCTGCAGGGCATGGCCGACAATCAAGCGCGCCTCGCGCGCAAGCCTGTGACCTATTTCCCCTTCGTTGAGAGCATTCCCGGCCAGCGCGCAGACCTCTTGAAAGCGCTGGCGGAACAGGCGTGCGTGGTGATTGTGGATGATTTCCCGATGGCGATGCACCAGGAACTGATTACCAACGCGGGCCTCGAGTTCCCCTGCAGGCTCGAAGCAGTGGACTCCTGCGGTCTGTTGCCGTTGCGTGCCGCCGAGGTGACCTTTCCCACTGCCTTTGCGTTCCGCCGGCATCTTCAGAAAAACCTTCGCTCACATCTTGAGCACTTCCTCCTGTCCGATCCACTCGCACGTGTTACGCTTCCCTCCCTGAAGCTCGACGCGCGCATGACCTCGCTTTGGCCGCCCGCCGATCCTCTGAAGCTCTTGTCCGATCATTCTTGGATGAACGACCTCCCGCTGTTGCACGATGTCCCGCCCGTTCCAACTGCAGGCGGCACTTCCGCGGCAGAAAAGAAGCTGCGCGAGTTTCTGACTCACAAGCTCTCCCGCTATGCGACAGAACGCAGCCAGCCCGGGGAGGACTGGTCCAGCGGTCTTAGCCCCTACTTGCACTTCGGTCACATCTCCGTGCATCAGGTCTTTTCCGAGCTTGCCAAACAGGAAGGGTGGAGCAGCAGCCACCTCGCAAACACCGTTGCCGGAAAGAAGGAGGGTTGGTGGGGGATGAGTGCCAATGCTGAGAGTTTTCTCGATGAACTCGTCACGTGGCGCGAAGTCGGCTACAACTTCAATCACTTGCGCGACGACTACAAAGACTTTTCGTCGCTGCCTCCTTGGGCGCTGAAGACGCTTAGCGAGCATCGTAAGGACAAACGAACATGGACCTACACCAAAGAGCAATTTGAACAGGCCGCCACGCACGATCCGCTTTGGAATGCCGCGCAGCGGCAACTCCGGACCGAGGGCCGCATTCATAACTACCTGCGCATGCTCTGGGGTAAGAAGATTCTCGAGTGGTCCGCTTCGCCCGAAGCTGCGCTCGAAATCATGACCGAACTCAATGACAAGTGGGCGCTCGATGGCCGCGACCCCAATTCCTATTCTGGCATGCTCTGGTGTCTGGGCCGTTATGACCGCCCGTGGTTTCCCGAGCGCCCCGTTTTCGGTCAGGTGCGCTACATGAGCAGCGAGAACACCGCCCGTAAATTCAACGTCAAAAGCTACCTCGAGAAATACTCTCCTTAGCCAAAACACAAGAGCCGCGATTCTCACGCGGCGCTTGATCTCTCTTCTACTTGCGTCTCACCCCGCCGAAATCACGTCGTGATACCTGCACAGACGCGATGCTCTCCATTCTGGTGCAATTCTCTGCCGAGACAGAACCCCCACCCTCAGCCCCTAACTATAATTTGCCCAAATGTTTACAACATTTTTACAAAAAACACTTGACTTTTCGTAAATATTGTATTATATTAGCACCATAGTTTCGAAACTTACCCCAAGCCCCAACCTACCAGTTCTGCCACAATTTAGGCTCTTCCCGCCAGCCCGCCACGTAAGCTGACACCTTCCACACCCCGAAATGCCCGTCCGCATCTTTGGGCCGCATCTTCAAAATTCGAATCCCGACCGTCTGCTCTCCCTTCTGCATGTAGTCCGTCGCGTCTATCTGATGCGGCAGCACGATGTCCCCCGGACACCACCCGCTCCGCGAAAAATCCGATGACCACCAGCCGTCCGTCCACCGCGCGCAGTACGGGTTAAACTCCCGCATCTTCCGGCAGTCCTCCCGCCACGGGCGAAACCGTTCGATGACCACGTCGTTCACCGAAATCACGTTCGCCTTCGCAACAAACTCATCCTCATCCCGACCGTCCGTGCAGTGACCTGTGGACGTGTAGTAAATCACCGCGTAAGCGAATGAATCCGGAATTGTCACTCGCGTCGAGATTCCGTCCGGCATCTTCTCCTGCGTAAACGAATCCTCGTAGTAAATCGGCGCGACGTAATCCGGCATCTGTGCCGTCGTATCCGGTATGTATTCGAGCGCAAAGTCAAGCTCCCACCCGGGACTCGTCCACGTGTCCACCGATGCGCGCAGCGTTCTTCTGCCCTGCAATACCGGAGCAAGCTGTGTCACGTCCGCTTCATGCGATGTCTCGCCTCCGAAAGACGTGATGAATCTCAGCACTTCAAGCTCCGCTGAATCGCCAAATACCAATCGGACGTTTCCCCCGCGATCATAGCGATCCGCCACCGTCCGCTCATCCACCGGTACCGGGTGTAACCATAGTTTTGCCAGAATGCGCGTAGGTTGTGTAATCGTTGGAAGCGTGACTGTCTTTTCGACGACCCGTCCGTTATCCAGTGCCGTTTCTCCCTGCTTAAGATACTTCCCGGAGCTGTCGGGCGAAAAATGCAATGCCGTGCGCTCAAATAGAGCAACACTGTGCGGCTGGCTCAGACAAACACCGGTTACAATCAGAATTGAAAGAAGGTAAATCATGGGCTGCAGAAGTTGGTGAAAAAGAATATTCCATAATAGCACAATTCCCCCCGAAATCAAAAGCCGAAACCAGTTCTAAGTGCAGTGTCTCAATTGCGCCGAAGGCTCTGGCAGAAAGTGCCCACCATGTTCGGAAAACCAACACCAAATCCAATAAAAACAAAAACCCAAATCGCAACCATTGCTGGTATACTCCTTGCTAAATGTTATGCAGATACTCCCCACTGCTCTAACACTTTAGGCCATGGCCACAGCAAATTCATTCCGCAAATCGCCTTTCGAGAGCCTCAAAGAGCGCCGCGAACGGCTGTTCACTTCGCGCGCAGGCGCATCGCCCTTCCTTGGCAACGACCCCTCATCGCCCGCCGGACTGCACAAACTCGCTGTATCAAAACTCAAGCGCAATGCGCGCGTGCTGATCCTCGGCAACGGCAGATGTCAACTCGCTTCCGACCTTGCGAAGCTCGGACACCGTGTCACACTCACGGACTGCTCACCGCAGGCTCTCGCGACCACCGAAGAAGTCCGCCGCAGCTTGTCCCGCGCCGAAGCGGAACTCGTCTCAGCCAAACTCATCGAGTGCGGTCGTCTGCCTTTTGCCGATGCGTCTTTTGACAGCATCATCGTGACGGGCGTGTTGAGTCAGCTTGGAAGTCCCACTCCCTTGTTGAAAGAGTGCTCGCGTCTGCTGAATGGCAACGGACAATTCCTGATTGCCGTTCCCGACAACCTGAGCAGCTTCCACTCGGAATTTATCACGCTGTGGACGGCCGACTCGCTCTCGGCGGTGCTCTCCCCGTTCTTTGAAGAGCACGACGTTACCTCGCAGGACGGCACGCTGCTCGCCTGTGCGGCCAATCGCGCTTCGGTCAAACACCCGGTCATCTACGCGATGATGAACATCCGCAATGAAGACCGCTGGCTGCGCGCGGTGCTCGACAATGCCGCACGCGTCTGCGACGGAGTCATCGTCTACGACGACGGCTCGACCGACAAAACACCCGACATTTGCAAAGCGCATCCGGCAGTCGTAGCCTATCAGCGCGGCGAAGAATCCGAAACCGACAAGGCTCGCGACAAGAACCGCATGTATGCGATGGCCCGCGAACTGAAAGCGGATTGGATGCTCTGCATTGACGGTGATGAACTGCTCGAACCGACCGCTCCGCGCCGCATTCTCGAGGCAATCAAAACCTGCCCCGCCAACGTGTCGCAAATTGATTTCGAATTTCTCTACCTCTGGAACGACCACCAACACTATCGCACCGACGGCATCTACACGGGAATTTATCATCCCTGTCTGTTCCGTCCGGTTTCGCAAACGTGGGCCGAACTCGAATTTGCACCGACTGCGCACGCCGGAAATCTGCACTGCGAACGCGTTCCGCAGAATCTCGCCGGAGAGCGCATCCGCGCCGACATCAAAATTGAGCACCTGGGCTACATGTTTCCTGAAGACCGCTTGCGGAAATATCAGTGGAACAAAAGCAAAGATGTCACGCACGCCAAACAAGGCTATTACGAACATCTGCTCGACCAGCCGCACATGACGCTCGCACCGTGGGATGGCCGGCCGGATTCAATCATACGGGGGAACCGCAAGGTGGAGAAGCAGACGCTTAAACCGGATTATTACTACGCCAACGCGCGCCGCAATCTTGCGGAACGCGTTCCGAAAGATGCCCGCCACGTGCTCGATGTCGGCTGCGGCAACGGCGCGACCGGAAAACTGATTGCCCAATTGACCGGCGCCCGCGTAACCGGCATTGAAATTCATCCCGAAGTCGCGCAAGTTGCGCGGCAGGTGCTTGACGACGTGCATGTGCTCGACGTCGAAGCCGACACGCTGCCGTTCGCTCCCAGGCAATTCGACTGTATTCTCTGCGGCGATGTGCTGGAACACCTGATTGACCCGTGGAACGCGCTCAAAAAGCTGATGGTCCACTTGAAACCGACGGGCTGCATCATCGCCAGCCTGCCCAATGTGCGCAACCTCGGCGTGATTGCCAAACTGCTCGAAGGTTCGTGGAACTATCAGGAGTACGGCATTCTCGACAGCACGCATCTGCGCTTCTTTGCGAAACAGGATATGCAGCGGCTCTTTGCTCAGGCCGGACTGCGCGCGGAACTCGTCGAAGTTGTGCGCGACCCGTTGTTCGAACGTCAAATGCAGACCCCCGCTCAGGAAGTGCGCACTCTGGATATGGGCGGACTTGTGCTGCGCGACGTCTCTCCGCAGGACTTGAACGAACTGACTGCGCAGCAATTCATCTTCGTGGCCAAACCCGACGCCGCCGTCCTGCCGAAACCAAAACCTGAAGTCTCCGTCGTGATTCCCGTGTATAACAACTTGCCCTACACGAAGTCCTGCCTCGACTCCCTGTTCAACACAGCCGAGCGGACGCCTCACGAAATCATTGTTGTGGATGACGGTTCCACCGATGGCACAGCGGACTATCTGGCCTCGCTCGGGGATAAGATTCGAGTCGTGACTCATGACCGCAATTATGGGTTTGCCCGCTCCTGCAATGACGGAGCGCGCGCATCTGTAGGCCAGCTTGTAGTGTTTCTCAATAACGACACCGAAGTGCAGCCGAACTGGCTTGATGCGATGGTCACGACGATTTCGGCGGATCGCAGCATCGGCATCGTCGGCAATCTGCAGATCTTCCCGCAGTCGAAGTTAGTGCAGCAGGCGGGTATCGTCTGCGACGAGCGCAAGCACGTGCACAGCATCTACAACAACCAACTTCCGGCCGACCATCCGGTCGTGCAGAAGCCGCGCGAGTTTCAGTTCATCGCCGGCAGCTGTCTGATGATCTGGCGGCAGCTATTCATGGAAGTCGGCGGCTTTGATGAAAGCTATCACAACTCCTGCGAGGACATCGACCTTTGTTTGCGCGTCACGCAGACGCGTCGCAAGGTCTGGTATTGCCCGCAGAGCCGCATCTATCACCATGAATCCAAATCCGTCTCCGGCCACGACAAGAACGGCGCGAACTACCGTCTGCTGCTCTCGCGCTGGCAGGACCTGATGCTTGCCGACGCGGACCACTACTATCTTGAAGACGGTTTCATGCGGCTGAGCGACGGACGAATCGTTCCCTTGGACAAACAGGAAGACCCCTCACCTATGGCCTCTGACACGCGCATCGCGCTGCTCACCACCTATCATCAACGCTGCGGCTTGGCAATCTATGCCGAGCAGCTTTGCGAAGCTCTGACAAACAATGGCGAGACGGTGCTGATTCTCGCGGAAAGAACCACAGAACTTACAGCGGTGGATTTGCCGAACGTCGTTCGCTGCTGGTCGCGCGACAAAGACGGCGGCCGCGAAATTCTGCAGCAACTGCTCACACACAAGATACAAGTGCTGCACGTCAATCACGGTGGCATCTTCGCGCTGGACGGCTGGCTGCTCGATGTGTTGAAACAGGCCCGCGCGCAGGGCATCCGCGTCGTGACGACGTTCCACTCGACCGAAACGCGGGACGAGCGTCTCGCGGAAATCGCACGCTTCAGCGACGCCTGCTGGGTGCATCATCCACAGAACATCATCGAACTGGTCGCGCTGGGCGCGTCACCCGAACGCATTGAAGCAATGCCGATTCCGCTGCCCGAACTGAACTTCGCCGACCTCGCGGAAGCCAAACTCGCTCTCGAATGGAACCCCGCGCAGAAAGTCGTAGCGACGTTCGGCATGGTGGACCCGCACAAAGGGATTCTCGAACTTATCAATGCCTTCCCTGCATTGCAGCGGACGACGGATGCCAAACTGCTGATTATTGGCGCACCGCATCCCGCCAGTGAAACGAGCCGCGCCTATCTGAGTCAGTGCATGAATCGCGTGCGTGAATTGGGGATGGACGAGCACATTCGCTTCCTGACCGACTTCATTCCCGAAGCGGAATTGACCGCCACGTTGCAGGCGTGCGATGTCATCGTGTTGAACTATCAAAGTCAGCGCTTTGAAGGCTCTGCCTGCCTGACGCGCGCGCTCGCCGCCGGTCGTCCGGTCGTTACGTCCAATGCTCCGGCGCTCGACGTGGCCGCACCTGTAACTCTTCGCACCACCGAACAGTTTGATTTGCCGCAGGCAATCCTGCGCACGCTGAACAATCCGTTCCTGACGCGCGCGCTGAAGGACGCGGTGAAAACCTACGCAACGGCTATCAACTGGGAAAACTCGGCGAAAAACTACTTGGCGAGCTACGAGCGGGTGTTGACTCGCGACGCGGCCTGCACGACGGACCTGCTGAGATACTATGCTACGCATCCCGACGAAATCTACAACGAGCCTCTGCAGCGCGAACGCGTTCGCTGGCTGGCAAGCAAAGCGCGCGGTCGCATCCTCGAAATCGGCCCCGCAAACGGCTATGTCGTTGAGTTCTGCAAAGGACATGAGGCTGTGGACATTTACCGCGAGCGGCTCGATGTCGCCCGTGCGTTGCGCGGCGGCATCACCTTTACCTATGGCAACGTGGTCAGCGGACTTCCCTACAAGGACAAGAGTTTCGACGTGGTGATGTCTCCCGAAATTTTTGAACACGTCGAATGGGAACAGGCCGTCATCGCACTGAAAGAGTGCATGCGCGTCGGGAAACGGGTGTTAGTCACAATTCCGAACGCGGACAAGCCGGACTATAATCCGGACCTCGTGCACAACATTGAACATCGCTGGCTGGTGACTCGGCAATTGCTGGAAGCATGGTTGAAGGAAGCGGGGGCGGTGAACTACGAACTGGATTGCTCGAGCGACCTCGACTTCTACCTAATCGACATCGACAGCACGGCAGCCAAGCCCTCCGTCACAGTCTTGCCGCGTGCACAGCGGCTGCCTCACTTTGAGGTCAGTCCCGGCCCGGCGGTGACGCTGGCAATGGATGCCTCGCTGCTGACGGACGATACGCTAATCGCAAGCGGAGCAGGACGATTTTTCATTGAATTGCTGAATAGTCTGCGCGCCGTGCGACCCGAGTGGACTCTTAAGCTGGTCACCCCGCATGCGAATAATCTTCGTGAACGGTTAACACAGGCGGGAGCTGCGCACGCGTTTGAAGTGATGGGATGGAAGGAGCTGCGTCGTGGAGCGGCGGATGCCCTGTTGCTGCCGCATCCGACCGGCGAGGATACACCGGAATATGTGCAGCTTGCGCGAGAGCTTGGATTGACCGTCGCCTGCCTGATGCATGATCTCATTCCGCTGGCCTATCCGCAACTCTATTTGACGCAGGATCCGCTCGCGCGGGATCGGTATGTCGCTTCGCTCCGCGCGCTGAATGAAAAGTGCGACCTCTTCTATTGCACGACGCAGGCTACGGTTCAGGAGCTGCAAATCCGGCTCGGCATGCAGCTCGCAAGACTGCGGACCATTCACGGCGCGCCTACGCTTACGGCGGAAATGGCTAGAACGAGTTTCGAGAACTCGGAACTTCGCGGGATGCAGGAAGCTGGAGGTCTTTACTTTCTGCACGCGGGCGAACTGTCTCCGGTGAAGAATCTGCGCACGATGCTGCTCGCGGTAAATGAACTGCGGCAGACGGTGGATAGCAATCTGAAGCTCGTTCTGGCTTGCAACGTCACGCCGTCCGCAGCAGAACAGATTAAACACGCCGCTCGACTTGACGGCCTCGATACGGGCATGCTCGTGCTGCCGCGCAACGCCAGCGATGCAGACATGGCGCGTCTCTATCAGAATGCTGTTGGCTGTCTCAGCCCAAGTTTGATGGACGGGTTGTCGCTGGAGTTGCTGAATGCGCTTGCACTGGGCACACCGATTGTCGCGGGCCGGACTCCGGCACAGGAGGAAACATGTGGCGAAGCCGCGCTGTATGTGGACCCGCAGAATGTCGAGGCGTTGACTTCGGCTGCCGGCCGGTTGCTGACAGACCGGCAAACTTGCCTGCGGCTAAGCGCGGCGGGGAAGCGAGAGGCTGCGCGTTACAATTGGATACGCAGTGCGGAGAAGTTCGCGGTCTACTTGAGCGAATCGCTCGTCAAGAAAGGAGCGGTGCGCGCTTTGCCCTCTAAGGTGCACGCATAGCCTAATACACGAAGACCCGCGGCTGAAAGCGGGTCTTCGATCAATGGGGCATGGATCGTGAGGTTCAGTAAAACGCCTGTGACATACAGAAAAGGGAAAGCCCGCGAATCACTTCACGGGCCTTCAAGGGTGGCTGGGGAACAGGGACTCGAACCCCGATTAACAGATCCAGAGACTGTTGTCCTGCCAATTAGACGATTCCCCAAAAACAGGATTTTATTGAGCTTAAGTAGTAAGAAACCAACCTTAAGGAACGGTAATATAAGGCAGTCTGACTCGAGAATCAAGTCAGGTGCGATGAAAACTCTGGCCAGTTTTTTGCAATCTTACGGATGACGCAAATTGTAAATGATTGTAATCCGAAAAGCTATAGGTGACAAACGGCCCATGGACCCGTCGCAAAATGCCTACGAAGTGACCACTCCGCTCCTCCGACAGGTTCCTCAGGCGGCTCTGGACGCCGTTTTTGGAGCTGCGGGACTCGTCACAGCAGACCTGAAGTTGTCGGTTGTCGGTCGTTCGTGGGACGAGTTTATGGCTCGTTCCGGTCGCAGTGATTTGGCCCGCAACGCTCTGCTGGGAAGTTCAATTCTGCTGTTCTTCCGCAACGACGAGCAGCGCCGCGTGTTTGAGAGTCTGCTGCATTCGATGCACTCCGACGAGCTCGGCGTGCACAATCAAGTGGTTGACCTCGGCACCAAGGAGAAGCCCTTCTATGTGCAGCTTCACGTGCAGGGTCTTTGGCAGGACGGGGTGTTTGCCGGCTACTTTGTGCATTGCCTCGACATCACACGCGAACATACCAACCGGTTGATGTTGATCGAGCGTGACCGCGAGTTTCAATCGTTGAAAGACGCTGTGGAGAAAGCGGAAACCTCGGCGCGCGAGCTGCAGGAGAAACTGCGTGTGTCCGCAGAAGAGATTGCACAGCGCGAAGCTCAGCTCAAGAAAATGACCGAGAAGTCCATGCGCATGGAAAGAAGTTCGCGGGAAGCTCTCGAGCATTCGGAAAAAGCCGTGGAAAAGTCTGCGCGGCTGCAGCACGAATTGGACAAACTGCGCAAACAGCAGAGTGAAAACACGCAGGCCGCGCAGGAGCTTGAGAAGCAGACGGCAGAGTGTTCGAAACTGACCCGCGCACTTGAAACGGTGCAAGCCAAATGCGACACTCTTGAACAGGAACTGCAGTCGTCAATAGCCCGGCATTCCGCGCTCGAGCAGGAATTACAAATGCTCCGCGAGAGTCAGAACGGCCAAGCAGAAGGTGTCGCAAACGCTGCGCAGGAAATTGCGGCCTTGCAGACCGCGCTTGGCGAAATGACAGGCATGAAAGACTCGCTCGAGCAGGAGTATCAGGAACTCCTGCAGGAAAATGAACGGAGTCAGAAAGAAACCGCAGAACTTCGCGCGGCACTTGAAGAACTGCAAAACAACCCTGTTGTCGTCGCTGCGCCGCCCGTGCAGGACACAAGTTCGGCCGAGTTACTCACGCTGATTTCGCTGCCCGCCTGCTCTCTCGATCTTGCGGGCAAGCTCGTCTGTGCCACCGGTTCATTCTGGGAAGAGTTGGGTTCTGTTCCGGAACAGGGAGTGGGTCAATCTTTTGCAGACTGGCTGAGTGACAACGAGGCCGCGCGCTTTGCGGATTGGCTGGAAAGTCAGACAGACGCCTGTTGCGATGTAACGGCCGCGGACGGCAGTTCATGGCGCGCCTGTGCGGTGGTCGGGAACAACGGGGCTTGGCAAAGCGTCATAATTGAAGCCGGCACCGCTGCGGCCGCAGTTCAACCTTTGATTCAACCGGCCCCCTACGTTGCGACCGGACCGTCACAGGTGAGAGCACTGTCCCGCGAATTGGCAGACGAGTTCAGCAATCTTCTGACCGGCGTGCTGGGACATGCGTCGCTGGCCGCAGCCGAGATGGACTCACACACTTCCCGCGACATCATCGCAATCGAGCAGACGGCACGTGAAGCCGCACAGCTGGTGCGCAAACTTGCCGCGCTAAGCGGCAGCGGCAAGCACGTGCAGGATAACGATCTGGCAAAGATGCTCAAACAGTACGTCAAGAAGATGCCGCCCGAGTTCTATGGTGGTTCGCCACAGCTTGTGTTGTGCGACGACGCGTGTCTTGTGCACGGTGACACGGGATCTCTTAAGATGGTGCTGGAAGCGATATCCGCTCATGCGCGGGACAAAGCAAGCGAGGATGCGCAAGTTTGCTACACGCTGTCTCGCGCAGATGAGGACGTTTGTCTCTCTTTATCGTATAACGGAAGCGCGGGCTATCCGACAGGCTGGCTCGAAGGCCTGCCGCCTTCCATCGGTCAGTCTGGTTGGGACTTGGTTTTTGCCCGTGAAGTCGTGCGCGGAATGGGAGGAGAAATTGAGTTGACGGACGACGGTGAACGCACAATGCTGCTGATGACCATGCCTGTGGTCAATCAAGAGGAGCAGGTGCGTAACCGAAGTTAGCGCGGGCGAAGTCGCCAACACCTCAGTGTGAACGGCCCGTCGCATCCTACGACGGGCTTTCAATTTGAAAGAGTCCGTGGAAATCCGTACCTTCTGCCGCTATGAAAGCCCCCCCGACCGCTATTCTTACTCTGCCCTCGCATGAACGGTTTCGCTATAGGCAGGTCGCTTTCGGCGCTCCGACTGCAGTCTGGATGGCAACGCGCACAGACGAACTGCGGCAGTGTCTGGCGCGAACGGAAACGTTTCAGCGCGCCGGCAAATACGTTGTTGCAGTAGTGACCTACGATGCGGCGCGCGCTTTTGACTCCGCTCATACCTCACACGAGCCGGGTGCGCTTCCGTTGGCTTGGTTCGCCGCATTTGACCGTCCCGGTGCGTACGAGCAGGATGCGCGACCCTTTGAACTTGGCGCTCCGCAAGTGCAGACGAGTGAGACGGAGTATGGCGCGGCGGTGCACCGTGCTTTGGAACATATCCGCGCGGGCGACGTGTATCAGGTGAACTATACAGTTCGCGCGCGTTGCGAGTTTCATGGCAGCGCGGTTGGCCTGTTTGATACTCTCGTGCGGGCCGTTCCGGTTCCGCATGCGGCGTTCGTAGACACAGGCGCCGTGCAGATAGTTTCCCTTTCGCCGGAACTGTTTCTCCAGCGGGTCGGCGGCACGTTGCTCACGCGACCGATGAAAGGCACGGCGTCACGCCGCCCGTCGTGGGACGCGGACGAAGCCGCGCGTCTCGCCCTGCAGCGCAGCGAAAAAGACCGTGCGGAGAACACGATGATCGTGGACCTCATGCGCAACGACTTGGGCCGCGTCTGCAAAGCGGGAACGATTCGTGTTCCGGAACTATGCGTCGTCGAACGCTATCCGACCGTACACCAGATGATCAGCACCGTGACGGGTGAACAACTTGAGGACGCCACGCTCTTTGATATCTTTGCCGCAACTTTTCCGCCGGGCAGCGTGACGGGAGCGCCGAAGGTTCGCGCAACGGAAATTATCAGAAATCTCGAACATTCACCGCGCGGGATCTATTGCGGAACGATCGGGCTGTTCATGCCGGGCGGTGACTTCGTCTGCAGCGTGGCGATTCGCACGCTGGAGATTCAAGGCAACATCGCGACGCTCGGTATCGGATCGGGAATCGTAGTGGACAGTGTTGCGGAACGCGAATGGGAGGAAGTGCTGCTGAAGGCGAAGTTCGCCGAACGCCGTCCACAGGAGTTCGCATTATACGAAACTTTTCGCTGGCAGCCGGAACTTGGGTTTCGCAATCTTCACAGCCACTTGCGCAGGCTCAAGCGTTCATGCGATTACTTTGCGCGTCCGTTTCCGATACGGCGGATTCTCGCCGTTCTGCGCGAGTTAAAGGCGACGCTCGGAAACGAGCACAACCGCGTTCGTTTGAATGTCGATCATGATCAGGTGAGTTTTCAGCTTATGCCGGAAGAGCTCTGCTGGCCGGAGCGGGGAGTGGTGGTGATGATCCCCGAAGCGCGGCTTGATCCGGACGATCCGCGACTCTATCACAAGACGACGCTTCGCCCGGAAAAACTCGCGGCCCGCGAGTCGGCGAAAGCGCGCGGGGCGGACGAATGTCTGTTCTTGAATACGCGTGATGAGTTCACCGAGGGAACCATTGCGAATGTGATGTTCAAAGTGCGCGGGGAATGGCTCACACCAAGTCTGTCCTGCGGCCTGCTGCCGGGCGTCTGGCGCGACATGCAGATTCACTCCGGCCGCGCGCGTGAAGAGATTGTGCGTTACGACTTGTTGGACACTATTGAGGAAGTGCGTATCGGGAACTCTGTGCGCGGCGAAGGGAAGGTGATACGCATCATTCTGGAAGACGGCCGCGAGGTGTATCGAGATAAGGGAGAAGCCCGTTGAGTCCGGTCTTCATCGGCATACTGATCTACATCAGCATCGCATTGATCATCGGACTGGTCGTGTCGCGCAAGGTGCATAGCGAGAGCGACTACTTGATTGCGGGCAGGCAACTCGGATACCTGCTCGCGACGTTCTCGATTTTCGCGACGTGGTTCGGTGCCGAGACTTGCGTCGGAGCTTCTGCGGCAATCTATGATCGAGGGCTGTCCGGCGGCAATGCCGATCCATTCGGCTATACGATTTGCCTGCTGCTGATGGCACTGCTGTTTGCCGGGCCGATGTGGAAGAAGAAACTCACGACCCTTGCAGATCTTTACAGGGACCGCTATTCTCCGGGAGTTGAGAAGCTCGCGGCGATAATCATCGCGCCAAGTTCCTTGATCTGGGCGGCGGCGCAGATTCGCGCCTTCGGCCACGTGCTTTCGGTGTCGTCCGAGTTGCAACTCGAAACGGCAATCCTGATTGCGACAATCATCGTCCTGATCTACACCGTGAGCGGCGGATTGTGGGCGGATGCTTACACGGACGTGATTCAGGGATTTGCGCTCATCTTTGGTTTAGTTGTGCTCGCCGTGGTGATTGGCACACATGAGCAGACGCCGAGATTCAATGACTTGCTGAGCAACATCTGGACGGGCAGCGGCAATGCGGAGCCGGAAAGCTGGTTGTCCTCGCTGGACGGCTGGGCCGTGCCGATCTTTGGTTCAATCGTTGCTCAGGAGCTCATTTCGCGAGTGCTCGCTGCGCGATCCGCAACCGTCGCGCGCCGATCGGCGTTTGCGGCAACGGCACTCTATCTTTTGATAGGGATGATTCCGGTTTATATCGGACTGGCGGGAGTGTCGCTGTTGCCCGGAATTGAAGACTCGGAACAGTTGATGCCGCAGCTCGCCCTGACATATCTGCCGACCGTGCTCTATGTGATGTATGCGGGTGCGCTCGCCTCTGCCATCCTTTCGACGGTGGACAGCGCGCTGCTGGCGGCCTCGGCATTAATCGAACACAATGTGATACTTGCCAGTCGGCCGCAAATCAGTGAGCGCAATCGTCTCTTGATTGCGCGCGGCGGTGTGCTGGTGCTGGGAATCGTCGCATACTTCTTGGCGATTTATGGCACGACGACTTACGAAATGGTCGAAATGGCCTCGGGATTAGGCAGCGCGGGAATCTTTGTGATCTCGCTATTCGCCCTGTATTCTCGGCGGGGCGGTCCATTGGCGGCGACGGCCGCGCTGGTTGTAGGCTTGGGAGTTTCGGTTTGGGGGAGCTACATACAACCGTTTGACGGGTCGTATGTGTTCTCGATTGCGGGAGCATTTCTCGTGTATTATCTGATTTCCTTGCGCGAACCTTCGCGCGAATTGGCGAAAGAGTAAAGCATGATTCGGCATGTGGTGATGTGGAAGCTCCACGAATTTGCAGACGGGCACAACAAAGCGGCGAACGCGCTCCGTGTGAAGAGCGCGCTCGAGAGTCTGATTGGCAGGGTTGACGGTTTGATGAGCCTTCAAGTGGGTGTCAATCAGCTTCCGGCTGAACAGGCGTTCGATCTTGTCTTAATGTGTGACTTTCGTGATTGGGAAGCGCTCGAAACCTACCGCACGCACCCGTTGCATCTGGGGGTGATTGAATTGCTGAACAAAGTCCGCTCGGATCGGGTTGTGACGGACTGGGAGGTCTGAAATGCAAAGCAGGAACATTATCCGCTTCGCAATCGCGACGGGACTGATTCTTCTGATTCCTCTGATTGCCATGCAGTTCACTGACGAAGTGAAGTGGACGTTACTCGACTTTGTCGTGGCCGGCATTCTCTTGTTCGGCAGTGGTCTGACCTATGAACTGATTGCAAGAAAAGGGAGCAACACGATGTATAAGGCTGCGGTTGCTGTCGCGGTCGCGACGGGACTACTGCTGATTTGGCTGAACCTTGCCGTAGGACTCATCGGAAGCGAAGACAATCCCGCCAACGCACTGTATCTCGGAGTGCTCATCGTGGGTCTCATCGGCGCCGCTCTTTCGGGCTTGGCCCCGCGCGGTATGTCACGCGCACTGTTGGCAACCGCGTTCGCACAGTTCTTGGTTCCGATCGTTGCGATAATGATCTGGAAGCCCGAGTTCACCATTGAAGAAACCCCAGGAGTTGTGGGGGTGTTTATGCTGAACGGGTTCTTTGCTGCGCTGTTTGTCGTTTCTGCCATACTATTTCGGCGTTCCGCAGCGACTACGGCATTGAAACTTTGAGATCCGCAGATTCGTTAGTATATTATGGAACTTCGGGGACGCCAAGGTTTCGACGGGATGAATGGATGGCGTTGGGAGCAGGCGGAGGCTGGGGTGCCCTCCTTAATCAGGACTCCAAACACTAAGTGCCAATGACACTTACGCTCTGGCTGCCTAATTAAAATACGGTAGTCTGTCGCCCCCGGGAACTGTCTGACGATACCGGCCGCGATATCAAACTATGGTCGGACTGGCCCGTGGACCGCCACGCAAACGGGCGAGATTTAGTGGCTGGCTCTCGATAGATTTGGGGTTGGGACGACCCGAGAGCAAGACAAGAATCCAACTCCTAAGCCTGTAGCGCCCGGTGTGGTCTGCTTCTCGGACGCGGGTTCGATTCCCGCCGTCTCCACAAATTAGCCCCTGCTAACTTCATTGTTAACAGGGGCTTTGTCATGCAGTTTGGTCCCGAAATCGGCGGTGTGTGCTAAATTTGTGCTAATTCTGTGTGCACAACCAGACCAACGGATGCACAGTCTTGGCAGCTTCATGCTTAACCTCCCTCCGGTAGACTATCGTTATCCGCGTCGCTTGGGGGTCGAACTTCGATCGCCAATTTATGGATCTGAACCTGCTTCTGGTTGGGCAACAGGTTGGTGTATCGCTGCGTCATCAAGATAGTCGAATGCCCCAACCAGTCCTGCACGGTGCGGATGTCCACACCGGATGCCAGCGCATTCGTTGCGAACGTGTGCCGGAACAAATGCACGCCGGTCGTGTAGCGTCCTTTGGCAATTCGAATGCCGGTGGCTTCCTCGATTCTGTTCAGGCACGCAACCCACGTGTTACGGTTGTGTCCCTTCGGGCCGTTGCCCATCTTGCCGGGAAAGACGAAGGGGTTGTCAGAATTTCGCACAGAGCGAATCTCGCGAAGTAGTTCAACCGCTTCGGCGCACAACGGCACAACTCTATCTTTGCGGGTCTTCGTCAAGTGGACGGCCGTGTTTCGAATCTTGATATGCTCGTTGCCAGGTTCAAGCACCACATCCTTCCATTGAAGATAGCGCGCCTCGCCGTCGCGCATCCCGGTGTAGAGCAACATCTTGTAGAAGGCGACCGAATTGTGATGCGCGTACTTGAAGATCAGACCTAGTTCTTCGGGTGTGAAGATCTCGATCGAGCTCTTGGCCACCCGAACTTTTGCAATCTTCGCTGCCGGATTCTTCGCGAGATAGTCTCGATCAACCGCAAATCGGAAGAAACGTTCGATCAGCCGCAGTTCGTCGTTCCACGACTTTGGCGATAGATTTGGTGCACGGCCTGCCAGAAACTTCTCGACATCCGTCACAGTTACGCGAGCCAAATTCATCATGTTCTTACCTTGCAAATACTCAAGGAACGGCTTAAGCTGCTGAAACATTCTTCTGGCGTAGTTGGGCGATTTCTTCAGAATCACCGCGCGCTTGAACTCTTCGAAAAGTTCGTAGACATCGACGATACTCTGCGGCAATCCCGCCTTGCCGCGCTCGATGTTCTGTTCAATCTCCGCCTTCATGAGTTCAGCCATCTTTCGATCTGTAACACCCAAAGACCGGCGGACCTGCTCGCCATTCTGCATATAGGCCACCCACCAAACCTGCCCATCCTTTGATCGGCCTGTCTTGGGATCTTTCTTCGATCGTTTGTAGATGTAAGCCATAACTCCTAAATAGTTTTAGTTTATTGGCACCGATGCTGCCGAACACGAAGCCCCGCGAAATTCGCGGGGCTTTCAAGTTAGTTCAGCGAGAACACAACAGGCTTGCTCTTGTCTCGCCGCGGCAGCCGCCCGTGTTGGCTGTAGCCTTTCTCTGCGGCAATTTCTTCACCAGTTTCGTACTGCTTGTCCAACCAGGCATGGACGGTAGCAAGGTCGTAGAGTACGCGACCAAAAATTCTCACTCTCGGAAACGATCCCGTACGCACATGTTTATAGATCGTCCCTTTCGAGATTCGCAGATACTCCGCCAGCTCTTCAATGGTCATGAGTTGGCGCCGTTCGATGGTGCTTGGCGGACTAGGGCCGCCTTCCTTTCCGTTGTTCATATTTCTCCAATCGGATGATTTGTCGGTTTCGGAATTGTATCTTCCATCTTCTTATTCCAATTTCACCGCTCCGGCCAGAAGGGCGGTGTCGACTTGCCGCCGCGCTGGATCGGCTATACAAATCGTCTTACCTGTGCTCTTGCTATTCCTACGGTGTTCGGCTACGCAACTTTGCTTGTACGTCAGCCAGTTCTGCCTTTGCATTTACAGCGATGGGGCATGTCAGGTCATCGATTGTTGACAGCAGCCCTTCGTAGATTTTCACGGCGTCCACGAGTCTGTCAAGTTCAACCAGTGAGCGAGCAAGCCCTATTTGTGCCTCTGGGAGAGTTGGCAGGAGCATCAATGCCCTTACATAGTCGTTGTAGGCCCGTTGAACTTCCCCAATTGCCGAATAAGCGTTGCCGCGTCCGATATAGGCTGCAGGCTCATTTGTGCAAATCGCAATTGCTTTGTCAAAAGTCTCAATAGCGTGGAGGTACAGCCCCATTTCCGCCATGACATTGCCAGCTAGCAAGTATCCCTCGTGGTTGTTCGGGTTAATTCCAACCAGTTGGTCAGCATCCCTTAGCGCCTCGGGGAAATTCTTCATCATCGCGTAACACGTGCAACGGTTCACCAAAGCGATCGGGTTTTTGGGCTCCAGCTTGAGCCCCTTACTGATCACCTTGATCGCCATTGGCCAATTGCCAGCGTTTGCGAATTTGTAACCCTGCACAAAGTAATTCTGTGCCGTCTTTTTCATTTCTTGCATCTCCTCCTTTTGGGCGTCTTGCAGACGCGAAATCTGTTTTTGTTTCTTCGATCAGTCCAACTGAACCATAATGTCGTTCCGCTCCGTTGCTGGAGGTCATCTACTGGTCTCCCCAGCGCCGCCTTCGAGGACACAAGTATTCCAAATTTGAGTGTTGCCTATGCATCGGATTCGCTGTTATCGGGCTGCTCTCGACTGGGTATCGACCAGCCGCGTGCTTGATACCATCGATCCACATCAGCATCATCAAGATGTTCGAGGCGATCGACTTCGCACCGTGTATCAATGATGCGCTGGTGGAGTTCAGATAGCTTACCTTCCAGCCGTCCAAGCTCGCGTATTGCCTTACGCTTTTCGAAAGGCAGGGCAGTGGGATCGATGAGCCTGGCTTCAAAATCCTTGATCGCGCCTGCGATGTCAGCGATCATACCAGGCAATTGGACTTCAAACGAGTAACGAAGTCGGCCAACATGTCGTTCGAATCGGTAGTCTTTGCGAGCTTCTCGCTTCCGTGTCACTGGTTTCACGTTACAATTCCTCCTCGGGGCAGCGAGCAGGACGTACCGGTAACATCCTGCCCGCGTGCCTCACTTTTCGGTTATCGACTTAAGCGCCCTGCTCTTCAACACCATCGTCACTCATCAATTTCTTGAGAGTTTCGACGCTGCTTGCATAAGCCTTTTCCATGCGATCCAAGTCTGCGCGGAGTTTGCTGAGCTCCTGCTTCTTCTTGAAACGCAAGTCGGGATCAGTCAGACCATGGAGATCACCCTCGGCCTTGGCAATCGCCTGCTTCTTACCTTCGATCCACGTCGGCGAAGACGTGACGATGCGCTTGTGGTACGAGTACTCGCTGATCTGGCGCTTGCCCGTCGAGAGCGATTTCTCGCGGAGCTTGCCAAAGACTTCCTGAATACCGGCTTTGTACGCGGCTTCCGAATAGTAATCGACACCGCGAATCTTTACGATGCAACGAAACGGTTTCATCTCTTGGCGGAATTTCTCCACGTCGAGGATTTCCTTCACCTTGCAGTAATCTGCAAGCGGGAGAATCTGGGGAAGCTGTTCTTCCATCAATTTCCTTTTCTTTTAGGTGTTTTTTCGCAGACCGCTGCTGCCCGCTGCGCTTTGTGATTGGGTGGTGAGCACCCCGCCGTCGAAAGTGTTACTTATTCTCGGGAACTACTTAATAGATACATGTAGGCGCAAAATCGTTAGGTGGGCCGCGTGGATTGTGGCAGCAAAATTCTCGATTCGTCGGACTGTGCGTCATACTCTCACTCCACGATTCTTTGTCGATTTGCGTTCTTTAGACACTAAATACGATTGCCACTTTTCTTCGTTAGGGTGTTTCTTGATAAACTCCTCAGCCTTGGACCGATAGTTCATCTCGTGATACCTGACGGAGCCGCCCGACGGAAGTCCCGCCCATTTTGCCACCTCGTCGCTTGTGGCACCGGGGTTGTTCACTCGTTCCGGCAGAACTCGTTTTTCGGAGGGTGTCAACTCTTCGTAAAAGCCCGCGAATTCAACGTACAGGTCGTGTTGGTCATCGATTTCAGAGAGCGCGGTGTCCGTCGACACGGCATTTAGCCGGCGAGATTCGAGGACATCAGCCGAAGGATGAATGGACTCATCATTTTCGTCTGTACTTAGGAAATCGGTCAACATGTCTCGCTTTCTCTCTGCAATAACATATCGCAAGATAGTTCGCACCATAACGGTCTTAGCGAACTTGAACCAAGGCTCACCTTTTAGTTCGGGGTGCTTGGTCCAAGCCTTCCACAGCGTCGCAACCGCAACGTCAGAAAACTCCTCTGCCCAATAATTGCCGACGAATATCCCGTCCATAACGCGGTAAGCCAGTTGTCGTGCCCAACGACGTGTTTCATTCCAGAACTGGGTGCTAATTGTGCTGCTAAGTTGAGAAAGATCAGTTAGGCTATAGTTGCCGATGTGCTTTGTTGCCTCGGTTACTGTCCAAGGCGTGTTATTCTTCTTCATTGCCGTACACTCCTGAAGTTGGTTGTGTACGGCTACCGGTAGCCGATTTGTCAAGGCGTGGCCACGCCTGCATTAACTAGTTCGAACGTCCCAATATAGAAATAGCTGGACATGCTGTCCAGCCAAACTATAGCAAAAACAGTATTTTAAAACCGACTGGTGACGACAGGTCAGCCACAGTCGGGAGTCCAGAGGAGACTCGACAAACGAAAAAGCCCGAGTCAACCTCGGGCTTTATAGAAAATTACCTTCACGAACGCAGACTACTCGAGGCGACTGGACGCAAAATCCCTCTCGTCTTGTGTCCATCGGACTGAATTCAATGGATCGATGTAGCTCAAATCTCTCACGCCCCACTCCCGTTGATACTTCCGAAAATTCTCAACGTCTTTACGATGTTGGAGTCTATCTCTTTCGCTCTTTGGGTTTGGAGAATGGATGAAACCAAGCTTCTGGCCTGTGTCCAATTCTTCGCCAGAGAACAGCGCCCATCGCAGGTATACCCGTCTGGCAATACTCCAACGAATCATTTCCGGGCACCTTAGCCGCCTTTTTCCTAAACGTACTGCCAAGGACATTAATAACCTTCCACGTGACCGAATTTCAAAACATATATCTTCGGCCTCTTGATCCATCGCTTCTCGTATGGCGTTCCAGTTTTCTAGATGAGTGATTGCCAAATGTGCTTCAAAAAAGTCCCTTGTCTCGTTAATGCTACCTAATCCAACCACTGCCGACGACAATGTGCGCAATCGTCTGCCCCGTTCCGAATACTCATCGTCGCTGTCCACAAGTGAAACAGAATACACGCTCCTTACGTCATGATCGCTCTTGTTTTGTGCGAGGGGCGGTGGCGTGAATCCGAACATCGCAAAATGGTCACGCGTTGACTCGTTTCCCAACAATCGCTCAGTTGCGCTAGCTGCGTCAGCAAAAAGTGCTATCACAGCTGAAAGTGAGGTCACATTTGTATGCCGCCCTGTATTGTTGCTCTCGCCATCCACATTTGCCGAAAGGACTAAAGGACTTTGTGAGGTGCTGCCAGACCGAGATGCAGGAGCATAGTACTTAAAGACCTCGCCGACTCCCAAGTTGTCGATTTCCTGGCCTTCTGACTGTTGGCGTTCTAGAAATGACTTTGCGAACGATATGTCGCATTTTCCAATATCAGTTAGTACCGACGAAGCATCGTTCAACATAGATATTAGAATGTCAAGGGCACACTCTGCATCTGCGCTATGCACACCCGATATCGCAATGCCATAGCAGAAATGTACCATCATATTCACAACTAACGGATCGCTCTGTTCATGTCTCTGAAAGTGCTCAACTACCAAATCCCATTTGCTTCGAAGTGTAGTGTCTCCAGCGATTCCGATCAAGTTGTACAATTTGTCACTTGCTGTCATGAACGAATAATTGCCACTGATGCGAGGGCATCGCGCCAAGAAATCGACCAGGGACCTACAATTGAAAAGCATGTTTGCGATTTCATTTGAAGAAACTTCAATATCTCCCGGACGTATTGTGGACTGAACAGACTCAATTTTACGAAGCTGTGACTCCCACACTTCAAGGTTTTCCCACTCTGCTTTTAGCCCAAGCGTGTATATAACAAAATACGAACTACTGTCTGATAGCAACTCCTCATCTGCTAGCTTTGAAAGATGTCGTGGGTTAGTCATAGAATCTTTTATACTCGCGATTCGTGCATCGATACGACTCCTGTACAGCCGCCTCACTTCATGCACGATCGACGTAACTTCTTCCAAGAGAGCTACAAATTCGGCACCGTCTTTGGGGTTGAATGCCCACGGTTGAACAAGTATGTTTCGCTCTATTCTCTCAATTAGTGAGCGTGCCTCCTTTAGATGTTCACGCTCACATTCCCGTCGTAATTCAACAACAGCCTGACCAAGTTGACCTAGATAAGATTGTCGAATGTCAGACAGGTTCAATTCAAACCACTTATCCACAGAAACACGCATCTTTGAACTTATCTGGTCCCGCAAATCACTCCAAGCAGCAAAACACTCTAGCACAGCATAACTGGGAAGTAATTTTCGTTTGTTTCCAATCGGAGAAGCGGAGATGTTGTCAATTAGCGAGATGGCAGTGGCGTGTTCTGACTTGTTTACTTCTCGTGTCCATTGAGTCGACGAAATGAGTGCCAAGCATTGCTCAAATGCAGGCACAAAGTTGCTGTCTAGTGGCCAATCTCTGACATCCCACATGCCGTAGCCTGCCATGTAAAGCTTCCGCATGCGCCAATCGTCTGTCAGAAAAGTGCGACTGCTTCCCTCACTATAACCGCGAAAGTGGTTAATAACTTTCTTGATCTCCATCGCCGCACTTCCCTCTGGACTGATTTGTAGTTTTCATGACAACCAGTTTGGTTGTCAAAGCGCCCTTGACTTTGGCTGTGCTGAATATAGACAGCTTTTGGGAAATATTCAAGTTGCTCGTGTTATCTGGCATAAGAACGTGTCGGTATCAGCACGGGTATTGTAACCGATCCAGTTCAAATCAAGGAGAATCACATGCGTGTGAAGGTATTGTGCCTTGGCCGATCGGCTAAGGAAATCAACGTCAGTGACGGCACGACCGTCGAACAAGCCATCGCGGAGGCCGGTTTCCCGAAGGATTCAAGTTACACCCGGCACCTGAATGGCAGCCCGTGTTTCGATACGGATATCCTGGTCGAAGGGTCCGTGTTAACCCTGGTGCCACAAGTGAAAGGCGGGGGCTGGTAGGCAGGATTCTTCGCTGCCTGCTTATTAAGGGAGGGCTGTGATCTACGTGGTCATGGCCCTCTCTTTCCTCCGGAGGAGTGCTAATGATTGAACAACAAATCAGAACCTTGATCAGATTCTACGAACAGAAACTTCATACGCCTATCGCATTGATCACAAACGAAAGCGAGATGCGGGAGTGGCATGAAGTCGGTATAGCTGTCTATGTTAATGCCGACGCTACTTCGCAGTTCTGTCTGGATCTGTTCGGTGATCCGCTGGTGATGGAATCAGTGTTGCTCGGCAAAGTGTCACCGTCATGGTTAGTGCTTTATGGTACGCCAAGACTCGATGTGACCTCGAACATCCTCGACCAACATCTTCCTAGAATGTGCCGGACGTTTAGGAAACGTCAAAGGGAAACACTGATCGACACGATGCAAACTGTGGCTGCCGAACGAAAGCATGAACTTGCCATTTCACTTCGGGATGACAAGTATGAACTCGAGCGCCTGTGCATGCAGGTGATGACGTTGTCACGGAAGATCGAAGGCGACCGCGAGATTCTGAACATGTTTAGTAGAGCACCTGAATTCATCAAGGCAAAAGCCACTAGAGCGTTTGTCGAAATGATGAAGCTTGTGCCATCGTGCTACTCGCATATCTATGTGGTAGACAAATCAGTGATTGCAGAGACGTATCCGATTACATTGGAACACGATGGTGGTAGTTACAACTTCGAGCCTTACGTGGTTGAAGTTGATCTCGACAAAGGCAAAGTGTTGATCAGCGGCGGCACCGAATGCAACGGATACATTCATCCGCATGTCACAGATGACCCTAACAACATCTGCTGGGGAAACATTGGCCACCTTGTCTCAAGACTCGCAGGAGAACTTGATCTACATGGATTGTTTCAGTTGGTGCATCAGTTTCTGCACTCCTACAACAGCAGCGATCCGTTTCAGAAGATTGAGAAATGGGATCCTGACTTCGTTGAGGACAACGCCGACGATGAGCCATACTGTTCATGGTGTGATGACTATGGTCACGATATTTCGGATTGCGAGTCATGCTGGTGGTGCGAGCACTGTCAGCAATACGATGACCATGATGATGAGAACTGCCCCAACCGTCCGAAAGACGAAGAAGAGGAGGAGGCCGATGCAGAACTTGCAGAGGACACCGCGACAGCCGGTTGATGCTGGTGTGAAGATTCAAGTGGAAGCCGAAGCCATGCAGAAATTGTGGCTGTGGACTGATTTTGCGAGAGGTGAAGTCAGTTGTCTCGGGCTAGTGGATGAAGTCTTCAGCACTGAAACTGGGCGCACGACGGCATTGGTTGTCACCGACTTCTTTCTCGTGAAGCAGCAGTGCACATGCGAAGAAACTGACATGGACGTAGCTGATGTTGCCAGACTGATATCAGAACTGGAAGCGAAGGGAATTGACTCTCGCAAGTTAAGATGTTGGGCGCACTCGCATGGCAGCATGTCAGTTTTCTGGAGCGGTCAAGATGAGTCATGCATCAGCGGCCTTGCTAATAATGAATGGCTACTCAGCCTCGTTGTAAACAAGCGTCGTGACACACAGATGCGTCTGGATCAGTACCATCCCAGTCACATGTACATTCCTGATGTTCAGTGGGAAGTGAAATATCCACTGGTAGACGGTCTGGCAGAAGCGTGCTTTGACGAGTTTAAAGCCAAAGTCCGCGAGACTACGTTTCTGAAGCGAAGTCGCGAAGATCAATTGGTAAGACGTGATATGATTCTCGATGAGCTTGATGAAGCCAGTGCGAGAGGTGCTTTGACTGCTGAAGAACTCGACGACGAACTGAATTGGCTGGGGATTGAACGTGACGACTTTGAACCGTATTAGGAGACCTCATGAACGACATGCGATTTCTAAGGCAGCAAGACGTTGTCGATGCGGAGAAGTTGGCGAATCTGCAAGTAACGTTGATCGGTCTGGGGAGCATTGGGAGCGTCACGGGACTATATCTTGCCAAGATGGGCGTATGCAAGCTGACTTGTTTCGATGCCGATATTGTGGATACTCACAATGTCAGCAATCAGGCTTATGGGACGTCTGATGTGGGCTTATTGAAGGCAGATGCGTTCTCGATTCTCGTTGAGAACCAGACCGGAGTGCTGCCGAACACCATCGGCATGCAGTATGACGGTCGGCAGCAGTCAGGCGTTGTCATCAGCGCAGTGGATTCCATGAAGTCGCGCGAGACAATTTGGAAGTCTATTCGTGAACAACAGAACGTGCAACTGTACGTCGATGCACGAATGGGACTGGAAACTTTGATCGTATCTGCTGTGAGACCGCATATCAAGGCTGAACGCGTCGAGTATACGCGTACGATTGTGCCTGACGATCAATCTCTTCAAGAACCATGCACAGCACGGACGATTTGCTACACACCGTTGATGGCCGCGAGTGTTGTCTGCAGCCTCGTGAAGCGATTTGTATGCGAAGAACAACTACCACATCGTGTGATTCTCGATCTCGCGACGTGGACACTAATCACAAACTAGGAGAACAACAATATGAATCGAAAGAGCTGTGTCATCGTGGACGCAGTTTGTACTGTCGCGGATAGTGTCTGTGGCAATGACCGGTCGGATGACAACAAGGACGAGAAGTAAGTTGTTACGGCCGCACAGGGCAAGCCTACCGTTACGCATCGGGTTTCCTTCAAGCACGAGTGCAGGCAGGTGAAACTCCTGAATCTACAACGAGTTGCTATCTCAAGTAGCCTTTGCAACTGGGTGGTTTTCCCTTGACTTACTGCCTGTTCCTTAGTATCTTACGACATCCTACCAAGCGGAGGCCTTCGGGTTTCCTGTACAACTATTCTGAAGCTGGCGGCCAGTACCCACAAGGGTTCTGGCCTCTGGTCGTTTGAGTTGTGCAGGTCATCCGCTTGGTAGGACAAGTGGTAGCCGCCAGCAAAGACGCCAGAGGTCTCTTCTTCCAGGCAGCCAATCCTCCATCCGTAAGTACTCAATTCCACAACCATTTTGCGAGGTCCTATGATGGATGACACTCTTAAGCGAATTCAAGACGCGCTGCACGAGCTTGAATCAACTCCGGTAAAAGTAGCTTTCTACGGTGCGTCCGGTACAGGAAAATCATCCTTGATCAACGCATTGATCGGTGAGTCTGTTGCTTACGTTGGTCCTGAAACCGACGCCACAATCGAACCTCAATTCTATCAGTGGGGGGACCACATAATTTTGGGCGATTTGCCTGGCTTCGGAACAAGTCGCTATCCCGTCGACCGTTTCTGGGACAAATTCGACCTAAACAGTTTTGATTTGTTCATTTGTGTGCAAAGTGGGAAGTACAGCGCTGATGACATTCGGTCATTCTCGCATGCATCAAATGAGAGGAAACCATCAATCTTAGTGTTTAGTCGCGCCGATACCATCTTTCAGTACGGTATGACTGTAGATCAATTGAAAGAAGAATATCGCGCAGATGCAAAGAAGCACGTTAGTAGTGAGGTAGAGATAATATTCACTAGCGTGAAAACTGGCGAGGGACTTGATTTGCTAGAACTGGCGATCCAATCGAAGTTGCCAGAGGCAAAAGCGGAGCAGTGGATTCGTCATGCCAGAGTCTTAAGCGATCAGATTATCGAGGAAAAACGGCGAGCGTGCGACAGTCTAATTGCGCTAAAGAGTGGCGCAGCGGCGCTGAATGGAATTAATCCGATTCCTGGACTTGATGTAGGCATAGACATTGGAATCATCCTAAAAATGTTCGAACAGATTAGATCCACTTTTGGACTTGGTGCAAGCGTGGAGGAAATCTTGAAAGGTACGGTAGCTGGAGCGGGACAAGCGGCAGCCCGCAAATTGGCTGAAGATGTCATCGTGGCCGCAACCAAAAAAGGCCTGATTGCACTTCTAAGACGATTCGCAGGTCGCATTGCTACTAAGCAGGTCACAAAGTACATCCCGATTCTTGGACAAGCACTCGCGGCCGGAATTGGCTACGGTATTACTTATTGGGCTGGGCATAAATACGCGGACGACTGCAAGAAGTTAGCTCAACTTCTGCTGTCAGACAGTATTGAAAGCAGACGTTAATGGGCTTCTTTACTTGGCTCCGCGACAAGGTTATCTCGATATTTGTACCTCAATCTAAGTCCAGAGACCCTTGGTCAAATGATGATGGTTCACAGCATGAAGAAATTCCACCTCCGCCGACGCCCTTCGAGCAAAACATGCAATCACTTGGTCGAAATCTTGACGCACTATCTGTAGAAAGACGAATTGTGGTCATTGGGCGTCCTGGTGCGGGAAAATCTTCGCTAATTCGTGCCATTACTTCGGGGGATTCATTTCCACAGCCTTATATTGGACCCGAAACTGATGCGACGAACTGGAGCTCAAAGAATTTGCACTCCGGTGTTTCATTGTATCGTAACTGGGCGTTTGTCGACACGCCTGGTTACGGCACTACATTGCATCCCACACGCGAGTTTCTATCTTGCTTTCCTTTTCAGAAATTCAGCATCGTGTTCGCTGTTGTAAGCGAAAAAGTCTCTAAGGACGACGAGGAAGTGATTTCTCATATCTCTACATTACAAGAACAGCACGGCACTCCAAAGCTCGTACTAGTCAGAGGTCGTTCAGATGGCCTGAGCGAGGGTGATCGTCCACGAATCTCCATTGACCTCTCAGACAAGCTTGCTTTGATAGGTGGCACTGAACAGTTAGTCTTTTTCAGCGCGGCTACGCTTGAAGGTGTTGACACATTACGTGAAAAGCTCATTGCACTTTTTACATCTCACTAAGAACATATAGCAAACATTCAGACAGGGTGTGGGTTCGGCTCGACCAGGAATCAAGATACGTGAAGGCGAAGCTGTTGGGGAAAATCGCCCGCGTCGCACAAACTATAATGTTGTCCTTGCTTGGGCGCCAAGAACATGGGATGCTACGAAGTAGTTGACACTTTCCGATTCAATATGCCAAGCGCAAATGCTGCACGATTGCCGTGCTTGGTCACATGCAGTGTTAGTTTGGGTAGAGAATAGGCGTATAGCTCGAGCTAGACCGATTGAATAGTAAAATATATAGCTCCAACGCGCTTGACTGGAGCTTGTGAGAGTAGAAAAGGGTCGACTAGTCGACCCTTCTTCTTTTTGTTAAACATGCGAAGATCTATACTAATAACACGGCTACAAACTTCCATCTTTGCACCTACACTGCCTTCAAAAATTCAAAAAAAAATTCCAAACTCGGTTTCGGGACCAGGTTTGGAATGATTCTTAGGGTATTAGCCGGGAAGAGATACCCGCGGGGTATTGTTGCAAGCAGGGGGCTTTCCTAGAAGCATGCTTATACAGAACCCTTGACTCAAGTCGATTTGCTCTGTATATTAGTTGAACAAATGGATAAATTACATGAGCTTTATGATTGTTTTTATTGTATTTCCGAGATTCTACTTGCAAAAACTCGGTCAAGGCCGGAAGCAGGTGATGGCAAGAAATCGAACTATTCTGGAAGCATCCGACGAAGCAACCCGTCATGGAGTTCGGGTCAACGACCCTGTAAGACTTGCACGAAGACGGTGTCCAGGGCTGGAAGTGCGGGACTTCAAACCCGAGGATTTCTTGGACCGTTTTGAAAATGTCTGGTCCGTCGTCGCCCAATTTACTCCTGAAATAGAAACGACTGATCTGCACCTGGGGTATTTGGACATCACGAAGGACTTCAAGCGATTTGGCAATACGGATGCGATGATTGGTGGACTAAATGAAGAATTGTCGAAAAGAACTGGTCAAAGTTTCGACTGGGGTGGTGGTGCCGACAAATGGATGGCATGGCTGGCGCGTGGGCAAAATCAGTTTATTACTTCTGTGATGGAGTCGCTTGTTCTGGCTAAGTTGCCAGTTGAATCAATGTCCTTGCCTGAACGCGTTTCGGAAAGGCTTCACCACTTCGAAGTTCATACCGTTGCACAGGTCATGGCTTTGCCGTCGGGTTTCCTGGAATCCCATCTCGGGTTTGACCGGAACTTTGTGCTGAAGTGCTTAACCAGGCACAAAGAGCCTGTTCGACCAAACTTCCCGCCCCAAAAGATTGAAACACACGCGGATATCACAGAATTTGATGAACATGCCTGTGAACGAGCGATTTCAGAAGCCGCACGGAGTGTCGTTACACAACTAGCAGAAGCTTCTTTGCAGTCCGCATGTTTACGAATAGCCTACAAGTCTCGTGTGAAGAAGCACGAAATAGACCGCAGAATCTCGCAAGGAGTTCTTACTGAAGGACGGCTTACGAAGATCTTGCTTGACTTGCTGCCAGATGGCATGCAGAATAACCTGAAAAGCATTTGCATTGAAGCGCGAGAATTGCTACCTCGCCAAGCTACTCAAGATTTACTTTGGGAAAAGTCGCTTACTAACAACGCTGGAGAACAACTTGAACGCGCACAAAACAAACTTCACACCCGGTACGGCATAGATTTATTGGTGACTGGAAGTACTGCGTATGCACGACAGCAGCCTCGTTTTGCACAACTAGTCTATCAGTCTCGTGGGCTAACTCTGCCATAGTATGGAGCCTGTGAATGTCACATGCACGGCTGGTGCCCCTAATTCTCTTTTGTGGCGTGGTCAATCACAGCTGATTGTCTGCGTCCTAGACCATTGGTGGGAAGCAGGACGTTGGTGGGAAACGGAAGTAGCAAAGGAGTTCTTTCTTGTGCTGACCAATCAGCGAAGAATTCTATTGTGCCGCAATCCGAACTCTGGAGATTGGCTTGCCAAGACCGCATGAAAGCACCAGTACCCCTGATGGTTCGCAGCGAGTTCAGCTTTCTGAATGGCGCATCGCGATTGGAAGAACTTGTCAAAGTCGCAGCACAGCTTGGTTACGAAGCCATGGCGCTGACCGACCTCGATCACTTGTGCGGCGTACCAGAGTTCCTTGGATTATGTAAACGCCACGGAGTGCGGCCGATTCTCGGTGCCGAGCTAACCCTGAATACCGGCAGAATAGTAGCCCTTGCGAAGTCACGCAGGGGTTTTGCTTCTCTATGCAGGTTACTTACAGAGTCACATTTGGAGAACGAACGGCGCCAGCCTCTGCTGAATGAAGATCGACTACTGGATCAAGCAGAAGACTTGATTCTACTTGCAGGCGGCAATGATGCACCGTTCACGACGTGGGTTTTTCAGCGACGCATGGATAAGGTTGAGGCGTGGCTTCGATGCGCACGTGATAGATACGGGGCTGACTTCTTCGTCCGCATAGAGCGAACATTCCAACCTATGCAACTGGAATTCAATGCCAGGCTGCTGGCACTTTGCTCTAAACTCAATATTCCTGTCGTTGCCTGCAATCCTGTTCACTACGCACGGCCCGATCAATACCGAGTCTTTGATTTGCTTTCCTGCATTCGCAATCTAATTAAATTGGATGATCCGCATCCCGAACGTCCTATCAACGGTTTTGGATATCTGCAGAGCCCCGAGTTGATCGCGAAACTGTTTGAAGATATGTCACAAGCATTGGCGGCGACTCGCATCATCGCAGAACGATGTGAAGACTACATACTAAATGATTTACAATATCGCCCCAGATTCGGTAATGAAGCAGAAGAGACTACTATCCGCACATTGTACCAACTGACCGAGGCAGGCGCTCGAAGGAAGTATGGCAGCTTTAGCGACGAACTCGACAAGCGCATCAAGTACGAGCTTAGTGTCATCACAGAACTAGGGTTTACAGGGTACTTTCTGATTGTCCACGATCTCCTAAGCTTCGCCAGATTAAAGGGCGTCCGCTACGCAGGACGGGGAAGTTCAGCAGACTCGGTTGTGGCCTATTGCCTCGACATCACCAAAGTTGACGCGTTCAAACGCAATCTTCGCTTTGAGCGATTCATTAATCCGGAACGAAAAGACTCGCTGCCGGATATTGATATTGATTTTGATCGCAGGTATCGCGAAGATATTGTTCAACATGTCATTGGCAAGTACGGTCAAGAACATGTCGCAGGTGTGGCATCCTTCAATCGCTATCGGGCCCGTGGAGCGATCCGCGATGTGGCAAAAGCAATTGGGTTTGAAACCGAAGACATTGACAAACTGGCAAGATATTCCCATTGGGCACTTTCGGCAAAACGAATCGCGTCAACACTTGACAGTAGGCCGGAAATAAGGGCTTTGCAGGTCGACAAAAAGAAGTTTGAATTACTGTTCGAACTTTGTGCGGGGTTGGATGACCTACCAAGGCACATCTCGGCACATCCATGCGGTGTATTGATAACAGGTTCGCCGGTGCAGGAAATTACGCCGATTCTGCGTGCAGCGAACGGCATGTTGATTTCACATTATGACAAAGATGGTGTCGAGTATCTTGGATTGGTGAAATTCGACTTGCTATCACTACCTACACTTGGTGTCGTGGAGGATACGGCTGTGATGGTTCGGCAGCATTCACCCAAGTTTGAATATGACCAAATACCACTGGATGACGAGAAGACTTTCGAGCTACTTCGTTCCGGAGAAACGACAGGCGGATTTCAGAATGAAAGCCCAGCACAACAGTCATTGGCACCGCGTCTACAGGCAAGAACCATTGAAGATGTCATTGCTGCCGTGGCCCTGATTCGTCCGGGACCCCTGAAAGGCGATATGGTCGAACCGTTTGTTAGGCGACGCAATGGCACCGAGCAAGTCGTTTCGATTCATCCGGTGATAGATAAGATTCTGGAACACACCTACGGCGTTGTCCTTTACCAAGAACAGGTGATCAGCATTGCTGTTGAACTAGCGGGTTTTACACCGGGTCAAGCTGACGTCCTACGCAGGACGATATCCCACAACCGATCTCACGAGAAGATGGCTGAGCTAGGTGAACAGTTCGTCAAACAGGCCATCGAACGCGGAGTTGAGCCGGACCTAGCGGAGCGAGTATTTACGTGGATTCAGGGGTACGCCGGTTATGGTTTTTGTGAAGCACATGCTGCTTCATTTGGCGACACAAGCTACAAAACAGCTTATCTACTTCAACACCATCCCGCTGAATTCTATGCTTCGTTATTGAATCATCAACCGATGGGA
>JAANMU010000438.1_pt1 | contig 50412 bp, 41 predicted proteins | sample 7279701 | NCBI WGS metagenome assembly JAANMU01 (sample SAMN14094539, study PRJNA606508) | bioreactor metagenome | isolation source: A lab-scale SPAN reactor treating ammonium-rich wastewater day 57 | place: Ireland: Galway | collected 2017-03-13
CCCGCATTCTACAGGGGGGGTATGATCCGTTATAGAACTTGTCAGTTTGCTTAATCAGTTTACTTTTTGTTATACTACTCACTTATGCAAGCAATCACAAAATTAAAAACCCGACTCTCTCGAACATCCCACAGTGATAGTACAAAGTCAGCTGACTCACTCACCACCCAACCGCATCAACAACCAAACTGGTTCAAACGCCACCCTAAAGCTACTTGGACATTACTCATTGGTAGCTTAGTATCTGTCCTCCTCCTGAGCATGGCCAGCATCATTGGCTGGCGCACTTATACAGTAGCACACCAGATACAGGCTCAGGCAGGTGAAATTCAAACCTCAGCGCGAGCGGCGTATGATGCCTTCAAGGCTCAGGATCTCCTGACTGCTCAAGCCAAATTAAGTTTGCTCCCAGATCAACTTGCCAACCTCAAATCAGAATACAAGAAGCTGGGTTACTTAAGAATGATTCCTGTTGTTAACTCATACTATAATGATGGCGAGCAGGTTTTTGTGGCCGCTGAATCTGGCATTTCTGCTGCCCAGACCGCAGTAGAAGCCGTCGCTCCCTATGCGGATATTTTAGGCTTTGCCGGCGAAGGCACTTTCACTGGAGGTTCAGCTGAAAACCGCATTAAACTAATTCTAGAAACGCTAGACAAAGTTATGCCTCAACTAGACTCAATTGCGACTGATTTAACCACAGCGGGAGAGGCTATGGCTAAAATTGATGCAAATCGCTATCCAGAAGAATTCCGTGGTCGTCCCATTCGAAACTACATTACGCAAGGTCAAGGCCTTGTCGAAGGTGCTGCCACCGCCATCACTGATTATCGCCCCGTCATTGAGCAATTGTCCAGTATTGCCGGGGGGAAAGGGGAGAGAAAAAAATATTTAATTCTATTTCAAAATGATAACGAATTAAGACCAACTGGTGGCTTTTTGACGGCCTATGCCACAATTTTTGTAGAAAACGGTGTAGTTTCTCCAGAGAAATCAGATGACATTTACGAGCTAGACAAAAAATATGCCAATAAAGATCCGATTCCTCCAGAACTCGGTCGCTACTTAACCACAGAACGACTGTGGAACATTCGGGACAAAAACACCGACCCTGACTTTGCTAATTCCATGGAGCAGTTTTTAGAAGCTTATGGTCAGGTACGAGGTGAGCCCAAAGACATTGATGGTATTATCGCCATTGATACCGAGTTTGTAACAGGTTTGCTGAACGTCCTTGGTCCGGTCAATGTCGAAGGCTATGGCACCTTTTCCACAGAAAATGATGCCAGATGTGACTGTCCTCAAATCATTTATGCTTTATCAGAAATTATCACCAGACCGACTCCCTACCTAAGGGAGGATCGTAAAGGCATTCTTGGCCCCCTGATGCGGAGTATGTTGACCAAGGCATATGATGCGCCTCGGGATCAATGGCCACCACTATTCACGGCTTTTGGCAATCTGATGGCAGAACGCCATCTTCAATTTTACTTTTTAGACGAGAATGCTCAAAAGGCCGCAGAGACACTAAAAGCTGCCGGCCGGATGGTGCCTCCATCTGATGGAAGCGACTTTTTGGCAGTTATCAATGCCAATCTGGGTGGAGCTAAATCCAACCTATTTGTGACTTCAGAAATTGTCAACCAGGTTCAACCGCCAACCAATGGTCGCATTCAAAAAACTGTAGAAATCATATACAAAAATCCCAGACGTGCCGATAACTGCAATCTGGAGGCTGGCTTGCTGTGCCTCAACTCGACTCTGCGTGACTGGACGAGAATTTACCTACCAGAGGGGAGTGAGTTAACTGAGGCAACAGGCTTTACTCAAGAAGCAAAAACTTATGACGAAAATGGCTTCACTGTAGTTGATGGCTTCTTTATTCTCGAACCGCTTGGGACTTCAAAAATTCGCTTAATCTACACCGTCCCCTACACTGATGAGGCTCAATATCGAGTTGAACTTTTCAAACAGGGCGGTGTCACTGAAGTCCCGGTCTTGATGGATGTCAACGGCAATCAGGAGGAATTAGTCATGAAGAAGGATTTGAAATTCCAAACTGAGTGGTAAATCAATTACTTTCTTTATCAGTAATTGTAGATTTGATCCAGGATCTGCTATGTTTAGATAACGCTATCGTCATTGTGCTACCATAAACCCTGTGTCCCTCCACCCCTCCTTCCGCACATCAGGCCTAGTTCTCAAACGCTATAACACTGGCGAGACAGATCGTATAGTCACGCTACTGACCCAAGAGTATGGCAAACTGCCCTGCATTGCCAAGGGAGCCCGCAAGCTTTCCAGCAGTAAACGGGCACACTTTGAGCCAGGTAACATGATTATGGGTTTTTTTATTCAAACTAAATCCTGGCCATTACTCACCCAATCAACATTGATCGCCAACACTGAGGTCATGACTCCCACCTTAATCCGCCACCGCCAATTGTCACTTTTACTTGAACTCTATGATCGACTTTTTGTCGAACAAGAAATTGACCAGCAAATTTATGCTCAAGCAATCGAGCTGCGTAATTCTGTGGTCAAAAACCAGGCAACAAACCATTCGCTCAGAAAAGGCTTCACCAATCTCATCACCCAACTCGGCTACCAAGACCCCAAAGACTCCAAGTACCCAACCATCATTGAGTACGTCTCGGCACTGTCGGATAAAAAGGTGAAATCTTATGAGTACCTTTCCGTTGGTCAATAATCGTGATACAATAATCTTTGTTCCTCTACCGCCCAGGCAAGCCGTTGAGTCAGCTAGATTAGTCTTGTGACAATAAAGAGAGGAACAACCTTGAAAAGTGCTGACTTGGCGCCCACCTGCCAAGTCAGAACAAGGGTGGAACCGCCCGAAAGGGTCCCTTACTTTTAGTAGTATACTTAAAGTAAGGATTTTTTATGTCAAAGTCTGTTGTCAACCAATCCTCAGTCGATCAATCTGCAATAATTTCTCGCCCTACTCTCGATGAAATCGCCTCTCTCTGTAAACGTCGCGGTTTTATTTATCAGACCTCAGAAATTTACGGCGGCCTGGCCAACTCCTATGACTTTGGTCCCCTGGGCGCCCAGTTGCTAAAAAACATTCGCGACTTGTGGTGGAAACGCTTTATAGAGCAAAGAGCTGACATGGTCGGCATAGATTCTCAGATTTTGCAACATCCTGAAACCTGGGTTGCTTCTGGGCACGTGGCATCTTTTAATGATCCATTAGTCGAGGACACCGTCACCCATAAGCGATATCGAGCTGATCACTTAATCGAGGCCTGGGTGAAAAAGCACCCAGAGAAGCAATTTGTCGACCGAACCTTAGTTGTTGAAGACCTGACTGTGGAGCAAATGGGTGGTTTCATCGAAAGCAATCAGATCCTCAGCCCCGATGGCAACCCTGTTTCTGCTCCCAAAGCTTTTAACCTCCTATTTGAAACCGCCATCGGCTCGGTCGCTGACGAAAAAAGCAAGATATATTTGAGAGGTGAAACCGCTCAAGGTATTTTTGCTAATTTTAAGCAAATCCTCCAGTCAACTCGGGTCCAACTGCCGTTTGGTGTAGGTCAAGTCGGTAAATCTTTTCGAAACGAAGTCACTACTGGTCAATTCATCTTTCGGACCCTCGAACTAGAACAAGCGGAAATTGAGTACTTTTTTAATCCCGACCAAACCGATTGGCAACAGCTCATGATTGACTGGAAAGAGGCCATGTGGCAATTTGTGACAGCTGATTTGGGGGTTAATAGCCAAAACCTGCAGTGGCGCCAGCATACAGATACAGAGCGATCTTTCTACTCCAAGGACACCTATGATCTGGACTACCGCTTTCCCTTTGGCTTCAAAGAACTCTGGGGTGTTGCCTATCGAACTGATTATGATTTGAAGCAACACCAACAGCACTCAGGTCAAGACCTGACTTATCGAGATCCGCAAACTGGCATCACGTTCCTTCCTCACGTGATCGAACCAGCGCTGGGTATTGGTCGAGCACTACTGATGGTTTTGACTGAAAGTTACTGGTCAGATCAGGCTCATCATCGACTGGTCTTAAAACTCCCGGCTCACTTAGCTCCTGTTCAAGTCGCAGTCTTTCCCTTGCTGAAGAATAGACCAGAATTACTTGAACAGGCTCGTCAAGTTTTCCATCTGTGTCAACTCCATTTTCGGACTCAATGGGATGATCGAGGAAACATTGGTAAGCGCTACTTGTATCAAGATGAGATCGGAACGCCCTTGTGTGTCACGGTTGACTTTGAGACTCTGACCAATCAAACTGTCACCGTGAGACACCGCGACACAACTCAACAAGAGCGAGTTGCTATCGACAAGCTAACTGATTATTGTAAAAAGTACACACACCAATCATGACTAAACCCACACCTTCTGCCAACTCTGATCAATTGACCAACTCGTCAACTTCGTCCATCCCAGTGGACATTACTGATCAAGCTTCAACAGCAACTGCAAACAATCAATCAGCTAATTCAGCCACAACCCACCTTACGACATCCTCTATCGCAACTACAACCAAATCTACCCAAGATAATCGCAAGCTCTGGATTGGATTGACCATGATCGGTTTAGGACTCCTGATCGCGATTGGTATTACCTACGCGGTAGCAAAAATGATGAGTAAAGAGGAAACCCCCGTGGTTGAAGAACCTGTCAAGAAAAAAGTGGCGGAACCGCTCAATGTTATTCCGATTGCCGAACGGCCTGTCCTCTACATCGCTCCCCAAGCCGACGGTCGCAATATTGAGTTAGTGGTCACTCAACTTAACAAACCAGCCACCGAGGTTGAGTACGAGATCGAGTACCAAGCCGGCAGTTTGCTTCAAGGCGTGTTTGGCACTCTAGAACTGACCAGCTTCCCCAGTAAAAAAACCCTGCTCATGGGCAGTTGTAGTGCTGGCGGAGCTTGCACTTATCATACTGATGTCAAAGGAGGCACAATTTTAACTCGATTTACAGGCGGAGACAGCGGTTATGCTCTCAAACATGACTGGCGCTACATTGATAATACTGACAAAGCCGAGACGCTGACCTCCCGAGATGCCAAGTTTTCAGTCACCAGCGATGAACTCAAATCCGCTCGCTATTTAATCATTACCAATTCTCCAGGTCATCCAGCCGACTTACCAGGGGAGTTAATCTCTGACATTTACGTTTTGCAATCATCTACACCGATCAAAGGCGACTTGACTGTCTCGATTAGAGCTAGCGAAGAGGGTGGAGGACAAATTGTGGCTTGGGATGGCTCTGAGTGGTTAACGCTTAACACCTCTCCCGATCCCGAGGACACCAAAACCATGACAGCGATAACTGAGGGTGGGTGGCTGTTTGCAGTGGTGAGATAGATAATTAAGGTGACTGAATCGGTTACTTTCTCAAGATTTGACGCAATTAGTCGAATGGTTAGATGACTAATCCTTTAATTCAATTTAGCGTGTGAGCCTGAGTGCTTGATATTTTTTCACGTCTATCAATTGGAAATCCTTCAGTTCTCCCTGCGTCTGTGTCACACCAATCAATAAATTCTCCTCGTTTTTCATCCCACCGAAATACTCTCTCTATTTTAGCTTGTTATTAGTTCGCTAATGAGGTGAAGTTTCGCCTTTTTTGGGTGTTTACATAGTCAAGTAGGATAGTATAGTGATTGTATTGGAAAAAAGTGGTAAAGTATCAATATAAAAATGCTTATTGGCAGATATTACCACCATTTAGAAAGTAAGGGCAGACTCAGTTTGCCCAAAAGCTTTCGGGAACAAGCTCCAAACTGGATTATCACCAGAGGTCTAGATGGCAGTTTATTCCTGTTTCCTGAATCAACCTTTCAGTCAGAAATTGATCAATTAGCCAATAAGCCCTTTACCAAACAAGCCCATCGCGACTTCATCAGACTAATAACCAACGACGCCACTTTGGTCACGCCTGATTCTCTAGGCAGAATTACTCTGCCTGAGTACCTAATCCAGTCTGCCAACTTAAGCAAGCAATTAGTGATTGTGGGCAGCTTAAGCCGAGTAGAAATTTGGGATCAAGACACCTACCACCTATATCTGGCAAAAATTGAGTCCAATGCAGAAAACATTGCTGAAAGTCTAGATGCCAATCAATAACAACGACCACCAGCCAGTTTTGCTGAAAAAAGCCATCGACATGCTCGATGTGCACATGCATGACTGGTACATTGATGCAACTTTTGGTGGGGGAGGACATTCTCGACTAATTTTAGCCAAAGGCGGTCGTGTCTTAGGTTTAGATTATGATCTAAAAGCAATTAATGCTGGTCTGAGCAATTTTGCCACGGAAATCACTGAGGGACGATTGATTTTAGTGAGAAGCAACTTCGCCGAAATTCAATCTGTCTGGCATGACTCTCTAGCCAATACTCATCAGGAGCGCCCCAGTGGTATTCTCTTTGACTTGGGCACTTCCACCCAACAATTAATGGACTCAAGTCGAGGCCTGAGTTTCACAGGCAACGGACCACTGGACATGCGTCTGGACGATCGGTTAGGAGTGACAGCCGCAGATTTACTCCAAGTTTTGCCTGAAAAAGAATTAGCTCGATTGCTTGCTGAGTATGGAGGCGAACATCAGGCTAAAAAAATTGCCCATGCTATTAAACAAACCTCTCCGTCACCAAAAACTACTCAGGACTTAATCGCTTGTGTGGAGAGAGCTGGAGTGAAACGAATCAGCAAACTTCACCCAGCCACAAAAGTTTTTCAAGCCTTGCGCATTGCCGTTAACTTGGAACTAGACAATATTACTCAAGTTCTACCTCTAGCTTTTGATTTACTCGAACCTGCTGCCAATCTAGTGACTATCGCTTTTCATGAGGGCGAAGACAGACTGGTTAAGCACTTCTTCAATGACCAGGTCAACCATCATAAAGCTACTCTGTTGACCAAAAAACCCATTATGCCAACTCAACTAGAAATCGAAACTAACCCCCGTAGTCGCAGTGCCAAGTTGCGTGCACTTAGAAAGAATTCTGTATGAAAACTCGAATCGTCTTATCTAGTTTAGTTTTTTGTCTTTCAATCATGCTAGTGGGTCAATTTGTCTCGAGCATTACTCACCTGGGTCAAGCCATTGATAACTCAGCTGTCTATGCTCAGTTGCAACAACAAAAGACTCAAGCCGAAGCTCATAAATCCCAACTCTTAACCCAATATGCCCAACTTCAGGCTCTGAGTCAGATCAGCCCATCACAGCTATTCGCAGAGGGCTACATCAATATCTCGTCTCCCTTAGTTCTAACTGCTCCTGCCACGGCATTAGCCAGCAACTTGCCCGAAGAGAGCAGGTTAGAGTAAACTCATCTCATGATGCGACGAGTTGCTAGACCTCAATTCAAATCAGGAGTCACCATTCTCGAACAACGTCGACGCTGGTTTTTTGGTGGTTTAGTGTTAGTTGCCTTTGTGATTGCGGCTCGACTTGCTTACTGGCAAATTTGGAAACACCAAGATCTAACTGAATCAGCCGAAGCCCAATATCAACGCCAAATTAATTTTGCTGGTGTCAGAGGCTCATTTTTTTTTGAGGATGGCTCACCACTAGTTACAAATCAACAAGTCTATCGGGTCTATGCCACTCCTCACTTGTTATCTGAGGCTGAAAAGGCACTGGTGGTGACATCACTGAGTCGTGTATTAGTCGAAACCGAACAGGATCAAGCTCCTGGTTCTGGACACATCGATTCAAGTCATAAGTTGATTACCGCTTCCAGTTCGGCTTTGCAAGATGATTTTTTAACCAAACTCAATCGACCTAATGCCCGTTGGGTCAACCTCTATCAACCCATCACCGAAGCTACCAGACAAAAAATTGCCGAGTTGCAACTGCCTCAAGTTGGTTTTGATACCTACTTTATTCGCTACTATCCCGAGGCTTCTATGGCGGCACATCTGACTGGTTTTGTGGGTAAAACCGATCAGGGTAGTGATCAGGGCTACTTTGGTCTAGAGGGTGCTTTTGACGCCGAACTTCAACCTCAATTTAAAACCAAAGTATTACTAGCTAACGCCTTAGGCTTCCCCTTGTTTGCTGGTGATGGCGAATCAAATTCCTTGGACGGTCGATCACTGACCACTACCCTCAGACGTGATGTGCAGTATTTGCTGGAACGTCAGCTTGAAAAGGGCGTGGTTAAATATGGCGCGGAATCAGGAGAAATCATTGTCATGCAGCCTCAAACTGGTGCTATCTTAGGTTTAGCTACTTGGCCTCATTATGATCAAACTAACTTTGCTCAATATCCTACCAAACTTTATAAAAATCCCGCTCTGGCCGATACGTTTGAACCTGGTTCAACATTTAAAATTATCACCGTCGCCACAGGTATCGATACTGGCGCCATCACTCCAGACACCATCTGCCCCAAATGTGCTGCTCCGCGCGTCTTTGGTCAATACACCTTAAAAACTTGGAATGAGGAGTACCACCCGAACATTTCCATGCGTGATGCCATAGCTAAATCAGACAATGTAGCCATGATTTATGTAGCTGAATCAGTTGGTGCTGATAAATTTCATGAGTATGTAACAAGGTTTGGCATTGGTGACAAAGTTGGGGTTGATTTGCAAGACGACACCGCAACTCCCTTACCTGATTCGTTTCGACCTGTTGAGTTGGCCACCGCCTCGTTTGGTCAGGGGATTAGTACCACCAGTCTCCAACTGATGAAGGCCGTGGCAGTAATTGCCAATGGAGGACAGAGCGTCACACCCAGCCTCACCAAATCAATTCATGATCCTCAAACTAACCTGGACATGAGCTTGCCCAACGTCGAGTCTGAACCAATCGTCTCCCTGGCAACAGCTCAACAAGTGACAGAAATGATGGTCTATGCCGCTCAAAAGGGAGAAGCACAATGGATTACTTCCAAAACACACTTAGTTGCAGGTAAAACAGGCACTGCTCAAGTCGCCACCAAAGGTGGTTATGATGATTCAGCTACAATCGCAACCTATATTGGCTTCGCTCCACCAAGTGATCCTCAGTTTTTGATGTTTGTCAAATTAACTCGTCCGACTACCTCACCCTGGGCCGCCGAAACAGCCGCTCCGCTCTGGTATGATACTGCTGATGATCTTTATCTCCTGCTTAATTTACCTCCAGATCGGATTTTAGACCAAGTAGTCAGTGATTAATAATAGGACAAAGTATATAATGGGGTTGAGATGACACCCTAGACTGCTTTCAGAGACCTTACGTGGATGCCGATTCCAATATGCTCAAACTCCTTCTCTATAAATTCAAGCGCCCCTATCATCTGATAAAAACAGGTCTGTTAAAGGGTTGGACGGCTCAACATCGCTACCATCATCCAGAACGTCAATTGCAAATTATCATGGTGACTGGTACGGATGGTAAAACCACTACGGCCACCTTGCTTCACCATATATTGATTCAGGCCAACTTCTCAGTCGGCTTAATAACCACCGTCAGTGCCAAAATTGGAAAAGAGGATATAGAAACTGGTCTCCATGTCACAGCACCCCAACCTGATCAGTTATACCAATTATTAAGACGCATGATTGATGAGGGTTGTACTCATGTGGTTTTAGAAATGACATCGCATGGGGGTTACCAAGCCAGGCAATGGGGAATTACTCCTCAGCTGGGCATCATCACCAACATCACTCCTGAACATCTGGATTATCACATCACTTTTAATGAATATGCTAAGGCAAAGGCCAGCTTATTTAAAAATTGTCCTAAGGTAATTGTCAATCAGGAGGTGGCTAAATTAGATGTTGTTAAGCAAATGCTAAGCAGTCAACAATTACTGCTTGCTCCTAAAGTTAGCACCTTATCATCGGAAATTAAAAAAGCTATTCAGCAGCGTTTTCCTGAAAATTATAATCAAAGTAACGCAGTCGTGTGTTGGACTGCAGCTCGCCAGTTAGGCATTAGATTGCCCCAGTTCACCAAGGCAATTGCTTCTTTTGAGGATGTGCCTGGCCGGATGAATCGACTGAAGTTGTCAACTAAATACTCCATCATTATTGACTTTGCCCACACCTCAGCTGGAGTTAAAGCTGTCCTGACCACCTTGCGTCAACAACTTAAAGCTACTGGCAAAACTGGTCGGATAATCTCGGTTTTAGGGTGTGCTGGCCTCAGAGACAGTCGTAAACGACCGATCATGGGAAGAATTGCCTCAAAATTGAGCGATGTGACGATATTCACCGCCGAGGATCCTCGAACGGAGGATGTTTGGAGTATTATTAGACAAATGAAGGAGCAAATGACTGAGCATCATGATCGAGTCGTTTCTATTGCTGATCGTGGTGAAGCGATTCACTTTGCTTTGACTAAAACAGCTAAACCTAATGATGTCGTCATCATTTTAGGCAAAGGTCACGAACAATCCATGTGCCTGGGTCAAACTGAACATCCCTGGAGTGATGAGGAGGCGGTCAAGGCGGTTATCAATCAGAAGATAGTGCCTCGGGTTGGTCTCTGGCAACCACCGGCAGTAGGTTCTCCGTCACCCTGAACTGCCAAAGGCATCCTGAACCTGGTTCATGATCCGACATCATGCTTCAGGAATTTGGAATAAAATATTGCTTGTTTCTAAACAACAGAAAGCTGTCAAATGCTGAAATGAATTCAGCATGACGAAATTTGTGAAAAACTCCGCATTAATGATGCCAATAGCTAATAACAATTTGACTCAACAGAAGGCCCCACTTAAAGTTGTCACCATCGGCGGTGGTACCGGTACTTTTCCAGTTGTCCAAGCTCTAGTGCAATTGGGAGTAGAAATTACCTGTATTGTGGCTGTTTCCGATTCTGGTGGGTCAAGTGGCCGAATTCGTGACGAGTTTGGCTTTCAGCCGGTGGGCGATCTCAGACAATCTTTAGCCGCTCTAGCTCGTACTCCAAGTCAGGATTGGGTGCAAAAACTTTTACTGTATCGATTTAGTAAAGGCTCTGGACTCAAGGGTCACAATTTAGGCAACCTAATATTAACCGCCTTGCAGGACATGACTGACTCCACCACTCAAGTTTTAGATGTGGCGAAAACCGTTTTTCACCTGACTGGTCGTGTTTTGCCCATCACCGATCAAGCAATCCAACTGAAAGTTGAGTATGAAGACGGTACTAATTTAATTGGAGAGCACCATCTGGATTTGCCGTCTGCACCAGATAAACGAATTGCGGAAATAAGTTTTATTCCTAACGCCCGATGTACTGTGGAAGTCTACCAGGCCTTGACCGAAGCCGATCATATTATCATTGGTCCCGGTGATTTATTTGCCAGCTTGCTGGCTGTGTTGAAAGTAGGGGGTGTCGACGAAGCAGCTCAAAATTCACAAGCACAGATCCACTACTTGCTTAACCTTATGACTAGACGATCTCAAACTAGAGGCATGACTGCCTCTGATCATTTGCGGTGGATTGAACAAAGTCTTGGTCGAGCTGTTGATAGCGTAGTTGTCAATGTTGATAAAATCCCTGCTTCCTTATCAGCTACTTATGCTCAGGAAGGAGAAAGTGAAGTCGTCAATGATTTAATCAACGATCAACGTGCAGTTCTAGCCCCAGTACTGTCTGTAACTAAACCAAGTATACATGCATACGATCAGGTGCCTCGATCTCTTCTCAGACACGATCCAAATAAATTGATGCAGTTATTCAATCGATTGTTAGTCGATGAGAAACATGACTAATTGTTCATCAACAAATAACTATGAATAATATCTCTTTTTACCCCGCCTGCCTCGATTTTCAATCCTATCTATTGGTGGGTATTAAAGGTGTGGGGATGGCATCACTGGCAGCTGTGTTAGTCGATATGGGCAAAGAGATCTTTGGTTGGGATGTAAAAGAGGATTTTGTGACTAAAAAACAACTAGATCGCTTGCGGGTTCGTATTTCTGATCAGGAAGTTCTGCCAGACAACATTCAGGCGGTTATTTATACGGCAGCGCATCACGATGTTCAGCATCCCTTAGTGCAACAGGCTATCAAAAAAGGAATACCCTGTTTTTCTCTAGCAGAAGTCACAGGTGCCTTAAGCCAACTCAAGCCAACTATTGCTGTCTGTGGCGTAGGGGGCAAGTCGACAACGAGTGCTATGTTAGCCTGGATTTTTGGGCAAATTACTCGCCGAGCATCGTATATGGTAGGAGTAGGTGAAATTAAAGGCTTGAATAAAACTGGTTCTTGGAGTAATAAGCAGCAGCCAGCAGAATCGAGCAAAAAATCAGCTGATGATTACTTTATGGTAGAAGCTGACGAGTACGCCACTAATCCTACCGCCATCCATCAAGGTCAGCCAGCCCAACCTAGATTTTTAAGTCTAACTCCCCAGATCATCATTTGCACTCAAATTCTACATGATCATCCTGATGTCTATCCCAGTATCAATGACACATTAAAAACTTTTGAGGCATTTTTTCAGAAGTTGCCCAGTCATGGATTGTTGATTTCTAATGCCGACGATACTAATTCACAAAAATTAATTTTGCAATTCAATCGTCTTCGACCAGATATTAAGATAATTCAAGTGGGCAACTCTAAGCAGGCTGATGTGCAAATTGCTGAAACCAAGTCGATACTTGGTCAAACATCAGCTAAAGTTAGACTCACAAAACAAATTAGGCATGATTGGCAAGTTGATCAAAACGAATGGCAACTCAATTTAAGTATTCCTGGCCAAATGAACCTAAGGAATGCGGTGACAGTCTTAGTGGCGTCTGTACAAGCGGGTTTACCAATAGAAGAAGTTATATCTGCTCTTCAATCATTTCAATCTACCTCTCGTCGACTAGAGAAAGTGGCTGAAAAAGACCAAGTCATTTATTATGATGATTATGCCCACCACCCTCAAGAAATCTCCGCCGCTATTGAGGCCATAAAAAGTTGGTATCCTGATTTACCATTGACAATCATCTTTCAACCTCACACCTACTCTCGTACCAAGTCACTTCTGGCTGATTTTGCTCACTGTCTGGCTGAAGCGGATCATGTCATTTTACTACCTATTTTTTCCTCGGCACGAGAGCAAGCTGATCCCACTACCTCATCTCAACAAATAGTGGATTTGATTAACCAAATTGGAACTACCGCCCAACTTGCCTCAACGTCTTCTGAGGCAGCTGATTTTGTTGTCAAAATTAAACAAGGTCTAGTTGTCACCATGGGAGCGGGAGATGTGTACTTAATTCATGAATTATTAAATAACTCAGTTGATCGTAAGAATCTAGACAACACCACTCCACATTCTGAACTTGATCCAGAATATTCTAATCATGCCGATCAGTCGTAATTTTCAATCAAAACAACCCAAAACTAATCATATGACAAATTACTTACTCAGTTTACAATCAGCATTTCCCAATCTCAAGTTGGACACGAATGTTGACCTAGCACCATTTACTCAAGTCAAGCTTGGAGGGCCAGCCGAAGTGTTTTTCGAGACTCAATCGATTGAAGATTTTACTCAAGTCGTGCAGTTTTGTCAAAAATCAGCCATCCCCGTCACCATCTTGGGTTGGGGTGCCAATACGCTGATTGCCGATCGAGGTATCAAAGGATTGGTAATCAGGAATAGAACGAAGGGCGTCGATTATGAGCCTAAACTACCGACTGCTATTGCTCAGTATCAGTCTCAAGTTAACCATTCTCAATCCCTTGACATCCGTTTTTCTCAAATACCTGCCTCCCAAACCTATACTGACCTTGAGTACAATGAAAGTCATTTACCGGTCTCGCCTTTAGTCGTTGACTCAGGAGCTCCACTACCCTGGGTGATTAGTACCACTCTGGAGCATGGCCTGACAGGCTTACAATGGTTTGCTCGCATTCCTGCCACCTTGGGTGGGGCAGTAGTCAATAATATCCACGGTGGTAAACATTTCCTATCTGAGTTGATTCTAGGCGTCGAGCTGGTTGATGAGTTGGGTCAAATTCAAGTAATGCCTGCCGCTCAATTAGAGTTTGGTTATGATACTTCCATTTTTCATCAGCAAAAATGGGTTATTACTCGAGTTTATTTACAACTCTATCAAGGTAATGTTGTGCAAGCCAAGCAAGTCGTTACTGCTTGGTCAATTCAAAAAAAACATCAACCTCAACGGTCACTGGGTTGTATTTTTCAAAATCTCGATACAACTACTCAACATCAACTTAATCTGCCCACACCGAGCGTGGGTTACTTTCTTGATCAATTTTTACATCTAAAAGGGTTTAAACTAGGCCAGGCAATGATTAGTCCACAGCACGCTGCTTTTATTCAATCAGAACCAGGATGTAGCTCGGCTGAATACCTAGAATTAATCAAGGTTTGTGTTAATCAAGCCAAACTGCATGGAGTTCAACTCCAACCAGAAATCTTTTTCAAAGGCTTTACGACTGAAGAACTTTCAGACATAATAATCGATACATAGCCTGATGGTCACTCATCATCACGCCAGACTATATACGTTATGCATTACATAACTCACCATCCTGAACTTGCCGACCGTGCCCTTGTGATAGCTTCAAAAGCTACCAGGCATGAAATCGCAAAAAATCTGAATGATTTCGGAACAAGTCCAGCAAATTATCGGCAAAATAAAAATAATTATTATTACTGAGAACTAAATAAGTTGAGAAATGTAAAGTACAAATACGGTCAACAGAAAGAAAGGCACAATATGAGCAGCTTAATTGTGACTGGCGGTACTCCATTGTTAGGTTCTGTCCGGATTGGCGGTGCCAAAAACGCTTCCTTCAAACTGATGATTGCTGCCCTTTTGGGAAGTCACGAGTCGCGACTCCTCAATTTTTCTCATATTTCCGATGTCCAAACAGTATCAGAAATTATCAATTACTTGGGAGGAAAAGCTAAACAGGCAGGAGAAAGAGCATTGTTTATCAACCCTCAGAATCTCAAGAAATGGCAACTGCACGCGGGCGATGGTGAACAAGGACGATTTTCCACCTTGTTCATTCCGCCACTCCTACACCGTTTTGGTAAGGCCATTGTACCCTTGCCAGGTGGTGACAAAATTGGTCCTCGCCCCCTTGAGAGACACATCATGGGTCTGGAGGCGATGGGAGCTAAGTTTGAACTCAAAGATAATATCATTCATGCGGCTTGCGATCGATTAGTTGGTACCAACTATCGCTTTTCCAAAAATACCCACACTGGAACTGAAACGATGATCTTGGCGGCGGTGCGGGCGCAAGGCACTACCATCCTCGAAAATGCTGCCCTCGAGCCAGAAATCGATGACTTAATAGATTTTCTCAATGCCATGGGCGCCCGCATCCGCCGCCGGGCTTTTCGCATCATTGAAATCGAGGGCGTTGATCAACTTAGAGGCGCTATTCACCAACTTCTACCAGATCGGAATGAGGCCGTTTCCTATGCCTGCGCTGCCCTTGGCACCAAAGGCGATGTAGTAATCGAAAATGCTCGTCATGATCACTTAGCGGCATTCCTAGACAAAGTCGATGAGTGTGGTGGGGGTTATGAAGTCGGTCGCTATGGCATTCGCTTCTATTGGAAAGGTCAACTCAGGGCTTGTGATGTCACCACCGAGATAGAACCTGGCTTCATGACCGATTGGCAACCTCTGTGGGCAACCATGATTACTCAAGCCAAAGGTGTCAGCCAACTTCATGAGACAGTTATGCTAAGTCGGTTTCAGTACGTACCCGACCTAATTGCCATGGGTGCCAAAATTACTGCTTACCGGCCTGAAGTTGATCATCCTGAAAAAGTTTATAACTTCAACATAGAAGACGATCGTCCAGAGTTAAATCATGCTATCAGCATTACCGGACCTACTCCACTCAAAGCCGGTAGCTTTCAAGTTAAAGATCTCCGCCATGGTGCTACTCTCGTCTTGGCAGCTATGATTGCTCCTGGTCAAAGCACTATTTCTCAAGCTCAACATATTTTTCGTGGCTACGAGGCATTAGATAAAAGACTCCGGAATTTAGGTGCCAATATCACCAAAAGAGAAGGGAAGTTGTAATGGGAGGTCTGTCTGTTGTGCTTAGCGTCTTGATTCTATCTTTTGTGGTCACCAGTGCCTTAATTATTCCTTTTATCAACCTACTTTATAAATGGCGCTTTCAAAGAGCCAAACAAGTTACAACCGATGCTTTTGGTCAACATACACCCGTTTTTGACGCATTTCATGGTCACAAGGCAGGAATTCCAGTCGGCGGAGGTGCCTTAATTATCGCCGTCGTCACGTCATTGTTTCTAATCCTAATTCCTTTGCTCGACTCATTTGGCATTACAGTCACCAGTGTTTATGCTGATAAATCGGCGGAAATTGGTATTATTTTATTGACTTTCTTATCATTCGGCCTACTTGGTTTGTATGATGACGTGAAAAAGTTTTTTCGTTTTTCTCAAACTGGTTTTTTTGGTTTGCGAATTAAGCATAAATTTTTAATTGAAATACTGATCGCCACTGTCATTTCTATACTGATCTACACACTGCTTGGCATCAACTTCATTTACCTGCCATTCATTGGTACTCTCAACTTAGGTATTTGGATGGTGCCTTTCATGGTTTTAACCATTGTTTCTTTTGCCAATGCTGTCAACATTACTGATGGCCTAGATGGTCTGGCTAGTGGCTCTCTGATGATTTCTTTGTTTGGTCTCTGGTTTTTATCCGCCGCTATTCTAGACGTTCCCCTGTCACTTTTTATTGGATTATGGCTAGGGAGTTTAATCTCCTTTTTATACTTTAATGTTTTTCCAGCTCGGATCTTTTTGGGGGATGTTGGCTCTCTTTCTTTCGGGGCAACCTTGGCAGTAGTTGGCATTCTCTTAGGTAAAATACCGGCCTTGGTGGTAATCGGTTTTATTTTTGTTCTGGAAGTCAGCTCATCTCTACTTCAGCTAAGCTCAAAAAAATGGCGCCAGAAAAAAATCATTCCTGTGTCCCCAGTCCATCTTTGGCTACAAAAAATAGGCTGGGAGGAACCCAAAATTGTACAGAGAGCTTGGTTGGTACAAATTATGTTAACTATTTTTGGTGTCTGGTTGGCAGTTTTGTAAAAAGGTTCTTAACCAAGCAAAAACACATATTTGCGATAAATGAAAAGTAGATGCTGAAACAAGTTCAGGAATCTTTTCAACTAGGTGGAGTCGTCGGTTCGGCACGACCAGATAGGGTTGCGTATGAATAATACTGGAAAATATTCAATTTCATCTCTCTGGTTGGGGTTATTTTTAGTATCGCTCATCTCTCTTGCCATCATTGGCACCTATTTTGTGATCTCAGTTTCACTAGTTGAAAGCGTCCAAACCTTTGGCTCACCATTTGCCCTAGCCAAGCAACAGATTATTGGCCTTCTGGCAGGACTACTATTTTTCAGTATCGGTCTAGCTATTCCCAATACTAGGTGGCAAAAAGGAGGAGTATTTTTCTATATCCTGGGCATATTTTTACTTATTTTAGTTTTCGTACCCGTAATTGGTTTAAATCTCAACGGTGCTTCACGCTGGATAAGCTTGGGAGGTCTAATATTTCAACCAGTGGAGTTGATGAAGTTGGCCATTATTGTGTATTTTTCCAGCTGGCTAATCAGACACCAAAAACTCATTCCTTTTCTAACTTTACTTGGTGTGCCCATGATCTTAGTCATGCTTCAGCCTGATTTTGGATCCATGTTGGTCTTAGGAGGAATCAGCCTGACTCTCTATTTCCTTGCTGGTGCTAGCTCCAAGTCACTCCTTAAAATTATTTTGTTAGTAGTTCCAGTTTTAGCTCTATTGGTGATATTGGCACCCTATCGCCTTGCCAGGATTTCGACTTTTTTTAACCCTGAGCAGGACGTGCTTGGTAGTAGCTTTCATGTTAGACAAATTACATTAGCTCTGGGGAGAGGTGGACTCACAGGACAGGGTTTGGGAAATTCTCTCCAAAAGTACTCATACATCCCTGAAGTCAGTACCGACTCCATATTCGCTGTCATTGGTGAGGAGCTAGGTTTTATTGGTGGTCTTAGTATCATGCTACTTTATAGCTTACTGCTTTACTCAGGATATCGATTAATCACCCAACCCAATTTGCCACCCTATCAACAGTTGATGGGCTTAGGATTGCTTTCTTTAATCGGTATTCAGGCAATAATTAATTTATCAGCTGTAGTCGGGCTCATTCCCTTAACTGGTATTCCTTTACCTCTGATTTCCTATGGTCGAAGTTCTCAAGTAGTATTGTTTCTAGCATCTGGTATGATTGCCCGCATAGGACTAAGTAGAACATGAAAATAGCATTTTGTGGTGGTCATATTACTCCAGCTTTAGCTTGCATTGACTATCTGCAAGCCCATCATCCGGAGCATCAACTCTGGCTAGTGGGTCGAGTCTATTCCCAGAGGAACGCTCACCAATTAGCTCATGAAAAAGAGCTGGCTCTCAATCGTCGGGTGCAGTTTGTGCCTTTTGATGGAGTCCGATGGGAGGTGAACAGTTGGTGGCAAGCCACAGTCACAATCACACGATTGCTCTGGTCGAGTCTGAGGGCATTGCTGATTTTGCTCAATATTCGACCAAAAGTGCTAATTTCTTTTGGCGGCTATTTAGCCGTGCCCTTGGCCATTGCAGCTTGGATGTTAAGAATTCCCATCATCACTCACGAGCAAACTCGATCTGCAGGCAAAGCCAATATTTTGATCGCTCACATGGCGAAAAAAGTCGCCATTTCTCACCCATCATCAGCCGAGTATTTTCCCAAAAAAAAGACTGTCACAACGGGCAACTTGCTCAGACAAACAATTTTTTTGCCCCACCCACCATCCCCAGCCTGGCTGGAAAAAATACCTCGATCGCCACTCCTTTATATCACTGGTGGCAGTCAAGGCTCTCAGGTTATCAACTCTGTTATTAAACAATGTTTGCCCCAGCTGCTAAAAGATTTCTGGATCATTCACCAGTGTGGCAAAGATACTGAAACTGAGTCTTATCAAACACAACTGCTATCTGCAGCCAAACAGGTGGCGTCGAGTAAATCTCGCTATCTAGTCAGAGATTGGCTGACCGAGTCAGAACTAGCTTGGGTTTTGAATCATGCTGGTTTGGCAATTTCACGCGCCGGCGCCAATACAGTCGATGAGTTGATGGCAGCTAGATTACCAACTATCTTCATTCCTTTACCCTTTACTCACGATGAGGAGCAATTGGTAAATGCACAGGCCGTGGCCGATCTGGGCGGGGCTATCATTCTAGAACAAAAAAACCTAAGCCAAAAAACTTTATTAAAAACTCTTAAAACACTCTGGGCTGAAGCTGATACAATGAAGGCTCAATTGGCAAAACAAACTGTAGCGCATGACGCACCCGCCCGCTTCTACCAAGTTATTACCTCGCTGGTCAAGTAAATCTTTTAAGGTCGAGTTTTTTTCAGTCGTGTTGGTGTTATTGCTGATAGGAGGATTCTTGTCTCCTGTCCTAACCCAGGCTCGCTTGGCTGAAATCAATTGTCAAAGTGGCCATTCACCATGTTCTGATGACATTAGGACTCAACTTCAAATTGTGCTCAATCAACCTGTCTTGTTCTCAAATTGGGCAGATCAATTAGAGTCGAATGATCTAAGTTCAAGTTTTCAAGTCAGTGCCATCTCCATCAAGTTACCAAAAACGCTCAATATTACCTTAACCGATCAAGCTCCTCAATATTTACTAATTACCTCCAACCAAGTGCGAGCTGTCTTTGCTGATGGTCATACCACCATCTGGTCTGACTCTGAGTTGCCAAGTCACGTTCGGCAAATTTGGGTGGAGGAAAATTCTTCTCAACCATCTCAGGCAGGTTTTGATCCTGACCAAAATACTCAACTCCACTCTCAACTACTCAATTTTTTAACTTTTTTATCATCATCAGAAATTAATTATGAAAAACTCGAGCTACTCGATTCCTCTAGCCTAAAAGTCTGGCTAACGTCTCAAAAATCAGTATTACTTGATCTAAATCAACCTAATGCTTTGCAAAAACTAACTACCATTCTTCATCATCCTGACTTTCTCAACTCATCTCAAACAGAGTATAATTTGGATTTAAGATTCCAGTATCCGCTACTACTAAAGTCTGACTGAGTTTGCTATTCTAGGTAGGTACTATTATGAGCCGAATATGAGCCAAACCGCCGCTTTAACTGCTATCGATATTGGCACCGACAAATGTGTAACTTTGATCGCCACCAAAGATCGTCAGTTATCCACCCTTCGCATAGTAGGGGTCGCCATCACTCCCTCTAAAGGGGTCAGGAAAAGCCAAATTATTGACCTGGAACAAGTCTTAGGAGTTGTGACAGACAGTGTGGATGCAGCCGAGCGTATGGCAGGATTAGAGGTCAAATCTGCCTTTGTGTCTGTCTCCGGCGCTCATATCACTTCGTTTAACTCAAAGGGGGTGGTAGCAGTAGCGTCTCCAGATAAAGATATTACTCAGGAGGACGTGGCTAGAGTTGTAGAGGCTGCCCGAGCTATTTCTCTACCCTCTGATCGAGAAGTCTTACATATTATTCCTAAAAGTTTTTCTGTTGATTCTCAAGAAGGTATCCGCGATCCGGTTGGGATGACTGGGGTTAGGTTGGAAACAGAAGCACATATTATTACTGGCTTGTCACCCACTCTGCGCAACATTGAAAAATGTATTGCTGATCTAGGTATCAAATTAGAGTCATTTGTATTCGCTGGCCTGGCTTCCGCAGAGGTGATTCTGTCTGAGACAGAAAAGGAGCTTGGCGTAGTCAGCGTCGATATTGGAGCTGGCTCAACCTCTTTATGTGCATATTATGAAGGAGCTTTAGCACATTCGGCTACATTACCGGTTGGGGCACGTCACATTACCCAAGATATCGCCCTTGGCTGCAGGGTCAGTTTAGATGTGGCGGAAAAAATTAAAATTGCCTTGTCAGAAGAATCAATCACTCCACTTACTCCTCAGCCTGGTGAGTCTAAAACCGAGTTTAGTAAACGTAAAAAACAAGCCGACTTACTTCAACTGAGCGATATCGGAGTGGTGGGGTCTGAAGACAGCATTTCTAAAAAACATGTGATCGAAGGAATTATGGTTCCTAGGTTAACAGAAATGATGGAGCTACTCCGAGAAGCCCTCGATAAACAACAGCTACTACCACTTGTGCCAGCTGGAGTAGTCATTGCCGGTGGTGGGGCTCGATCAGCCTTAATGATGGAGGTGGCCAAACATGTTTTGCAACTGCCCGCCCGATTGGGCATGCCTCAACAAATTGAGGGTTTGACCTCTGACATTCAAGAGCCCGCTTATGCCACCAGCCTGGGGTTGATCACTTACGCTTCTAATCAGTCATACATACCGTCAAGCTCTAGTTCCGGCTTGAGCTTTTCCATCAGCAACTGGCGATATCTCCCAGCTAAATTTACCTCAGTCATCAAGTCATTACTACCCTAGTTGCAGAATTGGCTGAGCATGATACACTTACGATCGGTTTTATTATGTAACTGACCCACATCACTCACATCATGGCTCTTGTCAAACCCACTAACACCACCTTTGCTAAAATTAAAGTAATTGGAGTCGGTGGTGGAGGGGGCAATGCAGTTAACTCCATGGTCACATCGGCTCAAATTCAAGGCGTTGAGTTTATTACTATTAACACTGACGCCCAAGCCTTACTAACTTCTAAAGCCGATACCAAACTCCAAATTGGTAGTAATTTTACTAAAGGTCTAGGTTCTGGTGCCGATCCAGAGGTCGGTCGAACAGCTGCGGAAGAGTCATATGATAAAATTAAAGAGTTACTTTTTGATACCGACATGGTGTTTATTACGGCTGGTATGGGAGGAGGCACAGGTACTGGAGCCTCGTCAATTATTGCTGAAATTGCCAAAGAAAGTGGAGCTTTAACCGTAGCAGTGGTGACCAAGCCTTTTGCTTTTGAAGGTGTGAGGCGGATGCAGACTGCTGAAGAGGGTATTGAAGGTTTGCGCGATAATGTGGACACTCTGATTGTCATTCCCAACCAACGCTTGATGGATGTCGTCGATAAAAAAATGACTTTACTGGATGCCTTCAGGTTAGCAGATAACGTACTCGGACAAGGTGTTCAGGGTATAGCCGATTTAATTACTCAAGCAGGCTTAATCAATGTTGATTTTGCTGATGTCAAAACCATCATGACGGATTCTGGCTCGGCACTGATGGGTATTGGGGAGGCAAGTGGCGAAAATCGCGCCTCAGTGGCGGCCAGAACTGCCATCTCCTCGCCTTTACTTGAAATATCTATCAACGGTGCCAAAGGCGTTCTGTATAACATCATTGGTGGTCCAGATATGACCATGACCGAAGTGTCAGATGCTTCACAAATAATTTCCACTGCCGCCGATCCAGATGCCAACATCATCTTTGGTGCCATGATTGATGAGAACATGGGTTCAAAAATTAAAATTAGTGTGATTGCCACTGGTTTCGCTGAGGCTAAACTACCCATTTCCTCAACCCAGAAACCATTTTTTGGTGCCTATACCCATGACTCTCGTGATCGACACCAGCCCCCAATTACCCCGACTCAACCCATCATTGACCGTGCCCCCACTGGTTTCACTCAGCCACTCACCACCGCCCAGATTTCCATGACTGGCGATGCTAGTGAAAATAATTTAGATACCAGCGAGTCAGACTCGATAACTCCAGTCACTGTACAGACTGAATCGCTCAATACTACAGATAGTGACGACTTTGAAATACCTGCTTTTTTAAGACAGAAAAAGTAGTCTCTACATTCAAGATTCGTTATCTTATTTCAACTTCTCGTCAAGTTATTGATAAACAAAAACCCCGCTATTTAGCGGGGTATTGATTTCAGATTGTTAGAACCAGATTAAGCACCGATAAAACGTTGTCTGATCATCCAACCCACACCAGTCAAGATCATGCTGACTGCTGCTACTGCTGAGCCTGCCTCGGTTCCTGTGTTAAGTGGTCGATGAGGAGGAATAGGCTGACCCTTGTGATAAACCACAACTCTGGTTGGGGTAGGGGTAGGCGTGTTTGTTGGAGTTGGAGTGTTGGTCGGTGTGGGAGTAGCAGTTGGTGCTACAGGATGACACTGGTTGTCTCCAGCATTTTCTGGTAGCCGACAGTTACCTCGATTACTACCACTTGGAATGAAGCAGAACAAGTTGCTCGGACATTCCTGATTTGACCTACACTCACTATCACACCTAGGAACTGGAGTTGGGGTTGCCGTTGGCGTAGGCGTATTCGTTGGGGTTGGCGTACTAGTTGGAGTAGAAGTAGGCGTAGGCGTATTAGTTGGCACTGGCGTACTGGTGGGGGTAGGAGTAGGTGTGTTCGTTGGTCGAGGCGTACCAGTGGGCGTCATCGTCGGAGTCGGAGTATTGGTTGGGGTAGCGGTAGGTCTTGGAGTGCTGGTTGGGGTCAATGTCGGAGTTGGCGTATGAGTGGGCGTAGCGGTTGGTTGAGGCGTCCCAGTGGGCGTCATCGTCGGAGTCGGAGTAGCGGTAGGTCTTGGAGTGCTGGTTGGGGTCAATGTTGGGGTTGGCGTATGAGTGGGCGTAGCGGTCGGTTGAGGAGTGGCAGTGGGAGTTGGTAGTGTTCCACAAAATCCACCAGGTGCATTATCTAATTGATTTTGCCAGAGATTTCCATACGTCTCATTTTGTTGTCCACACCAGCCATTTGCAATCGGAAACCAATTTTGTCCCTCTATATAGTATGTTGTACATAATGCACCAGCTAGATCTGTGCCTGCTGGTGTGTTATTCGGATAAGGATTGGCGGGGTAATTTGCTGGAGAAGGATTTCCACAATTCACATCTGAAATATCTAGCAACCAAGCGTCATTTTGGAACGATCCGCATCTGTTGGTAACTCTATTTGTCAGGGTAAAAGTATCTACCACTCCAGTTGCTGATGTGCTGATTGTTCTATCTACAATAAAAGTTTTGTATCCGACTTGTTGACCAGTGTGCCAGTCTGTATAAGACAATGCATCACAAACATTGTGCCCACCAGGGCCTGGGTTATTTCCTGCCTTCTGATCGCAGACAAATCCATATCCTCCGATTTTAACGGGAATAGTAGGAGGGAGGGGGCTAGGAAAACTGCCTGCTCCTACTCTCCTAATTTCAAAGTCAACTTCATAATTCTGATATCTAGGATCACTTGAGTCAGTCACTCGATCGTTAATCGCTACCAGCTCATATCCATTACACTTGCTACTTTGATAGAAATTGTTGTGTCCATTTGGCACCACAGCCTGCACCTCAGAAACGTTACTTTCAGAGTTAGGGTCAAAAATCACAGCATTACTTAACCAGGACACAACTAATCCAGAAAATAGAGCAATCACCCCCAGAATGATAGCTTTGAAATATCGATTTAGGTTTAAGATGGAGTACTTCATATTTAGTTTATTAGTTTGGTTACAATTGATCAGTTGAGTATGCCACTGACCAGCTGATACATATATGTCGGCATTGTACTATAAGTATCTACTTTGTGTCAATACCCAATACTATAGGTTTATTAGCGACTAAACACCATTTGGTTTTCAGGCCTCTATATAGTAGTATATCGATATCAGCAACAATTCCTCAATTCCTCAATTATGAAAAAGCCAACAAACGGACGCTCGCCACTTTACTTGGATCAACTCCCTGGCATGCCTAACCTACCGAGGCTAGAGGAAGAGGTGCAAGATTACTGGCAAAAAAACCAAGTCTTTACAGAATCAGTCAAACGCCGACCCAAAAGTAAGTCATATGTTTTTTACGACGGACCGCCCTTTGCCACTGGCACACCTCACTACGGACATTTAGTTGCTTCAACCACCAAAGATGTTATCCCTCGTTACTGGACAATGAAAGGTTTTCGGGTTGAACGTCAATGGGGCTGGGACTGTCATGGCCTACCTATAGAAAATATTTTAGAAAAAGAATTAAAACTACCCGACAGAAAAAGTATTGAGGCGTATGGTGTAGCCAAATTTAATCAGGCTTGTCGTAACACTGTTCTCAAGTATGCTCAAGATTGGAAAACTGTCATCAATCGGTTGGGACGTTGGGTAGATATGGAAAATGACTATAAAACTATGGAAACCTGGTATATGGAAAGTTTGTGGTGGGTCTTTTCTCAACTCTGGCAAAAAGGGTTGATCTATCAAGATTACAAACCAATGCATATCTGTCCCCGATGTAGCACACCACTTTCAAATTTTGAAGTTACCCAAGGCTATAAAGAAGTCACTGATCCATCGGTGTATGTTGAGTTTTTACTTGACAAAAATAGTACTAAAAAACTGGGCGTCGATTCTCATGCCTCTATCTTCTTACTGGCCTGGACAACCACGCCTTGGACATTACCAGGCAACTTGGCTTTAGCCGTCCATCCCAAAGCTAGGTATGTGCTTTTTTCTAGTCAAGAAAAGAACAAACTTTTTATAGTGGCTGAACCTAGATTAGAGCAGGTGGTAGATAAAGCCACTATCCAGATCATTAAAACCTTCTCTGCCTCAGATTTGGTGGGGCTAAGCTACGAACCCTTGTTTTCATATTTTGCTCAAACCAAAAATGGGTTTAAGGTTCATCAAGCTGAGTTTGTGACCATGGAGGAAGGGACCGGTATTGTCCATATTGCTCCTGGTTTTGGTGAGGATGACTTCAATTTGGCCAAAGTCCATCATTTACCAGTAATTCAACATGTGGATATGGCGGGCAAATTTACTAATCAAGTCAAGGATTTTGCCGGCTTATCTGTCAAACCCCTTCATCAACCCATATCTACCGATCAGTTAATAATTGACCACTTAGAAAAAAATGATCGAGTTTGGGATGCTCACACAATTTCTCATAGCTACCCCCATTGCTGGCGGTGCGACACACCTTTACTGAACTACGCCACTAAAAGTTGGTTTATTAAAGTCACCGAGTTCAAAGATCAACTATTAAAAAATAATCAAGAAATTAATTGGGTGCCCGCTCATATCAAGGATGGTCGATTTGGCACTTGGCTGGAAAATGCTCGTGACTGGGCGATTTCTCGCAATAGGTTTTGGGGCACCCCACTACCTATTTGGCAAGCCGAAGATGGAGAGTCAATCTGTATTTCTAGTTTAGCCGAACTGGAAAAACTGTCAGGTCAAAAGTTGAGTGACATTCACAAAGATGTGGTGGATGAAGTTGTCATTGTCAAAAACCAAAAAAAGTTTTGGCGAGTACCTGAAGTGCTAGATTGTTGGTTTGAGTCAGGTGCCATGCCTTATGCGTCTTTTCACTACCCATTTAAAAATAAAGCCGAGTTCGAGCAAAATTTCCCAGCCGAGTTTATTTCTGAGGGTCAGGATCAAACCAGAGGTTGGTTTTACACTCTGCATGTCCTGGCCACGGCACTGACCATGGGCGATCAACCATCCATATCGGTAACCAAATCATCTTCGAGTTTTAAAAATGTCATCGTTAACGGAGTCATTTTAGCCTCGGACGGAAAGAAGATGAGTAAAAAATTAAAAAATTATCCAGATCCAATGGTGATGATAGACCGATACGGAGTAGACAGTTTGCGCTTGTACTTGATGAGTTCGCCTGTCATGCGGGGAGAGAATCTTAATTTTAACGAAAAAATAGTTTCAGAAATTCGTAAAAAAGTGTTTTTAATTTGGTGGAATGTCTTAGCGTTTTATCGTCAGTTTGCAGATCCCTTGTCAACTCACCAACGATTCGATCCTCAACGTGATCCAATCCCGACTCATGTCATGGATCAGTGGATCTTGAGTCGGTTATCTAGTGTTCATCAGGAAGTTGAAGAAAGTCTGGACAGCTACGACTTAGTCTCGGCCTCTCGATCTTTGATGTGGTTAGTCGATGAGTTGTCTACTTGGTACATCAGGCGGAGTCGAGATCGGTTTCGACATGAAGAAACTCAGGCTGAGGCAGTGGCGACTTTAGGCTTTGTCCTTTATAGATTAGCCCAACTATTCGCCCCCATCACGCCCTTTTTTAGCGAACTAGTCGCCCACAATTTGTTGCCAAATAGCGAAAGCGTCCACTTGAGCGATTGGCCGGCAATCAACAAAGAGCAACAACACCCCCAGCTAGAAACCAACATGATGGCCATCAGAAAAGTAGCGGAGAAGGCGCATGCCATCAGAAAAGAAGCTGGTATCCGGGTTAGACAACCCCTGGCAACTTTGACAGTCAAAAATGCTGCCGCCTCGCCCAAAGCCAATCTGCTCGATGTCTTGGCAGAAGAAATTAATGTCAAAAAGATCGAGTGGCAAACTGGCGATGGCGAGCTTGACTTAAGTTTAGATATTCAATTAACACCAGATCTGATCGCCGAGGGAGAGGCTAGAGAGCTCATCAGAAGTATTCAGCAACTGCGTAAAGTGGCTGGACTCCAAGCCTCAGATCAAGTTGAGGTTCAAGCTCCCAGCTGGCCTACCGACTGGAAAAGTCATATTGAAAAAACAACACACACTAGGCTAGTTCAGGGTGATCTGCTAACCATCATTGCTTCTGGGTCAAGCCCGGAATGACGACATGGATTATGACCGCACGAAGTTTTGTTTTGCCCCTCTTTTACCTGTTTTTTAGTACTATGAGTTTAGTTATGATCTGGTCACTCACCCCAGAGTTGCTTAACAAACAATTGGTGGCATTTCTGTTAGGTGGAGTGATAATCATGATCACTTCGCGTTTACCGCTCACAATTTTTTTTAAACATCCCAAGCTTTGGTACAGCTTAATTGTGGTAGGCTTGATTTTGCCACTCTTGATTCCAACTACCAAGTCAACCCAGCGCTGGATTGATCTGCCATTTTTTTCCATTCAGCCTTCACAGTTTGCTTTTCTACTGGTTAGCCTGGCTTTAATTACTTGGATTAGCCGGTGGGGTATGAATTCATTACCCCACATCTTAAAGTATGCCATCGTGGTTCTTGTGCCCGCTTTTTTAATTGTCATCGAACCTAATCTAGGCACCACCTTGCTTTTTTTAGTTGTCATGGGGAGTCTGTTGTTTTTGTCGGGTCTACCAATTCGATATTTAATTTTTTGTGGAGTGGTAGGATTTCTAGTTGCTTGGAGTGGCTGGAGTTGGTGGTTAAAAGACTACCAAAAGTCGAGATTGTCTAGTTTTATATTTGCTGATAAACAGACTGCTACTACCTACAACTCCCAGCAAGCCTTGATTGCCATTGGTAGTGGCGGTCTATTTGGTCAGGGTTTAGGTCAAGGCTATCAATCACAACTTAAATTTTTACCCGAGAAACAGACTGATTTTATCTTTGCCTCTTTTGCTGAGGAGTTTGGCTTATTTGGGAGTTTGCTAATTCTAAGTAGTTACGGAGCACTAATTAGCTTTTTAATTTGGGGGGCTGGCTTCTCTCAACCTAAATATCGTTTATTTCTTCTGACCACCGCTTGTTTATTTTTATGGCAAGTAACATTACATATTGGTGCCAACGTACGTCTGTTACCCATCACTGGCGTCCCTTTACCACTACTTTCTTATGGAGGTAGCTCGATCATCAGCTTTGCTTTAATGTTGGGAGTTTGTCAGCGAGTAGTTTTAGAGATCAGATCGGGCAGGAAAATGTATGTTGCCTAATTGGCATCAATTGATATTTAGAGATACCAAAGATGGAGGATCCTAAAATAGGATAGCAGATCCTGATTCAAGATGCATTCGACGGTTCAGCGTGAGGGTGCATCGCCTGTCAGTTTTGGACTCATCCCCAGCCAAGATGTGGTCGGGGCTTCAGGATAACAGGAAAATATGTGATATAATTTCCACCTATGTCATACGCCATCATTCAACTCCAAGGTAAGCAGTACCAAGTTCATCCAGACGATGTGCTGACTATTGACCGACTGGAAGCCGATAAAGAAGTTGTGATTACCGATGTCTTATTGTTCAATGATGGTAAATCGACCAAAGTTGGCAACCCTACTCTACCCAAAGCCAGGGTGGTCGCCGAGGTTTTGTCTCATGATAAGGGTAAAAAATTATTAGTTTTCAAGTACAAGTCTAAATCCCGTTATAGGCGGACTAAAGGCCACCGCCAACTCCAAACAACTTTAAAAATTAAGTCAATTCAAGGTTAATTTCATTTCTGGTCTTTTAGTCAGGTTTTTGTGCCTCAGCCCGTTTCTGTATCATCCTGGTTAGCGTTACTGGGTTCTCATCCTGAATTTTCCTTAGCAGAGATTGAAGCCGTTTGTGATGGAGCAACCATTGACTTGATTCACCCTCAGTTTGCCAGAATAAATTTCTCCAGCAGTCAACAATTCGCGACAATGGGTCAGCTTCAGTCAAGACTGGGAGGTAGTATCAAAATTCTTGAGCCAATTGCGACTTTGCCACTGACGGCTGAGTCACCTCAGCTTGAATCGAGTGTAATTGAGTATCTCACCCAACTCCAAAAGGTAAAAGTTACTTTTGGTTTAGGGAGTTATGGACTAGCAGAAACGACTCGACTTGATGGGATGAGCTTGAAAAAGTCCTTAAGTAAGGCAGACATCAAGGCACGTTGGATTCAAGGACCCACTACTGGTCTAAGTGCAGCCGTTTTACTTCATCAACCCCAAGTCCTGGAATTCATGCAAATTAAAACAGCCAATAATCTGGTGCTAGCTGTAACCGAGGCAGTTCAAGATATTGATGACTGGACGAGACGTGATCGAGGCAAACCTTACGCTGACCACGCCAAGGGAATGTTACCACCCAAAGTGGCACGAATGATGGTTAATTTAGCCATTGGCCATCTTAATAAAGATGAACTGAAAAATGCTACAGTTTTTGACCCATTCTGTGGTAGTGGCACAGTTTTAATGGAGGCTGGTATGTTAGGAGTAAGCAATTTGGTTGGGAGTGATGTCGATCAAAAAGCCACCTTAGGTGCTCAAACTAACTTAGATTGGTTAAAGCTGCAATATGGAGTTGAGTTTGATGCACTCGTCTTTCCTGCTGATGCCACCCACGCCAATGAGAGGATCAAGCCTAAGAGCATCTCCCACCTGATCACAGAACCATTTTTAGGCAAACAAACCCCTCAAGCCGATCAGATTCCTAATATCATCCGTGGTCTTGGCAAACTTTATCTAGGATCATTCAAACGCTGGACTCGTTTTTTGGCAACTGGAGCTAAAGTGGTGATAATCTTCCCGAGTTTTGCCCAATCAAATCGCTCAGGCGAGTCGGACTTTTCCAGTTTAATTAAAAGACTAGCAACTCTTGGTTTCCAAGTTGTAGCAGATCCAAAAATTTATAGTCGTCCCAACGCAATCGTCAAACGCCAAATTTGGCAGTTTCAGTACCAGCCAATGCCTGCTGCCTAGATCAACTCTAAAATTATTCGGGATGTCCAAACTGGTATTTGCTATAATCAGCTTTTCAAGCTAGAATATCGATTTCTATGTCACACGTCAAAGCCTCGGGTAAAGTCGCCCAACAATCACAACGCACTCGCCACGGCAAACGCCTGGGGTTAAAGAAAAGTGGTGGTAGCACCATCACTACTGGTCAGATTATTCTCCGCCAACGGGGTATGGTGTACAAACCAGGTGCTAATGTTGGAGTCGGACGTGATCACACCCTATTTGCCATGAAAAACGGTATAGTCACTTTTTTTCAAAAACAGGGTAAAACTGCTGTTAAGGTAGTTTAGGCCAGTGTGATTTTTCTCCCTCACAGATTGAACTGTTTTGTGTTCATTTCAGACTCGATCCAAAATCTTAGAAATTTTGTGGCCTAACTGACTATGGAAAAGTTAGGGTCAAAGACGAACGGGTATAGATTTTTGCTTACATTTTTTTGCTGATTGTGGCATACTAGGGCTTATGGCACAACACATTTCTCAACTACTTGATATTAACCAACTCCAAACCAATCCTTATCAACCCAGAGCCAAAACTCATAAAGAGGATCTTAAAGAGCTAGCACAATCAATTAAAGCTCATGGTATTTTAGAACCACTGGTGGTCGCCAACACTCCGGCTGGCTATCAAATCATAGCTGGGGAAAGACGCTGGCGAGCTACTAAATTGGTTGGTTTAACTGAAGTACCAGTGGTCATCCGCCGAACCACGCCCAAAGGCATGCTAGAAATGGCTTTGATTGAAAATGTCCAACGGATTGATCTAAACTCGATTGAGCGGGCAAAAGCATTTCTCCAACTCCAACAAGAATTTGCTTACACCACTACCCAGCTGGCAGAAAAAATTGGTAAGTCATCTCCTTACATTAGCAATACTATGAAGTTGTTGTCTTTGCCCGATGCGATCAAAGATGGGGTTGTCAGTGGTCAGATAACAGAAGGCCACGCCAGAGCTTTAGCAGGCATTCCAGATCATAAGGCAATGTTAGAGATGTATAAGCGGGTGCTTAAAGAAAGCGCGAGTGTCCGACGAACTGAAGAACTGGTTCGATTCTTTGTGGCACAGAAGGAAACTGGGGATGAGCCCAAAACTGGGCGAGGAGCTAGGTCGCTGGATGAAAAAACTATCTCAGATTGGCAAAAGTCAGTTGAAGCTATCTTATCTTCCAAACCGACTGTTAAATTGACACGAAGCCACCGCCAAACCAGGATTACCATTTTCCTAAAGGGTACTGAGGAGAAGACCGAGCCAGATTTACAGAGGTTGCTTAATATGTTTGAGAGAGAAGCTAATTAGAAATTATATTCAGCATGCTCGATTAGTCCAAGAGTTGATAATGGCCAGTAAGCAAAAAAGACCCGACCAACAATGTTTTCTTTTGGCAACGGCCCCCAAGCTCTAGAATCACTAGAGTATGGTCGGTTGTCCCCAGACACAAAATACTCATCAGGACCGAGAGTTACAACTCTGCCTTGAGTGTAAGCACCGGGTTGTATCGGGAAGGTATCAGGAATATAATCTTCCTCAAGCTTGACGTTATTGACATAAATGGCATTCTCCTTGACTTCGACCTGTTCACCAGGCAAAGCGATGACTCTTTTGATAAAATCACACCCAGTGCCTTCAGGGCAATTAGCTGAGTCGGGAGCATGAAATACAATCACGTCACCTCGCTTGGGTGTCCCAAATCTGTAGGAAATTTTATCGGTTAACAAATACTCACCATTTTGGAAGTTGGGCACCATAGACTGACCATTGACTTGATGAGGTTGAGCAAAAAACAGATAGACTATTAGAAACAGGGTGAATCCAATCACTATTGTCTCGACTAAATCGAGGAAGGCACTACCGGCAGTTCCCAAAATATTTCTCATCGGGGTATAGTATGGCTGGAGAAGCATAATTATGCAAGCAGAAAGTTTAGTGACTGTCGTAGTTGTAACTGATCAATTTGGGTTTAAGTTGGTCAATTGTCTGCAGTCGATCCCAAAAAATTGGCAGGTATTAATTGCTTCTCCAAGTCAAAAACTACCTCCTGCCATCAAACATATTCACCCTCTTATTCAACATTGGAAACAACCTAAAACGGTGATTAAAGACTTTGCTCTGGTACGTAATCAAGCTTTGAGTCAGGTTAAAACAGAGTGGGCATTTTTCTTAGATAGTGATGAGGTAGTGGATAATTTTGATTTAAAATATCTTGAGTCATTATTTATCAACCACCAACTTGCCGGTTTAAGCGTTTCTAGATCAGATATTTTCTATGGTCGTAAATTACTCTATGGTGAAGCCGGCCGACAAACTTTGGTGCGGTTGATCAGAGTCGGTCATGCTCAATTTGTTGGCTCAGTTCATGAAGTGGCTCTGGTTTCAGGTCAAGTTGCTGAGTCAAAAATTGCCATAACTCACTTTTCTCATGAATCGATTCAGCAATTTATCGCCCAAGTCAGCCAGTATGCTAATTTAGCCACCGCAACTCACCAACACAAATCCAGGTGGCGGTTATTAGTCGAGCTGATGACTTATCCTCCGCTCAAATTTGTTGTCAATTATATCTGCAAATTAGGATTTCTAGACGGTTGGCGTGGTCTCTCCTACGCAATTATCATGAGTCTCCACTCAACCTTGGTGAGGCTGATGGTGTTAGAACTATCGATGTCTCGTCATCCTGGACCTGGTCCAGTTTTTTCCAACTCAGGGATCTACAATCGTAACAGAGTGATACAAGTTGGCCTAAGCCTGAGTTTATTTGCATTGATCCCTTTTGGTCAGCTTCTCCGCTGGTCGATTACCGATCATATCGCCATCTACCCTCATGACATAATTTTAAGTCTGCTGGTTTTTATCTCAGCGATTACCACTTTCCACAAACGATCAAGTTCAACTTGGAAAAAACTTCAGCCCTGGCGGTGGGAATTACTGGTCTGGGGTTACTTCTGGTTGTTAGGAGCAATCAAACTTCTGATCAGTAACGACTTCAATCAGTTTTTGATTATGTCTAGATTAGGAGTCTATGCCTTAGGATTATTAATTGCCCTCAAATCACTCAGTATTTTTCGACTCAAGCAGGATGGTTCACGTCCGCAAGCTCAACACTTCTCAATTGCTTGCCTGGGATTATTCGCATGGTTGTCATTTATACTTTATGCCGTCTTTCCCGATATGAGAAGTTTGGTCTTTTTTGGCTGGGATGATCACTACTATCGGCTGATTGGAACTCTTTTTGATCCTAACTATTCAGGTCTGGTACTCAGTGTCGGAGTGCTGATGGTCATCGGTTGGCTTGGTCTGGAATATAGATCTTATTCGGTAATTAATCGATGGTTGGGGGTAAATCTAAGCCTATTTTTTGCCATTTGCTTGGGTTTGACTTTTTCTCGCAGTTCTTGGTTGAGTCTAGGTGTTGCCACATCTATATTAATGGTTGTTACTTTAATCAGAAAACAATTAGAGCTGAAACACATTGGCCTAGTCTTTGTGTTGGGCATGCTCATCCTAACAACTGTCGTCTTAGCTCCCAAGCCTGGAGGGGAGGGGATTAATCTTGCTCGCTCTGTCTCAGTCAACTCTCGCCTTGCTTTTGATCAATATATCTTGCGGTCGCTTGCACCTAGCGATTGGGTTTTGGGCAAAGTAGTTGACCAACCGTTTGTCGAGCTCAATCAGCTAGCCAGTACTAATAAGCTGACTACATACTTAGATCGTTCACCCAACTCACCAGTCGCGTTTCATCCCAAAACCGCCAACAATTTATTTGTCACTAGCTTACTTTGGGGAGGCGTCATAGGACTGACTTTAGTGATCATCTTATTTAGCAAATGGTTTTGTCAACTTTATAAAGACTCACCCATTGCTCTAGCCATCTTAATGGCGTGGCTTGTCCATGCTCAATTCAACAACTCATTTCTGGAGCCATTTGTATCTTTAATGGTTGGAGGCAGTATCATGAGTTTGTTGGTTGGCAAGAAATTTCAATAATCTAACCTACGTCGCCTTAAGCCACTGAGTAAAATCAAAAACTTGATTACGGCCGATAGGTAATCGTGACTACCAAGCTAGCCTCATTGCCAGCCTTATCGACTGCCGTCATTTGAATTAAATTTTCTCCTTCATTCAGATCGAAAGGAAACCGAAACACACCCTCACTATCAGCAAACACGAACCGATCCAGAATTAACACCTTGGCCAAAGGCTCGGTTGATCCCTCCAGTGTATAACGTCTCTTATCTTTACCTTCGATACTCAAACCATTCAACAGCTCCTCCGAGACAGAAATAGTCGGTACTTGATTATCAAATACCACTTGATATTGTCGTGAAGGGCGAGACACATTACCAGATTCATCAGTAGCAAGGGCGGTTAAAACATTTAAATCATTTATTAACTCAACCTGAAAAGTGAACGAACCGTCTTCAGCCGCAGTCTGTTGATCAATCTCCACATCATTATTAAGAATTTTCACTATCGAAGCTGGCTCAGCCACCCCAGCTAGACTTAAACCAGCACTACTGGTAGCGACAGGCACGCTATAAATGACAGGCGGTTGAGGGGGAATGCTGTCTCCACTACCATGATCTGCTTCAGGAATAAAAAAGGTAATTAAACGAGGAGCATTAGGAAAGATGATCACTATAAAGACGATAGAAAAGACAATTAATAAAAAGATTAGTAGCAGAGTCTGTCTGAGTAACTTCTTCTTTTCGTAAGCGACTTTTCTGGATGAGCCCATGGTCATATTAGCCTGATTAGGTTGCCAAACTACGGTTGGTTTAGGGGTCACAATCTCTGGTGTGGATTGAGCGGCTTCATCATCCACAAACTGATCAGTCTGAACTTGATTATCAGGCTTAGTGTGGGTAGTGTCGAGAGGCGAATTTGTGTCTATCATCTGGAGCCGAGAGGGGGATTCGGACCCCCGACCTACGGTTTACGATACCGCCGCTCTACCAGCTGAGCTATCTCGGCAATTCTCAGCCCGATTGTACCTGTTTTCAGTCAGAAAAACTACTCTGTGTCCTGGTCGCGGGAATTTGGCACAATCTACCCCCTCACTTGCATAAGTTCAAGACATCATTCGTCAACTTGTTATCGATAGTGTTAGCGATGGTTGATCTAGGTCTGAATTGTTGCTACTATGGTTCTTTAATACAAAAAAATCTATGCTGCCCCATCTACTCTTGTATGTACTATCGTTTGCTGGAATATGGATAGGCTCAGGTCTAGCCATTGGCTCAGTTGAGCGCTTATCCAGAACCCTCAAGGTCCCTGCATTTTTTGTTTCTTTTTTAGTTTTAGGAATGTTCACTTCTGTAGGTGAATTTTCAGTGGGTGTTAATGCCATCATTGAGAATGACCCTGAGATTTATGTAGGTGCTCTTATTGGTGCCTCCATAGTTTTATTTATGCTTGTTATTCCATTACTAGCAATTACCGGTCGGTCAATTAAAATCAATCCAGAATATCGGGGCATGAATCTGCCAATTTCATTGGTGGTGATTTCGCTACCAGTGTTGCTGGTTATGGATGGTATTGTTGATAAAACAGATAGCATTATTTTGCTCGTTTGCTTTGGTTTATTGTTAATTGCTATTCAGCGAAAAAGAGGGTTCTTAGAAAAATTAAAGAATATGACCTCCCGATCAAGCATAAAACTTGGGAAAGAGTTAGCTAGAGTTATTTTTGGCATCACTGTCATCTTCATAGCTAGCAAATTTGTTGTTGATCAGACTTTGTACTTTTCCCAAGTTTATCAGGTTTCCCCATTTGTAATCAGCTTGTTACTGATTGCCATAGGTACTAATATTCCAGAGTTATCTCTCATAATTAGGTCAGCCTTCATGAAAAATAATCAAGTGGCTTTTGGCAATTATATTGGCTCTGCTGCCTTCAATACATTTCTCATTGGCATGCTAACACTCATATATGGTCGATCAGTTGTTCTGAACAATAGCTATTTCGTCAGTCTAGTATTCTTAGTTGTTGGTTTGGCAGCTTTTTACTATTTTGCTCGAACAAAAAATTCAATTTCACGTCTGGAAGGTTGCGTTCTACTTGGACTCTATGTAGTATTTGTCTGTGTAGAAGTCTTGATTCAAAGTGGCTCATTTTTTCCAACTGGGTAGTTTATAAACCTGCACGCGAACAGTAAATGCTATTTATAGTCATCAATAAAATGAGGCCAGAAATTTTTTGCGAATCGACTCGCTTCGCGGGTCAAGTGACCAAGTAACAAGAATCCAAAAGAACCAAGAATTCCATAAATCAAGTTCCAAGAAATCAGCGATACGGAAGCCGATGGCGTCATCCGAGTCCGACGGATGAGCCCTACAGGCCCACTCAGCACAATGTATCTCACAAAACCTTCTTCAACGCTCGTTACCTCTACTTCTACAGTTACAATCTCTCCCACCATGGTTTTATCAATTACTGGAAGTTGAGGACCTGTTAGTTACAAATGAAATGGCTCTCCATAGTTTGTGTCGGCCATCTATTACCGCTTCTATTTTAGCAGGCTATCATCATGTATAATTTTTGAAAGTATGGATCCAATCGACGCACTCATCCTAATAGGTGTTATTCTAGCTAGGTTATTGGTACCGCTCCTCATTCCGAGATTCCCGTTACCTGCTATTATTGCTGCACTCGTTATAGATGGCGTTGACCAAACTATTTTTCAGCGTTTTACTAATCTTGATTTGGCTGGATATCAAAGTTACGACAAAGCACTCGATATTTATTACTTAATGATCGCCTATATGGCAACCATGCGTAATTGGGATAATTTATTTGCCGTCAAAATTGCTCGGTTTTTGTTTATCTTTCGACTAATTGGAGTCGCCTTGTTCGAACTTACCTACACTGGAGATGGTCCCCGATGGATGATGCTCATTTTCCCCAACGTGTTTGAATACTTTTTCATTTTCTATGAAACTATTCGACTCCGCTGGGATCCTGCTAAACTGAGTAACAAGGTGTTTATCTATGGAGCTGCCTTTATTTGGCTATTTATTAAATTGCCCCAAGAATACTGGATTCATATTGCGCAAATGGATGTTACTGATCTCTTAAAAGAACATATCTTTGGTGTTCCTACCTCTGCTGGCATAGCTGAAATAGTTACCACTAATCTTTGGCTGCTCCCAGCTATACCGCTAATTCTAGCGGGCATCTGGCTATTAGCACAAAAACTGCGATACAAACTTCCACCAGCCGAGTTTCAACTCAGACTCAGAGCCTCAGTCGACCAACAGATAGTTGATGCAGCTCATCAAACAGTGAAGTTGCGCACTACACTGCGCAGTTACTTTAATGCCAGTTTTCTGGAAAAGCTGGTATTGATTTCACTAATTGTGACTATCTTTTCGCAAATTTTGCCCGGCATGCAAACCAGCAATACCGAAATGATCCTAATAGTATTCACACTGGTGATAGCCAACACAGTTCTTAGTTTTGTAACCGGCAAGCACAAGTTAACGATTGCTTCAACCATTCGTGATTTCTTGGGCAATCTTACAGTTAATATGAGTTTTGTCGTATTAGGTATAATCTTTCTTCAAGATGAGAGCAGAACCTTTAGCATCTCTTACGCCATGTTCTTCCTATTCTTGCTGAGTATCATGATTACCTTCTACGATCGCTTTCGACCAGTATACGAGGGGAAAGTGATACAGCATGGACAAAGAAATTAGCACCTATTTTAATGGTTGCTATTGATTTTTCGATCCCACAACAACTAATTTCGATATGTCAAATATAACTAAGTTCCAGTTCTACGTTCTAGAGCATTACCAGAAATAGTCGCACTCAATCTTCACTATTTTCAGGACTCCAATCTTTGCCAACAACTCGCTCCATTAATGCAGCACACTCACTAAGGAAATGTGCATCAATTTGATGGTTATCCTCTAAATATTTTTGTATTAATGGCTTAATCAATCTTCCAAGTTTTTTTCTTATACTCTGGATGTCAGTTAATTTCTCATCTAGCTGATACTCCAGCTTGCCCAGAGGTCCAACTTCAGGTGCAAATATATCTTGACAAGCGTAGGTTATTCCCTCGTCAAGTAATGTTGCATGACAATTATTGTGGTTGGAGAATCCGAATGCTTCAACCGCTCTTGCTAGCACAGAACCTGGCCTAGATTCTAGTAGAACATGAATTCCCTCGTGAAAAATAGTTTGCGATTGGGCTGCATAAAACAAATCACTCAAAACTTCGTCAGTATAAACTAAACCTGCATTAAGAAATCCTTGTCTTATTTTTTCAACTCCCGAAGCTTCACATGGACAAAATAACACAATAGAAACTGCACCATCATCTTTGACTATCACTTCTGCAGAACCGATTTCTGATCCGTCTTCAATATTGATTACAAACTGAGACGGGCCGTTTCCAGAGGTGCATTCTCCTAAAAACTTGTGAATTTTTTGCCAATGAACTTCTAGCAAGTCAGAAATAATTCGTTCCCTTAGTGAGCTTATTTCGCGAGTCAGTATCGAGCCTTCGTAGACTAAGTCAAGATGACATGAACTTGGCAATTTTGTAGATGTTTCCATTTTTTTGATTTTATCTAAACCATGATTTCTTTAAGTGTAGCAAAAAAAATTCTTTTCATGAACTTTTTGTTAAAGACGTATTCTACCTTCTTTTATTAACCTACGACACCATGCCGCCATACCTCTTATTTAGCTATGAAGTTTATCGGAGGCTAGACAGTCAAAAGAGCTGAAAAAGCGTTCGATGAAAAAAAGGTCAACTCGAACCTGAAAATAGCTTGATAACACGGGATAAAACCACTCTTTCGGAAAACGATTCCGATATGGAGCGGGATAGGGGAATCGAACCCCTCTCTCATCCTTGGGAAGGACGTATACTACCGATGTACTAATCCCGCGCTGACAAAAACTTACCAGTTTTTTATCAACTTACCGTTTTTATCCTTCATTACCCCAGCAACAGCCATAATAGCGTCAATTAAGGCCCAAATACCCAAGCCACCAAAGGTCAGAATCATTAAAATTGCTGTACCATACTTTCCCAGATAAAATCTGTGAGCACCAATCCCTCCCAAAAACCAGGCCAATAAACTAGTGGCTAGTCTGGATTTTTCTGAAATTTGAGGTAGAACTGCTTCCATAGTGCTCCTTTTGTATTACTACTACTACTATAAGAAGTGTTGTATTACATTTATGGCGACCCCGATCGGATTCGAACCGACGATCTTCTCCGTGACAGGGAGACATGTTAACCGCTACACCACGGGGCCATAAAATTGACGCATATTAACTAATGATCCTACTTCGTGATCCCGATGAAATCGGGATTAACCGCTACACCACGGGGCCAGCTTAATGCCAAAGCATTATACCCAATACCCACTCACCTGCCAAGGTGCTATACTAGGACATCAATACAAGAGTTAACTTAACTCTAGAAAGGTAGTTATGATCATTCTATTGCTGGTGGCGGGCGCCATCATTGCCTACGTCATCATGACCTACAACACCTTCCAGCGCTTAAAAACGCAGATCATGGCCAGTATTCAGGAAATCGGCAACCAACTCAAACGCCAAGCTTCTCTGATTCCCAATTTACAAGAAGCCGCCAAAAGCTACCTAAGTCATGAAAAGGGTGTCTATAAATTAATCACTGATGCTAGAAAAGCTGTTGATGAGGCAAGCAAAACGAACAACCTGGATGATATTGAAAAAGCTGTCAGTCAGGTCCAAGCCGCCTTACCGCAACTGCGCATCATGGTGGAAAGCAATCCAGAGTTGAAAGCCAACACCACCATTGAGAAGTTTATGAGTGAGCTTACCGATACGGCCGACAAACTCATGTATGCTCGCCGAACTTTGATTGACTTAACCCAGAATTACAATGAAAAGCTAGTAACTGTGCCTTCTAATCTAGTAGCGATGTTATTTAGCTTTAAACCAGAAAAAGGTTTGGTAACAGCTACCACTGGCAGTCATGTTGAAGTCAGCTCCGACGAGATGGCAGATGTCAAAGTCAAGCTTGATAACTAAGCAATGACTCATTATCAACTCGTAGCCTCCAACAAAAGAAAGTCGGTGGCGGTGGTGGTGGGATTTACCCTCTTCATTGCCGCCTCGGCTTATGTTTTTAGTCGGGCCATGGATATGGGACTGAGTGGGATAGGATTTGCCCTAATTTTCTCTGGGGTAATGTCATTTTTTTCCTATTACTATTCTGACAAACTAATCTTGACCCTTTCAGGAGCTAAGCCTGCCAGCAGAGATGAATTTTTTGATTTTTACACCATCACTGAAAATATTGCCAGTAGTCAGAGACTGCCCATACCCACCCTCTACGTTATCGAGGACACCGCCACCAATGCCTTTGCCACTGGTCGCAACCCAGATCATGCTGTAGTTTGTGCGACTACAGGATTACTAAGCAAACTCAACCGATCGGAAATCGAGGGGGTAGTGGCTCATGAGCTAGCTCATATTAAAAACTACGATATGCTGCTGATGTCTTTAGTAACCATTATGGTCGGTTTTGTGGCTCTGATGGCAGATTTTTTTCTAAGATTTTCGCTGCTGGGCGGTTCCAAACGAGATCGATCGGATGACAGAGCTCAAGCCATTTTTCTAGCGATTGGCTTAGTACTGGCATTACTTTCGCCCTTAATTGCCCAACTGATTCAATTAGCGATTTCACGCAGACGAGAGTTCTTTGCTGATGCTTCAGCTGTCGCTATGACTAAAAATCCACAAGGATTAATCAATGCTCTCCAAAAAATTGCTCTGGATCGTGACCCACTCGAAACTGCTAACAAAGCCACCGCCCACTTATACTTTAATAATCCTCTCAAAAACCACCATGACTCTATCGGTTGGTTTGCCAACCTTTTCAACACCCACCCGCCGGTGAGTGAACGAATCAAGGCACTACAAGAAATTGCCCATTGAATAATTGTTTCAAAAAGAAATGTATCATAATTTGAATGTCAGTGATATCATTCCCTCATGGTGAAAATGAATAAAGCATCCAATACCATCATTTCTCCACAACAAGTTGATCACATTGCTCACTTGGCCAATATTCCCACCTCTCCAGAAGAACGAGAGCGACTAGCTCATGAGTTTAGTGATACGTTACAAGTTATCAATCAACTCAGACAAGTTGATGTCATAGGGGTGGAGCCAACTCATCAAGTCACAGGTTTAGAAAATATCTGGCGAGAAGATCTGGTAGAAGAATCGAGAATGTTTACCCAAGAGGAAGCTTTAAAAAACGCAACACAGACTCACAATGGATATTTTTTGGTCAATCGGATTCTAGAGGAGGCGAACTGATGACACTCAACTCCCTAACTCTCAAGCAAACTTTAGATGGGTTAGAACAAAAAAAGTTTTCGCATCAAGAATTGATTTTATCTCTTGATCAGGCTTCCCAAACCGACAATCCCAAATTAAATATCTTTATAACCGATAATCCAGATAAATTAAGTCAATCTAAAAAGCGAGCAACTCAACCTCTTAAAGGAATTCCGCTAGCTGTCAAAGACAACTTTTGTACCAAAGGTCTAAGAACTACCGCCTCTTCTTCAGTTCTTGATACATTTACCCCAACTTATGAATCTACTGTCACCAATAAACTCATCAAGGCAGGCGGTGTGATCCAAGGTAAAACTAATCTAGATGCCTGGGCACACGGCTCCTCAACTGAAACTTCTCAGTATGGTCGTACTCTTAACCCTCGTAATCTTGATTATCTTCCAGGAGGTTCCTCAGGAGGTAGCGCTGCTGCCGTGGCTGGCGACCTCGCTATTGCCGCTATCGGCTCAGAAACTGCTGGTTCTATTCGACAACCTGCTGCCTGGTGTGGTTGTGTTGGACTCAAACCAACTTACGGCCGTTGTTCTCGCTATGGTGTCGTCGCCATGGCTTCATCCACTGATTCACCTGGACCTATTACCAAGACTGTCGAAGACGCCGCCATACTCTTCAATCACATGGCTGGTCATGATCATAAAGATGCTACAACTAGTACCCAGCCTGTTCCCAATCTTACTTCTTCGCTCAACCATTCTATCAAGAACTTAAAAATTGGCTTGCTTTATCAAGATATAGCTGAACTCAAATCAGTGAATCAACACGTCAAAACCGCTGCCGACGTCTTGACTACTCTTGGAGCTAATGTCGATACAGCAACAGCCCTGGATCCGCATCACGCCATCAGTGTTTACACCGTCGTACAACGCTCCGAGGTGAGTAGCAACTTGGGTCGTTATGAAGGAATTCGCTATGGACAAAATCGATCTTACTTTGGGGACGAAGCTCGACGCCGAATTATGCTGGGCACCTTCACGCTCTCTAAGGGTTATGCAGATCAATACTACGTTTTAGCTCAACAGGTGAGAACCTTATTTCAGCAAGATTTTGATCGATTGTTTCAAAAATTTGATGTGCTGATTAGTGCCACTAGTCCTGGTTTTGCCAAAAAAATTGGCGCCTCGGACGGACAAGCTATGTTTGGAGAACTCGAAGACATGCTCCTTGAACCAACCTCGATTGCAGGTTTGCCAGGCATGAACGTTCCCTGCTATCATGATCTTAAAACTAACCTATTCTTAGGATTAAACATCATAGCACCCATGTGGCGCGAGGACTTAATTATACAAGTGGCAGATGCGTACGAAAAGGCAACTAATTGGAACTCTTGGAGAATTTAATCTGTATTAAAGTGACAAAATGACTGTGCTAATGAAATTTGGTGAGTGTCAAGATCAGTTGATCGACCATTTATCATGTTATGAACAGCAAACAAACTAACTACCACCTCGTCTGTGGCATGGAGATTCATGCCGAGCTCAAGACAAAATCAAAGATGTTTTGTGGTTGTCAGAATGATCCATTTCATGCCCCACAGCCCAACTGCTATACCTGTCCAGTTTGTCTGGGTATGCCGGGTGCTTTGCCTGTACCAAATAAGAAGGCAATCGAGTGGACCATCAAGCTGGGTCTAGCACTCAACTGTCAAATCAATCTTTTTTCTAAATTTGACCGCAAACATTATTTTTATCCCGATTTACCCAAGGGTTATCAAATTAGTCAGTTCGATTTGCCCTTTTGTTATGATGGGTCTATTGAAACTGAACTGGGTCAGGTCAGAATTACCAGAATTCATCTAGAAGAAGATACAGGCAAACTCCTCCACACTCAGATAGGTGATAAAAAAGTGTCTTTAATCGATTTTAATCGATCAAGTGTGCCATTGGTTGAAATAGTAACAGAACCTGATATTCATACTACTGAGCAAGCAGTAGCTTATGCCAAATCCTTACGCCAACTGATACGTTACTTAGAAATTGGCGACTGTGATATGGAGCAGGGAGGCATGAGGCTGGAAGCAAATTTATCTTTGCAGAGTGATGAGCAAAAAACAAAAGGTCAACTACCAGATTATAAAGTCGAGCTAAAAAATATAAATTCCTTCCGTTTTCTCAAGCAGGCGATGGAGTTTGAAATCAAAAGACAAACTGCTGAGCTGACTGTTGGCAAAATTCCCAAACAGGAAACTCGAGGGTGGAATGCTAATCAGGGTCAGTCTTATGCACAACGCAGTAAAGAAGATGCCGAAGACTATCGGTACTTCCCTGATCCGGATATTCCGCCGATTCATTTTACTCAAGCGCAAATTGATCAATTCAAAACAGATCTACCAGAGTTGCCAGGTATCGTAATTGATCGTTGGCAAACTGACTGGGATGTTAAGCCCATATTTGGTGAACAATTAATAGAAACAGCGACTCAGACAGCTTGGTTGGATAAAGTGTTTGCGTCGGCAATCCAAAGCGACATCGATCCCAACAAAGTCGCCAGCCTGTTTGTCAACAAAAAACTCAATATCGATACCAAGCAATCGCCTCAGGCAGTCATCGATCAAGTTAAAAAAGCCAGTACCACTTCATCAATCGACGAAACCGAACTAGCAACCATCATTGAAAAAGTCTTGACCGCTCACCCCACCGAAGTCGCCCGCTACCAGGCCGGTGAAACCAAACTGCTTGGTTTTTTCTTAGGCAAAATCCGTCAGCCTCTACCTCAAAATATTGATATGAAAGTTGTTACTTCTTGCCTCCGCAACTCACTAGAAAAATAAACTGCTCGGCTCTTTTCTTAACTTTCGAGATTAATCGATTGGCAAATTCAGCAACATTTTTTTCGTATTGCTAAATCTCTTCGTCAGTAATTATCTACTCTGAATTAGTTATATCTTGGTTGAAATCATCAAGAGAAATGGCTGATTTAGGATTTATTTTAATTTCCAGTTATCTTAAGTTTATATTTGAATATCCTCAATTTTTTATAGTATCACATAAAGAGTCATTTGTTCGATGGTTCAATTATAGTGCTTCCTCTTGTTGTTCTTGACATGACATAAATATTAAATACTGAGGACAATTTATGTGTAGTAGGATCTTCAGGACTGTCAAAATTTAGTCTATAATTTGTTCCAAAAGTTCTAAGATTATCAAAATATGTAGAAGGAAGACCAAAATCACCATTTAAGTATGTTGCTAGAGCAACTAAGGGAGAAGATTCTTTACCCTTTGGATAAACCTGAAATATTGACAATGTTTCGCTGTTATCGTTTCTTTTTTCACCAACTGATGTTCTTCTAATAACCAACTCAATTCGTCCAAATGTTGGTGATTCAATCACTAATGGCAGTTCTTGATTTAACTCTAATCTGTTTAAATCGCCAGCGTTAATGGTGTACTGCTCAGCATCCGTTTTAATTGTCTCTGTAATTACCACATCTCCTTTAGAAACTAAACCTATCGCTTCAGCAGGGGTTGGCGCTGTTGGAGTGGGGGGTATTTCTGGAGATGCGACTGGCGTACCCGTATCACCAGCCCTTGGCACTTCAGAATGATGTTGCTGGTCAAATCTACAACCAGTGAGTAAAAAACCAATTAATGCTGATAAACTACTAACAATAAATGCTCGACGTTCACTACTATGAGGCTTTGGCGATTTCTCATCCATGTCCCATAGTATACATCGACTGTTGTTACTATGTCAAGAACTTTTTGCTTCTATCTGCTAAGATAGCTCTATCATGAGTCTCGCTAGGAAGCAATCCTCCTTTGTCCATCTCCACGTTCACTCCGAGTACTCCATGCTGGACGGGCTGTGCAAGCTGCCTGATCTAGTCGAACGAGTTAAGGAACTTCAGCAGCCGGCCGTAGCCCTGACCGATCATGGCGCCATGTATGGCAGTTTGCATTTTTACAATTCCTGTCTCAAGAGTGGTATTAAGCCCATTGTCGGTTTGGAAGCCTATGTAGCCAAAGAATCAAGGTTTAACAAACAAACAAAGATGGGCAGTGATCAGGCACATTTGACCTTGCTAGCCAGCAACCTAACAGGTTATCACAACCTGCTTAAATTGACCTCTATCGCTCATGTAGAGGGCTTTTCTTATAAACCCAGAATTGATCATGATTTGCTGGCAAAACATAGTGACGGCCTGATTGTTTTGACCGGTTGTCCCTCTAGCCCTTTACATCGCTTGATTCGAGCTGAAAATACGGCTGAAGCTGAAAAACTCCTTGATTGGTACCAGCAAAACTTCCCAGGTCGAATTTACATGGAGCTTCAAGCCCACCCCGGTCAAGACTTTATCCAAGCCTTAACAGCTCAACAAATTAAACTAGCTCGTCAATTTAATGTGCCTCTAGTCGCTACCAACGACGTCCACTACATTCGAGCCGAGGACGCCGAAGCTCAAGATGCCTTACTGGCCGTCCAAACCCGCAAGCTCATCAGCGACGAAAAACGCATGAGTATGCTGGATACCCCTGATTTATACTTACGATCAACTGAAGAAATGATCGAGTTGTTTGCGGATTATCCCGAAGCCATTGCCAACACCTTAGAAATTGCCGATCAATGTAACTTGACCATCCCCACTGGTCAATTAATATTCCCAGAATACCCCATTACCCAGGGTGAAACTACCGAATCAACCCTTCACCAATTAGCCTTCCAGGGATGTGAGAAGAAGTTGGGCAAACTCACGCCCGAACTCAAACAACGACTTGATTATGAGCTAAATATTATTAATACCAAAGGCTATGCCACTTACTTTTTAATTACCCAAGACTTTGTCAATTGGGCTAAATCCCAAGGTATCGGAGTAGGACCAGGGCGGGGGAGTGCCGCTGGCTCTCTGGTCTCTTACTCACTCAATATTACTACTATCGATCCGCTTGAACACGGCCTGGCTTTTGAAAGATTCCTCAATCCCGAGCGTCCGACTCCGCCCGATATTGATATGGACTTTGCCGATGACAGACGTGATGAGGTTATCCGATACGTAGCTCAGAAATACGGCGAAGATCATGTCGGTCATGTCATCACTTTTGGACGGATGGAGGCGCGGGTCGCCGTCCGTGATATTGGCCGAGTTTTAGGCCTACCGTATGAGGATCCGGATAAGATTGCCAAATTAATTCCTAATCAGCCTGGACGTCGTATCTCCCTCAAACAAGCCATTAACTCTGTTCCAGAACTTAAAGTCTACTACCAGCAACCTAAGTTTCGCCAATTACTTGACTTGGCTCAGAAAGTGGAAGGTAATGTTCGCCACAGCAGCATTCACGCCGCCGCCATTGTCATTTCGGACAAACCCCTCACCGAGTACGTACCTATTCAGCGCGACTCTACTACTGGCAAAACCTTGACTCAATACGATATGTATGCCCTGGACTGCAACATAAGTGATGATGCCATTGGCTTACTCAAGTTTGATTTCTTAGGTTTGCGTAATCTGTCAATCATCCAGACGACCATCAATTTGATTAAAGCGCATCAAAACGTGGATCTGGCTATCGATCAAATTCCTTTAACTGATCAAAAAACCTTTGAGTTGTTATCCAAGGGTGACACCATGGGCGTATTTCAACTCGAATCAGCTGGTATGCGTCGAGTGGCACGCAACCTCCGTCCCAGCCAATTTTCTGATATCACTGCTATGGTAGCACTTTTCCGACCGGGTCCGATGGACCTGATTCCACAATTTATTGAAGGCAAACATAAACCAGAAACCATCACCTATCCTGATGCCTCGCTCAAACCTATTCTAGAAGAAACCTACGGTGTCATGGTCTACCAAGAACAGATTCTTGCCATTGCTCACACTATGGCTGGTTATAGTCTGGGTGAGGCAGATATCCTCAGGCGAGCGATTGGCAAAAAGAAAAAGAAGTTATTAGATGAAAATCGACGCCGATTTATCGATCAATCAATTGCCAAAAAGTACACCAAAGCGACAGCCGAAAAAGTCTGGGGTTTTATTGAAGCTTTTGCTAATTACGGCTTTAACAAAGCCCATGCGGCATCTTATGCCATGATTGCTTATCAAACTGCTTACTTGAAGGCAAATTATCCAATTGAGTACATGACAGCCTTGATGAGTGTGGAGTCAGGTTCGCACGCAGCTAATCGAGATGAGAAGGTAGCACTGGCGATAGAAGAAGCCAAACAAATGGGTATCAAGGTGTTACCCCCTGATATCAACCAGTCTCAAATCGATTTTACCATTGAAGCAGTTAAGTCTGAGCAAAAATCATTAAATACAATTCGGTTTGGTCTGAGTGCCATCAAACACGTAGGCTCAGCCGCGCTAGAAAATATTTTAGAGACACGCAATCGACTAGGCACATTCACCTCTTTTTCTCAATTTGTCCGTGAAACAGATGGTCGAAAAGTCAATAAAACCACCCTAGAATGTTTAATCAAAGTTGGCAGTATGGATCAGTTTAGCACTCGGGCGGCGATGTTAGAGAATCTTGAGGACATTCGTAAACAAGTGGCTAGTTTGAGTAATGCTCAAGAAGGGCAAGACTCGCTATTTTCTGATAGTGGATTATCCAACCAAGACATCCGTGACTCATTTCCCCAAATTCCTGAGTATCCCAGACAAGAATTGCTATCCTTTGAAAAAGAATTGCTGGGTCTTTATCTATCCGAACACCCCATGGCTAATGCTCTCAAATCAGTTGCCCAGCAAGCTAACAAAAAAATTGCTGAACTTGATCAAACCATTCATCTCAATCAAACCTTCACTTTCGGCGGAGTGATTGCTTCATTACGAACTGTGCAAACTAAGTCAGCTGGCAAATCCATGGCTTTTGGCATTCTAGAAGACACCACTGGTAAACTGCCTATAGTTATTTTCCCTCGAACTTATGACCAGTATCAGAATTTACTAAAAGTTGATACAGTCGTGGTCATCCGTGGTCGTCTAGATACTCGTGATGATGAGCTTCAGTGTGTGGTGGAGAAAGTCATGGCACCTCTAGGTTTTGCAGTTGAAACGGTCGACGATACCCCCAGCCACGAAATTACTATTCCCAGAAATACTGAGAAAGAAACACTCGACAAATTAGGCAAACTTCTCAAATCCACTCCTGGCAATGACAAAGTCGTCGTCCTCATCCCCAATGGCTCTCAACCCGAGCGCCTACCTTTGCCGTATACCGTTGGGTGGAGCGAGGAGTTAGCGATGCAAATCGATAATTTATTGACCAATGAAAATAGATAATTTTATAAAGCAAATATGTGCTTAATGAGCGATCAGAGCGCAACGAAGACTCATAAATATTACCCGGATATTCACGCGACGTTTTGAGCGAAGCAAAAACGCATATTTGCGAATTTTTATTTTGCCTTTGCTTTTTGCTATGATAGTGCATAGAATAGAGCCCCATGAGCAATCATGGATCCCCAACCACTAATTCCACTAAATACATCTTCGTTTCCGGCGGAGTTTTATCAGGCTTAGGCAAGGGTGTCACCGCTGCCTCACTGGGTTTTTTACTCAAGAATCGGGGCTATAAGGTTTCCAATATCAAATGCGAAAACTACTTAAACCTTGACTCAGGTAACATTAACCCCATTGAACATGGCGATGTTTTTCTCTGCGAAGACGGCTTGGAAGCAGATCTAGATCTAGGCACCTATGAACGATTTCTCGGTCAAGAGGTTGGTAATGCCAACTTCACTACCATGGGTCAAATTTACTCCAAAGTTATTGAGAATTCTAAAAATCTGGAATATGACGGCGCCACCGTGGATGCTATTCCCTATGTACCTGAGGAAGTTATCAAACGTGTCACGAGAGCCGCTGACGGCTTTGAGATTTTGCTTGTTGAGCTCGGCGGCACTGCTGGCGAGTATCAAAACTCCATCTATTACGAGGCTTACCGGATCATGAAACTTAAGTATCCTGAAGATTGTATTCATATTCACGTAACCTACTTCCCTCGACCTTCTCATATTAACGAACTCAAGTCTAAACCGACCCAACTCTCGGTCAGAACTCTAAATAGCATGGGAATTCAGCCTGACTTTATCGTCGGCCGAGCTGAGATGATGATTGATGACAAGCGTAAAGAAAAGGTGGCCTACTACTGTAACTTGAGTGTGGAAAATGTAATTTCTAACCCTGACTGTCCAACTGTCTATGATGTACCCCTAGTGTTTGCTGAGCAAGATTTTGACATTAAAGTTCTTAATAAATTGGGTTTGAAGCATCATCAAGCCGATCTAAAAGCTTGGACTGATTTTGTCCAAAGTATCAAAACCAAACGTTCTCAACCTTTAAATATCGCCATCATTGCCAAGTACATCGCCACTGGTGACTTCGAGTTAGAGGATTCTTATGCCTCACTCCTTGAGTCTCTCCGCATTGCTTCTTGGCATGCCGACATGGAACTAAAAATACTCTTTATTAATGCAGAAGGCCTGGAAAAAGGTAGTAAAAAAGCCCAAGGGGATTTAGAACTAGCTGACGGTATCATTGTTCCTATTGGTTGGGGTAGTCGGGGAGTGGAGGGCAAAATTGCAGCCATCACATTTGCTAGAGAAAGAAAAGTGCCTTATCTAGGTCTTTGTTACGGTATGCAGTTAGCAACGGTCGAGTTTGCCAGAAATGTCTGTGGACTAAAAGGGGCTCATACCACTGAGGTTGAGGCTGAAACTCCTTACCCCGTTATTCATGAGATTCCATT
>JAANMU010000439.1_pt1 | contig 50379 bp, 52 predicted proteins | sample 7279701 | NCBI WGS metagenome assembly JAANMU01 (sample SAMN14094539, study PRJNA606508) | bioreactor metagenome | isolation source: A lab-scale SPAN reactor treating ammonium-rich wastewater day 57 | place: Ireland: Galway | collected 2017-03-13
AGGCTGGCCGGGCCAGCCAGGCCCTGGAAGGAAGCCCGGGGGTCAACAGCACGTTCATGTCAACGCACCGCCATCAAGAATTCGAGCGGATCGCCCGGGGCCAGCAGGTACTCCTCCGGGGGCGGCTCGGGGCCCTGCTGCTCAGCGGGCGGATCGGGGCGAATCTCGCCTTCCACCGCGAAATAGTCGCGCACCCCCCGGGCGATGGCGCCGGCGGTGTTCTCGCGGAATTGCGGGTCAGCCAGCAGGGCCTCGTTGCCGGAGTGGGAGAGATAGGCGGTCTCCACCAGCACGGCCGGCATGTGGGTGTTGCGCACTACGTAGAAGTCCGACTTGCGAACCCCGTTGGATTTGAGCGGCAGCTCGTCCACCATGTGCTGGTGGATCAAGCGCCCCAGCACCTTGGAGCGGCTGGAGGCGTTGCGGGCGTGGTAGACTTCGGTTCCGTGGACCTCGGGATTGGTGTTGGAGTTGGAGTGCACGCTGACGAAGATGTCGGCCGGCCACTGGTTAGCCAGGTCGCAGCGGGCCTGCAGGTCGTCGCGCAGACTGCCACCAGGCAAGACCTCGGTGTCGCTAGTGCGGGTCATGCGCACCTCGGCGCCCATCTCCTCAAGGTCTTCCTGCAACTCCTGGGAGACGTGCAGGTTGACATCCTTCTCTTTCAGCCCGGTGCGCCCGATGGCGCCGGCAAAGCGACCGCCGTGCCCCGGATCGATCATGACCTTTTTGCCCGCCAGTGGCAGCGCGTTCATGGTTGGCCTCCGCCCAAAATCATTGTCGACCGCTCCTGTCGTCGCTGAAATATTGGACCCATCATAGGCAGTTCTTCCCGGTGAGTTGTTACGGCGAGGTAAACCCCCCAGAAGGCCGAAAGTCATGCCAGGCATGTGGGATTACGTGGTGGTAGGCTCCGGATTCGGCGGCAGCGTGGCCGGCTTGCGCCTGGTCGAGAAGGGGTATCGGGTGTTGCTGCTCGAGAAGGGCCGACGCTTTGCCCCTGAAGATTTCCCCTCAACCAACTGGGACCTCCAGCGTTGGATGTGGGCCCCGGCCCTGGGCCTGCGCGGCCCCTTCAAGATGACCTTCCTGCCCCACCTGACCGCCCTCTCCGGGGTGGGGGTGGGCGGCGGCTCGCTGATCTACGCCAACACCCTGCCCACTCCCGGCAAGGGGTTCTTCCAGTCGCCCTCCTGGGCCGACCTGGCCGATTGGGAAAGAGAGCTCGAGCCCCACTATGCGAGCGCCCGGCGCATGCTTGGCGCGGTCGAGAACCGCCTGCTGACCGACCCCGACCGGGTCCTGCGCAACGTGGCCGAGCGAGTGGGACAGCCGGGCGACTACGGCCCCACCCAGGTGGGGGTTTACTTCGGCCAGCCGGGCGTCACCGTCGACGACCCTTACTTTGGCGGAGAGGGCCCCCCGCGCACCGGCTGCATCGGCTGCGGGGGCTGCATGCTCGGCTGCCGCTTCGGGGCGAAGAACACGCTGGACAAGAACTACCTCTACCTGGCCGAGAAGCGCGGCCTGGTGATCCGGGCCGAGTCCAAGGTCGACTGGGTGCGCCCGGCCGAGCCCGATGGCTACTGGGTGGAGACGCTGGAAGCCGGCGAGCGCCGCCTGCACCGCACTCGCAACGTGGTTTTCAGCGGCGGCGTGCTGGGCACCGTGCCGCTGCTCTTGAAGCTGCGCGAGTCGGCCCATGGCCTGCCGCTGCTGTCGGCCCGGCTGGGTAGCCGCGTGCGCACCAACTCCGAGGCTCTGATCGGGGTGACCACCAGCCGTCGCGACCTGGACATGTCGCGCGGGGTGGCCATCGGATCCATCTTCCAAACCGACGAGCACTCACACCTCGAGCCCTGCCGCTACCCGGCCGGCTCGAACTTCTTCCGGCTGCTGACCACCCCCCACGTACCGGGTCACAACTTCATCGAGCGCTGCAAGAACCTGGTCACCATCCTGCGCACCCGCCCCCGGCCAGCCATCCGCGCCTGGCTGACCCGCGACCTGGCCCGCACCACTATGATCCTGCTCTATATGCGCAGCCTGGAGGGCCACCTCAAGCTGCACCTGGGCCGCTCTCCCTGGACGGGCTATCTGCGCGGCATGGTGACCTCGCTGGAGGACGGCCCCACCCCCACCTGCTCGATCCCCGAGGCCACCGAGCTGGCCGAGCAGATCGCCGAGGAGGTAGAGGGCTTTCCCCAGAGCCTGATCACCGAGACCTTGCTGGGCATTCCCACTACCGCCCACATCCTGGGCGGCTGCTGCATGGGAGCCAGCGCCGAGGAAGGCGTAATCGACGCCGAGCATCGAGTCTACGGCTATCCGGGCCTGTATGTGATGGACGGCTCAGCCATCAGCGCCAATCCGGGCGTGAATCCATCTTTGACCATCACCGCCCTGGCCGAGCGGGCTATGGAGCGGCTGCAAGGTCCTCTCGCCACTCTCCAATGAGCTCTTGCACGACCGTCTGAAGCGAGCCACTGCGCTGGTGGACCTGCCGCTGGCGGTGGTAGCTTGCTCCCTGCTCGAGCGTCTGGCGGACTGGCTGCAAGTGGCGCAGACATCCCAGTCTCAGAGCGATCGGCTCGAGCTCTTCGAGCAGCTCCCACCAGATCTCGCGCACCGGGCGGGTTTCCCCCTGCTCGTTGACGATGAGCTCGGCCTCCAGCCCGTAGCGGGCTGAGCGCCACTTGTTCTCGCGCAGACGCCAGGTGGAGGCGGGCCGGGGATGCTCGCGCACCGCTTCGAGCCAGACCATCAGGCACTGGACCAGGGCCACCAGCGAGAGGGTCTCGGTCAGGGTTGACTGGCTGTCGCACATGCGAAGCTCGATCGTGCCGTAAAGGGGGCTGGGCCGGATATCCCACCACAGGTCCTTGAGGCTGGTGATGGCTCCGGCCCGGAACAACTTGTCGCTCAGTTGCTCGAATTCGCTCCAGCTTCGATACGAGGGCGGCGTTCCGCTGGCCGGATGGGCCTCGTAGGCGGTGATGCGCGAGGAGGCCAGGCCGGTGTCGTGACCCTCGAGAAAGGGAGAGCTGGCCGAAAGGGCCAGCAGGGCTGCCATGTAGGGGGCCAGATCATTGATCATGGCCACGGCATGATCGCCGTTTCGGGCTCCCACGTGGATGTGGAGCCCGAACACGCTGCAACGTCTGGTGATCCATTGAGTTCGCTCGAGTACTTCGACATAGCGCGTCTTGGGGAAGAGAACGTGAGCATCCATGGCCGCAAAGGGGTGAGTTCCCGCGCTCATCACCTCCACTCCCTCCAGGTCGGCCACAGCGGCCAGGCGCTGAGCTGCCTTGCGCAGGTCGGTCTCAACCTCGTCGAGGTTCTGGCAGATGCCCGTGGTGAGCTCGAGCATGGACTGGAAGAGCTCGGCCTTGAGCTGGGGCGACTCTCCCCCGAGACGGGCGAGCAGGCGGCTGGCGGCCGGGGAGGGCTGCAGAGTGCGCCCATCCACGAGCTGCACCTCGACCTCTACCCCCAGAGTACCGAACTTGGAGCTGACAAAGCTCAATGGCTGACCCTGAGCCGATTGCAACTGTTGCATGCAAACAGCATCCTCTCTACCTGTCGGGAGAGACAGCAAAAAGCGGATGAACCGCGGGTCTCTTCCCAGGCGCCTACGAGGTTAGCTGACGGGCTCGGGTCGGAAGAGAGCTAGACCCGGAACGGCCGCGACCGTTCTTCGCCCCGGGAATTGGGTCCCCCGTTCCTCGCATCTTGCAAGGATTCGGCGTAAGGCTCCATGATTATATCGAAATCTCGGGTCGAGGTCCAGTCTGGCCCGAGTGCTCAGGCGAAAGAGAATACTTGCGCAGAGCTTCGAGGGCTCGCCGAGATCGATCTCCTCCGGGTATTCAGGGGAACAGCTTGGAGACCGGGCATCGGAAGCCCGGGAGCACAGGCTCACCGGTCAGCTCGTGCTCAGCTCCCAGAATCTCGACGCGCCCGTCGGCGGCGTAAATAACCACGGTGCCGCGCTCCGGGTAGAGCACCCAAACAAGAGCGGCGCCCGCGTCCAGATACTGGCTCACCTTCCGCAATATCTGGCCAGGGCGATTCCCCGGGCTGGCCACTTCAACCACCAGGTCGGGAGCCCCCTCGGGGTGGCAGTTGAGCGGGAGCTTCTGAGCGCGCTCCGTCAAAATGACCGCCACGTCCGGCCCCCGAAACGTGTCGGGGCCTCGTTCAAGGATGAAGCCACAGTCGTCGAGCACCTCACCCTGGCCGGTGGCCTCGCAGTGAATCTCCAGTCGGGTGACGAGTTTGGCGCAGACACGCGCATGGAGGCGCTTGGGACGGGTCACGGGGACCAGATTTCCCTCGTCCAACTCATACTCCCCCTCCAGGGAGTCCAACTCCTCGACCGTGTATTGGCGTTCTTCTTGCTGGAGCATCTTCGACTTTCTTCGACGTCCCAGGCCGACTTCCGTCTTTCGGGCCGGACTGGGATCGCCGCTACCCGCCTGAGAGGATGTCTTCGGAGAAAGCTCTGAGCATCCTCAGGCAGAACGCCGGCCACGCTCGGGCCCCATCAGGCCGAACGGCTCCAGCCGGCTGACCTCAGCGCGCGCTCTCCGAGTCGACGCACACGAGCATGTCGTTGGCCTCGAGTCTGCGCTCATCGGGATTGATGACCACTTCGCCCGAGCCGGCGCTCTTGACAGCCAGAGGCAGGTAGCCCGTCCGCTTCCGGTAGTCGCTGAGCAGTTCGGTGAAGGTCTTGCCGACATCCTGGGCATCTACCTTGAAGGTGGCCAGCGTGGTGCCGGTACCAGGACGCAAGAGGTCGTGCAGCACCGAAAGGTGGGTTTCGTCCAGGGCGGCCTGGGCCAGCAGATGGCCCGAGACCTCGCGGGTGATCACGACCTGGTTGACGTTGCCCATGCGCAGATGATGCTCGTTCATAGCGTTGGAGAGCTCCGCGCACGTATAGATACTGGGGTTTAGCTTCTCGATCGTGAGGGCCGCGAGCACCGTGCGCGCATCGGCATCCTGCCGGGTGCGGCTCATCCCGGTGTCGCTCACGATAATGGCCACCCTGGCCCGGGTGATGTTCACCCGCTGCAGCACTTCCACCCGGGTGAAGTCATCGCGCAACAGGCGCACCCTCTGGCGAGAGGGCAGCCCGCGCATTTCGGGCAGCTCCTCGCGCTCGGTGACCACCACCACGTCCCGATTGCGGAAGCCGGGGTGGCTTTGAAGCTCCATCAGCATGGACTCTACCCCTGAGTTCCAGCCGCAGATCACGCAGTGGTCCTCCATCTCTTCGAACATCATCCGGGCTACAACCGCCCCTTCTTTGAGTTTCTCCACCATGACCGCGGCCACGGTTCCGGTCAAGACCGCAAAAAAGCCCAGTCCCGCAAAAATCACGCACAGGATGATGAGCTTGCCCCCGAGCGTGGCCGGATACTGGTTGACGTACTCGCCCGCAAAGAGCGAGAACACCGTGGTCCAGAAGGCCTGCAACAAAGTCTCCGTGTTGTGCTGCTGGAGGTTTTCGAACATCTCCATGCCCAGGGTGCCGAACGTGACCGCAAACAGGATCAGAAAGAACAAGAGCATGTGCTCAGCCGCCCGGCGATGCAACAAGAGGCCGAAGGTGCGCGAGTTGGAGTGCAACAGCGAGGTCATTCGAATCAACCGGAACAGGCGGAAGAGCCGGAACAATCGCAGCACCCGGAAGATTGGGACGATCGGCAGCAGGGCCAGAAGATCGAAGAAATACTCCTGGACGAAGCGCCGGCGTCTGCGCATCGCCAGATAGCGCAGGGTGAGCTCGACGGCGAAGATCCATAAGATGCCATCGGAAAGGATGCGCACCGTCTGGTTGGCGCTGGAGCCGGGAGGGCTGACCAACTCGGCCGCCAGCAGAGCAACCGAGGCCAGGATGAGGGCCATCACGGTCAGATCGAAAGCCGGATGCTCGGTGATGCGCCGAGCCCGTTCGCGCAGGGTCATGGCTGGAGGCCTTGCCTCAGGAGGACGGCTTTTCCTCGTTGGGCCCGGGAACTTCTTTTTCTTCGCGAGCGTGGAACATGATGTTGCCCTGTTGCACCGCATCCACCGCCCCGCCCAGCAGGCCCTTGAGGAAGGCGCCGTCTCCATAGACCCCGGCCAGCACCATCTCCTTGCCCAACGACAGGGGGATCACCCCCAGCGTGCGCGCCCACCGGCGAGCGGTGGAGGGCGGCGTGTCGGGCGTCTCGCCGCGCAGGGCGCGACCGCGCTCGCCGATGTCCTCGGCCAGGTTGCGGAAGAACTGGCTGGTGCGCGGACCCACCACCGCTCCCAGGCCCGAGGCGGCCGTGCAGGCCAGGCCGGCCATCAGGGGGTCCATCGGGATGACACCGGCCGCCGCCAGCGAGGTGCCCACCGCGCAGCCGGCCAGGGCCCCCACCAGCAAACGCTTCTTCTCGCTGGGGAACTGGGCTCCCAGCAGGGCGCCCAGTCCGCCCACCACCTTGGCCGGCCCCTCGAAGAAGGGCGAAGCCAGGATCAGTCCGTTGACTCCGCCGTCGCGCACCACCGCGCGCGAGTCGGCCCGCAGGCCAGTGTAGGTGCCCAGCATGGCGCCACAGGTGGCCATGGCAACCGGCGAACCGCCGGTAATGAGGGTGGTGGCGGCTCCTACGGCGGCGCCCGTGGCCGTGCCGGCCAGGGCTCCTACCCAGGGATTGTCGCCCAGGCGCCGGGCCAGCACCGCGGCCACGCCGGCGCTGCCCTGAATGGCCAGACCGGGAAGATCCATCAAGTAGAACCCTTCGGTAGCCCCCTCGCAGGCCGACTGAAACAGGTTGGGGCGCTCGAAGTTACCCGCCGTGGTGGAGCGCGGCGAGGTATAGCGGTCGGCCGCTTGCAGGGCCTGACGAGCCTGACGAAAGACAGGGAGGCTGGAGAGCTCCATACGTAGGGGGAGCGTAGCCCCGGGCTCGGAAATCTTCCTGAAAGGGGATTTGAGAACCGGCTGTCCAAAACCTGACCGGTGAACATCATCGCGCTTACTGTCGAGCAGCAGAAGTGGCTCAAGGCCCTGGCCGAGGAGTGCCAGGCGGTCCGAGGCCAGGCGAGCGCTCTGTGCGACGGCTCACGTCCCCCCACTGTGGTCGAGCTGGCCGCCCTGCGCCAGCTCTACCAGAGCCACTCCGAGGGACTGCTCTTTCGTTACGGACAGACCGCCAGCTACCTGGAGCGCTCGGGGTTGAGCGGGCTGCGCCAGGCGCTGGAGGCCGAGCTCCAGGACGTGGCCGCGGCCCTGGCCATCTTCCAGCAGGTCGAGGCCGACCGCCGCCGCCACCAGGCCGAGCGCTGGGCCGTGCAGCGCGAGACCGAGCAGTACGTGGGCCGGGTCTATCAGGAGGTGTCCTTGCGCCAGCAGCAGGCCTTCGATGAGCACAACCGGCGCTGGTCGGCGGTCTTCAATCAGCGCTGGGCCCAGCCCGGCCTGTGCGCCTATTGCCGGTCTCCCCTCAATCTCTGGGGATATTGCAGCTGGTGCTCATGGCGATAGAGGATGAAGCAGCCCCGAACCTGATCATTCGCTCGGGCAAGTTCGTCTACCACCACTTCGATGACGAAGACTACCCCTTCGTGGTTTTTTGCTCGGAGAAGAGCTGCGTTCACTGGGTGGGCAACCCCGAGGCCTTCCCCCACTGGAGCGAGGACCTGCCCGTCAAGCTGGGCCTGCTGCGCTGCACGGCTTGCGGAGCCCCGGTATTGCGCGCTCGCGATGCCGACCTGGACGAGCCCGACCTCAAGGCTCCTGAGGAGCCAGATAGGGTTTGAGGAACTTGCGGTTGGCGCGCACGAAGCAGACCGTGCCGGCCTCCTCGTCCAGGTAGACGCGCAGCCAGGAATCGTTGTTCTCGTCCTTGACGATGATGTTGCCGGCCAGGTCGGGACAGGCCTTCAAGAGCACTCCCTTGGGGAAGGTGGTCACCTTGGGCCAGCGCCAGAGATCCCAGCGCACCTCGGCCCCGGAGACGAGCCAGTCCTCCGGCCAGTCGGCGTGCAGCCGTCCGGCCAGCTCTTTGGCGACCACGATCCAATCCGGCCAGGGCTGCTCGTTGCGCGTCCAGTAGTCGCCGTTGCGCGCCGGGCGAGGAGGCTGAGCTAGAGCGCTGGCCAGCATCAAGCCCAGCAACAGGCAAAAGAACATCATCCTGCGCATGGACGTAGACATTCCGCTCTGTGTCGCCCTCCCCTACTTTTGGCAACAATTCGGCAAAAATGTTCACACTTTGTTCACATGTCAGAGCTGGCCCTCCAAACTGCTTTCCAAACTCGGGGGAGTAGATTAAGAAAAACAAACAAACGGGGTACGGAGGGTGTGTATGACGGGACTGATCGGTAAGTATGCCAGCGACAAAGATGCGCGGCCCGACTGGGTTCATCCGGTGCACACAGTGAGAATCTGGATTCCCGCCGTATCGAGCAACGAGATCGAGAGCTCCTTGCAGGGGCCTGCGTCCGGAAACGGCACGATCGAGGAGGGCTCGCACCCCTTTCCAACCTTGACCGACAACGCGACTGCGAAGTAAAGCCCGCGTAGCTGTCGAAGCGAGCGGCATGGGCTCGCTGGAGGACCTGCGCAAAGAGTGGCTCGCGGCCTGGCCGCGGGCCCTCTCTTGTTGGAGCCCCTTCGTGAAGCTGACCGAGCCGCGATTGTGCTTGACCGAGAAGCAGGCCCGCGAGGAAGGCCTCGAGCCGGGCGGACTGGCCCTGATCCGCCTCACCGACCAGGCCATCGTGGTGGCCCTGCACACCCTGCGCGACACAAGGCTCGAAAGCTTCGCCCTGGAGATCCTGGCTCACGAGGTGGGGCATCACATCTACGCCCCGGCCGACCTGGCCGACCAGGCCCGGGCCCTCATCCGAGCCCGGCGCGGACTGCCGGGCCAGGAGCACCAGGCGCCGCTGATCGTGAACCTGTACCAAGACCTGCTCATCAACGACCGCCTCCAGCGCAGCGAGAAGCTCGACCTGGCCGGCATCTTTCGCAAGCTGGAAGAGGGCCGGCCGGCTCAAGAGAAGGTGGGCTCGCTGTGGACGCTGTACATGCGGATCTACGAAATCCTGTGGGCCCTGCAGCGAGGAACGCTGGCCCGCGGGGCGGTCGACTCGATCACCGAGGGAGATGCCCAACTCGGGGCGCGGCTGGTGCGTTCCTATGCCCACGACTGGCTGCGCGGCTCGGGTCGCTTCGCGGCTCTGTGCCTTCGCTACCTCATTTCGGACAGCGAGGAGCAGATGGCTCGTTTGCGCCCCCTGCTAGACGCCCTCAAAGTGGGCAGGGGGGGCGACTTTCCCCTGGGCCTGGGCGAGCTCGATCCGTGCGAGCTCGAAGAAAGCAGGCATCCAGGAGAGGACCCGCTGTTGAGCGGCCTGGGCGAGGGCGAGGAAGGGCCGGGCGGCTCAGCTCACGGCCAGGGCCAGAGCCGCGAGCCCTTCGAGCTGGGCCAGGTGCTGCGGGAGCTGGGCCTGAACCTGAGCGATCACGACCTGGCCGTACGCTACTACCGCGAGAAGGCGCTTCCCCACCTGATTCCCTTTCCCCGGCGCGAGGCTCCGCTTTCCAAAGAGCCTCTGATGGAGGGGCTGGAGCCCTGGGACTTTGGCTCGCCCCTGGAAGACGTGGACTGGCTCGAAAGCGTGCTGGTCAGCCCGCGGGTCGTTCCCGGGGTGACCACCCGACAGCGCTTCTGGGGCGTGGAGGAGGGCACGCCTCCCCAGGTGGAGCCGATCGACCTCGACCTCTACATCGACTCCTCCGGCTCCATGCCCGACCCGCGCCGCAACATGAGCTACCTGGCCCTGGCCGGAGCCATCGTGACCCTCTCAGCCCTGCGGGCCGGCTCGGCGGTGCAGGCCACGCTCTGGAGCGGGCCCGGGCAGTTCCGCGCCACCCCCGGCTTCATCCGCGACGAGGAGGCGCTGATGCGCCTGATCACCGACGCCATCTGCGGCAGCACCGCCTTCCCCCTGCACATGCTCCGCACCACCTACAGCCAACGCACCGAGCGCGACCGGCCGGTGCACATCCTGGTGATCTCCGACGACGGGGTGGACACCATGGGGGCCACCGACGAGCGCGGAACCCCCGGACTTGAGCTGGCCGCGATGGCGCTGCAGAAGGCCCGGGCCGGGGGCACGCTGGTGCTCAACCTGTGGAGCCAGGACGCCTTCAAGCAACCTTTCTTCGTGCAGGCCCGCCAGCTCGGGTTCGCCCTGCACCGGGTCACCGACTGGGCCGAGCTGGTCACTTTCGCGCGCGAGTTCAGCCGGCGCCAGTTCGGCCTCAAGGCCGGTTCGCGGTCAGGTTGAGCTCCTCGGCCAGGCGGCGGGCCTGCTCCTCGCCCAGGGTCTCGCCGATGCGCAGCGCGGTTTGCTCCTCCCACAGCGCCAGCGATTCGGAGTAAGAAAGCCCCCGTTGGCGAGCCACCTTCAGCGCCTGGCGCAGAAACAGCCACTCCACTCGGTAGGCCTCCCGCTCTCCCGCGTTGCGCGAGTAGTGCTGGTCTTCGTGGACCAGGGTGGAAAGCGTCACCACCAGGTCGTAGTCGTGCACGCGCTTCTTGTCGCGCCAGACCATCGAGCCGAAGCAGAGGCGGGGGTTGAGCAGGATGCGGTCGCGCTCATCGGTGTAGCCGAAGGTCGAGCGCTCGCGGGGACGGGCGAAACTCAGGCCGTGCATCGAGCGCAGCCGGTTTTCTTGCAGCATGACGCGCAGCTTGCGGGTGGTGGAGGCGGACTGGCCATCGGTCAGCTCGTCCCAGGCCTGCAGAGCGGTCAGCACCACCCGCCGCTCGGTCGGCTGCAGCTTGCGGCTGACGAAGCGCAGCCCCTCGCGGGTGGTCACGTAGGCCGTGGCCGACAAAGCCATGGAAAAACAGAACAGCACTAAAACCCACAGCGGGGGGCGAACCCAGAAGGCTCGCTTCACGGCTGATGCTCCGACTGACACGAAAGCGTGTAGCGATCGGCCTTGGGAGAAACCTGGTAGGTGGCCGAGTAGCTGTCGTTGGCACTCTCGGGGCAGATGGGCGTGGCCTGCAGGTACTTCCCGTGCAGCTCGTCCAGGCTGGCAGGGTAACGGCCCTGGTGATCGTGGGCGTAGTCAGCCAGGGCCGAGCGCAAGATGTTCTGGTTGTTGCGACAGCCCGCCGCGGTTCCGCCCGAGTAGTAGCGCTGGGTGGTAGGGTAGAGCACCAGGCCGAACAGGCAGATTCCCAGCAGCACCCCGACCAGGCCGGCCCGGGGAGAAGGCTGGTAGCAGGCCAGCCGATCCAGAGCCAGCCGGAAGGACTGCCACCAACCCGTGGGCCTTTGGGCCGCCAGCTGGATGCGGGCGCGCAGGTCGGCGGGCGGGTCGGGCACCTGCCAGGCGTCGGCCGCCTGGAAGGTGACCTGCAGCTCAGCAAGGCTCTCCTGACAGCCGGCGCAACCGGTCAGGTGGGCCTGGAGCCGCTCCACCTCGTCCGCCTCCAGGGCCCGGAGAACCAGGCCCGGCAGCTGCTCGCGGCACTCCTCGCAGGCGTTCATGCCGAGGGATTCGCCACCAGCTCGGGAGATTCCGTCAGGCGCGAGCGGTTCAGCTGGTAGATGAAGGAGACGCACATCAGCAGGGCTCCCAGGATCATCAGGGTGGTGACCTGGCTGTAGGCGCTCAGCACGCCCGCGTCCACGCACAAGATCTTGAGCGTGGCCGCGGCCAGGATGGTCAGCCCGAAGAGACGGAACACCTTGAGCTCACGATGCACCCCGATCAGGATGAAGAGGAAAGCCGAGGCGCACCAGAAGGCCGACAAGATGACCTGGAACTCGATCAGCACACCCAGGGCCGAGTGCAGGAAGCCGGCCGAGCCGAAGCTGAAGGCCGTCAGACCCATCACCAGCAGCTCGTTACGCGGCTCACCTGGCTGCAGCCGGCGGGCCAGCAGGAAGTAGCTCGAGGTCACGCCCACAAAGCCGGCCAGATCGAGCCAGCCCAGGCTGTGCGTGGGCAAGAGATAAGGCCCGTAGGGACCGAAGCCCAGGGTTCCGTCCACCAGGATGGACTTGAGGCAGGCCAGGAAGAGCAGCGTGCGCGCGGCCCGGGGCTCTCGGCTCAGGAGCAGCCCGCCGGCCAGGCACCACAGCAGCGTCACTCCGGCCCCCGAGCCGAGCGCGAAGGACGCTTTCAGGCCGATCGCCAGGGGGACGATCCAGCGCGCTCCCTCGGGCATGGCCGCCCAGAGCAGGGCCAGGGCCCACAACACGGGAGACTCAGACAGGGGCACCGCCAGCAGGGCGAACCAGGCCGTCACGCCGGCCAAAAGGTCGATGGCCTTCTTGCGGAAGGGCTCGAACGAGGCCCGAGGCCAGAGGGTCAGGCTCAGCGCCACGGCCGCGGAGAGCACCAGGGCCGGGCCGATGCCCCAGACCAGGCTCAGGGGAGCCAGCACCACCAGGGCCAGAGGCTCGAGACAGGACTCGCGCTCGCGCCGCAGCACGGCGGCCGAAGTCGTCAGGACGGCGGCGATCCCCAGTCGGGCCCACCAGGCCACCGGCAAAAGGCAAGCCGCGGCGGCCACGACCAGGGCCAGCAAGATGACCAGCGAGCGCATCTCCTCGCGCACGCGCTCGAGTCGCAGGCCCAGCACGGCCAGCAACAGGGCCAGCGAGGCGGCCGCCAGCAGGGCCAGCGACGGGGTGCCATCGTGCAGCACCATGGCCCCGGTGCGCAGCACCGCCGTAGCCAGAGCTGCCCGGGCCATCAGGTCGGCCCCGGGCAGTTCCTGGGGACGATTGAGGATGGACACGCCGTAGGCCGTCAGAGCTCCCACGCAGACAAGTGAGAGCAGCATCTGGTGCAGCACCTCGGCGGCGCTAGTCTGAGGCATCTCGGGCAGCACGTAGCACAGCTGCACCGCCACCAGGAACAGAGCCAGGTAGGAGAACCGGCTCAGGATGGCGGCCTGGAAGCGGCGGGCCAGGGCCAGCAGCAGGAAGGCCTCGGCCAGCCAGAGCACTGAGGTCAGGGCGAAGAAGCTGGTGTCGCTGGCGAAGTAGGGCACGAAGCTGATGGCCGCGTTGGCGAAGAGCAAGGTGAGGATGAGGTTGATGCGCTGGAGCAGCGCATAGCCCCGGGCTTGTGCCGCCAGCGTCAGGGCCAGGTGCACCGCGAAAAGGGTCGCGTAGAGCGAGACGGCCACGGCGTTGGGCAGCAAGAAGAGCACCAGGTAGGAGAGCAGGGCGAAAGCGGTCGGTTGGACCAGCCCTAAGAGCATGCCCAGCTCGTCCTGCTCGTCGCGCACAAACTGGAACAGGTAGCTGCTCAGGAGGAAGAGAGCATAGGTGCTGGCCAGGAAGGCCAGGGTCAGAACCGGCTGGCTGAGCTGGAACTGGGCGAAGAAAAGACCGTAGCTGCCCAGGAAGCCGACAACCAGGTAGGTCGGGTAGCGGCGATACCAGGCCAGCAGGGTGGTTCCCAGGTGGATGGAGACCAGGTAGGCCACCAGTGTCCCGCCCGGGAGCCGCAGGAAGAAGGGCGCCAGGAAGAGGGCAGCCAGCATGCCGTGCCCGAGGAAGGTGCACTGGTAACGAAACACGGCCAGACCACCCCAGGCCACCAGCAGCATGACGCTGACCACCAGTCCGGCGGTGGGCAGCAGGTGGAACAGGTAGTGGGCGGCGCAGGCGGTGAACAAAAGCACGATCGAGCCCGTGGCCAGCAGGGGCTGGGCGTAGGCAGGCAGGCTGCCTTTGTAGCAACGATCGCCCAGGAAGAGCAGCGTCAGACCCAGCGCCAGGCCGCCCAGGCAGGGCAACCAGCCGCTCTGGACCACGCCGCGCAGATTGAACCAGTTGACCAGCCCGATCAGGAGCAACAGACCGCCAGCCAGGTTGAGACCCAGTCCGGCGAAGCGCATTTCGGCCCTGGAGGCCTTGTCGGTGTATTGCAGCATGTCGAGGTTACGTCGGCGGCAGGACGAAGGTTCAATCCGGTTCGAAGCAGTCCGGGTGGACTCGGACGAGCAGCTCTTCCAACTGGTGGCAGCCGGCCAGACCGAACGACTGGGCGAGTTGGTGGAGCGCTATCAAAGACAGCTCCACTCCCTGGCGCTGCGGCTTCTGCACCGCAGGCCCGAAGCCGAGGACGCGGTGCAGGAGACCTTCCTGCGCGCCCTGCGCTTTCGCCACCAGTTCCGCGAGGGCTCGAAGGTGCGCCCCTGGCTCTACCAGATCTGCCTGAATTTGTGCCGTGACCAGCTGCGCAAACGCTCACGTCGCCCCGAGTCGGACCTGGAAGACCTGGTGTTGGCCGACCCCGCCCGGGGCCCCGAGGAGCAGTCTCTCCAGAAGCTGACCGCAGAGCGCGTGCGCCAGGCGGTCATGGCCCTGCCCGACAAGCACCGTGAGGTGTTCATCCTGGTGCAGTATCAGAGCATGAGCTATGTCGAGGCGGCCGAGGTCATGGGCGTGCCGGTGGGCACGATCAAGTCGCGCATGTTTCACGCCAGCGCCAAGCTAGCTGAGGCTTTGAAGGACCTTCGCAAAGGGTAAGTGCCCATTTCGGGCGTGTCCGTGGACTGCACTGAATAGGGCGCCCCATTCGGGCGTGTCCGTGGACTGCACTGAATAGGGCACCCCTTTCGGGCGTGTCCGTGGACTGTCCTGAATAGGGCGCCCCTTTCGGGCGTGTCCGTGGACTGCACTGAATAGGGCGCCCCATTCGGGCGTGTCCGTGGACTGCACTGAATAGGGCGCCCCATTCGGGCGTGTCCGTGGACTGTTCTGAATAGGGCGCCCATTTCGGGCGTGTCCGTGGACTGTTCTGAATAGGGCGCCCATTTCGGGCGTGTCCGTGGACTGTTCTGAATAGGGCGCCCCATTCGGGCGTGTCCGTGGGCAACTGCCCGATCACCAGGGCCAGGCCCGCCCAAGCCAGAATTCCTCCCATCATGAAGTGGACCGGCTACGCAGTCATCGCAGTGGGCGCCTTTCTCTTTGCCGGCAACGTGTTCGGCTTCTTTCGCACTTTCCCGGCGGCGGGCTGGATCACCATCATGCTGGGCACGTTTCTGGTCAGTCGCCAGCAACGACATTAGTTGTCACCCGGGTGGTCTACCATGAGCGCATGAGCGTTCGACAGGAAGGCCCCGTGGCGCAACGAAATTCAAGCCTACTTGAAGGGATTTCCCGCGAGGAGGTGGGCTCCATGGCCCGCATTTATGCCGGCGAGTGGGCGCCGGAGTACGGCTCCCCCATGCAGATCGACGACGACGTCCAGGGCGAAGCCGTGCTTCTCGAGCACGAAACGCTGCAGGCCGTCCCCTGCCCGGAGCCGCCCGTGCGCCCCCGGTTGGCCTTTGTGGACGGCGTGCGGCACGTGGAAGCCAGCCTCTGGTACGCCGACGACCCGAGCTCCGAGCCCATCCCCGGCCTGGCCGGCGTGGTGGCGGCCGGGGCCGTCACACCCGACGGCAACGGCAGGTTGAGCGTCTCGGAGGTGGTGGTCCGGCGCCTGGCCATCTTCGGGGGTGGGCGCAGCGCCAGTCTGCCCGATCAGCCGGGCGGTTGGAGCTGGGTGGCCCTGGCCACCGAGAACACCACGCTGGACGCGCCCCAGCTCGAGCTGCAGCGGCGCATGCGCGAGCAGGAGATGCTGCTGGCCGAACGGCTGGCCGGGGCGGGCCACATCGTGGTGCTGGATGGTCCTCTCAGTCAGGTGCGGGGGCTGGGCTATCCCGTGGTGGGCTACGTCAAGACCCACCACCGACGTCTGCTGCCCTCCGAGGCCCACGACCTGGTTTCGACCCTGCGCGGAGGGGAGCGTTCCAGCCTGTTCACGGTCAGCCAGCGGCACTCGTGCTACTTCCGCCTGCTCGAACCCGGACCCGACCGACATCCCTGGTATGGGATCGTGCGCCTGGAGGTACCCGGCGATCTGGGCCGCGAAGAGGCTCGAACGCTGGTGCAGGCCACCTGTGGGGTGTTACCGCGCTACGCGGGGGTGGCCCACGTCGATCCGCGGGCTCCCCAGAATCTGCAGCCGGTGGCCGCCCTCGAGCGCGAGCTTCGTCGTCGCTGCGGCGACCGAGCGCTGGGTCTGAGAGCGGCCCGGGCGGCCGTACGTCAACTGGTGGAGGTGCGCTGAAATGAGCCGAGTCGGCCTGGTCGACGGGGTAACCGAGGGAACCACCAGCACCTTCCGGGTGGTGCTCGACGACGATCAGTACCTGCAGCTCGACGAGATCGTGGCCACCCGCCAGCTTCTGCCCGACGCTCAGGAGCACTTCACCTACGGCATCGTGGTCGAGGTCTACAGCAAGATTGAGGGGGCCTCGTTTGCCACCGACACCGCCCGCATCGCAAGCGATCACACCATGCCCGGGCATGCGGTGCGCACCGCTGAGGTGCGCGTGCTGCGCACCATGCCCGAGATCTGGGTGCCTCCCGCCCCCGGGGCCGCCGTCGAGCGGGCCACCGGCAAGCACCGCGAGCAAGCCCTTTACCTCGACCAGATGGCTCGGGCTTTGCCGCTGGCGCTGGACAACACCGGCCAGATGGTCCACCTCGACTACGACTTCCTGGACGGTACCAAGGGCGGCCACGTGTCCATCTCGGGCGTGTCGGGGGTGGCCACCAAGACCTCCTTTGCCCTGCACCTTCTGTACATGCTGCTCGAGACCAGCGCCGGAAAAACCATGCTTGGGGTGCACGCGGCCGGCACGCGAGCCCTGGTCTTCAACGTCAAGGGCGAGGATCTGCTCCACTTCGACCGCGCCTCCTCGGCCTACGAAAAACGCTGTCAGGCCGACCCCGGCCTGGCGGAGCAGTGGAGCAAGCTGGGGGTGAGCCAGCCCGGCCCCTTTGGCTCGGTGCGCTTCTTTGCCCCGCTCTCGCGTTTTGCCGAGGAGGGCGGCTCGGTGGCAACCGACGTGCAGTCGCGCCCCTCCACTGAGATCACCCCGTATGGCTGGACGCCGCTCGAGTTCATCCGCCAGGGGCTGATGCGCTTCTGCTTCTCTGATGTCGATGACGCGCGCAACCAGCTCAGCTTCGTGGAGCAGCGTGTGCGGGTGCAACTCGCGCGCTGGGCCCACCCGGTCGAGAGCCTGCCCGGGGCAGCCGTGCTGGTCCCTCCCGCCGAGGGCATGAGCTACAACCTGGAAAAACTGAGCCAGGAGAAGCGGGCGGCACGCTTTGCGGGGGACGGCTTCGTGGTGGAGAATTTCCGCGATCTGGTCGACTTTCTCAGCGAGCGCCTGGAAGACCCCGATCGGGCCCGGGAGTGGACCGGCGGCACCCAGGCCGGCACGGTCAACGCTTTCCTGCGCCGTCTGCAGGCGATGGCCCCGCGCTTTGGTCACCTCATCACCCACCGGGTGCAGTCGCTGACCCTCGAGGGAGCGGGGGCGCCGCGCGAAAACGTGGTGGTGGTCGACATCAACAGCCTGCACGAAGACGGGCAGCGCTTCGTGGTGGGCTCGCTCTTGAGCCGCGTCTTCGAGGCCAAGGAGCGCGGGCAACGCTTCCCTCTGCACTTCGTGGTGTTGGACGAGCTGAACAAGTATGCTCCTCGCCAGGGAAGCAGCCCGCTCAAGGAAGTTCTGGTCGACATCGCCGCCCGGGGCCGCTCGCTGGGAGTCATCTTGATCGGCGCCCAGCAGTCAGCCTCCCAGGTCGAGCCGGCCGTGACCCGCAACGCCGCCATCCGAGTGGTGGGGCGACTGGATGGGGCTGAAGCCACCTCGGACGACTATCGCTTCCTCACTGCCGAGGTGCGCGAGCGGGCCACTCGATTGCTGCCTGGAGCCATGGTGCTGGCCCAGCCGATGATCCCGGCGCCCATCCCGTTCCGGTTCCCGTTCCCCAACTACGCCACCCGGGCCGACGAGAAGCCCGCGGTGAAACCGGAGGAGGTGGAAGAGCTCTTCGTGTTCCGTTGAGCTCAACGGAAAATCGATTCGCATTCCTGAGATCGGGTCTGGGGTATCGTCCGGTAAGTCCGCCCCTACCCTTTGACTCAAACCGCAGAGAGCGCCGAGAACGCTGAGAGCCCTGTCTGGATCTCTGCAAGCTCCGTGATTCAGAAGGAGGTGGGGAGGAACTTCGCAGAGGGCTCCTCTAGCGGAGAATGATCCACTGCTCGCCGGGCTGGCCGGGAGTGGTGTCGATGAAAACCTGGCAGCGATTAGCGCCGTTCACGTAATCGAGCTCGATCAGGCCGTTCTCGGCGGGTGCGTGGATGACTTCGTGAGTGGTCTGGCCACAGCTGGTCTTGCTCTCGATGTGCTGAATCAGCTGATGACCTTCTGCGCGGACCTGCTCGGGATGGTTGTTGTAGAATCGCTGCAGCACTTCCTCACGGCGAGGGTTGCGGCCGAGCAGGCAGCCGACCGGGTCAGCCGCTTCCAGGCGACACAGCTCGCTGCGGTCCACCATAAGCCCGGGGAAACGTGACTCGGTGAGACCCTCGCTCAAGAAGTTGGTTTCGTTGACCAGCGGCTTCAACTGCTCGGGTGAGCGGTTGGTGCGGTTGGCGGCGAATTCCAAAAGGCGCGTGCTTACGTTCATCTTGAGATCACTATAGAACCCCTGTCTGAAAAAAAACTACTCCGAAAGGCCCCACCGACGATGCGCATCTTCCACACCTCTGACTGGCACCTGGGAAGGCTCACCTATGGACAGAGCCGACGAGCCGACCAGATTGCGGCTTTCGAGCAGTCCCTCGAGGTTGCGCGCGACTTCAAACCTCATCTGGTCTTGCACTCGGGCGACCTGTTCGACGCCTCCCGCCCCAGCGTGGAGGAGATGAGCCTGGCCCACTCCATGCTGCGCCGACTGGCCGAGCTGGCCCCGGTAGTGGTGGTGGCCGGCAACCACGACTCGGGAGCCCTGTTCGAGCTGTTCGAAGCCCTGCTCGGGGGCGGGCGCCTGCACTTCGTGCCCACCATCCGGGCTCCCAGGGCCGGAGGCATCCTGGAGTTTCCTGGAGCCGGCTCGGAGCTGGCCCGGCTGGTCACCATGCCCTTCCTGCACGCCAACCGGGTGGTGGACGCGCTGGAGGTGAAGGCCGAGTGCCGCACGATGAGCTACGCCGACCGGGTGGCTGCCATCCAGGCCGCCCACGCCGCCGAGTTGGAGAGAGGCTATGACCCCGCGCGCCACATCCACCTGCTGGTGGCCCACCTGCACGTAGATGGGGCCACCTGGTCGAGGAGCGAGCGCCCGCTGCACGTCTCGGCCCACTATGCTTCCCGGGCCGGCTCGCTGCCGCCCGTCAGCTACGCCGCCTTCGGGCACATTCATAAGCCCCAGGCCCTGCCCGGCAACCTGCCGGGTCGCTACGCCGGCTCGCTGGTGCAGCTCGATTTCGGAGAGGAGGGCGAAACCAAGGAAGTCGTGCTGATTGAGGCCGAACCGGCCCGAGCCGCCCGCATCCAGACCGTGCCCATCACCGCCGGCCGGGCCCTGTGCACGCTGGAAGGCACCGTGGAAGAGCTCGAGCGCAAGTCCGAGAGCATCGACCGGGAGCTGCTTCGCCTGGTGGTGCACACCCCCCAGCCCACACCGGGCCTGCCCGAGTGGGCCACTCAGGTGTTTCCCCGGGCCACCTTGCTGGAGGTAAGCGAGCGCAGCCTGGCCACCCGCATCGAGCTGGTGGGCGAAGACCGGCCCGGGGAGACCTTCGAGGATCTGCAGCAGGCCTTCCGCGCCTACCTGGCCGACCATGCCCCCGACGACCTCGACGGCGATCAGCTGCTCAGCCTGTTCGCCGAGATGGCCGAGCCGGAGGAGATCGCCCCCCGGCCTGAGCTGGTTGCTCTGCAGGAGGTGACGGCATGAGACCGCTCAAGCTCACTCTCGAGAACCTGCGCTCCTATCGCGCCCGCCAGGAAATCTCGTTCGAGGACCTGGGCCTGTTCGCCATCACCGGCTCCACCGGGGCGGGCAAGTCCTCGCTGCTCGAGGCCCTGGTGTATGCCCTCTACGGCTCGTGCACCTTCGACGGGCGCAGCGTCAAGGCGCTGATCTCTGACGGGCCGGGCGATCCGACCATGACCGTGAGCCTGGAGTTCGAGGCGCGCGGACAGCGCTGGCGAGTCGATCGCTCTTGCTCGGAAAAGGGCAAAAACCCGGTCCACTGCTTGCGTCGGCTGGATGGTGAGGGCGGCTTTGACGGCCAGGCTGAGGTCGACCGCCAGATCCGCGAGCTGATCGGGCTGGACATGGGCCAGTTCCTCAAGACCGTGGTGCTCCCCCAGGGTCGTTTCCAGCAGCTTTTGACGGCCGGCGACAAGGACCGCTCGGATGTGCTCAAGAGCCTGCTCGGACTCGACGATCTGAGCCGGGTGGCCGAGAACGTCCAGTCCCGCTCGCGCAAGCTGTCCGATCTCTTGATCCGGGCACGCACCCAGCGCGAGGGACTGGGCTCGAATCCGGCCGCTGCGGTAGCTGCGGCTCGCGAAGCCCTGGACCAGGCCAGGCAGCAGGAAGCCGTGCTGAACGAGCAGCTGGGCAGCTTCCGGGAAGTGGCCGCGGCCCTCGCCTCGCGCCAGGCCGAGCTCGAGGGCGTGCACGGTCGCATCGAGCGGGCCGAGAAGCTGGCGCAAAGCTTCGAGGACGGCCTGGCCACCCTGGACGCGCTGGACTGTGAGCTGACGCGCGCCCGCCAGGAAGTCGAGCAAGCCCAGCAAGAGACCGAGGCCGAGCGAGCCCGGCTAGGAAACGAGAAGGCGGCCAGGGAGAGCTCGGGACGCACCCGCGCCCGGCTCAACGAATGGCTGGCCGGCGCCCGGCTGCTTTCCGAGCTCAAGCCGCAGCTCGAGCGCGGACAGCAAGAGCTCGAGCAGCGACGCCAGGAGCATTCGCGCAGCCAGGCCGACCTGGAGGAGCTGCAGCGCCAGTCGGCCGAGCATCCCCAGCGTCGCGAGCAGCTGGTGGAAGTCGGTCAGAAAGCGCGGCTTGCCCGCGACCAGGCCCGCGACCAGGCAGATCAGGCTTCTCGTTGGCTGGAGCGCTGGCGCGAGGCAGCCGGGAAGCTCGAGGAGCTGGGCCGCAAGCTCGAGGGCGAGCGTCGCACCCTGCACGAGGAAAGCAGCCTGCTCGGCTCGCTGGAGACCGCCCATAGCAAGACCCAGGACGGACTGACCGCCGCCCGGGCAAACCGAGCCCGGCTCGAGCAAGACCATGCAGTGGCCGCCCTGGCCGGCCACTGCCAACCAGAGGACCCCTGTCCGATCTGCCAGCGGCCACTGCCCGAAGGGTTCGAGCCGCCGCGCGGAGAGGGTCTGGAGGAGGCGGTTGCCGCGGTGGCGGCCTGCGAGTCGCGACAGCAGCTGGCCTATCAGACCTGGCAGACAGCCGTGGCCCGCTGTCAGTCCCTCTCCACCCAGATGGCCCGCCGCGAGGCTGAAGAACAGCAAGCGCGCCAGCAGGTGGAGGAGCTGACCGCGCGGGGTCGCGAGCTCCTGGGCCCGGAGACCGACTTCGAGCAGTTCAACGAGTGCCTGCTGGCAGGCCCCCGCCAGCAGCTCGAGCAGGCCGAGGCAGCCCTGGAAGCTTGTCGAGCCGAGTACAACGCATTCGACGGGGAATGCAAGAAGCTGGAGGCCACCATCTGCGAGCGAGAGAAGTCGCTCAGCGCTCTCACTGCCGAGCTGACGCGTCGCGAGAACGAGCTGGCCGAGTTGAGCCGACGCTGCGCCGCCGCTGAGTCGGCGCTGGGCCAACAGCAGGTGGGCGAGCTCGAGCGCGAGCTGGTCGAGCTCGAAAAGCTCGAAGAGCAACTGAATGCCGTTTTGGCCGAGGCCCATCACCTGGCCCAGAGCCAGAATCAGCTGAACCAGCGGGCTCAGGTCGAGCTGGAGATACCCCGACGGACTCTGGAGAATGCCCTCAGCGAGCAACGCGTGCAGCTGGCCGGCCTGGGGGTCGAGGTGGAGGTCGCCACCGCACCACTGGAGACGGCCCGTCGCCAGGAAGCAGCGCGACAGGCGGCGCTGGAGCGCTGGCGCGACGAGAAGCAGCAGGGCGCAGCCCGGCTGGAGGCCGAGCGGAGCCTGCTGCAACAGCGCCTGGCCGAGCTCGGAGCAGCCAGCATGGAAGAGCTGGAAAGACGAGGACGGGAAGGCGAAACCGGTCGCGTGCTGGCCGAGCGACAGCTCACGGAGGCGCTCACCAAAGAGCAGCGGGCCACAGAGCTAGATCAGGCCCTGCTTCCGGCCGAGCGCCTGTCTCGCAATCTGGAGTACATCCAGCAAACTCTGGGCAATCGCAAACTGAAGAAGCACCCGCCCTTCTCGCAGTGGCTGCAAGAACGACGCCAGCAAGAGCTGCTCGAGCTGGCCAGCACCCGCCTGCTGGAGATGACGGGCCAGCAGTTCGGCTTCAGCCCCAAGTTCGAGATCGTCGATCGCAGCACGGGCCAGGCCCGCAAGCCCGAAACGCTCTCGGGCGGCGAGACCTTTCTGGCCAGCCTGTCGCTGGCTCTGGCCCTGTCCGAGCTGGTGGGCCGCAAGGGTGGACGCCTGGAGGCCTTCTTCCTGGACGAGGGCTTTGGCAGTCTCAGCCCGGAATGCCTCGACCGGGCTCTGGACGCGCTGGAGAACCTGGCCGGCAGCGGTCGGCTGATCGGGGTGATCAGCCACGTGGGCGCCGTGGCCGAGCGACTGGAGCGCATTCTCCGCGTTAGCCGCACCCCGCAGGGAAGTGTGGTGGAAGAGGTCAGCGGCTCGGCGCGGGAAGAGGCCGCCCGCAGCGACCTCGACCCGGCCCGGCTAGCCGCGCTGTCAGCCGGGTAGCGCGGGGGTCACCACCACTCCATCGGGATCGGCCACCAGGTGCTGTCCCGGCTCGAAGCGCACCCCGGCAAAGCGCACCATGACATCGCTCTCGCCCCGGTCGCGCTTGACGCTCTTTCTGGGATGGGAGGCCAGGGCTTTGACGCCCAGCTCCAGTCTGGCCAGGGCGGTGGAATCCCGCACGCAGCCATAGATGACCAGGCCGGCCCAACCATTCTTGACAGCCAGCTCACCGAGCTGGTCGCCCACAAGAGCGCAGCGGAGCGAGCCGCCTCCGTCGATCACCAGCACGGCTCCCTGGCCGGGTTGCTCCAACGCCTTGCGAACCAAAGAGTTATCCTCGTGCACCTTGACGGTGCGCACCGGGCCCTGAAAGGCCAGCCGCCCTCCGTAGTCGCGGAAGACAGGCTCGGCCACCTGCAGGCCGGGCGGATCCTGGTCGCACAGGTCGGCGCAGTTAAGCATCAGAGCGGCTTCGGGTTGGGACGAAGACAACCTCTCAGCGCTTGAGGGCCAGGTCGAGCCAGAGAAGCAGCGCGGAGACCAGTCCCATGAAGAGGCCCAGCTCGAGGTTACGATGGCGCATGGGCACTTCAAAGAGCATCAACAGGCTCACCAGGACCAGTCCGATCACCAGCACGACACGCATTGCTTATAGTATGCCAGAGCCATGCGCAGGGTTCAATCGCTTGAGACCGGAACATGGCCGCGATGGCTGAGCTTACCTGGCACGATTGCCTGGCCCTGGCCGCCAGGTCGCTGGTTCCCCTGGGTCTGGTGCTGGCCCTGGGCGCTCCCGTGTTGCGTCGACTGGGGCGAAGTCGCGAATCGCTGGCATGGGGCACGCTGGCCGTCGTGCTGGTGACGGTGTTGCTGGCCCAGGTGATCGCCTCGGCCGCCAGCCAATTGAGTCAGCCTTACCGTCCCCCGAGCTACCGCGCCCACCACGTCAATCATGGCGGCCAGGTGGCCATGTGGGGCAGTTACCACCTGGAGATGGCTCGCGACGTTGCCGGAGAATACCGGCTCTGGGTGGCAGACGCCTATCGTCGACCGATCTCTTCAGCCTACTATTCCGGCCGCATCATCCCCGTTCCCGAGGGGGATCCGGTTGAGCTGGAGACGAGCCTGGACCAGAGCTACGCCTTCGCCAAGCTCCCTAAGAAACTGAGCCTGGTGCGGCTCGAGCTCGAGTTGCCCGGGCAAACCCTTCACTTTCGCTTCAGCTTTGGGGGCACCGGTCGGCCCACCGAGCTGCCCGAATGGTGCGGTCCGACCGCCTCGCCCAGCCCCCTCAACGAGTCATAAAGGGTCCACGACCTGGACAGTCTGCATCATGCCCGTGTCCTCGTGGGTGAGGATATGGCAGTGCAGGACGTAGACCCCGGTAAAGTCGAGGAAGCGGCTGCGGATGATAACCTGCCCGTTGGCGGGAATGTCCACCGTATCACGCCACTCTGGCACCGGCGGGGCCACGCCGTTGACGGACATGACCTGAAAGTCGTTGATGTGAATGTGGAAGGGATGAACGACGTTGCTCGTGTTGGTCAAGACCCACTGCTCTACCGCCCCGAGCTGTACCGTCTGGTTGATCACGTCCGGGTCAAACCGAACTCCATCGATGGTGAAATTCGGAAAGCCAGGGGCCGGGCCGCCGGGACCCACCGCGAAGACGAGCTCGCGCTGGCCTGTCAGCTCATCGTCGGCGATGGGCAGGAAGGGCGCGGGCAGGTCGAAGGGCAGGTTCATCGTGACCGGACTGCCAGCCACCTCGATGGTGGCCAGGACGACCTCGGGGTCGGGATTGATCCCGTTGTTTCCCACTCCCTTGCGCAGGGAGTAGATGCCCGGGGCTCCCCCTCGGAACATCACGTCGGCCCGCCCCGCCGCTGGCAGGGAGATCGGATCGGGACGAGTGGCCGGCAGAGCGATGCCGTCGTAGGCGATCACGTTCAGCTCGTGACCGTCGAGGAAGAGGGGGATCTCGGTGCGCACGGTCGCATTGAGGACCCGCAGGCGGACCACCTCGCCTGGATTGATGGTCAGCCGGGGCAAAATCTCCCCGTTGACGGTCAGGAACCGCTGCGTGAGCGGGAACGAGCCGGGGCCCATGAAGGCGGGCACCTGGCCGTCAGGGCCGATGTTCAGCTCATTGATGAGCACCACGATGTCTCTGGCCAGGGCCACAGCGGGAACCTGATCGATGTCGCCCTCGACGATCAGGGCCCCGGCCATGCCGCTGAAGAGCTGCACCGAGGTGGAGCCGTGGTGGTGCGGATGATACCAGTACGTTCCGGCTGGATGATCGGGCGGAATCAGATACTCGTAATCAAAGCTCTGTCCCGGTCCGATCGTAACGAAAATGTTGTCCGAGTTTCCCTGAGGCGAGACATGCAAGCCGTGGGTGTGGATGTTGGTGGTGTTGTTGCCATGAGGAATGTTCTCGTCGGCCGGCATGACCATGTCATCCGCTTCGGCGGGCAGGTTGTTGTTGACGCGCAGCCGCAAGGTATCCCCCGGCCGAACCCGCAGCGTGGGGCCGCCGAGCAGAGCGTTGAAGCTTCGGTGGGTGAAGGTCTGGCCGGAAACGGTGTGCTGGGCGAAGTCGACGTTCAAGGTCGCCTCGAGCAGGCCCTGGGCTGATGCCAGGACCGGGGGCTGCGGGAACTCCGGGGGCGGAGGCACCGGCACCGGTGCGACCGTGGCGGCGGTTTCGGTCTCGCCGCAACTCAGGCTGAAAGGCATGCTGCTGGCCAGGGCGAGGCCCAGCCCGGTCTGCAAAAGCTTGCGTCGGCTCCAGGTCATGGGTCCTCCTTGGGAGATTCTTCAAGCAGCTTCGAGGGCGTCCGAATGGGATTCCTGCCTCAACGCAACCGGGCGGCCCTGGGATGAGGGCCCGGAAAGCGGTCCACGAGTTTTGGATCGTGCCCCGGAACCAGCATTGCCCCCCGGGACAGGAGCCCTGGCAGCGCATCCGGGCCTACCCGAGAGGCGGGGCCGATGCCGCGCCGCTGCTCGATGTTAGCGAAGAGGTAAGCGTTGTCCCCGGCCAGAATCAAACCCTCCGGGCAGCTGATGGACAGCATGCCCGGGGTGTGTCCGCCCACCAGCTCCAGCTCCAGCTCCCCCACCCTGGCCCGCGTCTCCACCTGTCTCAGCGCTCGCGCCCGCAGCACCTCCAACTCTCGCCGCCGATAGCCGAGGTGCCAGTCTTTTTGAGCCAGGGCGGCCTGCATGGCCTCGAGCTCGGCCCGGGCAATGAAGACCTCGGCCCGGGGATACTCGCCAAGACACCCGGCGTGGTCGAAGTGAGCGTGGGTCAGGATCACGCGGGTCACCTGCGCTGCTCGCAGACCGAGCCAGCTCAGGGCCTGCGGTGCGGGCGTGAACTCGGTCAGGCGAAAACGATCCGCGGCCTCGTCATCGGCAAAACCGGTATCGATCAGGCCCCATCCCTCCCGATCGCGCCAGGCAAAGAAAAACCAGCCAAAATCGACCTCTTCCCCGGGGTCGGCCCCGTCGACCACGAGGTGGGCCGGGAAGAGCGAGCGCCCGTAGCTCAGGGCGTACAGCTCGAAACTCAGCCCAGCAGGCCCTCCAGGCTCTGCAGCACGTCCTTCTCATCGGGCCGGATCAGGGCCAGAATGGCGTGGTGGTGAACCACCAGGTAGGACTTTCCCTGGTAGGTGAACTCGAAGGCCTCCTTGCGGAGAAAGTAGGCCAGGTCGCCCCGCTCGGCCTGCATTGGCAGAAATCGAATCGACTCTTTGACCTGGGTCCAGGGCTCCTCGGTATAACGAGGGTTAGGCATGAGGTAACCGGGGCCGACCTGAATCACGCGCCCGGTCTGAACCCGTTCTCGCTCGGTGGCGGTGGCGGGCAGGATCAGTCCGGACTGGGTGGTCTGCTCGCCATCCAGAGGTTGAATCAGAACTCGATCCCCCACCAGGATGAGCTCGCCCACTACTCCTCAGCTTCTTTAAACATCAATCTCCCAAGACGAAGGCTACCCGCCAGACTTTTGCCCGCCTCGTGGCAAGTCCTCCGAGGAAGAGGTCAATATCCTCCCTCGCATAGACTGTGCGATGAATTCTCAACAGGTTGAACTTCGTCGCATCGCCCGTGCCATAAGACTTCGGAAGCGGTTCGAAACAAGTTTCTCACCGCACGTTTCGTGGCGGGTCAAGGCGACGAAGCTTAATTCTGCTGACGCTGCCACCAGGGAGTGCAGTTGGGAGTATCGCTGCTCGGCGCTGGCCCGAGCCGGTCGGGAAAAAGTGTGAGAGAATGCGGCAGCGGTGGTTACGTTCACGGGATAGCCCCTCCTGAAAACAGACCATGTCTTTGTTTCCGATCATTCTAGCCCGGGCAAAAGGAAAAGTGCTTGCCGACTCGTAAATCCTCCGCCCTCATGATGAGCTTGACCGCCCTGGATGCCTTTTTGGCCAGTGCTGCCCCGCGTCGCGCCGGTTTTGCCCGCGAGCTCTTGCTGAAGCTGCGCGCCGAGCTACCGACCGGTTTGCCGGCGGACGAGATCCAGTCCACCCTGGACCGCTTCGTGCTGCGCCATCCTCAACCCGAAGCGCGTCTGGTCTGCCAGCGCCTGCTGAACTGGGTGCGGCGGCAACGCCAGCCCCGGCTCGCCCCCCGGCTGCGCTCCCGGCCCGAGTGGTCGGGCCTTCGTCAGAGGCCCCCGGTCATTCGGCGCGGGCCCGACCCGCTGTCGAGGTAACCCAGGATGTTGCTGGTGTAGAGCGAGTTGACCGCGGCCACCCGGCTGCGCACGCCTGCAAAGCTCGAGCTGGCCCGGATCTCGCCGCCGTGATACTCGAAGAACATCTGCACCGGGAAGGTCTCCCACAGATTCTCGCTCCGCTCGTAAAGGCTCAGCACCCGCTCGATGGTGGAGTCGAGCGGGGCGTGCATGAGGGCCAGAGCCAGCACCGCCTGACGCCGCAAGACCACGTCCTTCTCGGAGGTCATCTTCTCCGCGACGAAGGCCTGCAGGCGCTGACGGGTGGGCAGATCAAGACCCGGATGCGAGCCCACCGCTCCCAGGAAGGCCAGAGCCTCCTTTCGAGGCAGACTCGCGTAGCCGCGCATCACGCTGTCGGAGGCTCGGGGCAGGCCGACCGAGGGAACCCCCAGTGCGGTGAACATCGAAGCTCGCTGGGACGGTTCGATCCAGGCCATGTTGCGGTCGTCGATGCCACGGTAGACCATCTCTCGCTGATTGGCGGGGTCCATCACCTTCAGGATTCCCCCCTGATTCCCGATGCGCAGCCGCTTGAGGTCCCGGCTGGCCTCGAAGGTGAAGGCCCCGGTCCACTCCTCGCCGATCGGGCCAGCGGTCGGCTCGGGGTAGGATACCGCCCCGGTCTCCACCGAGACCCGGGAGGCGAGGCCGTCATAGCGGACGCGCGCCCCCAGCGCCTCGGCCACGAAACGCAGCGGTACCAGGGTGCGCCCGTCCAGCACCCGGGCGGGCTCGTCGAGTCGAACCTCGCGGTCATTGACCCGGGCCCGGTCGCTGCCGAGCACAACCTCCACCCGATCGGGGCCGCGTTTCGCCAGGATGCGCTTTCCCTGCACGTCCAGAGTGGCGCCCAGGGCCTCGAACAAGGAGCGCATCGGCACCAGCACTCGCTGGCCGCTTCGTATCGGTCGAGCCTCGGCCAGAGCTCGGCCGTCCACCTCCACCGTGATCGGCTGGGCCAGAGCCCGGCCCGCCAGCAATATCAACACGACCATCGACCAGCGAGTCAATCGAATGTCCTCCATCCACCAGGGTACGACAGGTAGAACCGCCAAGACCCGTTCGGGTTGCTATGACCTTCCTTGAAAACCCCGAGCTGAGAGAGCCGCAGGCCCGGCGCGCCTTCCTCGAGCGCCTCAAGCGCCTGCTCCTGGCCGCCGCGGCAGGCTTCGCCTTCTTCGGCCTGCGCAACTTCTTGCTGGGATACCCGATCACATCCTCCATCAACGCCGTGGGAGCGGTGATCATGCTGGCCTGGTTGACCATGGCTCTGAAGGCCACCTCAGCCCGCGTCATCATGCTTACGGTCCACGGAGCCCTGCTCAGCGCCGCCCTCACCCTGTCGCTGGGGGCTACATTCTCGGGCCAATCCCTTTCTGTCAGCAGCTGGTTCGTAGCCGCGGCACTCCCGCTCTTCGCCTGTTTTCAACTGGGCGTCCGGTCCGCCCTGATCTGGACGGCGGCGGCACTGACCCTCATCTTCCTGGTCCACCTGGGGGAGATGCTCTGGCCGGTCACCCCTGAGTTCATTCCCCGGCGCTGGGAGGTTTACTCGAGCCAGGTCGTGCTGATGCTGCTGGTGCTTGCCTTCGGCATCAGCTTTCGTCTCGTCAGCGAGCGCTACGTGCGACAACTGCGCGAGCAAGCCCGCGAGCTGGCGAGCTCGCGGGACGAGGCGCTGGCTGCCGCCCGGCTCAAGAGCCAGTTCGTGGCCACCATGAGCCACGAGATTCGCACTCCGCTGGCGGGCGTGATGGGCATGACGGAGATCCTGGCTCAAACCGAGCTTTCCGGCGAGCAGCGCGAGATGGTGGAGGCTGTGATCAAGAGCAGCCAGCTGCTGCGAGCCGTGGTGGACGACATCCTCGATTTTTCCAAGCTCGAGGCGCGCTCGGTGGCCCTCGAGCAGCTCGTTTTCAACCCCGAGGACGCCCTGGACGACGTGCTGGAGCTCTTCGCTCTCACAGCCCGCGACAAAGGCCTGGAGCTGGCCCTCCGGGTGGGGCACGAGCTGCCCCAAACGGTGCAGGGCGACCCCCTGCGCTTTCGCCAGATCGCCTCCAACCTGATCTCCAACGCCGTCAAATTCACCCGCAAGGGAGCCGTGGAGGTGACGCTCGAGCCGGTCACTGGCGGGCTGCGCCTCGAGGTGCGCGATACCGGGGTGGGCATCCCCGCCGAGCTCTTGGGAAGCCTCTTTCAGCCCTTCCAGCAGCTGGACTCCTCCACCACCCGGCGCTACGGCGGGACCGGTCTGGGGCTGTCCATCTCCCAGCATCTGGCCGCCCTGATGGGCGCCCGGATCGAAGTGGAGAGCCAGAGCGGCCAGGGGTCCACCTTCACACTGATCTTCCCCTGGATCGGCCTCCCCCCCGAGCCTGTGACCTCCCCCCTGCAGGGCCGCAAGGCCGGCATCCTGGGGCTGGGTCCGGTCAGTCGGGCGGGAGTGGCCAGCCGGCTCGAGCGACTGGGGCTGGAAGTTAGCCCGGAAAGGCCCGAGCTCTGGCTGGTGGGCCCCGAAGCGACTCGGCCCGCCGAAGGCCGGAGCCTGCAGCTGCGCTGGCCCGGCCTGAAGGAGCAAGAGGGCTTTGCGGCCAGCCTCTGGCTTCCTCTGCGACGCAGCACCCTGGAGCAGACGTTGCTGACCCTCTTCGCCCCGGCCTCCCCGGATGGCACCCAGAAGGTCCTGATCGTGGAGGACACGCTGATCAACCAGAAGGTGCTGCTGCGCATGCTGACCCGCCTGGGCTACAGCGGCCATGTGGTCGAGAACGGAGCCCAGGCGCTCAGCTCTCTCCACGAGGAGAGCTTTCCCATGGTCTTGATGGACATCCACATGCCGGTCATGGATGGCGTGGAGGCCACCCGCCGCATCCGCCAGGAGCTTCCGGTCGAGCGCCAGCCTTTTATCTGCGCCGTCAGTGCCAGCAGTCACCAGGAGCAGCGAGACGAGATGTTCCAGGCCGGGGCCAACGCCTTCATCGGAAAACCAGTGGCCCTGTCCGAGCTGCGCTCGGTCATCGAAGCCTGGGCTCGAGGGCCGCTCACGGACCGTAGCGCAGAATCTTCAGGTAGTCTGCCTCCGGAAAGCCAGGCCGGTGATCCGATTCCGGCGCCAGGCGGCCCTTGAAGCTTAGAGGGGCGAGCACCGAGTCGAGCGCCGAGCGCAGCTTCTCCAGACTGACCCGCGAGGTGCAGCAGCAAGCCACCAGCTCTCCCCCCGGCGCGAGCAGCCCGTGGCAACGCCGATACAGCTTGCGATAGGCCGCCAAGACCCGCTCGACCTGATCGCTGCGGCCGGTCATCGGAGGCGGGTCAGCCACGATCAGGTCGTAGGGGCCGGGCGGCACCTCGCTCCAGGGACCGGCCAACAGGTCCTGGCGCACCCAGCTCTGGACGCCCCCCCCGTGATGCCGGCGGCCGAACTCGAGGGCGACGGCGGAGCTGTCCACGTTGACGACCTGAGCCGCCCCCGCTTGCTGGCAGGCCAGCCCCAGCGAGCCGGTATAACAGAACAGATTGAGCACGCGCTTGCCGCTGAGGTCGCGAGCGAGCATTTCGCGACGCAGACCGCGCAGGTCGAGGAAGGTGCCGCTCTTCTGCCCCGCCCGCAGGTCGGCCCAGAGCCGCAGCCCGCCTTCGAGAAAGCTGATCTCTTCGACGGGCGGTCCGAACAAAACCCGGTCGGGCAGCTCCTGGCCAGCCCGCCGCCGGGGTAGCTTCCAGAGCAGCGTCTGAAGGTCGAGCAGACGTCGAGCCAGGCAGCCGAGGTAACGTCCCAGGCCATCGACGGCAGTGGAGTAGGTCTGCAAGACGCCCACCGGGCCATAGCGGTCAAGCACCACCCCGGGCAGACCGTCGCTTTCGCCATTCACCAGGCGAACCGCTTCCGTCTCGCTGGAGAGCTTCTGGCGACGCTTCAAAGCCTTGCGCAGGCGTTGCTGCAGGCTGGCCGGGTCGGGCAGGCTTGCCCCCAGGAAGCGAATGGCCACCACCCCCTCTGCGTGGTAGATCCCGTAGCCAACTGTCTGGTTGGCCCCATCCACCAGGTGCAGCCACTGGCCATCCTCGAAGACCTGGGCGGCGCTGGAAAGACCTCCTCGAAAAACCCAGGGATGGCCCTGGCGCAGGGCCCGTGCGGCCGGGCTCTTGAGCTGGTAGCGGCGAGGCGTTCTCAGCGCTCCTCGCTCCAGTAATATTCCTCTGAGCCCTCGGTGCGCAGCTGTGCCCGCAGCCGGGCCAGCTCCAACTGGAGTTTCTGCACATGGGCGCGCTCGGTCGCGGGGTCGAGGCGCTTGAGCTCTCGCTCGATGGCCTGAATCTGGCTGCGAATCTCATCCATCCGCCCTTTATCCTACTCTCTCAGCCCTCAACAGGTTGAACTTCGTCGCGGGGCCCGTGCCCCATCACTTGAGCAGCGGTTCGAAACAAGTTTCTCACCGCAGGTTACGGGGCACGGTCCACGCGACGATGTTAGCGGCAGGAGTTCCCCCTCCCTCCTCGCAGGTGGGCCCATGGGCAGCGCCTACATTCCCGGACTCAAAGTCAACCCGGCCACCGAGCTGGTGCTGGAGCGGCGCCTGCCGCTCAAGGGCGCGGTCGTTGTCGAGGTGGGCCAGAAAGTGGCCCACAGCGACGTGGTGGCCCGCACCGAGCTCCCGGGCTCGGTGGAGATGGTCAACGTGGCCAACAAACTGGGCCTGGAGCCCTCCGAGGTGCCCCAGGCCATGTTCGGCAAGGTGGGGGAGAGCGTCACCAAGGGCCAGCCAATGGCCCAGAACCGAGGCTTCTTCGGCTTCTTCAAGGGCAAGCTGGAAGCGCCTATCAGCGGTAAGATCGAGGACATCTCCGAGATCACCGGGCAAGTGGTGCTCCGTCGGCCGCCTGTGCCCGTCGAGAAGGTGGCCTACGTGGAGGGGGTGGTGGACGAGATCCTGCCCGAGGAAGGGGTGTTGATCCGAACCTTCGGGGCCCACCTGCAGGGCATTTTCGGCATCGGCGGCGAGACCACCGGCGAGCTGGTCATCCTGAGCCCGGCCCCCGACCAGCAGCTACACGAGCGCGACCTGAACGAGTCGCACCGCGGCAAAGTGCTGGTGGGCGGCTCGCTGGTGAGCAACACCTTCCTGCAGGCCTGTCGACGGCTGGGGGTGACCGGGGTGATCGTGGCCGGGATTCACGACCGCGACCTGTGCGACTTTCTGGGCTACGACCTGGGAGTTGCCATCACTGGCTCGGAGCAACTGGGCTTGACCCTGGTCATTACCGAAGGCTTCGGACCCATCCGCATGGCCGAGCGCACCTGGCGGCTACTGAGCGAGAACCAGGGCCGTCGGGCCTCGCTTTCGGGGGCGACCCAGATCCGAGCCGGTGTGATCCGGCCCGAGGTGATCATCCCGGCCCCCCGACCCGAAATCAGCCAGACCACCGACGAGAGCAATCTCGGCCTGGATGTCGGGGCCTCCGTGCGGCTCATCCGCCAACCTCACTTCGGAGCGCTGGGCAAGGTGGTGGAGCTACCCGTGACCCTGACGGTCATCCCTACCGAGGCCCACGTACGAGTGGCCGTGGTGCAGCTCGAGGACGGAGAGAAACTGACTGTGCCGCGGGCCAACCTGGAGCTGATCGAGAGCTGAGCTTCGTCCCCTTGACCGTGCCACAAGACGTACAGTGAGAAACCGCTTCGATGGAACGAAGCTCAACCTGGTTGCGTGGCCGCCAAAGGAGGATCTCCGGGGGCTGTTCGAAGAATAGTTCGATTGAAGTCCCTTAAACTTCGTGGCCAGACGCCGCGAAACACAAAGGTTGGAGAGCGCATGAAGAAATTGGGCGTGGCCCTGGCGGCCTTTCTTGTTTTCTCGGGCTCGGTGGCAAGAGCCGAAGAGAGCCGTTTCGCCGATACCGTAGCCCAGGTCGTGCCCGGCCCCATCCTCCCCGGCATCAGCCACCCGCCCCTGATTCCCCCGCCCATCAACCTGGAAGTGCCCCCCATCGTAGACCCGGAATTGCCGCCTATCGAGCTGGTCCCAGCCGAGATCGAGCCCGAGCCCCCTGTCTTCGCGCCCATGGCCAGCGACTGGGGCTTTGTCAATGAAAATGCTTACAATGCCTTGATCGAGCGCTCGGTCCAGGCGGAATGGACGGATCGCGCCAACCCGCTGCCCCCCCGCCTTTTCAAAGCCCTGATAGCGGTCGAGAGCGCCTTCAAGCCCCGGGCCCGCAGCTGGGCGGGCGCGGTGGGGCTCACCCAGCTGATGCCCGAAGCCGCCCAGCGCCTGGGACTGAGCCTGTCCGATCGCCTGGTTCCCGAGTTGGCCGTTCCGGCCGGCGTCAAAGTGCTGCAAGAGAAGCACCAGGTGGTAATGGACCCGCTTAACTACTGGTCCTACCTCGGCCAGCCTGACCGCTGCGAAGCCTGGAACCTGAAGGTCGACGAGGCCTACAAGCTGTACGGGATGCCCCAGGGCGACGACCGTCTCTTCGCGATGCTGGCCGCTTACAATGGTGGCGGCTCCACCGTGCTCCGAGCCATGGCCAAAGCGCACGATCACCAGCTCGACCCGCGCAAGTGGTCCAACCTGGTCGGCCCCACCAACCGACCCCGCAACTCCCCCCTCTACGGGGCCTGCGTCGAGGTCTATGGCCGGGGCGCCTGGGGCAAGTACCAGGAGATCTCCCGCTACCCGGTCAAGATCTTCGCCCTCTACCAGCGCTGAGCCTCGAGCCCTACTACCGGGGGGAAGCTCCGCCCCAGCATCCGCGCCATCCCGTGCACGTGGTGCTCGAAAACGTGCGCAGCGCGTTCAACGTGGGCTCGATCTTCCGCACGGCTGACGCCGGAGCGGTGGAGCACATCTACCTGTGCGGCCAGTTGACCTGCTGGCCGCCCCACAAGAAGCTGGAAAAGACCTCGCTGGGGGCCCACGCCTACGTGCCCTGGTCACGCCACGCCAGCACCCTGGAGGCCCTGGAGCAGCTCAAACAACGACAGATCCCCCTGGTTGCCCTGGAGACCACCGCTCAGGCGATCAGCATGCACGAGTTCGTCTGGCCTCGCCCCGTAGCGCTGGTCTTCGGCCACGAGGTGGTGGGGCTGAGCGAGGAAGTCTTGCTCGCTTGCGAGCACCAGGTGCGCATTCCCACCTTCGGCAGCAAGAACTCGCTCAACGTGGCCACCGCCTTTGGCATCGTGCTCTACGACGTGCTGGCCAGAAAGTAACAATTCGTTTACAGCTCGTGCTTGAATCTGGTTCGGCAGAAGCTTAGCTTGAGAGCGTATCGTCATGGTACCGCCCACTTCGAGGGCGAGTAATATCGATGGTCCTCCCGGAAGGGTCCATACTCCGGGTCGACGCTGTCGGGTCGACCTCCGACAGGGGTAGCGCGCAGACCTCAGCACGTCGCATGGCCCCGGTTGCGAGATACCGAGGTGAGGCCCGGCGCAGGTTGGAAGCCCTTTGGGCAACCAGCCAAGGCGGAACCGGGAGACCCGGTTGTGGGGTGGAGACCGGGCATAAAGCCGTCCTTGCGAAAGGACGGCTTTTGTGTCCGGCAGGACTCCAGGAAGACCCACAGAAACTGAGCGCGCTTTGTCGGAACAGACTGGATTGGCGAAACTGCTGAAGATCGGGCTTTTGTCGAGCCTGGCAACAGCCTTGATGATGACCGTGGAGATCCCCTATCCCGGCGCGCCCTACCTCAAGTACGACCCTTCCGAAGTGCCCGTGCTCATCGGAGGCTTCGCCTTCGGGCCGCTCGCGGGACTGGCCATCCTCGTGGTCAAGAACCTCTTGTTCATGCTCTTTCGATTCGAGCCCACCCAGCTGGTGGGCATCCCCCTGAACACCCTGGCCGGTGCCGTCCTGGTGCTGACCAGCGCAAGCTTCTATCAGCTCAAGAAGACTCGCTCTCGAGCCCTGGTCGCCCTGGTGCTGGGAGGGGTGTGCATGACCTGCGTCATGGTGCCGGCCAATCTCTACGTGCTCCCCTGGTTCACTCGCTGGATGACCGGCGAGGCCATGAGCTCAGCCGGGATGCTGCCCTTCGTTCTGACCGTCATCACCCCGTTCAACCTGCTCAAGGCCGGCCTTACCTCGACCCTGACCTTCCTGGTCTACAAGCGTGTCTCGGTGTTCCTCAAAGAAGAAAGACGCCCGGGGCTGGGAACCTCCCGGGCGCGGATACCTGGCTAACTTCGTTTCTGGACTTCGTCACCTCGCCTGAAGCTCAGCGCAGACTCGGCAGCTCGTTGGGCCCCCACTCGCGCACACCCACCGGCCCACGACCACGGCCCCGGGGACGCCTGACTCGCATCTCGAGCTCGTGCACCTTGGTGGCGAAAAACAACACCACCACCGAGCAGGCCAGTCCGAGACACGATGAGGTCAGCAACCGGATCTGCCAGTTCGGGTCGGAGTCATTGGTGTAAAGGAAGTAGCCCACGGCCACGCCTGCCACGGCGGCAGCGATGGTCAGCAAGCGACGAAACATACCAAGCAGAAGGAGCAACACGCCAAGTCCATCCCCCAGCCTCGTCAATGTTCTGGGCAACGAGGACTGTTATGGGCTCAGTCTAGCGCCAGAACGGCCTGCTGTCTGTGATCGGGCTCACACCGGGGCCGGGTCGCGCCCCTTCTTGATGTCGTCTTGTTGCATCTGGGCCCGAGCGGTCGACTCCTTGCCGGCCGCCTCGGCTTCCACGGCGCGATCTTGCTGGGACGGCGTGGCGGGGGCCAGGGCCGCCTTGCGAATCTTGGCCATCTTATCGGCCGTCTTCTTGGCGTCGCCTGTCTCGCCCATGTCCACCTCGACCTTACCGCCGGTCACGAAGGTCTTGCCGTTGGAGGCTGTATAGGTCTCGAAGACCGGGCCACCCCGGGCGTGCTCGCCCGCCTCATTGAGGTGCTCTTGCTCGTGGGCGCGTACTTCCTGGTCGCGCTCCTCGAGCACTTTAAGAGGATTGGTGCCCGAGCCACCATTGGTGGAGATACAACCGCAACCCTTGGCGCACACGTGCCGGGCCATCTCCTCATCCTGGGCGCTGGCTTTGGGCATGCCGCTCGGATCGAGCCCGTTGGCCTGGCCGTTGGCATTACCGTTCGCCTCGCCGGGAGCGCTCGGATTACCCTTATCTCCGGCGGCGTTGCCGTTCTTATCAGGCTGGGTGGCACCGAAGTTCGGTATGTTGCCGGCACTCTTCTCAGTCTCAGCCGGGCTGACCGTCACCCGGTCTTCGCCGGGCCCGGGCCCGGGGCCGGGAGCCGGGCCGTTGTCGATCTCGACCGGTGCCTGGCGCCGCAGCCCAAGAGGGGCGCCGGGATTGAAGTTGATAGGATCCATGCCAGCCATGAACAGAACCTTCCATCCCTTTTTTCTTCTCTCCATTCTACGTCAAGCATGTTTCCGGCGTATGAACCTTTCCGACCAGTTTTGCGCAGGTTCGCGGGCGCCACGGGCAGAACCGATCGCTCATGGTTGGGCGCGTCCTGCTCTTTTTGGCGATTCTGGTGGCGGTCGTGCAGGCCGGCGACTTTGATCCTCCCACCCCTCGCATCACCCTGCTCAAACCCGCCCGCGAGCTCGCGCTCGTCCCCGGCAGCCAGGCCCGCGTCGAAATGATGGGCTCGAACCTGGAGCTGTTTCGCTATGGCCAGGTCATGCACGAGAAGCAGAACCAGAGGGCCTTCAATGTGCGACTCGAAGACCCATCCTCGGCCGGCGCCATGCGAGCGCTCACGGTGGAGGCGGGCCCGGATGCCGCTCCTGGGGTCTACGAGCTGCGCCTGTTCACCCCGCTGACCTCGGTGGCTCTGCCCCTGGAGCTGAGCGTGGAGGTGCCCTGATGGAGCTCTGGCTGCTTGGCGTGCTGGCCGGGGCCTGGGCTGTGGAGGCTCCTCTGCTGTGGTGGCTGGGCTGGCGACGTCCGGCCCTGGTGGCCCTGGCCCTGACGATCACCAAGGCGGTGCTTCTCGTGGTCGTGCTGCCCCTGGTTACGGCCTCCGATGACAGCGTGCTCAGCACGGCCCTCTGGATCTTCTTTCTCTCGCTGGTGGTCGACGGCGCGGGGCTCAGCCTGATCCCTCCCCGCCGCTCGCGGCGCGAAGTGGTGCGTGCCTGCCTGGCGGTCGACCTGGCTTACGCGCTGGTGTTGGTGCTCATGGTAGGCGGCCTGATGCTGGGGGTCGGCGCCTGATCATGCTGGGCCGACTGAACCCGTTTGCCGGCGGGCAAGACCCGCCGCCTGACCGTCAAAATGAGGCCCAGGCCCTGCGCCTGGAGCTCGACGAAGCCCAGCGCCAGCTGGAAACCGCTCGCCGCGAGCTCGAGACGCTGCGCTTCACCGCCAACCGCGCCCAGCAAGAGCAGGCCGAGGAGCGGCTCGAGCAGCTCTTCGGAGAGCTTTCCACCCCCGTGGCCCAGTTCAGCGTGCAACGCGCCCTCAGTCGTCAGGAGGTTGAGCTCAAGCCGCGCGATCTCCTGGCCGTTACCGCTCGCATGGTGCAGGCCCTGGAAACGGCCGGGCTCAAGCTGGAAGGCGAGCCGGGCGACGAGCTCGAGTACAGCCCCGATCACCACCAGCCCCTCAGCCTGGAGGTGACCCTCAAAGCGGGCGAGCCTGTGCGCCTGCGCTTTCCGGGCGTCTCCTACCGAGGCCGCTGGCTCAAGAAGGCCATGGTCGAGAAGCACTCGTGAGCGGCCGGCTGGCGCTCGACTTCGGCACCTCCAACACGGTGCTGGCCCGCTGGGACGATGCGACCCGCAGCGCCACCACGGTGCTTGTGCCCGACTACGGAGGCCCGCTCGGCCCCGATCTGCCCCCCGTGGTGCCCTCGCTGATCCACTACGAGCCCGAGCAACGCCGCTGGCTGGGACGTCAGGTGCTGCAGCAAAACCTCTACAGCTCGCCCCGCACCTTCCGCTGGATGAAGCGCTACATCGCCAACCGCTCCCCCCTCAAGCTCAAGCTCGAGGACCGCGAGGTTTCCCCGGCCGAAGCCGGACGCGACTTCCTCAGCACCCTGCTGGCCATGTCCGTGGCCGAGCTGGGCTCGCCCGATGAAGAAGTGGCCTTCACCCTGCCGGTGGAGTGCTTCGAGCACTATGAGGAGTGGCTGGGCAGCGTGGCCGAAGCGGCCGGCATCCACCGCTTCCGCTTCATCGACGAGCCCTCGGCCGCGGCCCTGGGCTACGGCTCTCACATCCAGGCCGGGGACGTCTATCTCATCTTCGATCTGGGCGGAGGCACGCTGGACGTGTCCGCCGTCAAAGTGGAAGACCAGGATCAGGGCGGATGGCGCCGCTGCCGCGTGCTGGGCAAAGCAGGGGCAGACCTGGGCGGAGCTACCTTCGACCAGTGGCTGTTCGAGGAGGTGCTCCGCCAGAACCAGCTCAAGGACTACGACGAGGAGGTGCGCCGACTCAGCCGGGCCCTGCTGGTCGAGTGCGAGCGGGCTAAGGAGCGACTATCCTTCCACCCCGAGGCCGAGATCGCCCTGATGAATCCCGATACCGGGGGCCTGGTCTCGGCTCGCTTCACCCAGGCCGACTTCGAGCGCCTGCTGGATGAGAAGGAAGCCTTCCGCATCATCGACCAGACCCTGCGGCGAGCCCTGCGAGGGGCCCACGAGCGCGGGTTTGACGAGGAGAGCATCAAGAGCGTGCTGCTGGTGGGGGGAAGCACTCTGATTCCAGCCGTGCAGCGCACCCTGCACCGTATCTTTGGACGCGAGAAAGTCTTGCTCGACCGCCCCATCGACGCGGTGGCCCGGGGCGCGGCCGCCTTCGTCTCGGGCACCGACTTCTACGACCACATCCAACACGACTACGGCATTCGCCACGTCAACGCCTCGGGCACGTACGACTATCGCGTCATCGTGCCCCGGGGCACGGCCTACCCGACGTCAGAGCCAGTCGCGCGGCTGGTCATCAAAGGCTTCTACGACGGCCAGACCCACCTGGGTCTGGCTCTCTTCGAGCTGGGCGAGTCGCGCAAGCGCACCAGCGCCGCGGGGGGGCCCATCGAGCTGGTCTTCGACGGCACCGGAGCGGCCCGGTTGAGGCCGGTCTCGGCCGACGATGAGGAGCGTCGCTCGATGTTCTGGATGAACGAGAACCAGCCCACCTTCATGGAGGCCAATCCCCCCGCCAAGAAAGGGGAGCCTCGCTTCGAGGCGCTTTTTGCGGTCGATGGCAACAAGCGCCTGCTCCTGACCGCGCGTGATCTGGTGACGGGAAAGCTGATTTTCCGGGATTATCCGGTTGTCAAGCTCAGTTGAGCGCGAAGTTGGGATCGGAAAGTTAACACGGTTTGCAAATCGGCAACATCATGGCGACCAATTCCGACCCTCCAGGCTGGTATTCTAAGACCAGAAGAGTGCGAAAGGACGCCCACACATGAACGAAAACCTTCTGGCACGCGGTCTTGAGAGCGGACACCTGCAGAGTTTTCCCAACCTGGTCCTCGAGCGCCTGGCCAACCTGATCGGCCAACTGGAAGCTTAGGCCCCGTTTGAGCAAGCTCGGCCTGTGAGGCCGGGCTTCTTCATTTCTGCGAGGATCGGATCATGGCCATCAGGTACTTTCCCAGCAGCCGCACCTGCTCGGAGGACGGGTCGGTGAAACGGAGGCTGGAAACCCATACGTCGCCGCTTTGATGCTCGCACCGCAGGCAGGAAGCGGCCAGCATGAGCGAATTGAGCTTGAAAGCCGGGCCCAGACTGACGCGGTAGGTCTGGCCCTGCTTGAGACGAGAGTCGGTCTGCAAGAGCACCCCCCCGACGCCGACGTTCAGGGCCCGGGCGCCCCCCACGAACTCATCGCCGGGGATCGCCACCGAAGCGGGCAGGTCCCCCGGCACCCGAATCGCGCTCCGCTTCTGGGCCAGCATGCGCTCCTCAAAGCCGAGCTCGCGCAGCACCGCCTTCACCCAGGAGCCACGCAGGTTGGCGGGGGTATCCTCGTAGCGCACTCCCACAGTCGTGTGGGGAGAATTGCTGCCCTTGCGGGTCCAGATCACCCGACAGCGCACGCGATGATTCTTGACCCCGGCCACCTTGTGGGGATACTCGACGTGCACCTCGGTCTTCTTGTCGATCTCATAGCGGGTGCGAAAGCGCAGGCCATCCACGCCCATTTCAACCACGACCGCGTCATGGGGCTTGCGACCCGGTTGCAGCAGCTGCACCGGAATGTAGCAGCGCAGGCGGACTAGCCGCCGACGCTCTTCGTCGGGCAAGCCCGCGCGGCCCGGCAGGAGGCCTTGAATGGTTTCCAGCAGCTCGCGAAGATTCACTGGCTGGGCAGTTCGGGTCGCTCCGGCGCGGCACCTTCGTCAGGAGCGCGGGGATGGCCGAGGGCGCTGGGGACTGGCGGTCTGAGACTGAGTAGGTGAAGGGGTGGGGGTGGGCATGCGCACCGGAGTCACCTCCACCTCGACAATGTCGTCGGAAACGAGTACCACGCCTTCCGGAACGGCCAGGGCCACGCTGCGTCGGGTGACCTCGGAGACCTCTCCGAAGTCGATGGAAGCCGTGGGGACATTGTCGGGCTTGCGCACGCCCGGTCCGGTGCGCACCGAGACAAACTGGGGGATGACGTGGACTGAGTAGCGCATGCCCGGCTTCTGGTTGACCCGTACGTTGGCCACCGAGACCGGAACCCCCACGCTGGCCGAGATCGACTGCAACTCAACCGAAGCCAGCACTTTGTGGGTTCCTGTGACGGAAACCCTGGGGACGAGACGACCGTTCTCGTCCACCGGAATGAGGTCGCGCACGTTCATCGTGAAGCTCTGTTGCTCGGCCGCGAGCACGATCTCGCCGCGCACCCTGTGCACGTCTTTGACCGCCGACTCGGGGCCTATCACCTTCACCGTTGCCGGCTCCACGGCTACCTTACCCACGACCATCCCGCTGGCGGGCTTGCCGTTAAGGACGATCTCGACGGGCACGGTACGGCTCTCTTTGCGGCTGAGCGAAAGGGTGACCTGGGCCGGCTCGGTATCGATCAGCTCCACCCCTCCGGGGGGGATGACGCGCACCTGGCGCGGATAGAGCCCGGGGCTCAAGCCGGTGACATCCACCCTGGCCCGCACGAAGTTCTCGGGCATCTGATCGAGATCGCGCGCCTCGCCTCGTATCGTGACCCTTACGTTGCTGGGCTTGTTGTCCACCTCCAAGTCGGGGCCCAGGCCTTCCACCTCGAGTGGCACCGCCAGAGTCAACTGCATGCGCACCGAGCCGGGGCCCTGCGAGATCTTGACGAAGGACCACAAGACGACGGAAACCACAATGGCAAGAATCTTCAGCCCGGTGTTCTCCCGAAAAAAGCGCATGGCCGAACCGGGCTCAACCATTGGGCTTGTTCCCCAGAAGCTGGCGGATGTTCACCTTGGTGGTCTCAGGCATATTCAGGAGATGGCGGGCGAGGGCTTTCCTGACATCGGCCTCTTCGGTCATGGGACGGCCCAACTCGCGGTCGTGGGCGATGCGCGCCTCGCCGGTCTCTTCCGAGACCACGAGGACCACGGCATCGGTCTGCTCGGCGATGCCCAGCGCTGCCCGATGGCGAGTACCGAACTTGGGGTTGACGGCGGCGTCCGAGAGGGGCAGGTAACACTGGGCAGCCACGATGTCGGAGCCGCGCAGGATGACCGCCCCGTCGTGCAGGGGTGAGGTGGGGTTGAAGATGCTCTGCAGGAGCTTGGAAGAAACCCGTCCTTCGATGGCCTGGCCGTTCTCGATGAACTCTTGCAGGCCGGTCTCGCGCTCGAGCACGATCAGGGCGCCGTGACGCAGCTGGCCCAGAGCCGAGGCGGCGTAGGCCAGCTCGTCGATCAGCTTGCCCAGCTCCTCTTTGCCCATCTTGTTGAGAGCCCCGCTGGGCAGGATGCCCTGCTGCCCCAGGCGCATGAGGGCGCGGCGCAGCTCGGGCTGGAAGATGACCGGCAGGGCCACCGCCACCGAAACCAGGAAGCCCTGGAGCAGCCAGATGGTGGTCGGCAGGCGACCGGTATGAGCGATCAAGAGCAGAGCCAGCAGGAACAGAACGCCCTGCATGATCTGCACTCCTCGAGTGCCCTTGAGGGCCAGCAACAGGTAATAGAGCCCCACCGAGACAAAAGCGATATCGAGGAAGTCGCGCCAACCGAACTGACTGACGAATTGTACCAGGATGCCCAACAGGTCCAGCTCCCGCCGGGGGCTTGTTTTCGCAAGACCCCGCGTTTGCTTGCAAAATTCAACCAATTGGCCGCGATAACCTTTCTCATGCAAAGAAAGAACCCCGGCCCGGAGGGCCGAGGCTCTTCGAAAGGTCAGGATTCCCAAACTTTTCCGCCAGACTGCTGTAGCACGTGCCCTGGGCAGCTTTAAGTTGCTTTGGTACTCCTCCACACCGGCTTCGCCGCCGCTCCTGGCGACGGCTTAGTTAACCATCGAACGCTTCTTTTAGCTCGCGTTCGACACCAGTCGCAGTGAGTCGTTGTGCGACTCGGCCACGACGTGGTTGAAGGATCCGAAGGGCGTTGGTACGCCCCGCTCCACCACCGTGGTGCTCATCGTTTTCGAGCCGAAGGCTTCGGCCAGATACTGACATGCGCGCCGCGGATCGGTGTGGTCTCCACAAGTGTACACATCGATCGCCGCGTAGCCGTGCTCGGGCCACGTGTGAATCGCGATGTGCGACTCAGAGAGCACCACAACCCCACTAACCCCGTGGGGGTAGAACTTGTGGAAGGCCACCTCGCGCACCGTTGCGCGGGCCTCCTTGGCTGCCCGGATCATGGCTTCCTGGACTTTTTCAAGGTCCGAGAGCACGCCCGGGTGGCAATGGGAGAGCTCTGCAATAACGTGATTACCGAGAGCTTTCACTCCTACCACCTCACTTTTCTGCTCGGGAGATCCCACCTCCAAGATGTCTCGATTTGAGAATCGGCCGGGAGCCGATAGCGCTATATTAGGGCTTGGGACCCCAAATGTAAAGAGGGGCACAAAGCTACCAACAAGCGTTTTGACGAGAATCCATGCGGGTTTGAGCAAGGGGGGGCATAACGGTCCGAACAGGGGTTCCATGGGGGGGCCAATGGGGCTTCTCAAGCCCCATGCTGGTTCCATCGTTGAATTTAATTCCATACCCTTACGCCTCCTGTTGCCAGGCCGCATGCTCGCTGATTGGCCTGAAATTTCTCTGACAGGACCGAGGGTGCCCCGAGGAGATCTCGAGTTTGTCATTGTGGGCCTAGCCAGGAACCCGGAGGGTCGGATGCGAAAGCGCCTCCACGCCATGCAAGATCGTTTCTCTTCATTTGGTCACAGGCAACTTCGCATTGGAGTGATCTCCGGCAAGGAAGCCTTTTCGCGGACCCTGATCGCCGAGATAAACCGTCGCGGACCCGAGGTGCACGCCGAGTACTGCCACCTGTTTGAGACCCGGCTCGGTCAGCCCAGCGGCTACCACGTCATCATTGACCGCCTGTCCCACGTGCTCGAGTACTACCGCCCCTACCTCAAGCATGCGGCCGTTACCGGAAGCTACATAATGAACAACCCCTTCCGCTTTCTCTCCGACGACAAGTTTTTCAATTACGCCGTGGCCACTTCGCTGGGCGTGGCCATCCCACGCACGGTTGTGCTGCCGAGCAAGGAATACGACGAGCGGGTGCTCGAGACCGACGACCTGCACAACCTGGGCTTCCCCCTGGACTGGAAGGCCATCACCAGCTACATCGGGTTCCCTGCCGTGCTCAAGCCATACGATGGTTACGGCTGGCGCGAGGTCTACACGGTGCAGACTCTGGACGAGCTGATGCGGATCTACGACGATTCCATGCAAGATGTCATGATGCTGCAGGAGTTCATCGACTGGGACCACTACGTGCGCGCCTTCGTGGTTGGCAAGCGGCACGTGCTGCCCAGCCGTTACGATCCCCACGAGCGGCGCTACATCGTCGACCACGCCCACCTGAGCCCCGAGCTCGGCAAACGCGTCGTGGACGACTGCATCAAGCTTAACGAAGCCCTCGGCTACGACATCAACACGGTCGAGTTCGCCATCAAGGATGGCGTACCGTACGCCATTGACTTCATGAATCCGGTGCCCGACGCCAAACCCGAAACGGTAACCCCGCTCTACTTTACCTGGCTGGTCAAAACGGTGGCCGACGTGGCCATCGAGTATGCTCGTCAGGGGGCCCGCACGCCCTACCAGTTCCAGGCCGGGGCCACCCCCCCCGCCTTTATGCCCCCCCGGCTCCGCCTGCCTTCGTATCTGCCGGAGTAGGGCCCGCCTTTTTCCAGCGCAGGAACGCGTAGCTTTTGGGCGGCAGCGTCAGCTCGATGCGGCCATCCTGGACGGTGGCCTGCTGATCTCCAACCATGTCCTCGAGCACCGTGCCCTCGGGTATCTGGCTCTGATCGTGCAGCTTGAAGCTCAGCTCGCGCGACTCGGTCTGGTGGTTGTTAAAGACGCACACAACCTCTTCGTCGGCGCGCATGCGGCTGAGGGCGTAGGTGTGCCGGTTGGCCAGCAGCTCGACCTGGTGGCCGAACTGGAGCGCCTCCGACGAGCGGCGCGCCCCGGTCAGCTCGGCGAACCGTTTGGTCCACTGCGGGTTCTGGCCCCAGGCCATGTCGTTGCGATTCTCCGGCCCCACGCCGGTCATCCCGACCTCGGTGCCATAGTAGACGTGGGGCGTTCCCCGGGCGGCCATCAGGAAGGCGGTGGCCATCTCGAGCTTGCCCAGATCACCCTTGCAGTCGGACATGAACCGGATCATGTCGTGGTTGTCGAGCATGGTGCCGAGCTTGTTGGGGTTATCGTAATACAGGTCGGCATCGAAGGCCTTGGACAGATGCTCCATGCTCTCCATACCCGGGTGGGTCAGCAGGCGCAGGGCTTCCTGATTGGCGTGGCTCTTGACCGTTCTGAAATCTTGCAGGCGCTCCTTGAGGGTGCGCTCCTCGTCGCCCGAGAAGACGTAACGAATGCGATAGGCCAGCGGGAAGTCGAACATCGAATCCATGGTTCGGTTCTGGTAGCCGGCCACGAAGTTGGGATCTTGCCAGTAGGCCTCCCCCACCGCGAAGAAGTCGGGATTGATGGAGCGCATCTCCTGGTCGAAGCGGCGCAGGTACTCCTCGGGAACATGGCGCACGGCGTCCATTCGGAAGGCAGACAGACCTGTTTCCTGAAGCCATTCCTTGTGAGCGGACAGAAGCTCTTCGGCCACCTCGGGGTGAGCCTGGTGCAGGTCAGGCAGGCCGGCCAGCGAGCCGTTCTCGGCCTTCCATTGCCCGGGCCCGCCGATCTTGCCGTTCTGGTGGAACCAGTCGCGCTTGGAAGGGTCGTTGACCCACTCGTGGTCGTAAGCGGTGTGGTTGACCACCACGTCCAGCATCACCTTGATGCCCTTCTCGCGGGCTTTGTCGCACAGCTCTTTGAGCTTGGCCTTGTCTCCGAAGTTGGGCTCGGAAGCGCGGAAGTCGCGCGGCCAGTAACCGTGAAAACCGTCCTTGCCGAAGAAGTCGCGCTGGTTCTCGTAGGGACATGAAACCCACAGGCAGTCCACGTTGAGGCTCTGCAGGTAGTCGAGCTTGTCGATCAGCCCCTGCCAGTCGCCTCCGTGAAATCGCTCCGGGTCACTCGCCACCACGCCCTGGTCGTTCGACTTGTCGCCGTTCTGGAAGCGGTCGGTGACAGCATAGTAGACCAGCTTGCCTTCCCAGCGAAAGACCTGGTCTCGCCCCCCTTCCGAGGAGAGCCGGCTGTGGACGCGCGTCTCGCCATCCTTGGCGGTGAGGGCCTCCAGGCGCAGGGGCTGGCCGTCTTGCCAGCCCAGCTCGCGCAACACCTTCTTGTCCAGGTCCAGATTGACGCGGCTGAACACGCTGGAATGCTCGGCTTTACCAGCAGTCTCCAGCACCCTCTCCTGTCCGTCGCAAGCCTGCAGGGTGCGATTCGTGTCGATCTTGACAGCCAGCTTGTAGCTGCCTTCCCCCTGCCAACCGAAGGGCAAAGCGCGCTGGCCAGCCGGCGGGCCCCAGTCCACCAGCACGGTGGTATCCAGGTTGCCGTGCTCGGCGCCGGGCCGAAGATAGGCCACCTCGGCCTGCACCTGATAGGGCTGCTCGAGGGTCTGCTCGCGAGCATACAATCCGGCCAGCGAGCGAGAGCTGTCGTAACCGTCGTAGAGGCGCTCTTGCCGGCCCGGGCTGCGGGCCGCCAAAAGGTGCTCGCCGCCCAGCGGGGTGGGCCGCTCCTCGACCATGGCCTGATCGACTTTGTGCAAAAAGGCGTTCCAGCGGCTGGTGAACCTGTTGCTGGCCTCCCGCGAGAGCGCTTTCAGGTCGTGGATGGGCGCGGGCCAGTTGTACCCGCCATAGCCCCCCACCAGGGCGCCCAGGGCCGCCCCGGCCGCCCCTCCGATGGCCGGCGGAACCCCGAGCGCGGCGGTGGAGAGGCCCAGCGCTGCCCCCACCCCGGCGCCCACAGTCACACCGATAGCCCCATGGGTTCGACGCAGGCTCACCTGGTCGGGGCTCGGCTCGGTGTTGGGGATCGGGGCTCGAGGCGGGGTTGAGGTCGCCGCCCGGGGCCGGATCGCCATCGCATTCTGAACTTGCATCGTCCGGGACTTTATGCTTTGACCCTGAAAAGGCTCTGAAAGCTGGTCAGTCGAACAGGCCGGCGTGGACTACCGCAAGCGCAGCCGCAGCCTGCACCTGGCCCTGGTGCTTCGCCAGAACAGCACCATCATCTCGCTGCTGGTGGCCTGGTTCGCGGTCAACTTCCTGGTCTTGCTGCTGCTCGGGCACTCCTTCGCCGACACGGTGATGATCCTGACCTTCTTCAAGGACGATACCACCGCCTGGGGCACCTGGTATCAGAACATGTCCGACTTCGTGGTCTTCGGCCTGGTGGTGGGCGTGGTCATGGTGGACGTGCAGCGCCGCTATCGGCCCGAGGTCACCTGTCGCATCCTGGCGGGCGAGCTCACCAACCATGCGGTGATCATCAGCTTCTCGCACCTGGGGCAGCGGGTGCTCGAGTTCCTCGATCAGCATCACGTGCCGGTGGTTGTGGTAGAGCCCGACCGCTCGGTGGTGGAAGACCTGATCCGCCAGGAGCGCCCGTTGGTGCTGGGCAACGGGCGCCAGCGCACCGACCTGGAGGCGGCCAACATCAAGCGCGCCAAACTGGTCGTGCTCTCGGCCGACGACCTGGAGACCAACTCGGTGGTGGCCAGCCTGGTGCGCCAGCTGAACCCCGATTGCAGCCTGGTGGTGCGCGTCTACGAAGACGAGATCGGGGAGGTGCTTGCCAGGCGCTATCAGGCCCACATCGTCTCCACCTCCCGCCTGGCCGCCGATTTCATCAAGGACTACTCCAAGCGCCACAACGTCCGCTTCTGCGTGATCGTGGGGGGCGGCCAGGTGGGCCGTCGATTGATCAAGGTGATGACCGAGCTGCACGCCGAGTATCGCTTGATCGAGTCCGACCGCGCGGTGGTGGAAGACCTGATGGACGACCACCCCATCTTGATCGGCAAACCGGCCGACCCCGAGTTGTTGGCCCAGGCCGAGGTGCCGCGCGCCGATCTGGTGGTGTTGACCGACGACAACCTCTCGCACAGTCTGCCGGTGATCGACCACGTGCGCGACATGAACACCGGCTGCCGCATCGTCTGCCGCGTCTTCCACGACGACGCGGCCGACATGATTACCCGCGAGCCGTTTTTGTGCGATGTCATCTCCACCTCGCGCTACGCGGTGGAGAGCCTGGCGCGCAAGGGAGCCTTCAAAAAGATCGGCCTGGATGCCGGGGCCGCTACCTCCGCCAACGCGGTGCGAGCGAGCCAGGGAAAGGAGTTTTCACAAAATGCGTAAGGTCATGGTCTGGGGCATGGTATTGCTCACTCTGGCGGGTGCGGCCGCGGCCGCAAACTGGAAGTCGTTCACCGCGCCGGACAAGAAGTTTTCCATCGATTTTCCGGGCGAGCCGACCCAGATGAAGGAGCAGCAAGGCATCCAGGGATGGGCCATTTTCGCCGACATGAAGGCGTATACGGTCACCGTCTCGACCGAGTCAGGCATCAAGGAGCTGGAGGCGGCCGCCCAGGACAAAGCCCTGCTCGACTTCGCCCAGAACTTCTTCCAGGGCGCCGAGGTCACCACCACTGGCCAGCAGTCCATCGCAGGGGGTTATGAGTTCACCGGCACCATCACCGAAGACAAGGACCGCGTGAACGCCCGGGTGCTCAAGGATGCGCCCAACGACCGGGTCTACATCCTGATGACCTTCGGCGAGGCCGAGAGCAAGCGCTTCTTCGACAGCTTCAAGAAGCTCTAAGCTTCGCCTTGATATTCGACCTGTTGACAAAAGTGGCTCCCTCGCAGGGAGCCACTTTCTTTGTCTTCAGACCAGGGCCGGCACCAGGGCCACGTCGCTGCCCACCGACTTCTTGCGGGCCGGGTCAAAGAAGGGCTTTGGCACCACCTTCGCGCTCACATGGCGACGGTCGGTATCGATCAACGCCTCCATCTTCATCACAGTGCCCATCTTGGCGTAGCGGCTCTGCACCGTGGCCAGGGCGATGTAGCGCTTGAGCAGGGGCGACCAGACTCCGCTGGTAGCGTAGCCTACCTGGCGGTGGGTCAGCGCGTCGAAGAGCGGCACCACTCCGCGCCACGTGGTGCAGGGAAGATCGAGCGGCAGGCCGCGCGCGTCAAAGAGCTTCTCCAGCTCTTCCAGCGAGACGTCCAGACCCACCAGGCTCCAGGCCGAGCCCTGGCGCTTCTCCTTCTCCAGGGCCGCCTTGCCGATGAAGGGCCCCTTGTCCATGTGCACGGTCCAGCCCAGCCCGATCTCATAGGGGGTTGACATCTGATCGTCGGTCACGCAGTAGGTGCAGCTCCTGAAGTCGACGTCCACCATGATGAAGCCGGCCTCGACCCGCACCATGTCCAGCGCCAGGATGCCGGCGGGCAGGATGTTGTGGTCCTTGCCTGCGGCCCAGACGGCGTCATAGAGCTTGTTGGCGTGCTCGGCCTCGACCCACAGCTCATAGCCCAGGTCGCCCGTGTAGCCGGTTCGCGAGATGACGACGTCGAAGCCCTCGATCTTGGTCTGGATCTGGTGGAAGTAGCGCAGCTTGTCCACGTCTGCAAGTTGGGACAGGATGGCCCGCGAGCGCGGACCCTGCAGGGCCAGGGCGCCGGTCTGCACGGTGATGTCCTGCACCTCGACGTCCAGGCGCTGGGCGTTCTGCAGCAGCCAGTAGTAGCTCGGATGAGCCGAGAACAACCGGAAGCGCTCGGGCGAGAAACGCGCCACGGTGCCGTCGTCGAGCACCTTGCCGCGCTCGTCGGTCCAGCAGCTGTAGGCCACCTGGTTGTCTTTCATGCGGCCCACGTCGCGGCACAGCACGCGGTTCATGAGCTTGAGGGCGTCCTTGCCCCGAATCTCGTACTTGAAGAGAGGCGAGACATCGAGCAACCCGGCCGACTCGCGGAAGGCATAGTATTCCTGATCGTGGTTGAACTGGTAGCGCTCGACGGCGTAGTAGCCGGCCCACTCCTTCCACTTCAGGCTGGTGCACAGAGCCGAGGTCCGGTCATGAAAGGGGCTTTTTATGGCCATTGTTGCGCGCCTTGTTTCCTTTCTCTTTCTTGGGTTTCTTGACCAGCGAGGCCACCAGCGCGCCCACTCCCATCAGGGCCACCCCGGTGCCCACGGCCAGGCCCGCCCCCACGGGAGTGGAGACGGCAGATTTGGCCCGGTCGAGGTTGCTGGCCATGATCTCGCGGGCCGCATTGGCCC